>Ga0157374_10003393_pt1 | contig 13392 bp, 10 predicted proteins | sample M25metaG_FD_115308 | JGI IMG/M metagenome (GOLD analysis project Ga0157374, IMG submission 115308) | Miscanthus rhizosphere microbial communities from Kellogg Biological Station, Michigan, USA - M2-5 metaG | ecosystem: Host-associated > Plants > Roots > Rhizosphere > Soil | place: USA: Michigan...
TGCGTTCTCCACCAGCGTCGAGGCACGCGATTTACCGGACGGCTGGCGCATGCGCGTCTCGCACGTCGAAGCGACTTACGTCGACGGGCAAGGCAGAGTGCTGGAAAGCGCCAGACAAGCCCGGGTCGCGTCTGTGCCCCGGATGACGCTCGAGGGCCGGGCGGCCTACGCACATTTCTGGCTGTTGCCGAGCGCGGCGCTCGAGCGGTTGAAGCACGAGCCGACGGCACGGCTCGAGCTCGACAACTCCTTGTCTCTGCTCGAGGCTTCGGCCGTCGAGATCCCGGCCGACGGGCAGCGGCGGCACTTATCCGGCGCCGGCTACTGCGGAGCGACGTACGATCCCGCCGACTCGACGATCAAAATCGACTGCTTCAAGCGCGGCAGACAACCCGCGCTGATCACTGCCGACATCCCCCGCGCGCCGCTGCGCACGGCGGAGACGCAAATCGTGAACTACGAGCCCGCGTGGCTTCAGCTCCTCACGGGTGAGCGCTACAGGCTGACGCTGACGGTACCCGCGGGGGTCGATCGCACGAAGGTAAAGCTCACGTCCTACACCGCGCGGTCGCACTTTGAACGGCGACTCGAAGCGCCCGGGGTTCTCGGCGGCACGCTCGCAGAATGTCCGCTGCCGACGGATACGCGCAGCGTGGAGTCCATCGAGCGCAGCGTGTGGCGTGATACTTCACCGCACAACACTTTGTACGTGAACGTCGCGGACGGCGTCCGGCTCGAGGTGCTCGATTGGGGTGGCACAGGTCGGCCGATTCTGTTGCTCCATGGCCTCGGCGCCACCGCGCACGGGTTCGACGACTTCGCGCCGAAGCTTGCAGAGCGTTATCGCGTTTACGGAATCACGCGGCGCGGCAATGGCGCATCGACGCTCGCCGAGTCCGGCTACGACGTCCCGCGGCTCACGGAGGACGTCGTGCGCGTGCTCGACGCGCTCGAGATCGACTCGTCGGTCGTCGTGGCGGGCAGCTCGATCGCGGGCGTAGAGCTCGACGAGCTCGGAGCTAGGCACTCCGAACGCATCGCCGGCCTCGTCTATCTCGATGCGGCCGCCGACCGAACGCGCAAGCCGTCCCCCGAATACAAGGCGCTGATGAACGCGTTGCCGGACCCACCGGCGCCAAAGCCGGAGGAGCTCATGTCATACGTCGCGATGCGCGACTACGCGCTACGCATGGGCGGAGTCGGACTGCCTGAAGGCGAGGTTCTCGCGACGTTCGCCTTCACGCCGTCGGGCAGCATCGCGGGACGGACGTTCGATCCGAGAGTTCTCGACGAGATCGAAGCCAACGCGCAGCAGCCGGACTACGCGGCGTTCCGAGTTCCGGCGCTTGCGCTCAACGCGATCCCGCGCGACGCAGACGACGTGATGCGTCCCTGGTACGACCGAGCCGACGCGGCGCTTCGCGCGAAGGTGCAGCGCGAGTTCGAATTCACGGTCGCCGCCCGCGCCGCGATGAAGCGCAGCTTTCTCGCAGGCGTTCCGCACGCGCGCGCGATCGATCTGCTCGGTGCGAAGCACATGCTCTACACGTCGAACGAGGCCGAGGTGCTTGCGGAGATCGATGCGTTCGTCGCGGGCCTCCCGAAGCCGTGATCGCCGAGCGCGAGGATCGGCTACCATGGAGTGAACAGTAGCGCCTACCGCAGGGGGCGGCATGGAACGGCGACTCGCGACGTTGGTGCAACGGACGTGAGCTGGGGACCGAGCCCGGCCCTCGCCGCGGGGCGACGGTCGATCCATGACTTTCGCGCGGTTGCGGCGAATCTCGATCATCCCGAATGCGTCAACTTAGGTCCCGACGGCAAGCTCTACGCCGGCAGCGAGGACGGGCGCATGTTCCGGATCGATCCCGCGAGCGGCGAGGCTGTGGTCGCGGGGACGGTCACCGGCGGCATCGGCGGCATTTGTCTCGATGCCGCCGGCGCGATGTACGAGTGCAACTACGGCCAGCCCCAAGTGAACCGCATCGCGGCCGACGGCACGGCGTCGGTGCACTCGCGTGGGCCAGCCGATGCGCCCGCGATCCTGCCGAACTATCCATGCTTCGACGAGCGCGGAAATCTGTGGTTCAGCGATTCCGGCGGGTACTACAAGCCGAACGGACGGCTCATGGTCGTGCGGCCCGACGGCCGAACCGAGCTCGCGTCGGGCAGCCAGCTGCAGTTCCCGAATGGTCTCGCGCTCGACGAGAGCGGCCGCTGGCTTTACGTCGTGATGAGCACGGCGGCGTCGATCGTGCGCTTCCCGGTCGACGGCGATCGTCTAGGCGACCCGGAGACCTGGGTCACGCTGCCTGGCACGGTGCCGGACGGCATCGCGTTCTCGGCGTCGGGCAATCTCTATGTCGCCTGCTACGTGCCCGACGCGATCCTGATCGTCGATCCGAAACGGCGCGTGTCCGTGCTCGCGCACGATCCCGGCGCGGACGTGCTCACTCGGCCGACGAACTGCTGCTTCGGCCGAGATGCGACGCTCTTCGTCTCGAACCTCGGCGGATTCACGGTCATGGCCGTCGACGTCGAGGAGAAGGGTCTGCCGCTCCGCTACCCGAGGCTGTCCGCATGAAGGTGACCTCGCTCGAGACGACCATCGTGAGCGTTCCATACCGCCACCGAGAGACGAGCTCGCGCGTGCGCCGCGACGGCGTCACCGACGTGCTCGTGAAGATCGGCACCGACACCGGGCTCGTCGGCTGGGGCGAGAGCTGCAGCGGCGCCGACGTCGTGTCGGTCGAAGCCGCGGTGAAGGCGATGGCGCCGATGGTCCTCGGCCGCGATCCTTGGGCGCGCGAAGCGATTGCCGACGACGTCTACACGACCGGCCTCTGGGATTACCGCCCGATGACCGGCAACTTCGCGTTCTCCGGCATCGACATGGCGCTCTCTGACCTCTGCGGCCAGGACTGCAAGCAGCCGCTCTACAACTTGTTCGGCGGCCTGCGCCGCAAGAGCGTCGACTATTTTTGCTATCTCTCGATCGGCGAGCCCGCCGACGTCGCAGCGCAGTGCCGAGCAGGGGTCGAGCGCGGCTACACGGTTTTCTACGTCAAGGTCGGCATCGACTTCCCGGCCGAGCTCGAGATGGTCGAGACGATCCGCAAGTCGATCGGCCCAGCGCGCAAGATTCGCGTCGATGCGAACGGCCGCTGGTCGGTGAACGAAGCGCTGCGCAATCTCGCCGCGCTCGACCGCTTCCGCATCGACTTCGCCGAGCAGCCGGTGCCGTCCGAACCGGTGCGCAACATGGCCGAGCTGCGCGCGCGCACTCCCGTGGCGCTGTGCTCGAACGAGGGCCTTGGGCGGGTCAGCGACTGCTGGGAAGTGATCCGTAGCCGCGCGGCCGACGTGCTGTGCTTCAGCTCGAGTTGGGTCGGCTCGCTCGCGCACTTCGCGCGGCTGTCGCACGCCGCGCATCTCGAGGGCATCAAAGTCTGCAAGCACACGCACGGCGAGCTCGGCATCGCTGCCGCGGCCCATCAGCACGTGCTGCTCACGCTGCCGAACATCGTCGACGGCCACCAGCAGACCGCGTCGATCATGGCCGACGACGTGCTCGCGACGCCGCTGCCGATCGCCGACGGCTCGAGCTGGGGCGTTCCCGTCGGCGACGGCCTCGGTATCCGAGTCGACGAGGCGAAGGTGCGGAAATATCACGAGCATTACCGCGCGCACGGGCAATTCCTGCCTTACCAACCGAGCGACATCGGCAAGTAGCGGGTTGTAAGCAATGGCTCGCCTCGAAGGCCAAGTCGCGATCGTCACCGGCGCCGGTTCCGGGATCGGCCGCGCGGGCGCGCAGCTCTTCGCGCGCGAGGGCGCGCGGGTCGCGGTCGCCGAGATCGACCGCACGCGCGGCGAGGCGGTCGCGGCCGGCATCCGCGACTTCGGCGGCGACGCGGTGCACGTGGCCTGTGACGTGCGCGACTCGGCCAGCGTGCAAACGATGGTGACGGCGACCGTGGAGCGCTGGGGACAGGTCGACGTGCTCTACCACAACGCGATCGACGTCGGGTTCGTGAACCGCGAGGACCGCTGCATCGTCGACCTGCCGGAGGCAGTCTGGGACGAGATGCAGAAAATCGCGCTCACCGGCGCGTTCCTGTGCGCCAAGTACGCGGCGACAGCGATGCGCGTCCACCGGCGCGGCTCGATCGTGCTGACGGCGACGGTCGACGCGCTGATCGGTCAGGCCGACCTCGACGCCTACACCGCGGCGAAGGGCGGCGTGGTCGCGATGACACGCTCGATGGCCGCGGGCCTCGCGCGGCACGGCATCCGCGTCAACACGCTCTGTCCCGGCTTCGTCGCGACCGAAAGCCAGCAGGCGTGGCTCAAAGACGAGAAGGCACGCCGCGCGATCGAGCAGCTGCACCTGCTGCCGTTGCCGACGCCGGAGGACATCGCGCCGTTCGCGCTCTTCCTCGCGTCCGACGAGGCGCGCTGCGTCACCGGCGGAGTGTTCCCGGTCGATGCCGGCTACAGCGCGTTCAAGGGCGGTGCGAACGTGATGGAAGCGATCCAGCGCGGCTACGAATCGTGAGCGCATCGCGAGTTAGAATGAATTGTAAGAACCTGACGAGATCGAAAAAGAGGAGCCCGGCGATGGCGATACTACGGCTCGGTTCACTTGGCTCTCTCGGCTTGCTGATCGGCGCGCTAATCTTCGGCTCGCGTCCGGCTGCGGGCCAGGATCACGGCGCCGCTCCGCCGCTGGTCATCACCGCGTTCGGCGACAAGCCCGCGCCTCGATACAGCACGCGCCGCCTGTCGTGGGGCGAGCCGGACCTGCAGGGGGTTTGGTCGAGCGACAACACCGCCGGCATTCCGCTGCAGAGGCCCGAGAAGTACGGCAACCAGCGGTACCTCACCGAGCAGGAGTATGCGGACCGCGCGAAGCAAGTCGCGCGCGGCGTCGATCAAGCGGAGAAGGCGGCGGTGAGCTCGTTCCGTTCCGACTTCGCACGGCGTGCGTTCGCCCAGACGTCGATCATCGTCGATCCCGCGGACGGCCGGATGCCGGCCTACACAGCTGAAGGAACGAAGCGACCGATGCCGCGCGGCACCTATGGCAACGGGCCGCTCGACAGCGTGAACGACTGCTCTCTGTACGAGCGCTGCATCACGCGCGGCATCGCCGGCTCGACGCTACGTGTCGTGTACGGCAACGGACAGCGGATCGTGCAAGCGCCGGGGGTCGTGGCGCTCTCTTATGAGATGGTGCACGACACTCGCCTTATCTATACCGATGGCCGGCCGCACATCAACCAAGCGATACACCAATACCTCGGCGACTCGCGCGCGCACTGGGAAGGCGACGAGCTCGTGGTCGAGACCACGAATCTCACCGACCGCACGGCGATCGGCTTGAACGGCAACGGCAATCGGCACAGCACTCAGATGAAGCTCACCGAGCGCTTCAAACGCGTCGCCGCGGACGTCTTGCAGTACCAGCTGACGGTGGACGATCCGGTGACCTACGCGCAGCCGTTCACGATGTCGCTGCCGCTCACGCCGCTCGACGGAGGAAGATTGCTGCCCTACGACTGTCACGAGGGCAACTACGCGCTCCTGCAATCGCTCGGCGGCGAGCGCGCCGAGGACCGCGCGCTCGAGGCGGACCTCAAGAAGGGGATCATTCGCGAGCGGCGGCCGGTGCAAGGCGGACTCGGCGTCGGTGGTCAGCCGGTGGGCGAAGGCGGCCCCGGACTCCCGCCTCGCTAGCCGGTTGCGCTGGGTCCGTGCTCGTCGCGCTGGACTGGGGCACATCGAATCTGCGCGCATATTTGATGAGCGCGGAGGGCGACGTCGTCGAGACGCGCCGCGCCGCGCGCGGGATCCTGCATCTGCAGGAGCCTGGCGGTGCCGCTGGATTCGAGCAGGCGTTCGCCGACGTCGCCGGCGATTGGGTCAGAAGCCACTCGACGCTGTCGGTCGTTGCCGGCGGCATGGTCGGAAGCGCGCAGGGCTGGATCGAAGCACCTTACGTGCGCGCGCCGGCCGACGTGCGGACGCTGGCCGCGCGCGCCGCGCGCGTGCCGAGCGGCCTCGGGCCGGACGTCCTCATCGCTCCGGGCGTGATCTTCGAGCCGCCGGATCGACCGCCCGACGTGATGCGCGGCGAGGAGATCAAGATCGCCGGAGCCGTTGCCGCCGAGCCGTCGCTCGGCGAGCGTGCGTGGTTCGTGCTGCCCGGCACGCACTCCAAGTGGGCGTTTGTGCAGGACGAGCGCATCCTGAGCTTCGCGACGTACATGACGGGCGAGCTCTATGCCGTGCTGCGCGAGCACTCGATTCTCGGCCGGCTGATGCCGCCGGAGTCGACCGATGCAGGCGAGTCGGCGCTCGGCTTCGAGAAGGGTCTAGAGGCAGCGCGCGAAAGCTCGCCGGGCGATCTCGGTCACCAACTGTTCGCGGCGCGCACGCTCGGACTCACCGGACGCTTGCCTCGGAACGCCCTCGCCGATTATCTGTCTGGACTGCTCGTGGGCCATGAGCTCGTCTCGGCGCTCGCGGTGTCGCGCACGGCGCGGGAAGCCGGCACGCCGCTCGTGCTCCTCGGCGATGCCGCGCTCTGCCGGCGTTATGCGCGAGCTCTCGAGGCGTTCGGCGCGCCCGCTCGCGTGCAGCCCGACACCGCGCCGCGCGGACTGTGGGAGCTCGCGCAAGCCGCAGGACTCGCGGTCTAGCTACGGCCGCCAAGGAGATTGATTCATGCCCGAAACGTCCGCTCACGCTCGCTTCGAAAACGCGTTGCGCGCAATGCCGTTGATCGCGATCGTGCGCGGCATCAAGCCGACAGAAGCGGCGCCGGTCTCCGTCGCGCTGCATGCGGCCGGGTTCCGATTCGTCGCGGTGCCGCTGAACTCGCCCGAGCCGTTCGACAGCATTGCGCGGATGAGGAAGGCGCTGCCGGCCGAAGTGGTCGTCGGCGCCGGCACGGTGCTGCGCGCCGATGACGTCGAGCGCGTCGAGGCGGCGGGCGCGGAGCTGATCGTGATGCCGCACGGAGATCCAGCCGTGATCCGGGCGGCGAAAGCGGCGGGGCTCGCGTGCGTGCCCGGCGCGATGACGCCGACCGAAGCGTTCGCTGCGCTCGACGCTGGTGCGGATGCGCTCAAGTTGTTTCCCGCCGAGCTCATCTCGCCGCGGATCGTGAAGGCGATGCGTGCGGTGCTTCCGAAAGCGACGCACCTATTCGCGGTCGGCGGCATCACGCCGGACACGATGGCCGAGTACGTGCGCGCAGGCGCGACGGGATTCGGGCTCGGCACGTCGCTCTACGGCCCGGGTGTGTCCGCCGATGTCGTCGGCGCCAATGCGCGACGTTTTGTGGATGCATGGCGCGCGATCGCGACTGCGTGAGCTGCTCGATACGGCGCACAAGGAAGGAGGACGTTCGTCATGGTCGATGAATCCGCGGAACGCACGGAAGCGCGCCTGAGCGGGCACGCGGGGCTCAGCGCCGAAATCAACGCGAATGGATCGCTGCGGCGTTTCGACTGCGGCGACATCTCGCTGTCGCTGTTCGTCGGCAACGAGCTCGAAGGCGGACCCGCCAACCTGTACCTGCGCATGGTCGGGGACGACGCTCGATGCATACCGCTTCTCGGCCCGAATGCTCCTACGTGGTTCGAGACGGATCCGAAGAGCGGCCGCTTCACCGGCACGGGCTCGTGGCACGGTGTCGAATACTCCGTCGAGCTCGTGCTGTCGAAGAGCGCGACGGCTTGGTTCTGGCACGTGCAGCTGGCGAATCGGAGCGCGAGCGCTCAGGTGCTCGACATCACCTATGCGCAAGATCTAGCGCTCGCTCCGTACGGCGCCGTCCGCATGAACGAGTTCTACGTGAGCCAATACGTCGATCACACGCCGTTGTCGCACCCGAAGCGAGGTGTCGTGGTGGCATCGCGGCAGAATCAGCTGGCAGGCGACCGTCATCCGTGGAGCATCATCGGCTCGTTGCGCAATGGCGCGTCGTTTGCGACGGACGCGTTGCAGTTTCACGGGCTCGCGAATCGCGAAGGCACGATCGAGCGACAGCTCGCCGCGGAGTTGGCCAGCCGTCGTCTGCAGCATGAGCACTCGATGGTCGTCGTTCGCGACGCCGCGATCCGTCTCGAGCCGAACGCAGCCGCGTCGGCCGGGTTCTTCGGGGGCTTCGTCCCCGATCATCCCGAGGCGACGTCCGCTGCCGATCTCGAACGGGTGGAACGTTTCCTCGAGCTGCCGGAAGCCAAACCGGCCTTCGGCCCATGGCAGCCGAGGCGGAGAGACGAAGGCACGTCGCTCTTCAGCGCCGCACCGCTACTGGCCGCGCACGACCTTGGCGAGGACGAGCTGCGCGCGACGTTCCCGGCGCCTTGGCGTCACGAAGAGCGTGACGAGCGCGGCACGCTGTTGTCGTTCTTCCACGGCGCAGACACTCACGTCGTTCTGCGCGCGAAAGAGCTGCGCGTGCTGCGCCCGCATGGACACCTGCTCCGCACGGGCCGCCATCTGACGCCCGACGAAACCGCGCTGACGTCGACGGCCTGGATGGGCGGCGTGTTTCACTCGATGGTTACCCAGGGCCACGTGAGCATCAACCGCTTCCTGTCGACGGTGCACAGCTATTTGGGTCTGTTCCGCTCGCACGGGCAACGAGTGTTCGTCGAGGTCGACGAGCAGTGGCATCTGCTCGATACGCCCTCGGCGTTTCAAATGTCCCTGGACGAGTGTCGCTGGATCTACAGACACGCGGCCGGAGAGATCTGCGTGCGGGCCGAGGCGTCGAGCGAGCCGCACGAGCTCGGGCTGTCAGTGGACTTCACCGCGGGGCCAACCGCGCGCTGCCTGATTGCGCATCACGTGGCTCTGAACGGCGACGACGGAAGCGCGCCGGGTCCCGCGCGCTGGCGACGAGAAGGGTCTGGCGTCGTCGTTACCGCCGTCGCCGATTCGGACGTGGGACGGCGCTTCCCGAACGGCAGCTTCGGCATCGCTCCCGCTCCGGGAACGCAGTTCGAGCAGGTCGGCGGAGACGAGCTGCTTTTCGTCGACGGGCGCTCGCGTCAGCAGCCGTATATATGTGTCGTCACCTCGCCGCGGCGCGTGGTGGGCCTCGGCATCCAGGGTCATCTGTTATCGGAAAGCGGGCCCGCGCCGATTCGCGTGAAGCGAGATGAGCGCATCGTTGCGCGATTGTCGGCGACGGTACCGGATACGAGCGCGCTCGCGAAGCCGCTGTCCCGCATCGCAGACATCGTGCCGTGGTTCGCGCACGACGCGCTCGTGCATTACCTGTCGCCGCGAGGCCTCGAGCAATACTCCGGCGGCGGCTGGGGCACGCGCGACGTTTGTCAGGGGCCGGTCGAGCTACTTCTCGCGCTCGGTCGCCTGCCGCCGATACGCGACCTGCTGCTCCGGGTGATGGGCCAGCAGAATCCCGACGGCGATTGGCCGCAATGGTTCATGTTTTTCGAGCGCGAGCGTGACATCCGGCCAGGCGATTCGCATGGGGACATCGTCTTCTGGCCGCTCGTGGTCCTCGCGCAATACCTTACGGCTTCCGGCGACGGCAGCGTGCTCGACGAGCGGGTGCCGTTCTTCGACGCACGCGGACCCGACGCGGGCGAATTAGCCACCGTCTGGCAGCACGCCGAACGCGCGCTTGGTTTGATGAAGAAGCGCGTCATTCCCGGCACGTCGTTGGCCGCTTACGGCCATGGCGACTGGAACGACTCGCTCCAGCCCGCGGACCCCGCGCTGCGCGACCGTCTTTGCAGCGCCTGGACGGTGACACTCCACGCGCAGGCGTTGACCGGCTTGGCGCGGGCCCTGCGCGACGTCCGCCGGCCGGAGGAAGCCGCTTCTCTCGACACGTGGCGCGAAGAGGTGAAGCAGGACTTCCAGCGGCTGCTCGTTCGAGATGGCGTGCTCACGGGCTACGCGCTGTTCGACGAGGGCGGCAGCGTACGCCATCTGCTTCATCCGAGCGACGCCACTACCGGCGTGCGCTACAGCTCCCTCGCGATGATTCACGCAATACTCGAGGACATGCTCACGCCGCAGCAGGTGGGCGAGCACCTGCGTCTGATCGAATCACATCTGAGCGGACCCGACGGAGTGCGTCTGTTCGATCGCCCGCTGCCGTACTACGGCGGCAGCCAGCGACTGTTCCAACGCGCGGAGACTGCGACGTTCTTCGGCCGCGAAATCGGGCTCATGTACATGCATGCTCATCTGCGCTACGCCCAGGCGCTCGCGCACGTAGGCGATGCGCGGCGCTTCTTTCACGCGTTGTGCCAGGCGGTGCCCATCGACATTCGCTCGATCGTGCCGAGCGCAACGTTGCGGCAGGCGAACTGCTACTACTCGAGCTCGGATGCCGCGTTCGCGGACCGATATCAGGCGAGCGCCGAGTACGAGCGCGTCGCGCGCGGCGCGATCGCGCTCGACGGCGGCTGGCGCGTCTACTCGAGCGGTGCCGGTATCGCGCTCGGGCTGATCATGCGGCATTTCCTCGGGCTCTCGAGCGAAGCGGACGCGGTGAGCATCGATCCAGTGATTCCGCCGGAGCTCGACGGGTTGCGCGTGCAGACCGAGCTCCTCGGCCGCGTAGTCGAGGTGCGCTACCGAGCTCGCGGAACCGGCTGTGGCGTCACCTCGGTCGACCTGAACGGCGAAGCCGTACGGTTTTCGACGCGCGCGAATCCACATCGCCGCGGCGCCGCCGTCGTGGGCAGCAGCGCGCTGCTCCACAAGATGTCCGCGGAGGGCAACGTTATGTCGATCGAGCTCGGCCAATAGGAGAGAGCGACTCGTACGTTCACGGCGCGCGCAACGTCTCGCTTTTCCGACGGTCGCCGGGCCGCGGACGTTGGGTGGGACGGGCTTGCGTGCTAGCATCGGCGGCGTCGCGACAGGTCTACGCCCCGATTGTGTTGGAACGTTGGAGCGCGTCAGTGATCAGCAAGCCCGCGGCCCCCGATCGCAGTCTTTGGATCCTTCCGACGGTCCTCGCGGCGCTCGCCGCGATGCGGATACTCTCGAAGGGGCAACCCATCGAGCACTGGCTCGCGAAATGGGATACGTTGACGATCATCCTCGTGATGATCGTGCTCGAGCGGGTGTTCCGTTATAGCCGCGCCGTATCGCAGCGCCCGGTGTTGCCGAGGAATGTCGTCTCCACGCTCGTCAATCTCTACGCAACCGGTTTTCTAACGGGTCTCGTTCTGTTGCCCGTGCTGAACTACTTGCCGGGGCACTACTTGGGTCGCGGGCTCATTTTTCCGTCGCCGGAGGTGCTCGGCCCGTTGTGGCTCCAGTTCCTGCTCGTTCTGTTATTGGTTAGCTTCGTGCGCTACTGGATCCACCGGTTTCAGCACGCGAACGGCTTCCTCTGGAAGCTGCACTCCTACCACCATCAGGTGCAGGACCTGCAGGCGACGAATACCTATGTCTCGCACCCGATCGATTTCGCACTGCGCAACGTCGTGGTCTACCTCGTGCTCGGTATCGTCGGGTTCGATTCGCTCGTGCTTTTGGTCGCCGTCCCTCTGTCGAACATCAGCGGGACGTTCTCGCACTGCGGCGCGGATCTCAAAGCCGGCCTCCTGAGCTACGTGCTCGTGACGCCCGAGGTGCACCGGTGGCATCACACCGCGAAAGTCCCGGAGGGATACGGATTCTCTTGCAACTACGGCGTGGAGTTCTCGTTTTGGGACATCTTGTTCGGCACCTTCTATCTGCCGAAGAAAGACGGCGAGACGCTGCAGCCTGAACGCATCGGCCACCCGGACGGCTTTGCCGACGAGCCGAACTATCTGAAGCTGCTGCTGGTGCCGCTCGGCCTCTATCCAAGCAAGTGGTTCAAGCGCGCGCCGCCGACAGAGTTGACCGTCGGGCGCGATTCGACATGAGGAAATACGGCTAAGCCGATGATCCAGAGGGACAACTGGCTAACTCGAGCTGGACGAATGTGCAGCGGCAGTCAGGAGGACGGGGCATGCGAAAGCGAATAATCGAGCCGCTGGTCGAGCAGCAAGCCGCATCCTCCAAAGACGATTGGCTCGATCTCGAGAGTCTCGCCGAGGTGGAAATCACGTCGGAGGACAACGCTCATCCGATCGAGGCGGCGCTGGTTTCCGGGCGCGGCTCGGGGTGGCGCGCCGCGACACCCGGAAAGCAAACCATCCGGCTGCTCTTCGCCCACCCGCAACGACTAAGGCGCATCTCTCTCAGCTACGTCGAGCCCGCGGTTCCGCGTACACAGGAATACGTTTTGCGTTGGTCAGCGGACGGCGGGCAGTCGTATCGGGAGATCGTACGGCAGCAATGGAACTTCAGCCCGCAGGGCGCGATGTTCGAGAAGGAAGACCACCTCGTAGACCTGCCCGCCGTGACCTCACTCGAGTTGAACATCGTCCCGGACGTGAGCGGTGGAAACGCGATCGCTTCTTTGGCGCGGCTACGTGTCGCCTAGAGGCTCGATGCAAAACCGCCGAAAGCTCTGATCAGAGCTTCTGGACGACCACGCGTCCCTGCGCGTTCACGAAGATGCGGTAGCGATTGCCGTCTTTGCAGGTAGCCGTGTAGTCGCTGTCGGCGTTGCGCTTCGCGTCCGCAATCTCGTTACACGGGTATCCGTGTAGAACGATCGTCGCCTTCAAATCCTTGCCGATGGGATCGTCAGCGCCAAGAGCTGGCATGCCGCCGATGAAAGCGAGCGTGGCGAACGTCAGAACCGCTAGCGCGTGTTTCGTCATACGTCTCTCCAGCACGGCAAATCAGATTTTCGAGAACTCTCGTGGGTCGGACAGGATGTTCCAGATCGCTTCCCGTGACGAAGTGACCGCGTTCGCCAGCGTCGGGTCCGCGTCCTGCAAGAGCGACACTACCTTGAGCAGCAACACCTCGTACTTTTGTCGAAGCTCCGGCAATGGAACCTTGACCTGCCCGTTGTAGAAGCCGCGAAACTGATCGAGAAGATCGTCGACCTGATTCTTGAGAGATAGCTTGGTGAAGATGCCGATGGCGTCGGTGTCGCGCAAGCGCTCAGTGAGACCGGCGAGATCCAACGTCGGGGCGGCAGGCGGTTGCGCCGGCGTCGCAGGCGCGACCGGCGGTGATGGTTGCGCGGGCGTCGAGGCTGTCGCCGGCGGGGGCGAGGCAGCGGTCCCTCTCGCGGGATCGGGCGGCGTCGGCACTGTCTTGGGCTTTTCGGCCGACGCGCTGCCCTTCGGTGCCGCGGGTGCAGCGGCCGGCGGAGCTTTGCCGGCGTCGGCCTCGCCGGGATTCGACGTCGTTGCGGGAGGCGCAGTGGGCGAAGCCGCGGGCGGTGGTGCTTCGCTATTCGGAGCTTCGCCTGACGCTTGCGGCGGTGCCTGCCGAGCA
>Ga0157374_10003395_pt1 | contig 13388 bp, 15 predicted proteins | sample M25metaG_FD_115308 | JGI IMG/M metagenome (GOLD analysis project Ga0157374, IMG submission 115308) | Miscanthus rhizosphere microbial communities from Kellogg Biological Station, Michigan, USA - M2-5 metaG | ecosystem: Host-associated > Plants > Roots > Rhizosphere > Soil | place: USA: Michigan...
CTACTTCCCCACTCTCGTCATCTGGATGCTCGGACTTATTGGCTTGGCGAGCAATAGTGGCGACATTTAAATCATTATTGGTAGCTAGCTGTAACAGCTCTGGACTCGTTGGCTGTGGTTGTGGAGGTGTTGCCGCTACAGCGGCGGCCTGTGTCTGTTGGTAATCAATCGGTTGGATAGTCTTCATGTGGGCATAAGCAACTTCGGGCTGTTCATGCTGCTCCTTAATGCGCTCGGCCAGGGCTTCTTCGGCGGCAGTTGGTTCAGCCGCTTGAACCGCAACTTGCTGAGCGTCATTACTACCGGGTACAACCATCTGTGATTTAGCAAACACAGCTTGGTTTTTTGGTAACTGCGACTGGGCCACAGGTTGGTTCATAAACCAGTAGTCTGCTGCCGGCGCATTACTTGCTGCCGTGGTTGGCTGGGCGGCTGCTGGCTGGTTTAGCATATTCACAAGTTGCTGCCTATGTGCTTGGCTGGAGGCAGTGATCATCTGATCGAACTGTTGGGCGATTGGATTACTTTGAGCATCCAGGATATCGTCAGCGGCTTGAACATCATAATTCGGTACTTCTTGGGGCATACTACTTACATCGATCAAACGGTCCGAATCGTTGCCCGTCGGCAATACGCCGGGCTGGCTGTATAGGTTCACATTTATATTCTTAATAGCCCAGCCGCGACTATCAATCGTGTTTGCTAGGGCCGATAAGCGGCTCTTAACTTCTGTCTGGCTCAACCCATTGGTCCGATTTTCTTCCACCTTTTTTGGTGCAGTAACGCTAACTAAGTCTTTCGCGCCGCTTTGGTCCCAAATGCGCCGGCGTGGTTTGAACAAAAACCGTAATTTTGCTAGCGCCCACACTTCTGTCGGCTGATCTTTGCCGAACGGAAAGGCAAAGAATGCCGTGAACAGGCCGGGGGGTAAAAATATAATGACCAAGAACCCAACATGTTTCGACAGTACCAGGTAGCAGAAGTAAAAGCAAAGTACCGCAATGATGGCAAAAATGAACTGCCGCAAACTCAGCGGACCAAGGATATGATCCTCTGCTTCGATGTCCTGAATTACTTTATATGTTGCCATGCGGATTGTCCTAGTGTATTACTCATTATAACGTGCTAGCTTATGAAAGCATCTCGGCTCGTAACGCCACTACTAGTTTGGACTGTGGCAGTTCGACCTGACGGTGTATGAGTAAGAGTGCGTTGAGCATCCCCATTGGTACCGCTCATGGTAATATTCTTGTTTCGGTTAAGGGTGGCAGCTTTCACAATTGCCTGTGAGGCAGGAGTACCACTGGCACTAATGTGTTCACCCTTATCGTCGAGTTCTTCGCCACGAGCCATGTTGTGGGCTATACCGTCGAAGGTCTCGTAGGTTTGGGCCAGTGCGCGAGCATCTTGGTCGTAGTCGAAGTCGCGCTCGTAGATGTTGCCATTCTTATCCATATCCTGAATTCGCCCAGTCTCAAATCCTCGTTCCAGCTTTTGTTGCTGAGCATACATGACACGCATGTCGGCATCACGATCAGACGAGACCTTGAAGGCTTCCCTGGTTTGGTGCAGGTCCTGGATCATGGCTCCATAATTGCCTTGGTGTTGCGTAACATCTTCGAAGCGAACACCAGTTGTGCGGCCGCTGCTGTCTCTGACAACCTTCGGTTTACTGTACCATTCCGAAGCATGGGTTGGCTTGTTGGGGTAGGCTGCTGCCGACCACACGCCATTTACCTCGTAGTCATCCCAGTTCTCGGCAGCCGCATTTCCAGACATAGCCCGTCGGTTATTCATGATGTCAGTATCAGTCTGCGACTTACGGATACTGTAGCCTAGGCCCTGAGCAATAGAGTGTTGCGAGTCGCCATACAGCCGTTTCCCGCTCTTGTAGGTGTTCTTCGAGATTTCTCTACCCTTCGAGTCGTAATATTTACCACCCGACTCATAGCCGGCACCCGCATATATCAGTGCATCGTCACCAGTTGCCTGCAATTGTTCAAGTCGTTTTGCGGCCTCGGCATTGTAGTTCGACATGCGTGAGTCAACATTTCCAACGTGTCCCGCGAGTGCACTTCTCAGTCTTTGATGAATCGGTGCGTCAAGCTTACGACCACGTTGTACCACTTGGTTCTGAGCCCGCGTTGCAGCTTCGCCCAGCTGACGTTTTGCCCGGTTACGCAAGCTATTCGGATCGTTAACGTTGCCCTTGATGCCTTCCTGGGCGCGCTTATGACCACTGGTGATAACTTCGTGTACTTTACCAACTAAGCCACCGGCAAGTGAAATTGCATAGGCGATTCCCAGCAGCGGTAACCACTGTAATATGAAGGCCACTAGGAGGGCGATACCGCTGCTGTTTCCGTTAGCATTGACGATAGTAACCGAAAGAATATCGGCCACCGCAAAAAAGATTATGATGATCGGGTATACCAAGAGGGTTTGTAATAGTAGATCCCACCATTTGCGGAAGTATTTTTCAGTGTTAGGCAGGCAATACAGGGCAAAGGCAACGGGGCTTATGAGCAGTAAGGCTAAAATAAGTCCCTTCCGTATTATCAATGTAACAAATGCCGTAATCAAGCCAAAAACAACCGGCATAATAATGAAGAGCATAATCGGCATAATTGCTTTTACGATTAATGCTTTGCTGGCGAACCCCAATAGGATGGCGCCCATCCCCACACTTGCACTAACGCCAACGATCTTACCCGCTCCAATGCCGCTCGGTGTTATATTGAACGCTCCAGCATTGGCAAGTGGTTGTGTCAAAATTTTACCCAGTGAGCCACCTACTATGTTTGTCAGGTCCACTAAAAAGGCCACGATGTAGATCGACAGGTTAATGAGGATTGCTGCTATTAGTAGCCGTGGCAGCACCTTTTTGGCGGTATAAGCATCGACTACCCCGCCACCTATTGCCTGTCCGAAGACAACGACCAGCAAGGCAATTACCAAGAATATATTGCCGTAAATGCGGAAATTCGACCATATCTTAAATGTCGAGTCTGCCGGATCAGTGCTGACTGGTGATGTTCGCAAAAACGGCACCACAATGTTCGCAAAAAGCCAGTCGGCAAAACCAGCTGCCGAATTAAACACCGGGCAAAGAATCCAGTTCAACGGGTCACCTCCGGTGTCACAAGTGGCATTGCTATCATGCTGTACCTGGCCCGTGTTAGCGGCTGAAGGTGGAGTTACATTAGCGGCAATAATTTGGACTCGCACATTACCGGTATGCATGGTACAACTGCTATCGGGCAGATGCCAGGTGGCAGATGTTATAGTGTTTACTGCTAATTTTGTAGGATCGGTATTCAGGGTAAATGATGGTTTACTACTGGCAGCAGTACAGCCTGCCAGGTTTTCGCCATCAGTTAAAACATAATTAAGATCAGTAGTATGGGCATAACTGGTTATAAAGTGCTTCTCATTGTCGCCGCCATCAACAAAATAGGTTGCCACTACTGTGCCGTTTGGATAATAGCCAGCAAATATATTTATATCAGACGACTCAACGCTTACCCCGTTGTAATCACTTTCCTCACCGGACTGACTGAAGTTTTTGAAGGTCATATTAACGTGCCCGGCTACAGCAGCGCTACTTAAGCTAGTGAAGAACTGATCAATATTGGCGCCATTAAGATCGTCAATATTAATGTCATAAGTCTTGGTGTCCAGATCAATTTCTGGAATTTTACCCGATGTTGATCTACCTACATAACCACTATGATCAAGCATGTATTCAATATGAGTTGTTTTATAGCTGTCGCTGCCGCTATATCCCCAATTCGTGGCTTTATAGACGTCTTTGCCAAAAGTTATAGTTCCAACATTAGTAAATTTGAACGAAGTGCTGGCGTTGTCGATACACTTTTTAAGATCGGCCGGAGTGGATACTGTTACCACGCAGCTACCATCGGCTGCACTGGCGCTACCGCCCCCAATTGGGTTAAATAAGCTTGAGGATAGTAGATCGGCTGGGTCACTGGCCAGGTTTATGGTGAAGCTTTTATTAAAGGTCGAATAAACCAAGTTAAATTGTAGGGTAGCAGCCTTAGCATCAACGGTTGCATCCTGTTCTTGGTATGATCCATTTACTGGGTTAAACCACAATCCGTAAAATTTGGTCGGGTCATCCGGCGACTGTATTAAAAACATTGCCTCAGAGCAAGCAGAATCATATTTGCTGTTAGTGCCTTTGAAGGTAATGTACACCGCAGAACCCAAGGCAAATGTCTTAGTTGCTCCTGCGGATAGTTTGATACCTTGGTTTTGGAAGCCGTCACGCTGTAACAATGCGCCGTGGTACTGTTGTCCGTCAAAACCTTGGCCGTTTGATGCTGAGTTATCAATACTTTGATAAGCGCTTATTACACTACCCGGTGCGTGAGCTGTAGCGGCGCAAGACTTAGAGCTATCGGCCTGAAGTCCAATCGGTGCGCCAACATCGGCGGCCAAGGCAGTATTCGGGTGGCCCACGCTATATATAGCTGTTAAGGCGCTTAGGGCAGACACGGCAGCCAAGCTTATTAGGCCCCAGCGCAATATTTTATCTTTTATTTTCACGAAGATGTTCCTTGGAAATAGACTTTATTCAAGTCCATTGTCTCAGGTTTGGCCATACATTAAAAGGCTCACCTTATTTATGATCGCAATGCACTGGTGAATGATTGCACGCCCCAGGTATGCCCAACAGGCTCCAGCGTAACGGTCATGATATAAGTACCGTCGCTGCCTTTAATACTGTATTTAACCACAGCAATAGACGATGAAACATCCTTTTGGCTGAGCTGGGGCGACTGCCCCTTGAAAAACGAATTTAGTTTGGTAACAAGTGTCGTCCAATCATCCTGTGAAACGTTTTGCTTACCGTCATCTGAAAAAAGTGCGTAGCTGCTTTTGGAGTCGTTTGCTAACACTTCAGTGACCAGTTGCGTACTTATCTTCACTGGAGCATTTTGCTTGCTGTGCTGCCGCACTGCTGACAGGCCCAATAGTAATAGCAGCAGTATTATCGCGCCGCCAATCAGCAATGTGGATTTTTTACGCATCTATACAACATAGTATATAGCTTCAGGCCAGATTAATATACGCTAAAGCTTATTGATGGCTCAGGACGTCAGTTCCCGTTTCCACCCAAGTCATCGCGTTAGTTTGCGCTATACCAGCTGCTTGTTCAGTAGTCCTTACAAAGTCAAACTCTACCGTCTGATCTATGCCTTTCTCTGGTTGAGTCTCGCGGAATATTAAAGTAGCCGCCGCTCCGTTTATGGTACCGCTTCGCAGTATATAGGTTATTCCTGGCACAAAATTAGGGTCAACTCGGAATCGATAGCCATTTATAGTTGTAGCAGGATCATCCAAAGATCCGTCTGGGCCACCCAGCATTTTCTGATATTCTTCGGCGGCAAATGTATGAGTGATAGGATTGCCGACAATATAGGTCAGGTATGATTGCTGGGTAGCCGGATCCATTGCCGATATCATACCGTGCAAATTTTCTGTTACCTGCTTTGCGAGTTCTGGGACGGTGGTAGCATTCTGTAATATAGGACCAGTATTAGCGGCTGCAGGACTTGGAGTAGAACTAGCCGCTTGATTAGTTTCGGCTGTAGGGCCAGGAGTAACGGGTGCCGAAGCACCTGTATTACCGGTCAATCGCGGCGTTGCATCGGCAGAAGCATGGTTGCCACTTTTGCTATGAGGCCAAAAACCAACTATTGTAGTTGCTAATACACCAACAGCACCAAGACCTAAAACAATTCTCCAGCCTCGTCGCGGTTTGCGAAGCTCAGCTTGATCTGAAGGGCGCTCTATCTGCCTTGTCATATACAGTCCTCACTGTTTCAATTAATACCAACTAATATTAAGGCCTAAGTCTTACTTATTCCAATAATACCATAAAAGCTTTAATTTGTCATATGTGTTTTTCATCACATTTTAATAGTTTCTATTTGTCGCTTGCTTTTTGGGCCAGCTCATTCCATAATGAAGCTATTCACTGACCAAATATAAAGAATTATGAAAATACGGCCTAAAACTTTCCATCCGTCAGCTAAAAACTGGACCCTTGCGGTGCTTCTGCTACCGGCGGCAATACTTGTCACCGTGTTTCTGCTTGGCGGTATCTATTCCAATACTGTATCGGCCGCCGACCCATTAAAGTGTGGTTCCGGCGCCACACTCGTCCCAGCTGCCGGTAGTACACCGGCCTACTGCACCTGCCCGGCTAATCAAACGCTCACGGATGCTAACTCTTGCACCAATCCTATTAAAACCGATCCCCCAAGCACCGCAAAATACTATTGTGGCAGCGGTGATAGTAAAGTATCTACCAGCATTAATATTGGTTGCCGCCATGCCGGCACTGCTCTTACGGATGCGTTATTTGCTATTATTCGCTTCCTGACTGCCGGCGTAGGGTTAATAGTAATTGCTTCAATGGTAGTAGCTGGTATACAGTATGCTTCTTCGCGCGGCGACCCCCAAGCTACCGCCTCGGCAATTGACCGGATTCGCAGCAATGTCATAGCGTTACTAGTATTCATGTTTGCCTATGCTATGTTGAATTACGTAATACCAGGGGTAGTCTTTTAGTTATGAGTTGGCTATTTATGCATGTGGGTGCCGCTTGTGCGGGTGGAAACTTCTTATTTTTTCCTACTTGGTATCATTACCTCAATAGTATCCCCGATGCCAATGGACTTTGTACACCGCAGATAACAAGCCTTAGTGATATTTGGTTGATTGTAGCGGCAGTTATAGAAATCTTGCTGCGTTTAGCAGCCTTGGTTGCAGTCGGCTTTATTATCTTTGGGGGTTTTGAATACATTACTAGCCAAGCTGAGCCGGCCAACGTAGAGAAGGCTCGCAAAACGATTATTAACGCCTTGGTCGGGCTGACGATAGCAATTTTAGCTGCCGCGGTCGTTACCTTTATCGCCGGGAGTGTCTCATGATCCAGCTTATCGGCTCTATTACTCAGTTTGCTGTTAACAACAAGATTTGCCCCGATGGTGGCACGGAATGTGTTACCGGTTTACCTACGCCGGCTGCTTCCAGCGCCAATCTGCAGCACCTGTTACAGATTGTATTTGCTATATTTGCAGCCGTTGTTGTGTTGGTTATTGTTATTGCAGCCTTCAATATCGTTATTGCCCAGGGTGACTCTAGTAAGGTTGCAAAACAGCGCAGCACTATTATTTATGCGCTGGTGGGTCTGGTAGTGGCTATTAGTGCCGAAATAATCGTAGGTGTTGTCTTGGGGAGGACCTAAAGTTATGCGTAATATCTTAAAAACTTTGCTTATTTCTACGTTATTACTTGTGCCGGTTACAACAGCTCTCGCCACTCCATATGCTGGTGCAGTCGATGTACTAGCTATTTGTAGTGATGCTACTGCTAAAACGACTGACGTTTGTAAAGAAGCAGCAACCCAGCAGAATAATAAAACAAACCCGGTTATCAAGGCCTTGCGTATAACAGTTTCCATTATGTCGTTCGTCATTGGCTTAACCGCTGTTATTATGCTCATTATTGGCGCCATCGGTTTATCGACTTCCGGGGGCGACCCGCAAAAGGTTTCCAGTGCTCGGGGCACCATTACCTACGCTATCATAGGTATCGTCGTGGCTGCTTTAGCCGAAACATTAGTGGCTTTTGTGTTAAATAAAATATAGGATAATAGAATGTTTAGAAAAAGAATAAAACACCTTGTACTCGCCCTGTTTATAGCCCTTACAGCCGGATTTATTGCCGTCCCAGCCTTGGCAAGCGCCGACTTTAAAGGAGACGCCTGTGGTGGCTTGCAGGCCATAGATGGCAATAATACTCAAACCTGCCCCAGTGGGAGCGACACATCGCTAACGAATGTACTCAAAACAATCATTAGCATCTTATCAATCATAGTCGGTGTCATAGCCGTTATTATGGTTATTGTCGGGGGCTTCAAGTTTATTACCTCTGGTGGAGATAGCTCAAATACTGCTGCCGCTCGTAACACCGTTATTTATGCTTTAGTGGGGCTGATAGTAGCTGCTCTAGCCCAGGTACTGGTGCATTTCGTGCTATTTCGAGTGAGCGGTGCGACTCCTTGTGCAACCAACCCCAGCATTGCCGCCAGCGATAAAGTAAATTGCAAGCCTTCCTGCCCTACCAACCCCAGCATCCCCGTCACTGACAAGAATTGCAAGAAGTAAATAACGCATCTATGGCTTGAATAACAGACGTACGATGTGATATAAGTAAGTAAAAGATAATGAAAGGTACCAAACCAAATGCTAAAAAAGATTAAAGAAATTTGTATGACAATCGGTGTTTTCAGCCTATTGGTCGCACCAGTGTTGGCCACAGCTACCGTATCTGCGGATATTGCCGGCGATGTCACGTGTGGTACCAACTTTAGTACGGCGACTAATTGTAGTGCTGCGACAGCTACCTCTAACGATAATGGCCAAAGTGTTGATAAGATCTTGACGCTTGTTGTTAACGTCTTCTCTGTCCTAGTCGGCTTCATTGCTGTTGTCATGATCATCGTTGGTGGTGTAAAGTACATTACCTCTGGTGGTGATTCAGGGAACATATCGGGCGCCAAGAATACCATTATCTTTGCGCTCGTCGGTTTGGTGATCGTTGCCCTGGCGCAAGTAATTGTTCACTTCGTACTACAGAAGGTCGCTACTGCCGGAACAACTACCTAGTAGTTCTCTTTAGGCGCTAGCCCACAAAAATACTCCTGAAATTTCAGGAGTATTTTTGTTTAGTTGGTGTACAAGATAAAAACAGCTCCGAATCTCTCAGGGCTGTTTTTATGCGTATAGCTTATCTATAAGACTTGGATTTTCTTAACCGTATCTTGCTTGACCTTACCAAAGCTGATGGTTAGAACGCCGTCTTTTAGAACAGCTTCAATGTCATCTTCTTTAACCGGTACCGGCAATGCAATAGTTCGGGAAAACTCACCCCAGTAGCACTCTTGCAAAAAGTAGTTCTCTACCCCATCTTCGTTACCGGCGCTTAGCGTGCCGTGTACAGTAAGTTGATTGTCGGAAATGCTAACGTCTAGGTCATTCTTGTTAACGCCCGCAGTGCGCGCCTTAACTACTAGTCGTTCCTTGGTTTCGTAAACATCAACCGCCAACTGGCCTGGAACGGCCTCATCCTCATCCCATTCGTCTGTGGCCGGCATGGCCGGCTGTGGGTTGCCGGCATCTTGTGCCGGTGCGGCTGTTAAGTCATCGTCACCCAAAAATGCTGCTGTTAACTCGTCTTCTTCCAAAAGCAAGTCGTCGTCGCGATTTCGTCGCGCCATAGTTGTTACCCTCCAAAATTGGTTAAACTGTAGAATAAATAGTCTTGCGTTTTTATGTTAATGGCAGTATAGCTTAGTGCACAAAGACAGTGCAACCAGTAGGTTCTTTATTTACAACACTTTAAACACAACAACTATGTTTTTGCATACATTACTTTCCCAAATCGCTCCTTATGAATGCCTAGGCTGCAATGCCGAGGGTTCCCTGCTCTGCGTCGATTGTTCAGTTAATTTAGTTGCCCTCCCCGAACGTTGCTATCGTTGCCAGCGCTTAAGCCGCGCCAATCGAACCTGTCAGACTTGTCGCCAGCAGACTGAACTATATGTCGTGCAGGCTCGAACATCTTACAATGGGCTCGCCAAGGACTTGGTCTGGCGACTTAAGTTTTCCGGTGCCCAATCTGCTGCTCAAGAAATGGCCAAGTTAATGGCGTCGATTCCTTCAGACGAAAGTGTTGTATTGGTGCCAGTGCCCACGGCCAGTTCACGGGTACGTAAACGGGGCTACGATCAAGCACAGTTGTTAGCCAGAGCACTAGCCAGGCAGCACCACCAGGAGTATGTGCCCTGCTTACGCCGTTCTGGGCAGCAACACCAGGTGGGCGCCACTCGCCTGCAACGAGTCACCCAGCTACAGGCAGCATATCGCTGTGTCTCACCACGACGTATCGCTGGACGGCATGCTATCCTTATTGACGATGTTCTTACGACCGGTGCAACCCTAGAAGCGGCCGCTAAAGTCTTAAAACAAGCCGGTGCCGCGCGGGTCAGCGGCCTGGTCTTCGCCCAAGCCTGACCATTGCTTGAGAATAGAGGCTTTAACTGCTATAATCACCCCTGTTATAGATCACACATTTGGAAGGGTGTCCGAGTGGTCGATGGAAACGGTCTTGAAAACCGTCGTGCCAGCAATGGTACCGTGGGTTCGAATCCCACCCCTTCCGCCAGATTTTATTGCTCGCTTTGGCGGGCAGTGAAATCTGCTGAACGAGATTTGGTAAAGGGCCACCAGGGTTTGGCGGACGAGAAGCGCAGATACAGCCAAGCTTGCTTGGATGAATCGAGCATCGCAGGGAGGAGTGTGGCGCAGCCACGCGATACCCCACCCCTTCCGCCAGATTAGATCCTGCTCCTCGTCAACAGAGATAAAATATAGTACAATACCCCGAGCCACACCAAAGCCTAATGTGTCTCACTGTGCATGAAGCTAAAGGGAAAAAGAGCAGCCCGAGTCGGCGGATTTATTCCGCGACCCGGCGCGATGAGAAACCTACGGTAGTAGGTGTCTCATTACTGTTAAGGAGAGGTACCCAAGTGGTTCAAGGGGATGGTTTGCTAAATCATTAGGGGGGAGTGATCTCCCGCGAGGGTTCGAATCACTCTCTCTCCGCCAAATAAAAAAGACCCCATACTGGGTCTTTTTTATTTGGCTGGAAGCGAGGAGGCCTAGATCTTTACACCAGAGGTGTTAGGGTGCGGTGGATCGAGGACGCGCGCAGGAATTTATTCCGAGCACGCCGCAGTGGAAAAGGTCGAAGACCGCCATCCCTCTGCTAGGTTAGAGTCTGAGCAAACTTGACAGGTTGTCGCCATCTTCTTAAATACACGCAGATGCTAACCTTTAGCTTTTTCTGACAACACTGTACAATAACGCTTATGGATGAACAACAACCCACTACTCCTCAAGGTAGTGAGCCGCAACAGTTTAAGCCTGGTGACACCATCACGCCGGCCGCTGTGCCGCCTGCAACGTCCGTATCTCCGACTCCTACCGTTGCACCCTCTCCTGAACCCACCCCCCAACCCGACTCAATTGAGCCGCCTGAAACTCCAGCGGCATCAAAATCCGAAGAGCCAGCTTCTAACTCTCACCCATCGGCCGATCAATCCTATACCCCTCTCTCTGATGCGGATCAACCATTACCTTCCGAACCTCAGGATGCAATCAGTTGGACAGCCTCAGAATTTATCGCCCACGATAAATCCGCTAGTTGGTATGGGATGCTTGCTTTGGGCGCACTGGTGCTAGCGACGGTTGTTTACTTACTTACAAGAGACAAGATTTCCACAGCCGTGGTAATTGTGGCTGGCTTAGCCTTGGGCGTATATGGGGCTCGAAAGCCGCAGCAATTACGGTACGAACTCAATGAGCAAGGAGTTGGGATTGGCCAGAAATTTCACTCATATAACGAATTCCGCTCCTTCGCAGTCATTGATGAAGGGGCTTTTGCGAGCATCTCCTTCATGCCTTTAAATCGCTTCGGTCAGTTAGTGACAATCTATTTTGACCCAGCTGATGAAGACAGGATTGTCGATCTGCTAGCCAATCGGTTACCGCTAGAGAATCGTCAGCACGATGTTGTTGATAGGTTTATGAAACGCATCCGCTTCTAGCTACTTCTCGCAAAAAATAAAAACAAGCCGCGTAACGCAAGCGGCTTGTTTCCAGGTAAAAGGCAAGTTGTTGTTTAGTGGCGGTGAGAACGATCCTGACGGGATTCTTTACTGCGCAGCTTGTGCTCCATGCGAGCAATAAAGTTGTGGCGTCGTTCTTTGCTGTCCCATTTGTCGTACATATCCATTAATTGTTGTGCGGTGTCGTCTGACATCTTGTTAGTCCCCTTTTTATTAATGAGTACATACTAGTATTATGCTTTTGGCTAAACATAAGCTGTAAATTATTTTACATTTTACCGGTACAATAGGTTGGATGATAGATTTCAGCAAGCGCCTGAGTACCCTCGACAGATTACAACGCTCCTTCAGGCCGACTGCTTTCAGCTATGCGGTGATCAAAAAGTACGGTGAAGATCACGGTGGCTATCAAGCGGCTCTGATGACGTATTACGGGTTTTTAGCTCTGTTTCCTTTGCTTCTTATCCTCACCACCCTCTTACAATGGTTACCTGGTAGTGGTTCGCACGTACGCAGTCGCATTATTACCGATGCCACTAATTACTTCCCTATAATCGGTACTCAGCTTCAACATAGCGTACACGGTTTCAGTAAGACTGGCCTGCCGCTTCTTATTGGACTGGTCATATTGTTGTATGGCGCGCGGGGCGTAGCTGACGCTTTCCGACACACGGCAAACAATGTTTGGCGTATACCGCTTAATAAACGGTCAGGTTTCTGGCCAGCTTTAACTAAAAACTACAGTATCGTCTTCGGTGGAGGTGCTGGGTTTTTAGCCGCCGCCGTAGCCGCCAGCTATGCTGGAGGTGCCGGGCATAATTACGGGTTGCGGATACTTTTTCTAGCCGTAAATCTTACCCTACTCTTTGTTTCGTTTCAGTTTCTCATGCGGGTTGCTCTGGCTCGAAAGGTTCGCTTTCGGGACATCTGGGTCGGCGCTGCAGTGGCTACTGTAGGCTTGTTTATCTTGCAGAACCTAGGTGGCTATATCATCACGCACGAGCTAAAAAACCTTGATAGCTTATACGGTACTTTTGCAGTAGTGCTTGGCTTGCTTTTCTGGCTGTATTTGCAGACTCAGTTAGTAGTCTATGCCATGGAAATCGATACTGTGCGCGTGCTTAAGCTTTGGCCGCGTAGCTTGCGCTAGCGCCCTAATATACCTGATAAGCCTAATCCTCAAGTAGTGCCAAGCCAACTGCCATAGCAGCTAGGCCAACGTCTCGAAATGTTATAAGAAGAGCGCCGGTGTTGAATACCACCAAGCCTGCCAGCGATAAAGCGGCCAATATAGCGGCGTAGCGTACATATTTACCAAGTAGTAGCGCTGTTGCCAGTAATAGCTGAAAAATGGAAAATAGCTTCAAGAACAGATCGGCAGATACGATGTGGGTTATAAAATGCGGTACAAAATAGAGCCAAGCATCAGGAGTTTTAAGTGAAGATATGGCCGCATAAACAAAGACAAATGCTAGGCCTAAGCGGAGAATAATTTTAGCAAGTTCGGCTTCGGACGGCTTTTTATAGGACATATGCTTTAAGTGTAAACCGATTCAGGGAACTTAAAAGATTGCAATTTATAGTGAATTACTATATAATATAGAAATAATAAAGGAGTTGGCATGGAAGACCGATCAGGCACTATGCTCCGTAAATGGAA
>Ga0157374_10003397_pt1 | contig 13386 bp, 10 predicted proteins | sample M25metaG_FD_115308 | JGI IMG/M metagenome (GOLD analysis project Ga0157374, IMG submission 115308) | Miscanthus rhizosphere microbial communities from Kellogg Biological Station, Michigan, USA - M2-5 metaG | ecosystem: Host-associated > Plants > Roots > Rhizosphere > Soil | place: USA: Michigan...
GTCCTCGCCGGCAACTTCGTCCTGCTGATCGTCGGCTGGGCCTTCGTCGGCTTCGCCTCCTACGCGCTGATCAGCTTCTGGTACCGACGGGGAACGGCGACCAAGGCCGGGATGAAGGCCTTCGTGATCAACGTCGTCGGCGACATCGGACTGGTCCTCGCCGCCTTCCTGATCTTCCGCGAACTGGGGACCTTCGAATACAGCGAGGTCTTCGCCAAGGCGCCCGAGGTATTCAGCACCAACGAGTGGACGATCACGGCGATCTGCCTGCTGCTCCTAGTCGGTGCCTTCGCCAAGTCGGCGCAGCTGCCCTTCCACACCTGGCTGCCCGACGCGATGGAGGGGCCGACCCCGGTCTCCTCGCTGATCCACGCGGCGACGATGGTCACCGCCGGCGTCTACCTGATCGCCCGCACCCACACGCTCTTCGTCCTCGCCCCCACCGCCGCCGACATCGCCGCCTTCGTCGGCCTGGCGACGCTGCTGGTCGCGGCCTCGATCGCCCTGGTGATGACCGACCTGAAGCGGGCGATCGCCTACTCGACGATGAGCCAGATCGGCTACATGATCGTCGGCGTCTCGATCGGCGCCTACAGCGCCGGCATGTTCCACCTGATGACCCACGCCTTCTTCAAGGCGCTGCTCTTCATGGCGGCCGGCTCGATCATCGCCGCGATGGCCAACGAGCAGAACATCGACAAGATGAGCGGCTTCGGCAAGGCGATGCGCTTCACCTCGATCACGATGCTCTGCGGCGGCCTCGCGCTCGCCGCCTTCCCCGGCACCTCGGGCTTCTTCTCCAAGGACGAGATCCTCGCCTATGCCACCGCTCGCGGCGGCATGTACCTGATCTTCACCGTGCTCGGCTACTTCGGCGCCCTGCTGACCGCGATCTACACCTTCCGCCTGATCTTCCGCGTGCTGCCCGGCAAGCCCTGCCCCGAGGCGCAGGAGCTGATCGACACGGGGCACGTCCACCACGCCCACCCCTTCAACCCGGCGACGGGCGAAGAGGAGGACACCGAGGTCGGCTTCCCCGGCGCCGAGCACCACATCGCCGAGCAGTCGCTGCCGATGCGGATCGCGATGGGCGTGCTCGCCTTCGGCGCCCTCTTCGCCGGGCTGGTCCAGGTCCCCGGCGTCGACGACCTCGTGACCAAGTTCCTCGACCCGGTCTTCGCCGACTCGCCGCTGGCCGAGATCCACCCCTCGATCGCGGCCGACTGGGTCGGCCTGGGGATCGGCGCGGCGATCTCGCTGGCCGGGATCGGCATCGCCTACTTCCTCTACGTGGCCCGCCCGGAGACGCCGGCGGCGCTGCAGCAGCGCTTCGGCGCCCTGCACACCTTCCTCTACAACAAGTGGTACTTCGACGAGGCGATCGATTTCCTGATCGTGCGGCCGGCGCTGGCGGTCGGCCGCTTCGCCAACCGGGTCTTCGAGCGCCTCGTCGTCGACGGCATCGTCAGCGGCACCGAGGACGTCGTCGGCGGCGGCGGCCGGCTCGTCCGCGTCGTGCAGAGCGGCTTCGTGCGCAGCTACGCGCTGCTCTTGATCGTCGGCTTCGCCGGGCTCGCCCTCTACTTCCTGCTGAGCAGCTCATGACCAACTCGCTGCTCTGGACACCGCTCGTCTTCGGCCTCGTGGGCCTCGTCGTGCCGCGCCGCCTCGTCGGCTGGTGGGCGACGCTGGGCGCGGTGGTGACGCTGGGCCTGGCGATCTCGATGGTCGCCGGCTTCGATTCCGGCGCCTCCGGCCTGCAGGACACCGTCGACGTCAACTGGATCCCCGGCCTCGGCGTCGACTACAGCCTTGGCATCAACGGCCTCAACCTCTTCCTGATCCTGCTGACGACGGTGCTGTGGGCGGCCGGAACGGCCTTCGCCGCCTTCCGCGAGCAGGACCGCCCCCACCTCTTCTTCCTGATGATGCTGATCGGCGAGACGGCGACCCTGGGCTCGTTCCTGGCCCAGGACCTGCTGCTCTTCGTCCTCTTCTTCGACCTGATGCTGGTCCCGTTCTACTTCCTCTTCGGCGCCTGGGGCAGCGATCGCGAGGGCGGTCCGACGGCCGCTGCGGCAACGCTGAAGATGATCGTCTACACGCTGATCGGCTCGCTGCTGATGCTGGTCGCGGCGATCGCCACCGCGATCATCGCCGCCGACGGCGGCCAGATCACCTTCTCGATCGCCGAACTCGCCCAGCACCCACTCGGCGAGGGCAGCCAGCGCTGGATCTTCTGGTTCTTCGCCGCCGCCTTCCTGGTCAAGATGCCGGCCTTCCTCCTGCACGGCTGGATGCCCGACGCCTACCGGGCGGCGCCGCTGCCGGCCCTGGCGGTCTTCTCCGGGGTGCTGGCCAAGGTCGGTGCCTACGGCTTCCTGCGCGTCGTCCTGCCGCTCTTCCCCGCCGCCACGCTCGAATTCCAGGAGGTGATCCTGGTCATCGCCCTGGCCTCGATCCTCTATGGCTCGGTGATGGCCTTCACCCAGACCAACGTGCGGCTGATCGCCGGCTACTCCTCGGTGGCGCAGCTCGGTTTCATCACCGCCGGGATCTTTGCCCTCAGCGCCGATGGCGCCGACGGGGCGGTCCTGCAGATGGTCAACCACGGCCTCGTAGTGGCGCCGCTGTTCGTGATCATCGCCCTCCTTGTTGAGCGCACCGGCAGCGAAGACCTGCGCGAGATGGGTGGGATGGCGATGAAGGCGCCGGTCCTGGCCGCCCTCTTCCTGATCGTCACCCTGGCGACCCTGGCGATGCCCGGCTCGGCCAACTTCGTCGGCGAGTTCTACATCCTCAACGGCCTCTTCGACTCGAAGATCGTCTTCGCCTTCGTCGCGATCTCCGGGGTGGCGATGAGTGCCTACTACGCGCTGAGGCTCTACCAGCGCACGATGCACAACCGCAAGCCCAACGGCCTCGAGTCGCGCGAGATCAACCTGCGCGACGGCGTGGTCCTGGTGCCGCTGGTGCTCTGCATCATCGGCCTGGCCCTCTACCCGCAGTTGGTGCTGGAGCGAACCAACGCCTCCGTCCAGGCGACCGTCCAGGCAACGTGCAAGCCGAACTACGACTTCGGCTTCGGCGGGTTCTGGGGCGATCGCTGTCCGGGGGACCAGGAGTCCCGAAGCTACGAACTCACCTACAACGCGTCTCCATGACCACAGCCTTCAACGCCCCCCATATCGACTACGCCGCCCTCTCCCCCGTCCTGGCGCTGACCGTCGGCCTCTGCCTCGTCCTGCTCAGCGGCGTCTTCAAGCCGCTGCGCCGCCTGGCGCCGGACCTGACCCTGATCACCCTCGCCGCCACGGCGAGCCTCTTGATCTGGCAGTGGGGCGATGCGACCGAACTCGTTTCGGGCGCTCTGCGGCTCGACGACCTTGCGATCTCGATCTCGCTGATTGCGATCCTCACCGCCGCCTTCGCGGTCTTCTTCTCTACCCGCGAGCCCGCCACCGAACAGGTGGGCTCGGGCGAGTACCACGCGCTGCTGCTGGGCTCGGTGCTCGGCATGGTCCTGCTCGCCCAGGCGCAGAACCTGGTCAGCTTCTTCGTTGCGATCGAGACCCTCTCGATCCCGCTCTACATCCTCTGCGCCGCCAACATGCGCCGTGAGAAGTCGCTCGAGTCGGGGTTGAAGTACCTGATCGTCGGCTCGCTCGGCTCGGCGACGCTGCTCTACGGAATGTCCTTCCTCTACGGCGGCTCGGGCTCGACCGACTTCGCCGGGATCGCCGCCGGGATCTCGCGCAACGGCCTGCTCGACGACCCGCTGGTCCTGATCGGCATCGGCATGACCGCGGTCGGCCTCGCCTTCAAGACCTCGATCGCCCCCTTCCACCAGTGGACGCCCGACGTCTACGAGGGCGCACCGACGCCGATCACCAGCTTCATGGCGGTGGCGACCAAGGCGGCGGCCTTCGCCGTCTTCGTCCGCTTCTTCGACGTCGCCCTCGCCCAGCAGGCGAACGAGTGGCAGCCGGCGCTCGCCGTCCTCGCCGCGCTCTCGATCGTGATCGGCAACGTCGGCGCGCTCGGCCAAGACTCGCTCAAGCGCCTGCTCGGCTACTCCGGCATCGCCCAGGCCGGCTACATCCTCGGCGGCCTCGTCGTCGCCAGCGAGGCCGGCGTCAACGCTCTGGTCTTCTACCTCGCTGGCTACGCCCTGATGAACCTCGCCGCCTTCGCCGTCCTCATCGCCCGCGAGCGCGAGACCCCCTACGGCGACGACATCCGCACCGTGCAGGGCCTCGGCCGCGAGCGGCCGCTGCTGGCCTGGCCGCTGACGATCTCGATGCTCGGCCTCGCCGGCCTGCCGGCGACGGTCGGGTTCATCGGCAAGCTCTATCTGATCGAGGCCCTGGTCGAAGGCGACTACACCTGGCTCGCCGTCTTCATCGCCGTCGGCACGATGATCTCGCTCGCCTACTACCTGCGGGTTGTGGCGGCGATGTGGATGGGGGCCGAGTCGGCTGAGGCCGTGCCGGCGATTGCCGGGGCCTCGCCCGAGGCCGATCCGATTGACCCTGAGGCGGGTCGGCGCATCTACCTGGTCGCGCCGGCGCTGCTGGCTGCCGCCGGGGTCGTCTTCTTTGGGGTCATTCCTCAGCCGCTGGTCGAGTTCGCTGAACACGCTGGCGCTTCTCTCTTCGGCTGACGAACGGTGTAGGCGCGGCGGGGCCTGTCACCGAATGGGGCCCACCACCCTTCCGGTCGCTAAAGCGTCCTCAGGGTGGTCCCCCCATTCGATGCCACCCCCCGCGAGAAGAGCTATATGGTCAGACGATGACTTCGCGGCCTAAAGCTTTTTCAGCGGAGACGATGTGCGAGGCGTTTCAGATCACGGCTGCGGAGTGGGCCGAGAGTCCGGCGCTGCGGCTGAAGGACACGGACTACGAGGCGAGCTGGGCCGAGTACGCCGAGGCTGTTCGGCGCCGGGCCGCTGGGTTGGCGAAGCTTGGGGTTGAGCGGGGCGACACCGTTGGGTTCATGCTGGTCAATAGGCCGGCCTTGCATTTGACCGATTGCGCGGCGATGCACCTGGGGGCTACCTGCTTCTCGGTCTACAACACCTCTTCTCCCGAGCAGGTGGAGTACGTGGTTCGCGATGCGGGCAACCGGGTGATCGTCACTGAGCAGGCTTTTCTCAAGACGGTGCTGGCAGCGCGTGATGCGATCGAGGACCTCGAGCACGTGGTTGTGATCGATGGTGAGGCGCCTGAGGGGACGATCTCTGTCGCTGAGCTGGAGGCGATGGGCGATCGGGACTTTGACTTCGAGGCGACGTGGCGCGCGGTCGAGCCCGAGGACGTGCTCTGCCTGATCTACACCTCCGGGACGACCGGGCCGCCCAAGGGTGTGCAGCTGACGCACGCCAACATGGTCGCCGTCTGGCGGGCCTGCGATCAGGTGCAGGCGACCCAGCCGGGCGGGCGGATGATCTCCTTTCTGCCCAGCGCCCACATCGCCGATCGCTGGGCAGGGCTCTACGCCCAGATGTTCTACGGCAACTGCGTCTTCTGCTGCCCCGATCCGCGCCAGATGGTCGCCTACTCGATCGAGGTCAAACCGACGGTCTGGGGCGGCGTGCCGCGGATCTGGGAAAAGCTGAAGGCGGCGATCGAGATCGGCATCGCGGCCGAGGCCGACGAGGCGAAACGCGAGGCCACCGTGGCCGCGATCGAGCTCGGCCGTCGCCGCGCCCGCGCCCAGATGGACGGCGGCGCACCCGCCGGGCTCGAGGCCGAGTGGCAGCGCGCCGACGAACAGGTGCTGTCGAGGATCCGGGCGATGCTCGGCCTCGACCAGGTCGAATCGTTCGTGGTCGGCGCGGCGCCGACGCCACCCGAGGTGCTCGAGTTCTTCCTCGCGCTGGGGATCGAGATCCGCGAGACCTGGGGGATGTCGGAGACGACCGCGATAACGACCCTCAACCCGCCCCGCCGGGTGCGGGTCGGCACGGTCGGTCCGCCGATCCCCAACACCGAGGTGAAACTCGCCGAGGACGGTGAGGTGATGGTGCGCGGCCCGCAGGTGATGCTGGGCTACCGCAACATGCCCGAGAAGACTGCGGAGGCGCTGAGCGACGACGGCTGGCTGCTGACCGGCGACATCGGCGAATTCGACGAGCAGGGCTACCTGCGAATCGTCGACCGCAAGAAGGAGCTGATCATCAACGCCGCCGGCAAGAACATGTCGCCGGCCAACATCGAGGCCAAGCTGAAGGCGGCCTCGACCCTGATCGCGCAGGCGGTGGCGATCGGCGACAACCGCCCCTACAACGTGGCCCTGATCGCGCTCGATCCCGAAGGCCTCGCGGCCCGCGGCGCCGGCGCGGACGACCAGTCGGTCATCGACGAGATCGCCGCGGCGGTCGAGACCGCGAACGCCCGCCTCGCCCGGGTGGAGCAGATCAAGCGCTACAAGATCCTTTCCGGCGAGTGGCTGCCCGGCGGGGAGGAGCTGACCCCGACGATGAAGCTGAAGCGGCGCCCGATCGAGCGCAAGTACGAAGCCGAGATCGAGGCGCTCTACGTAAGCTAGGAAAGCCTAGGGAATACTAGTCATTTGGCATTAGTATTCGTTAGGCTCTCTCAGCAGTGGATCCACTGCTGAACCCATACCGTCCCGGCGCCGGGACGCCGCCGCCGATACTTGCCGGCCGGCAAGCGGAGTTGACGGCCATCGCCCACCTGCTCGGCAGGCTGGCGGCCGGCAGGGGCGAGCGCAGCGTCGTCCTCACCGGCCTGCGAGGGGTCGGCAAGACGGCGCTCCTCTGGGCGGCGGAGGAAGCCGCGGAAGAGCTGGATTGGCTGACGCAGAGCCTCGAGGCCAGAGGCGACATCGACTTCCGTGCGGCCCTCGCCGACCGCGCCTGGGTGATCCTGCGCCAGCTCGAACACAGGGGGGCGGTGAGCGAGGCCCTCACCCGGCTCGCGGCGATGATCAGGCGGGTGCGCCTGCAGGAGCCGGCCAGTGGCCTCGAGCTGAGTATCGACCTGGACAACGGGGAGCGGCGCGAGGCCGCGCTCGAGGCGGACGTGGTCGAGCTCTTCCGCGCACTTGGCACGACCGCCCGCGACACCGGCACCGGCGTCCTTTTCCTGCTCGACGAGCTGCAGCTGGTCGAGCCCGAGGCGTTGGAGGCGCTCTGCGCGGCGATGCAGGACCTGGGGCGACGCGAGCTTCCAGTGGCCGTGGTCGCAGCCGGACTGCCGACACTGCGCGGACAGCTGCTCGGCGCCAAGACCTACGCCGAGCGCCTCTTCAGCTACCGCGAGCTCGGCCCGCTGACCGAGGAGGCGGCGACGGCCGCCCTGGTCGCGCCCGCCCGCTCAGTCGAGCCCGGTCTCGAGTTCGACCCGACCGCGCTCGAGGTCCTGCTGGCGGCGTGCCAGGGCTATCCGTACTTCATCCAGGTCTACGGACACGCCGCCTGGCAGACAGCGGCCGGCCCGGCCCTCGATCTCGCCGAGGCGAAGGCCGCCCTGGCGCTGGGTCGCGGTGAATTGGAGAGCGACCTCTACGCCGGCCGCTGGCAGCGGGCCAGTGAGCGAGCGCGGTCTTACATGCGTGAGATGGCGCGCCTCGGCGACGGCCCGGTGAGCAGCGGCGAGGTCGCCGCCGTGTTCGGCGGCCACCGGGCCGCCGCCCCCACGCGCGATCGCCTGATCGAGGATGGCTTGATCTTCAGCCCTGCGCGGGGCCTGGTCGCCTTCACCGTGCCGGGCTTCGGCCCCTACATACGGCAGACCTCGCCATAGGCGTCCTGCTCACAACCGCCGCGATCGTAATCTCGGTCGCCGTCGGCGTCCTGTCCGAGCATCGCTGGCCGCGGGGCGCCGCAAATGCGGCGCGGCGCTCGCTGACGCTGCTGCTCTACGTCTTCCTACCGCCGGTGATCTTCTTCAACATCGCCGCCGCCAGCATCGATCTCAGCCACGGGGTCGGGCTCATCCTCGGCATCGTCGCCTCCTCGCTCGGCGCCCTGCTCGCCTGGTTCGTGGCGAGCCGCGTGCTGAAGCTGCCCCGCTTCCAGGTCGGCGCCGTGGTCTGCTGCGTGCTCAGCGTTAACACCGGCTACCTCGGCTACCCGCTCGCCGTCGCCCTGCTCGGCCGTGACCAGCTCTCGACCGCCGTCCTCTACGACGTTCTCGTCACCGGCCCCTGCCTGCTGCTCGGCGCCTTCGCGGTCGGCGCCGCCTTCGGGACCAAGGCGGGGGAAACGCCGCGCGAGCGGGTCGGCGCCTTCTTCACCCGCAACCCACCGCTCTACGCGGCGATCGCCGGCCTGCTGGCGCCGAAGGCGCTGGCCCCAGATGCTCTCGTCGACATCTCCCAGGCGCTGATCGTGGCGATCCTGCCGATCGGCTTCTTCGCCGTCGGCGCCACCTTGGCGGAGAACGCCGAGCACGGCGAGCTGCCGATGCCGCCGCCGATGAGCAAGCCGGTGGCACTGGCGATCGGCACCCGCCTCGCGGTCGTGCCGGCCCTGCTGATGCTGCTGGCGGCGCCGCTGATCGACCTCCCGGCCGCCTACCGACTGCTCTCGGCGATGCCCTCCGGCCTCAACTCGCTGGTCATCGCCCATGCCTACGGCCTCGACATGGAGATCACCGCCGAGGCCGTCACCTGGTCGACCGCGATCGTCGTCGGCGCCGCCCTGCTGTCACTCTTGTTCTGATGCTGCACCACGTCGGGATCGAGGTCGCGCCGCCGGAGATCGAGCGAACGGTCGAGCTCTTCCAGCTGCTCGGCTTCGGGCTCGTCCAGCCACCGCAGACCCTCAGCGAGTTCACCTGGCTGGAAAGGGAGGGCACCCAGGTCCACCTGATGCCGACAAAGTCGCCGACGGTACCGCCGCGCGGACACACAGCGGTCGTCGTCGCCGACTTCGAGGCCACCTTCGATGCGCTGGCCGAGCACGGCTTCGAGGTCGAGCGCCGGCGCGAACACTGGGGCGCTCCCCGCGCCTTTGTCATCGCCCCCGGCGGCCAGCGGGTCGAGTTGATGGCGGCGACGCCCTAGGGAGAAGGTCGCTTCCCCAGGCTGTCAAGAAGGGGGATCGTGCCGACGCCGAGTTTCTTGGCCGTTGCGATCACCGCCGCATCGGCGGTCGCGACTTCGTCGTCTGGTTCTGCAGTCGCCAGCAGCAGGCAATCAGCACGCGAGAGCGGCGCGCGCGCGCGGTGGTAATGGGCTGCGTGTAGCTCACCGGCCCGCCAGGCGATGCGCAGGTCGACCCCCAATACCGGGAGCACCTCATCGATCAGCGCGCCGAGGCGCTCCGCTATCGCCGGCGGTTCCGCCCCATATGTACGGATCATCAGATCGACCACCTCGGCCAGGCAGGGCGAGGGAATGGCGCAGTTACCCCGTTGCAGCAGAGCGGCGACCTCCGGCTCAGCGGGCTGACCGCGCAGGAGGCTGATCAACGCATTTGCGTCGAGCAGGATCAATCCGGGTCCGGGCCGAACTTCCGTTCTTCCGCCTCGCGCTCCTCTTCGCGGAACTGCCGGGTTGCCTCCTCGAGAGAAGGACCGGGGCAGTCCTTGAAGGCGCCGCGGGCGGCCTCGATCGGATCCTCTGGGGCTGGGCGCAGGATCAAGTGGTCGCCCCGGTCGTCTGCGACTACGACGCGGGTTTTCCAGCGCTGGCGCACCGCCGCAGGCACGGATATCTGGCCGCCAGCGGATATACGCAGTCGTTTCATGGCCATGAGGATAGACCATGACACTATTCCTGCCCATCCAGCCGCATGCCGTCGACGTAGCTATGGCCCGGTTCGGCTCGGCAAGCGTGATTGCCCGCCGAGCTCGCGTAGAGGAGGCCGATGCAGCTGCCGAGGGCGCGCTGGCCGTAGGCGTTCGGATGCAGCGACTCGCGCGAGGAGCCCTGGACGAAGGCCAAGCGACGCACCCACTCGGAGTGGGCCGGTGACGGACCCGCCGGCCCGACCCGGCTCGAGCGGCTGTCGCAGAGCTGGTGGCCGTCAAGGGCGTGCTGGACATCGAGGAACTCGACGCCGGCCGCCGCCGCCGCTCTTTTCATCGCCGCGTCGATCGTGGCCGTACCCTCCCCCGCCGCCCAATCGGCATCGGCGTTCCAGATCGGACAGCCGCCGCGGTTGAGCCTGCTCCACCCCCGCTGCCGGTAGCGAATCCAGCGCCCCGGCGGCAACGGCGACGCGTAGCCCATCACCACCAGGCGATAGTCCGAACGCCGGTAGCCCGCGCTTGCCATCGCCCCTCGTATGCCGTCGAGCGCTCGCCCCAGGCCTCGCTCCAGCATCGGCAGCGCAGCATCGATCTCAGCCTGGGCGGCGCCTCGGCAGAGGTCCGGATCGGCCTCGGAGCTGCGAGCCCAGTCGAGCGCGCAGCCGGCGACCAACTCGCCGAAGCCGACGTCGTTGGCGCCGGCCGTGAGGACCACCATCTTCACGTCCCCGCGGCGCGCGACCTCCCGCAAGGCGTCGGCCTGCGGCGCCTGGCCGAAATGCGACCGGCCCCCAAAGGCCGCGGGCAAGACGTTCGCGAGCTTCGCGCCCGAGCAGGCGAGGTTGATCCTGTCGTCGACCGGAACCGGCGCGCTCACGATCGGGGCGACGTCGGATCGGTGACAACCGCTCGCCTCAGACGCGCCGTAGATGCGCTCGGGCTGGTAATCGCAGATGCTCAAGCCATCGCAATTCGCGGCCGCTCGATCCGTGCCCGAGCGCGTCCCGAACGGTTCGGAGCCATTGCCGAGCCAACGCCCTCCCTCGCCGGAAATGAAGCTGTCGCCCAGCGAAACGATCGCCGTCCGCGGCGATCCGAGACTGCCCTCGGCGCTCGCCGCGAGCATCAGCATCGCGCCGGCGAGCGCGACCACGCTCAACCTGCCCATGGTCCCCCTCCCTCCCATTTGCGCCGGCGCCGTTCGCCGGGCGGTGGCGCGAGCAAAGCGATGGGCCCGAGGGAGGTCAAGCGCTAGGCGCGATTCTTGACACGGTCGACAGATTCGGCGCGTTTAGCGCAGTTTCCGTCGCAGCAATCACTCCAGGCCCGCCGAACAGATGTCTACGATGCGCCCGGTGCGCTACCCGGTTGAGACCTTCACCCCCGAGGAGCAGGCTCTGCTTGCGCCTCACTTCACCAATCTCGACCGGCCGGTGTTCGCCCTCGTCAACCTTCCCGAGACCGTCAAGGGAGCGCTTTTTGCCCGCTATTCGCGCTATTCCGGGACGGTAAGGCGCCTCTACCTGGAAGAGTTCGCCACCGATGCAGAGGAGGGGTCGCGGCCCTTCGACGGGGCAGAGGGCGAGCGCGCCGCCGAGCTCTACGAACGCGTCTTCCTCGGCTACGGCGACGACTCGATCGCCCAGGTCGGCGGCGCCCACGTAGCCTGCGAGTGGGTCTCCAACATCCTCACCAAGGTGCTGCAGCGAGGGCGCCTCGCCGCCTACCTCGAGCAGTCGACCCGCTACATCCCCTACGACAAGCCGATGCCGATCGACGGCGGCGAGGGTTATCGCTACTACCGCAACGATGAGCTCGGCCCCGAGTTCGGCGCGGTGATGGACGAGGTCTTCTCGATCTACTCGCGCCTGTTGCTTCAAGTCGAGCGCTGGGCGGCAGAGCACTGGCCACGCGGCGACGGGGAACCAGAGGGGCCATGGCAGCGCTCGATCCGCGCCAAGGCGCTCGACCTGCTGCGCGGCCTGCTGCCGGCGGCGACGCTCAGTCACGTCGGCATCTACGCCTCCGGCCAGGCGTATGAGCAGCTGTTGCTGAGGCTGATGGCCTCCCCGCTGCCGGAGGCTCGCGAGTACGGCGGCATGATCCTCGGCGAGCTGAAGCAGGTGATGCCGAGCTTCGTCTCCCGGGTGGAGCGGCCCGACCGCGGCGGCGAGTGGGTCTCCTACCTGGAGCAGCGCCGCGAGCGGACCGAGCAATGGGTTTCGCGCCTCGGCCTCGATCGGCGCGGCGCCGGCGAGGGCACGCCCTCGGTCGAACTTGTCCACGTCGACGGCAGCGAAGAGGACCTGCTCGCCTCCTGCCTCTTCGAGTCGGCCTCGACCGCGGAGACCGAGATCCTCGCCCGCCTCGACGTGCTCGACAGCTCCGAGCGGGCCGAGCTGCTGGGCGCAATGGTGGGAGAGCGTGCCAACCGCCGCCACCGGCCCGGCCGCGGCTTCGAGGCGCTGCGCTACCGCTTCGAGATCGTCTCCGACTACGGCGCCTTCCGCGACCTGCAGCGCCACCGCATGCTGACCTGCCAGTGGCAGCGGCTGGGCCCGGACCTTGGCGCCGGTGTGCCCGACGAGGTGCGCGAAGCCGGCGCCGGCGATGAGTTCGAGCGGGCGCTGGAGATCTCGCGCGGCGAGTACGAGCGGCTCTCCGAGGCCGGCCTGGACGAGCAGGCGCCCTACGCGCTCAGCCTCGCCTACCGGATCCGCTACACGCTCGACCTCAACGCGCGCGAGGCGATGCACCTGATCGAGCTGCGCTCGGGCCGCGAGGGCCATCCCTCCTACCGCGCCGTTGCCCAGGCGATGCACGAGCGGATCGCGGCGATCCATCCTGGGGTCGCCGCCGCGATGAGCTTCGTCGACACCTCGCAGGAGCCGCGGCTGGAGCGGATCCTCAGCGAGATCCGCACCCAGCGCAAGCGCGCCCAAGCCTCGTCCTAGTTTCTGTCGACGTCCTCGGCCGGGGGAGCGATCTCGGCGGCGGCTTTGTCGCCCGGGGTTGGCCAGGGAATGGCTTCACCCGACTCCCATGCTGGTGGTTTGCCACCGGGGACCCGGCCGATCAGCAGGAAGGCCAGGTAGACGAACCAGAGCAGGGCGAACTGGAAGAAGATGAAGGAGACGGCCCCCAGGGCCATGCCCAGTGAGCCCCAGAAACGCGGCAGAAGGCCGACCCGCATCGCGTAGAGGCAGGTGTAGACCATCGCCACCGCGAAGCCGAGCTGACCGCCGAGGCCGAAGCCGGCCGCGAGTGGGCGCAGCGGCGCTTCGCTGATCGTGTCGTTGGCGATTTCATTGGCGCGGTCGCTATCGAGCGGCACGCCTTTCGCCAGCAGGCGCGGGACTTCGTTGGAGACGAAGTCCGAAGCGGCGTGCACAGTTGAGAGGCCGCTGAGAATCGCCAGAGCGGCGAGGAAGAGCGGTGCGGCGATGACGACGCCGACCAGCTGACCGCGCATGCGGTCGCTGCGCGAGTTGGCGGCGCGGAAGAGGTAATAGAGCGGCGCCGCGAGCAGTCCGACCCCGATCGCCTGCAGGATGCTGGAGATCATCTGGGCGGTTTGGTGCTGGTCGACGTCGCGAAGCAGCCCGGAGTCGCCGCTGCCGCTGCCCACGCCCTGCGAGGCGACGATGATCGCGGCGATCACGAA
>Ga0157374_10003398_pt1 | contig 13384 bp, 10 predicted proteins | sample M25metaG_FD_115308 | JGI IMG/M metagenome (GOLD analysis project Ga0157374, IMG submission 115308) | Miscanthus rhizosphere microbial communities from Kellogg Biological Station, Michigan, USA - M2-5 metaG | ecosystem: Host-associated > Plants > Roots > Rhizosphere > Soil | place: USA: Michigan...
ACACGGAATGGCGGACCGCATTGCGCGCGTGGCGGTGGTCGGCATTGCTTTCGTCGTCGCACCAGCGCAGGTTGCGTTCGATCGCGTACGCGTCGATGCGCGCGCGTGGAACGTCGAGCAGCGGACGCCACCAGGCAGGACCGTCGGCGTCTTTGCGCAACGCGGGCATCGCAGCGAGCCCGTGCGGACCGCTGCCGCGCAGCAACTGCAGCAGCAGCGTTTCGGCCTGGTCGTTACGATGATGCGCGAGGGCAACGACGGCCGCTCCCGTCTCGCGGGCGACACCGGCGAGCGCGTCGTAGCGCGCCTTGCGCGCGAGCGCCTCGAGGCTCGCACGCGGCCGCCGGACAACGTCGACGCGGCGGACCACGCAGGCGACGCGCAGCGCGGCACAGCGCTCGACGCAGTCCTGTGCCCACCGGTCAGCGTTGGCGGACAGGCCGTGGTGGACATGGATGGCAGTGACCGCGTGGCGGCGCGTCGGCGCCACCGTGGCCAGCGCGTCGAGCAGGACGACGGAATCGCGGCCGCCGGAAAGTGCGACGGCAATCGGTGAGCCCGCAGGGAGTTCGGCCTCGAGCGACTTCCGCACGGCGTCATGGACCACCACAGTCGCACCGTCGGGTTCGCGCCGCATGGTCTTCAACGGTCGCTGTGGCGGTTCCGGGAGCTCTGCGCGGCGGTCAGCCTGCGGAGATTTCCTTGAACTTGCCGTAGGCCAGGATCTTGTCCTCGCGCGCTTCCAGAATCGTGTCGATCGGCTGTTCCTGCAGTTGGCGCAGCGCGTCCGTGAGCGCTTTCTTGAGCGGGATCATCATCGCCGCGTGGTCGCGATGGGCACCGCCCAAGGGTTCGGTGACGACCTTGTCGATGAGGCCCAGCTGCTTCAGCCGCGTGGACGTGATGCCCAGCGTTTCCGCCGCCTCAGCCGCGTTGTCGGCCGATTTCCAGAGAATCGATGCGCAACCCTCCGGCGAGATCACCGAGTAGGTCGCGTACTGCAGCATCAACGTAATGTCGCCGATGGCGATCGCCAGCGCGCCGCCTGAGCCGCCTTCACCGATCACCGTGGCAATGATCGGAATGCGCAGGCCGGCCATTTCGTAGAGGTTGCGTCCGATGGCCTCCGACTGGCCTCGCTCCTCGGCGCCGATCCCTGGATACGCGCCCGGCGTGTCGACGAACGTGAACAGAGGCAGCCCGAACTTCTCGGCAAGCTTCATGAGGCGCAACGCCTTGCGATAGCCTTCCGGACGCGGCATGCCGAAATTGCGATGGATTTTTTCCTTGGTGTCGCGCCCCTTCTGGTGGCCGAGCACCATGCACGGCTGGCCGTTGAAGCGCGCGAGTCCGCCGATGATGGCCGGATCGTCGGCATAGGTGCGGTCGCCATGCAACTCGCGGAAACCGCTGAACATGCCGTCGATGTAGTCCTTCGTGTACGGCCGCTGCGGGTGGCGCGCGACGTGGGCGATCTGCCACGACGTGAGCTTGCCGTAGATATCCTTCGTGAGCTGCTGGCTTTTCTTGGCGAGCCGGGAGATCTCGTCGGAGATGTCGACCGCGGAATCCTCGTGCACGAACCGCAACTCGTCGATCTTCTGCTGCAGTTCGGCGATCGGCTGCTCGAAATCCAGGAATGTCTGCTTCATGGACGCGCGGCCTCTAGGGTTGAGGCGCGCATGATAGCGCAATGCAGCGCTGAACGCTCAATGGCCCCCCGCGAGCGCGTCCCAGATGAGCTTCATGCCGGTGGCGAGCAGCAGCGAATAGCTCACGTTGAAGAAGGCGCGCTGGGAAACGGTGCGGTGCAGGTAGACGCCGAGCCAAACGCCGATGGGCACCAGCGGCGAGAAGAGAAGCGCTGTCGTGAGGTTTCCGGTATTCAACTGTCCCAGAAAATAGTAGGGAACGAGCTTGATGTAGTTGACGATGAGGAAAAAAATGGCGGACGTGGCGACGAACAGCGTCTTGTCGACCTTCTGTCCGAGCATGTAGATCGCAAACGGCGGCCCGCCAGCGTGCGCGAGCGTGCTGGTGAAACCGGAGAGCGTGCCCCACAACGCGCCTGCGACGGCGCCGGGACGGCCGCGCTCGGCCGCAAGGCGTGCCGCGATGCGCTCGGTAAACCTGAACCATTGATTCAGCGCGAACGTCACGCTGATGAGGCCCAGCAGAAGACGGACCCCGTTCACCGGCAGCGCGCCGAAGGCGATCGCGCCCAGGGCAATGCCGACCAGCGCGCCGGGAAGCAGGATAGCGAGATGCGCGCGCGACCACTGTCCCCGGTAGGCGTGGACGCTGAAGAGATCCATCGCGCAGAGTATCGGCAGCATGATGCCGGCGGCTTCATTGGGCGTGATGAACATCGCCATCAGCGGCACGGCTATTCCGCCCGAGCCCTGGCCGAAGGCCCCCTTGGCGACGCCCGTGACAAGCACCGCGAAGATCGCGACGGCGTAGAACGCGACCGAGAAATCCGGCAGCATCAAGGAAGCGGCGCCCCCATGCCACGGACCCGGACGGAGTTCATGGCCCGGGGGAAGGATCGTGCAATACCGGATCGCGGCCGCGCCAGGCCGCGAAAGCCTCGTTGGCGATGACGGCGCCGAGCACGATGACACCGCCCAACAGCGCGTTGCCGCCCGGATCCTCTCCCATCAGCAGCCAGACCCACAGTGGGCCGATGATGGGTTCGAGGAGGGCAAGCAGCCCCAATTCCGTCGCCGAAAGCGTACGCGAAGCGGCGGTGGCGAGCAGGCATCCCACGCCTAGCTGCACACACCCCATGAACGCGAGAATGGCGATGTCCCGCGGCGTCGCGGCGAAGGCTCCGGCCAGCAGGAAGGCCGGGATGAGCGTCCACAGGCCGGCGATCATCACCTGCGGCAGCATGTCGACCGTCGCGTGGAACTTGCGCAACATCGTGAGCTGCGCGGCAAAGCAGATCGACACGCCGAACGCCAGGAGATTGCCGAGCAGGCGTCCGGAATCGATCGCGTCGCCGAACATGATGACGATGCCCGCAAATGCGACGGTCATCGCGACCCAGGTGCGCGTGGGCACCGGCTCCTTCAGAACCAGCCGGCCCGAAATGGCGGCCAGAAACGGCGACACGCTCATGAGCACGAACGTGTTGGCCACCGTCGTATGCGTCAGCGACGCGATGAAGAAAAAGAACGTGCCGGAGAGGAAGAGTCCGGACAGGACGCCCGGCCAGCCGACGGCGCGCACCGCGCGTGGCATGCCGCGGCCGTGCATCACGAGCAGGACGCCGCTGACGAACGCCGCCATGAACAGCGACCGCCAGAACACGATTTCCCAAGTGTTGGTGATCGACAGCTGGCGCACCAGGATGCCGCCGGAAGACCAGCAGATAGCGGCGACGACCATGAACAGGACGGCGCGGCGATGACGCGGACGGTCCTTCAAGTCTCGACCAATTCAAATCCCGGAAACATGATGCCGGCCTCGGCCAAGTCGCCCAGCGTGACGTAGTCGCAGCAAGCCGCGTAACGCTCCCACAACGCGAGCACCGCGGGGTTGGTGTGCGCGGAGTCGATCGCCGCCTGCGACACCCATTCGAAGATTTCCAGCAGCGTTCCGTCCGCGGCCCGCAACACCACCGACGGGCGGCTCGTCGCGAGCGCCTGGGCTCGCAACACCGGCAGATGGTCGCGCATGCACGCCATCAGGTCCTCGGCCTTGCCCCGTTTGGGCCGGAACAGCGCGATCACCATCCTGCCCATCGTCGCCCCCCGCATGCCTTTGCGTAAAGGCGACGACGATAGCGCAGTGGCTGCCCTACGTCGAGTTCGACGCCCCGCATTCCTCCACGGGAGCGTTCTCCGAAGGCGTCGAGCTCATGGGAAAGTCCGCGGCAAAGTCGCGGCCCATGGCGGAGGCGATGCGCGCGAAGTCCGGTTCAGGCACGCGCAGGAATCCGAAACGGAACGCGGCGCCCCAGTGCGTCTTGCTGCGAATGAACGAGAGCTCCTCGATCAGTGGCTTGATCGGCGCATCCCGCGCCGGCAGGTAATCGACACGCAGCCGGAAGGGCGCGAATCCCTCGTCATGGGGTGGTCTCTGCTGATAGACGACGCCGTCGCGAACGCGACCGATGGCGGTGAAGGCCTGTAACGGGGGGCCGTCCGGATAGGTGGCGCGCGGAGAATAGAACGCGAAGCCGTCGCCGGCGCGCATTCGTTCCAGCGGCGCCGCCTTGCCATGATTCAACTGCGTGAAGCCGCCGTCGACGCCGTATGCGACGTGGTCGCGGGAGACGACACCAATCCAGTAGTTGCGCTCGTTCATCGGAACCTCCTCATGACGCCAGGTTCTGTCATCTGCGCCGATGGTACAAAATGCCCTTGGCGTGCGCCAATCGGACATTCGTCTGAGTTGGCCGTCGGCTGCTAGAATTTGCCGGTTCCACGGGAGGCGCGAATGGGGAAGCATCGAATTGCGGTGATGCCCGGCGACGGCATCGGCAAGGAAGTCGTGCCCGAGGGGCTGCGCGTGCTGGAAGCTGTCGCGCGGAAATTCTCCATCGACCTCGCGTTCACGCACTTCGATTGGAGCTGCGACTATTACGCCAAACACGGCCGCATGATGCCGGAGGACTGGTTCGACCAGTTGCGGGGATTCGAGGCGATGTTCTACGGCGCCGTCGGCTGGCCCGCCACCGTTCCGGACCACGTGTCGCTGTGGGGTTCGCTGATCCAGTTCCGGCGCGGCTTCGACCAATATGTGAACATGCGCCCATGCAAGCTGATGCCGGGCATCCCGTCGCCGCTTGCCAACCGCAAACCCGGCGACATCGATTTCGTCGTCGTGCGCGAAAATACCGAGGGCGAATATTCGTCGGTCGGCGGACGCATGTTCGAGGGCACCGAGCGCGAGATCGTATTCCAGCAGACGGTGTTCTCGCGCAAGGGCGTCGATCGCATCATGAAATTCGCGTTCGAGCTGGCCCGGACGCGACAGGCGAAACACGTCACGTCGGCGACCAAGTCCAACGGCATCTCGATCACGATGCCGTACTGGGACGAGCGCTTCAATTCCATGAAAGTCGCTTATCCCGACATCCGCACCGACGCGTTCCACATCGACATCCTGAGCGCGCATTTCGTACAGCGGCCGGATCGCTTTGACGTGGTCGTCGGCTCCAATCTCTTCGGCGACATCCTGTCCGATCTGGGGCCCGCGGTATGCGGAACGATCGGCATTGCGCCATCGGCCAACTTGAATCCGGAGCGGACGTTTCCGTCATTGTTCGAGCCCGTGCACGGCTCGGCGCCCGACATCGCCGGCAAGGGCGTCGCCAATCCGATCGGGCAGATCTGGTCGGGCGCGCTGATGCTAGACTTCCTCGGATACAAGGACGCGGCGAACGCAGTTGTCGCGGCGATCGAACGCGTGCTCGCGGACAAGGACGCGCCGAAGACGCCGGATCTCGGCGGCCGTGCATCCACCGCTGATCTGGGCCGCGCCGTCGCGGCGCAAATTTGAAGCAACGATTTCAATAGCAGAATTTCCGGGCGCGTCGCACGGCAGGCTTCGCCTGCGGCCGTATCGAGGGAGGTAAGGATGTCACTGCTGATCGGAGTGCCCAAGGAGACTTTCCCGGGCGAGAAGCGCGTCGCCACCGTGCCGGAGGTGGTGGAGAAGCTGATCAAGCTGGGCTTCCGCGTCGCCGTCGAATCGAATGCGGGAGAGGCGGCCAACTTCGGCGACGACACCTACCGCGACGCGGGCGCCGAAGTCGTGCCCACGGCCGCCGAACTCTGGGCGAAATCCGACATCGTTTTCAAGGTACGTCCGCCAAACCCGGGGGAAGTCGCGTTGATGCGCGAGGGCGGCATGCTGGTCGACTTCATTTGGCCGGCACAGAACCCTGAGCTGATGCAGCAACTGGCTTCCAAGAAGGCCACCGTGCTCGCGATCGACAGCCTGCCGCGCCAGCTTTCGCGCGCGCAGAAGATGGATGCGCTTACCTCGATGGCCGGCGTCAGCGGCGATCGCGCCGTCATCGAGGCTGCCAATGCATTCGGCCGCTTCTTCAATGGCCAGATCACCGCGGCCGGCAAGATCCCGCCCGCGAAAGTCTTCATTGCGGGCGCGGGCGTGGCGGGTCTTGCCGCGATCGGTACTGCGGCGAACCTGGGCGCGATCGTGCGCGCCAACGACACCCGGGCCGAGGTGGCCGACCAGGTCATCTCGCTCGGCGGCGAGTTCGTCAAGGTCGACTACGAGGAAGAGGGCTCTGGCGGCGGCGGCTATGCCAAGGTCATGAGCGAGGGCTTCCAGCAAGCGCAGCGCGAGATGTACGCGAAGCAGGCGCGCGAGGTGGACATCATCATCACCACCGCGCTGATCCCGGGCAAGCCGGCGCCCAAGCTCATCACCGCCGACATGGTGAAGAGCATGAAGCCCGGCAGCGTCATCGTCGACATGGCGGCCGAGCAGGGCGGCAACTGCGAGCTCACCGAGCCCGGCTCGGCGGTGGTAAGGCACGGCGTCACGATCATCGGCTACACGGACCTCGCGAGCCGCCTCGCCAGGCAGTCGTCGACGCTGTACTCCAACAACCTGCTGCGGCTCACCGAGGAATTGTGCAAGACCAAGGACGGCGTGGTCGACGTCAACATGGAGGACGACGCCATCCGCGGCCTCACCGTCATCAAGGACGGCGCCATCACGTGGCCGCCGCCGCCGCCCAAGATTCCGGCCGCGCCGCCGGCAGTCGCCAAGCCCGCCGCCGTCGTTCCCAAGGCCAAGGGGCATGGCGAAGCGAGCGGTCCGATGGCGGGCACCAAGACGGCCGTCATCTTCGGCGTCGGCGCGCTCTTGTTCCTGCTCGTCGGCCGGTTTGCGCCGGCGTCGTTCCTCAGCCACTTCACCGTGTTCATCCTCGCCTGTTTCGTCGGCTACATGGTGGTGTGGAACGTGAAACCCGCGCTGCATACGCCACTGATGAGCGTGACCAACGCGGTGAGCAGCATCATCGCCATCGGCGCGCTGGTGCAGATCGCGCCGGACCTGTCGAAGATCTCCGCCGACCTGACCCGTCCGCAGGAGTGGATACGCTGGCTGTCCGTGGCCGCCATCGCGCTTGCGACGATCAACATGTTCGGCGGCTTCGCCGTGACCCAGCGCATGCTGCAGATGTTCCGCAAATAAGGGCGACGATCATGACCTCCAGTCTTTCGACCGTCTCCTATATCGGCGCCACGATCCTCTTCATCCTGTGCCTGGGGGGGCTGTCCAACCAGGAAACTTCGCGGCGCGGCAACCTGTACGGGATGATCGGCATGGCGATCGCGGTGGTCGCCACGATCTTCGGCGTTCAGGTCACCCCCGCCGGCCTGCCCTACATCATCGGCGCGATGGCCGCCGGCGCGGCAATCGGCTTGTATGCGGCGCGCGTCGTGCAGATGACGCAGATGCCGGAGCTGGTGGCGCTGATGCACAGCCTTGTCGGCCTGGCCGCGATGCTCGTGGGCTACGCCAACTTCATCGATCCGGCGGTTTCGGTTGGCCTGACGCCCGCCGAGAATACGATCCACGAGATCGAGATGTACCTGGGCGTGCTGATCGGTGCCGTGACATTCTCCGGGTCGGTGATCGCCTTCGGCAAGCTTTCCGCCAAGATCACCGGCAAGCCGGTCCTGCTTCCCGGAAGGCACCTGCTCAACCTCGCGGGGCTGCTGACCGTCATCTACTTCGGCTACGCCTTCATCCACGCCCACAGCGTGGCCGAGGCGATGACGCCGATGATCGTCATGACCGTCATCGCGCTGCTGTTCGGCGTGCACATGGTGATGGCCATCGGCGGCGCCGACATGCCGGTCGTGGTGTCGATGCTCAACAGCTACTCGGGTTGGGCCGCGGCCGCAACGGGATTCATGCTCAACAACGACTTGCTCATCGTCACGGGCGCGCTGGTCGGCTCGAGCGGCGCGATCCTTTCATACATCATGTGCTCGGCGATGAATCGCCACTTCCTCTCCGTGATCGCCGGCGGATTCGGCACCGACAGCGGTGCCGTGGCCAAGCCCGGTGGCGCGCAGCCTGCGGGCGAGGTGAACCCGATCCTGGCCGCGGAGACCGCAGAGATGCTGCGCGACGCCAAGAATGTCATCATCGTTCCCGGCTACGGCATGGCCGTCGCGCAGGCCCAGCATACGGTCAATGAAATCACGCAGGCGCTGCGTGCGAAGGGCATCAATGTGCGGTTTGGCATTCATCCCGTCGCCGGCCGCATGCCCGGCCACATGAACGTGCTGCTGGCCGAGGCCAAGGTCCCCTACGACATCGTGTTCGAGATGGACGAATTGAACGACGACTTCCCCAATACCGATGTGGCGATCGTTATTGGCGCCAACGACATCGTGAACCCGGCGGCGCAGGACGACCCCACGAGCCCGATCGCCGGCATGCCGGTGCTCGAAGTCTGGAAGGCCAAGCACTCGATCGTCATGAAACGCAGCATGGCGTCGGGATACGCGGGCGTGGACAACCCGCTCTTCTACAAGGACAACAACCGGATGTTGTTCGGCGATGCGAAGAAGATGCTGGATGAGGTCCTGGGCGCGTTGAAGTCGTGACGGACGTGCGCACGCGCAACCGCATCGGGTTCGCACGCCGGATTGCCGGGTTGCTGGCGATCGCCGCGCTAATGACGGGCGTCGCGTCGCCGTCGCTCGTTCATGCGCAGTCGTGGACTTTTGGCGCGCCGCCGTCGGCCGGCGATGCCTGGACCGCCGAGCGCGGGACGTTGACGCTCGGCGACGGCGAAGCGCGGCTGCAGCCGGACTCCAATCGCCGCGTGGTGCTGCTGTCGCCCCCCGGGCTCCCGGAGTCCGTGCGCACGGCGGAAAAATTCGTTGTGCAGATTGCGGGATCCGGCCTGCAGCGCGTGCGCATCCAGGCGCGCCGCGATGCGCGCGGCGGATGGATCACGATCGCCGATGCGAGCGGCTCGGCGCTGCTTTCAACGGCGACCGGCTACGTGATCAAGCGCAAGTCCGGAGCGCGCGACAGTGCCATTGAGCGCCTGCGCATTGAACTCGAGTTCCGTACGACAAATCCACGCGAATTGAAGCGCATCGCCGTCGTTCCCGCCAAACGCTGAGGCGAGCGTCTCTCGCGCTCGGCACGACCCGGGCAGCACACGCTTTGCGCGGCTAGGTCGCGCGGCTTCGATGCCGGTGCGTAGAATGGGCAAGGCGTGCCGCTGGGGTGCGCCTTTTTTCATGACTCCCATGGCCGGTCCGCTCTCCCACCTAACCATCCTCGACCTGTCGCGCGTGCTCGCGGGTCCATGGTGCACGCAACTGCTTGCGGACCTGGGCGCGACCGTCATCAAGATCGAGCGGCCGGGAAGCGGCGACGATACGCGCGCGTGGGGTCCGCCCTTCCTCAAGGATGCGTCCGGCGGCGACACGTCGGAGGCCGCGTACTACCTGGCGTGCAATCGCGGCAAACTGTCCGTCGCCGCCGATTTCACGAAACCGGAAGGACAGCGGATCGTTCGCGATCTCGCACTGCAGGCCGATGTGCTGGTGGAGAACTTCAAGGTCGGCGGCCTCGCCAAGTACGGCCTCGACTACGCGAGCGTGGCCGCGCTCAATCCGCGCCTCGTCTACGCGTCGATCACCGGATTTGGACAGGACGGTCCGTACGCCGATCGCGCCGGTTACGACTTCATCATTCAAGGCATGAGCGGATTCATGAGCGTTACCGGCGAGCGCGACGATCTGCCTGGCGGCGGGCCACAAAAGGCGGGCGTGGCGATCACCGACCTGATGACCGGCATGTATGCGGCGGTAGGAATCCTGGCGGCGCTGCAGCATCGTGAGCGCACGGGCGCGGGCCAGCACATTGACCTGGCGCTTCTCGATTCCGCCGTGGCAATGATGGCAGTGATGGGAATGAACCACCTGGTGTCCGGCACGCCGCCGGATCGCGCAGGAAATGCGCACCAGAACATCGTCCCCTATCAGGTGTTCGCGTGCACCGACGGCCACCTCATTCTCGCCGTCGGCAACGACAGCCAGTTCGCGAAGTTCTGCGCGGTCGCCGGCCATCCGGAATGGGCACGCGACGCACGCTTCGCACGGAATGTGGAGCGCGTCAGAAATCGTGACGCGCTGGTGCCGCTGGTAGCCGCCGCCATCGCGACGCGTCCGCAGCGCGAGTGGCTCGCCGCGCTGGAAGAGGTCGGCGTGCCGTGCGGCCCGATCAACAAGCTCGATGCGGTGTTCGCGGACCCGCAGTTGCTGGCGCGCGGCATGAAACTCGACCTGCCGCATCCGCTTGCCGGCAGCGTTCCGCAGGTGAACGTCCCGGTAAAGATGTCGGGAACGCCGCTCGCGCCCGAGCGGCCGCCGCCGCTGCTGGCCCAGCACACGCTGCAGGTGTTGCGCGAACGTCTGGCGCTGGACGACGCTGCCGTCGCGCGCCTTGCGTCCGAGGGCGTCATCGGCGTGCGGCAACCATGACCGGTATCTTGCATCAAATCACACGCCGGCCCGCATTCTGGATCGCCTACGGCTGCCTCGCGGTGATGTGCCTGGTGCTCGCATGGCGCCTGTTCCCGTTGGCGATCCCGCTGGTCAACCTCGACATCAAGCTCTCGCGTAACGACGCGGTGGTCAAGGCGCTGGCGCTGGCCAAGGAACGCAACCTCGTCGCCTTCGACGACCCGCGCACCGCAGTGCGCTTCCGCAACGACCAGGGCGCGCAGAACTACATCGAACTGGAAGGCGGAGGCAAGGCGGCGTTCGCGCAGATGGTCGAAGGGACGGTCTATGCGCCCTATTGGTGGGAAGTTCGCCTGTTCAAGCCCGGCGTCGTCGAGGAAACGGTGGTGCGTTTCCGGGCCGACGGCGCGCTCCAGGGATTTGCGCGGCGCGTACCGGAAACGTATGTACGGAACGGAGGCACCAAGGCGCTGGATGCTGCAGTCGCACTGGATCTGGCACGCACGCGCGCTCACGACGACTGGCAGGTCGATTTCGCCCCTTATCACCTGCTCGAGCAATCGCAGGAAACGCGACCGACGGGCCGCGTCGACCACCAATTCGTATTCGAACGTGACGAGCGGTACGCCGGCGCCAGTATTCGGATGCGGGTCGCGGTGACCGGCGATGAATTGACCGGCGTCGCCCCCTATGTGCACGTGCCGGAGAAATTCGAACGCCACTTCCAGGAGCTGCGCAGCGCCAACAACACCATCGCAAATTTCGCCAGCCTCGCGGCGGGCGCGCTGTACGGCATCGGCGGGTGCATCATCGCCGCGCTGTGGCTGCTGCGCCGTCGCTGGCTGCTGTGGCGGCCGGCCCTGGTAGCGGGCGCCGTCGTCGGCGGCCTGATGGCATTGACGGTGCTTGCGTCGGCGCCCGCCGCGTGGTTCGGCTTCGATACCGCGGAAACGGTGGCCAACTTCTGGATCCAGCAAATCGGCATGGCCATGCTGGCGCTCGTCGCCGGCACGCTGGGGTACGGTCTCGTGTTCATGGCTGCGGAGAGCCTGTCGCGACGCGCATTCCCGGACCACCCCCAACTTTGGCGCGTGTGGTCGCGCGAAGCGGGCGCGACGGTGCAGATCGCCGGAAGAACTGCCGGGGGCTACCTGTTCGTGCCGCTCGAACTGGCGCTGATATCGGCGTTCTACTTCGTGACCAATCAGTGGTTGGGGTGGTGGCAGCCTTCCGAGTCGCTCACGGATCCCAACGTGCTTTCCTCGTTTGTGCCGGCGCTGACGCCGATCGCCATGTCGCTGCAGGCGGGGTTCATGGAGGAGTGCGCGTTCCGTGCGATACCACTGGCCATCGCCGCGCTGCTCGGCACGCATTTCGGACAGCGCGCGCACTGGATAGGTTTCGCCATCGTGCTGCAGGCGGTGGTGTTCGCCGGCGCCCATGCCAACTACCCCGGCCTTCCCGCGTATTCGCGGCTGGTTGAACTGCTGTTGCCCGCGACGCTGTGGGCGTTGAACTTTCTTCGCTTCGGGTTGCTGCCGACGATCCTGTTGCATGCGCTCTTCGACCTTTCGCTGTTCTCGATCCCGCTGTTCCTGGTCGATGCGCCGGGCGCATGGATGCAGCGCGCGCTCGTGATCGTGGCCGCGGCCGTTCCGCTTGCGGTCATCGGAGTCCGGCGCGTGCAGTCCGGGGCATGGAGGGAGCTCCCTGCCGCGTTGTGGAACCGCGCGTGGCAGCCATCGGCTGCCGCAGCGCGCCGTGCCGTCGAATGGACTCGCGCGGAGACGGTCGGGGTACGCGCCGGCGTTCTGCAGCGCGCGCTGCCCGTGCTGGGTGTGGCTGGCCTGGCGGTGTGGCTCGCGTGCACGCCATTCGGCGCGGATGTGCCCGACCTGAAGGTAGATCGCGCGGGCGCCGAAGCCACGGCAGTCGCCGCGCTGGGCGAAAGAGGTGTTGTGCTTGGTGCGGGATGGCGACGCTTCGCCGACATTCGCGCCGGCAGCGGAGAGTTGGGTCAGAGCCCTGCGCAACGCTTTGTCTGGCGCGAGGCAGGTCCGGATGCCTATCGCAATCTCGCCGGCAACACGTTGGCGCCGCCGATGTGGGACGTGCGCTTTGCCCGCTTCGACGGCGACATTGTGGAACGGACCGAGGAATGGCGCGTCACCGTGACGGGCAATGGCGAGGTACGGCAGGTTCGCCACCGGTTGCCGGAAGGTGCGCCGGGCGCGAACCTCTCGCGGGACGCCGCGCTGGATCTCGCGCGGCAAGTCGTGCGCGAACAGTTCGGGTTGGACGCTTCCCAGCTGCAATTGCGTACTGCCGAATTGACGAAACGCGATGCCCGCAGCGACTGGACGATCGTTTTCGCGGACCCGAAGGTCTTCGTGGGCAAGGACGGCGAGGCGCGTATCCAGGTGGTGCTGGCGGGCGACGAAATAGCGTCGGCCGGCCGCTCGGTATTCGTCCCGGAAGCCTGGCAGCGCGCCGAAACCGAGCGCGACAACCGTCTGCAAGTCGTCAAATACGCGGGCGCGTTCGCCACGGCGCTGGGCGCATTGGCGGCGCTGGTCTTTGCGGTGATCAGCTGGAACCATGGCCATTGCGACAAGCGCGCAATGTTCATCGTCGGCGCGTTGGCCATGATCGTAGCGGTCATCGACATGGCGAATTCCTGGCCGGAGATCGCGATACAGCTTCGTACCGCAGAGCCTGTGGCATCGCAGCTCGCCACGACGATTGTCGGTGGGCTGTTTGCCGCGCTGCTGACCGCGGGGCTGATGGGACTGCTGGCTGGCGTCGGGGCGTGGTACGCACGTTCGACGCTGCCCACACCTCTGGCGACAAAGATGCCGGCCTGGGCCGTTGGTGTCGCCGTCGCGCTGGCCGTGGCC
>Ga0157374_10003399_pt1 | contig 13381 bp, 10 predicted proteins | sample M25metaG_FD_115308 | JGI IMG/M metagenome (GOLD analysis project Ga0157374, IMG submission 115308) | Miscanthus rhizosphere microbial communities from Kellogg Biological Station, Michigan, USA - M2-5 metaG | ecosystem: Host-associated > Plants > Roots > Rhizosphere > Soil | place: USA: Michigan...
ACCGTTTCTTCGCATGAATCCGGAGCTGGAAGAGTTGTATCAGGAAGTGATCCTCGATCATTCGCGGCGTCCGCGGAATTTCGGTGAGGTGGCCGACGCGGCGGTGCGGGTGCGCGGGGATAATCCATCCTGCGGCGATGAGATTGAGCTTGGTGTAAAATTCGGCGCGAATGGAGGCGTGCAGGAAATCAGATTTAGCGGGCACGGCTGCGCCATCAGCCAGGCCTCGGCTTCGTTGATGACGGCGAAAATAAAGGGAAAGCCGCGCGCGGAGACAGAGGAGATGTTACGTGCCTTTCACGACTTGGTCGCGGGCGACGGCGAAACTTCCTCATCGGTCAACCTCGGGGATTTGGGAGTAATGCGCGGAGTGCGCAAATTCCCGCAGCGGGTGAAGTGCGCGATGCTGGCCTGGCGCGCACTCGAGCAAGCCCTGCAACAGAATGCCGGTGAAGCGGTGGTCTCGACCGAAGGCGACGATCGTTAGGGGTCGACTGCGAAACGGGGCCGGGACGCTTTCGATTGACCGCGAAGGGACTCCAGAATCGACCTCGTGGAAAATCTCCGATGCAACGTCGCCGCGCTCGCCCTGCTCCTTCGGATGGAGAAACCTGTCACGAAGTAATTGGCGGACGCTGTTTTCACTTGTCACCCAGCACGGGTCATTGATCACTTCTTTCCATGAAACGAATTCTTCTCGCTCTTTGGGTGCTGCTTTCCCTCGTGGGCCCGCTTCGCGCACAAGCCGCGCCGGATGCGGCCGAACTGACCAGGCTTCTGAACAATTTCCTGGAGGGCGCCGGCCGGAACGATGCCGCCATCCACGAACGTTTCTGGGCCGATGATTTAATCTACACCGCTTCGGCCGGACGCCGCCTGAGCAAGCAAGACATTCTGAAAGAGGTCCGCGAAGATCGCCCGCCCAGGCCGGGTGACGAAACGACCACCTTCGGCGCGGAGGATATTCGCATCCAGCAGTATGGCGACACCGCGGTCGTGGCTTTCCGTCTTGTTGGAACAACGGAGAAGGAGGGTAAGAAAACAGTTACCAATTATCTGAACACCGGCACCTTCCTGAAACGAAACGGCCAATGGCAGGTCGTGGCCTGGCAGGCTACGAAGATGCCGGACAAGGAAACGCCAACGCCGTCGCCGGCAAAATGAAGCCTAACGACCCAAGCGCGGCAAGCGGCCGCTCGATTCCTCGTAGGAGGCGCCAAAGTTAATGTAAGTATTGCCCTGGATGATCTCGCTCTGGATATAGCCGCCCTTGACTTCAAGGCCGTTCTTACCGGTCGATCTTCCATAGTAACCGCCCACTTCGCCGCCGATATAATCAACCCTTGGCAACAAATCCACCGGCTTTCTGGTAGGAGTCAGCGCCAGCGACGACGCGGCAGTCGTTGGGGGCGGTGCCGCGAGCGCCACGGCTGGAATAAAATCAACCGGCGCCGCCTCCATCCAGGCGAACGCGCTTGGAAACGTGAAAAGCCGTTCGTCCGCCAGCGTCAATGCCGCCGGACCATACCAGGCGCTGTTCAGCGCCCCGAAAAGCCGCGCCTGGTCTTTCTTGGCAGCCGCTCCAACCAGACCCTTCGCACCCGCTTGCTTCAACGCCAGGCGCACCGGCTGCATTTCCTGCGCTGACAAGGAAAAGCCAATCGCGAAAAATATCGTCACTGCGAAAAGAGAGCGTTTGCTCATAAAGGAATCCACAACCGATCAAGTGCGAGCGCCAGCGAAATTTTGCGACGACCGCGCGGCGCAGTCATTCTCGGAGCATCCAGTCGACGGCGGCTTCAACGTGGATTTGCGTCGTATCCAGCACCGGCAGGCCTGCTGCCCGCGGCTCGCGCAGAATTAACGACAATTCCGTGCCCCCGAGAATCAGACCCTCGATTCCTTCGCGTTCCTTCATCGCCTGCACGATCCCGATTAATTGGGCTCGGGTCTCGTCAAGCACGATCCCGTGCCACAATTCACCCATATACTTTTCGTGAATATAGGCTTGCTCTGCTTCGTTAGGGGGAACGATCGTGATCTGCGCCTCATTGAAGATCTCCGGATAAAACGTCGCCTGCATGGTGTAACGCGCCCCGAAAAGAGCGAGCCGGCTCAAGCCCGCGGCGATGGCCGCGGCACGCGTCACCGTGACGATGCTCAGCATCGGAATCGACGATCGGCTCTGGACTTCGCCGAAAACGAGATGCGGAGTGTTGGCCGAGAGCAGGGCCAAACCCGCGCCGGCACGCGCCAGCCGCTCCACTTCTTCGGCCAAAAATTCAGCCATCTGCGCCAAATCATTCGCTCCGACGAGGCGCAACAGCTTCGAATTGTCGATGCTGTTGATGATCACCAGCGGGGCGCCTCCATCCGACTTCCGCTCCCGGAAGACTTTGTGGAGTCGTTGGTAATACTCCACGGTCGATTCCGGACCGGTCCCGCCAATGATTCCGAGCATTCGCATTAAGGTTGGCAGACGAAGAGTTTGTTTCGCCCTCGAATGCCAAAGTTTGGGACCGCTCGTGCTTCGGATCAAGCCCCCTCGGGCACGCCGCTAATCCCGCCGTGCGATTAATAGGTCGGATTCGCCAACGCCGGCCACGTCACTCGCAGCGGGCCTTTTACCTTGACAAGGCAGCCTGCAACCCCGTAGACGAATACCAGTCGGCGAAGGGTTCTTCATGGCGATTTCTTCAAAAATACTAAAAGCGGGATTTGTACTGGGTCTGGTTTCGTTATCCACCACAGCAATTGTTTCGGGCCAAACGACCGGCCACAAACCTTTGCCGCAGGAGGAATTGGAAAAATACGGCAACCCGCCCGCGCTCCTTTGGCGAACCGGACTATCGCCCCGCATGATTTCCCAGCATGACGCGTTTACGAGCTTTCAGGTCAACGTCGCCGCGAACGGGCAAAACATCACGGGCGATGCCGCCAACGAGCCTTCCATCACGGTCGATCCGACCGACGGCAACAAGATGACGATCGGTTGGCGGCAGTTTGACAGCGTTGGCTCGAACTTTCGCCAGGCCGGTTGGGGTTACACCACCAATGGCGGCTCGACCTGGACCTTTCCGGGCGTTCTCGAGAACAACGTTTTCCGCAGTGATCCGGTTCTCGATACCAACAGCACCGGCACGTTTTTCTATCTCAGTCTTTTGTCGACCTTCTTCGACAATATGTGGCGCTCCCTCGACGGCGGCATGTCATGGACCAATATCGCGCCCGCCAAAGGCGGCGATAAGCAGTGGTTTACGATCGATAAAACAAATGGCATCGGGCGCGGTGCGCAGTATCAATGCTGGAGCACGAGTGGAAATAACTTTGGCGGCCGACAGTTTACCCGCTCCACCGATGGCGGTGTGACCTGGCTTAACCCGCTCAACATCCCTAACTCTCCCGCCTGGGGGACACTGGATGTAGATAGCGCCGGCATCCTTTATCTCGGCGGGGTAAACCTCGGCACCGGGCAGTTCTGGTGCGAACGCTCGAGCAACGCCCGTGATATCAGTGCCACGCCGGTCTTCGAGCAAAGCACGGCGGTGAATATCGGTGGCGATATTGTCTTCGGCGGCGCGATCAATCCGGATGGGCTTGCCGGGCAGGTTTTCCTCGCCGCCGATCGCTCGGGCACGTCGACGAATAACAATGTTTACATGCTGGCGAGCGTCCAGCCGACGGGCGCCAGCAATGGAACTGATGTCATGTTCGTCCGCAGCACCGATGCCGGGCATACCTTTACCGCGCCCAAAAGAGTCAACGATGACCCGGTCAATCACAATAAGTGGCATTGGCTCGGCACGTTCGCGGTCGCGCCTAACGGGCGCATCGATAGCGTCTGGCTGGATACGCGCAATGCGACGAATAACACCGACTCACAACTCTTCTATTCGTATAGCATGGATGGTGGCGACACCTGGTCGCCCAACGTTGCGGTGAGTAACTCGTTCAATCCCTTCGTCGGTTATCCCATGCAGAGTAAGATGGGCGATTACATCACGATCGTTTCCGATAACACCGGCGGCAACGTTGCTTATGCCGCCACTTTCAATAACGAGGAAGACATTTACTACGTACGCGTCGCTCCCGCCGGAGCCGCCATCAACTTGTCGAGCGCAGCCTCACGCTTGACTCATGGCACGGCCGGGACCTTTGACGTCCCGATGCCACTGACCGGGATCTCAGGAGTAGAGGATCGCTCCGCCAGCACTTACAACGCGGTCTTCACCTTTGATGCGCCAGTTACCTCCGGTGAGGTTCAAGTTGTCAGCGGTACAGCGACCGTCGGGCTGATCTCCTTCGACGGCAATAGTCTCAGCGCGCAACTGACGGGCGTCACGAGCGCCGAGAATGTGATCCTGCGTGTGCAGAACATTAATGGCGATGGCCTGCCGCATGGCGATGTCACGTTTGGATTCCTCACAGCCGACGCGGACGCGAGTCGAGTGGTGGACAAGACTGACCAGACGGTAGTGCGGACGCAGGTGAATCAACCCGTCACGAGCGCTAACTTCCGCGACGATATCAACGCCGACGGCCGCATCCGGAGCAACGACCTCCAGTTCGTTAAGACCAACCGGGGCCACAGTATCCCCTAAAGGCTGCACCTCGCGGGCCGCTCTTCGCCGCGCAAAGAATCCCTCGACTCCAAAGCCTCGTTGCTGGCAGCATGGCCGGCTGCATGAGGCAATCCCTCGTCATTCCCGCGCGCGCGCCCTCGCTCGAATCAAGCGCGCTGAGCAACGACGATCTCGCCCCGGTCCCGAGGGACCGGCGCACGTGGCGCGTCGGCAGTTTCGCGGCGCTCTGGATTTCGATGTCGGCCTGCATCCCGACCTACATGCTGGCCTCGTCGCTCATTGGCGGCGGCATGAACTGGTCGCAAGCGATCCTTACCATCTTCCTCGGCAATCTCATCGTCGTAATTCCGATGATCCTGAACGCGCACGCCGGCACACGTTATGGCATTCCGTTTCCGGTCTTTTGTCGCGCGTCTTTCGGCACCCGTGGCGCGAACCTGCCGGCACTGATGCGTGCCTTTGTCGCTTGCGGGTGGTTCGGGATCCAGACGTGGATCGGCGGCGCGGCCATCTACAAAATTCTGACGGTCTTTGTTCCGTCGCTGGCGAATCCAGGCGCAGCAAAGTTCCTCGGTATCACTCTGCCGGAGCTCGTTTGCTTTCTTTTTTTCTGGGGAATCAACATGCTCGTTGTTTACAAGGGCATCGAGTCGATTCGCTTGTTGTTAAACATCAAAGCGCCGCTGCTGATTGCGCTTGGACTTGGGTTGCTGGCGTGGGCTTACCAGAACGCGGGCGGCTTTGGGCCTATCCTCGCGCAGCCGTCGGCCTTTGCGCCGGGCCAGGCGAAGGCCGGGCAATTTTGGTCGTTCTTCTTTCCCGGTCTCACGGGCATGATTGGATTCTGGGCGACGCTCTCGCTCAACATTCCGGACTTCTCCCGTTACGCCCGCTCGCAACGCGACCAAATCATCGGGCAGGCGATGGGCTTGCCGCTTACGATGGCGCTCTATGCTTTCATCGGCGTGGCGGTGACATCGGCGACGACAATCATTTATGGCAAGACAATCTGGGATCCGGTCGATGTCCTGACACACTTTGCCAATCCGTTCGTGCTCGTCCTGGCCATGTTCGCGCTCTGTCTCGCCACCTTGGCCACTAACATCGCAGCCAATGTGGTCAGCCCGGCGAACGATTTCGCCCATCTCGCACCGCGGAAGATTTCCTTTCGTCTCGGCGGCCTCATTACCGGCGTCGTAGGCATTTTGATGATGCCGTGGAAGTTGGTAGCCGATCCCAGCGGCTACATTTTCACGTGGCTGATCGGCTACAGTGCATTGTTAGGCCCGATCGGCGGGATCATGATTGCGGACTATTTTGTCTTACGGAAACGCCAGCTCGCGGTCGACGAACTCTACCAGCCCGACGGTCGCTATCGCTATCACGGTGGCTGGAGTCTGGTGGCAATCTTTAGTCTAATCCTGAGCGTGCTGCCCAATCTTCCGGGTTTCCTCGTCACGATCAAGGTGTTGCCGGCTTCGACGGTCGCGCCATTTTTCGTTTCCCTGTATCATTACGCTTGGTTCGTAGGGTTCTTCCTCGCCTTCGCTTTCTACTTGATCGGGCGGAAACTCGCGCCTAACGACTAACATTTATGCAAACACCATCCTTGCCGCCCTTCGCTCACCAACCGCAGCCCTACACCGGACCTGCCCCCGACGAAATCCTGCGCCTGCGCAAAGAATTTTTAAACCCGGGAATCTTTCTCTACTACAAGAAGCCGCTCACTCTTGTGGAGGGCAAAATGCAGTATGTCTGGGATGAATCCGGCCGGCGTTATCTCGACGCGTTAGGCGGGATCGTCACGATCAGCGTCGGACATTGCCATCCCGACGTGGTCGAGGCGGCGCGAAAACAAAGCGAACTTCTCCAGCATTCCACCACCATCTATCTCCATCCCAACATCGCCGAGTATGCCGAAAAGCTCGCCTCGAAAATGCCGGGTGATTTGAAGGTCTGCTATTTCGTCAACTCCGGTTCGGAAGCGAACGATCTGGCGATGCTGATGGCACGCGCCTACACCGGCAACTACGACATGATCGCGCTGCGCAACGCCTACCACGGCGGCAACGCTTCCGGCATGGGCTTGACCGCGCATGCCACCTGGAAATTTAACGTGCCGCATAGCTTCGGAGTTCATCATTCCATCACGCCCGACCCGTTCCGCGGGATGTGGGGTCACGATGATCCGGACGCCGGCAAGAAATACGCGGCCGACGTGAAGAACCTGATCGACTACGCGACGCCGGGGCAGATTGCCGGATTCATTGCAGAATCGATTCAGGGCGTGGGCGGCTGCATCGTTTTTCCGGACGGTTATTTGAAACACGCCTACGAACATGTGCGCGCGGCTGGCGGCGTTTGTATTGCCGATGAAGTGCAATCCGGTTTCGGGCGGACCGGCACCCATTACTGGGGTTTCGAAACTCAGGGCGTCATTCCCGACATCGTCTGCATGGCCAAAGGCATCGGGAATGGCTGTCCGTTAGGCGCGGTCGTCACCACGCCGAAGATAGCGGCCGCGCTCGCGCAGCGAATTCACTTCAACACCTTCGGCGGCAACCCGGTCGTCTCCGCGCAGGGCAAAGCCGTCCTCGAAGTCATCGACCGCGAAAAATTGCAGGCCAACGCCCTCAACATGGGCAACCATCTTTCCGCCGGGCTGCAAAAGTTGAAGGAAAAACACAATGTCATCGGCGACGTGCGCGGCAAAGGTCTCATGCTCGGCATCGAGCTGGTCAAGGATCGCGCCACCAAGGAACCGGCCAAAGCGGAATGCGCCCACGTGCTCGAGACCTGCCGCGACCTTGGCTTGTTGTTAGGCAAAGGCGGCCTGCAAGGCCAGACCGTCCGCTTCTCGCCGCCCATGTGCATCCACCAGCAGGACGCCGATTTCATCCTCCAAGTGCTCGATCAGGCGCTGAGCAGTTTGTAACAACCCCATTAAGCGTTGAGCGTTGAGCGTTGAGCCTTGGGCGTTTGCTTATTCCCTGGCTCGCCCCAGTCGCATTGAGCTTTCCCGCGGGTCCCCATCCGTTTAGAATCCACACACATGAAACCCAAACCGGCAGGCCAGGTAACGGACGGCGCGAAATGTAAAGTCATCGGCGGCACTCACGTCGGCAAATCGGGCATTGTCCGGGACATCACGACGAGCAAGACCGGCCACGTTACCATCACGGTGTTGCAGCCCAACGGACAACGATTCAAGACCCTGGCAAAAAACGTCGTGACCTAGAACGGCGGGATCAGGCGCTGGGCAGTTTGTAACAACCCCTCGCCGCCCCTCATTCCCGTGCGCTAGCAGATGATAAATGGCGCCCTCAAATTCGATCCGTACGGCCGCGCCATCGCTCAGTTCCAGCCCGCTTCGCTAACGTCAAATGTATAGATGCGACCCCAGTTACTGCCTTATTAACAATATCCAGGGACACCTGGGCGAAATCACCGATGACACCAACTTCCGCGATGACATCAACGCCGACGGCCACATTAACAATCAGGACGTGCAACTGGCGCGTGCGCACCGGCGGGAATCACTGCAATAACTGAAGCTTGAAATCACCCAGGCACCCTAATCGAACCTTTTCAGGGTCCGCGTCGATTGTTACCACGAGCTCACACTAGCCCGTGGCGCTCTCAAGGAGATTGGCCAGGTTATGGGTATTGGGCCATGCTCCAACGAGGTCGAGTACTGATTACACGCTGTTAGTCCGCGTTTAGGCTGGACTTTTTCTGCTGCTGCTGAGCATAATGCGGCATGAAATTCTCCCTCTTCCTCCTCCCGGTTCAGGCAGCGCTGATCCTATTTGCAATATCAAGCCTTTCGCCGGTTCAGGCTGGAAGCGCGACATGGAGCGCAAACCCAAGGCTGGTCCGGCCTCGAACAGTCATGGCTTTTTTGGGTTCCGACGAGCCGACGAAGATATGGCCAAGAACTCTGACTTTTGCCGAGCGCGTTTCCTATCAACGAGCAATTGAAGAGATTTACTGGCGTCATCGGATCTGGCCGAAAGAGAATCCGAATCCCAAACCGCCACTTAATGCCGTGATGCCTCAGGCACAGTTAGAAGAGAAAGTCGAAGATTATCTGCGCGACTCGCAGGCAGTAGAAGATTACTACAGAGAACCGCTGAGTGCGAAGCAATTGCAGACTGAGATGGAGCGCATCGTCAGCCAGACCAAACGACCCGAAGTGCTACGCGAACTGTTTCAGGCACTCGGCAATGATCCTTTTGTAATTGCCGAGTGTCTCGCCAGACCTGTGTTAGCGGAGCGCATGAATGCCAGCTCGCATGTGACGCAAATCAAAACCGACGTATTGAGGCCGAAGGCAATGGCAGCAGCGACCGCTAAATATACTCTTCCGACAATATCGGACGCAGGGAACGGATGCACCGATGATACGTGGACCCCGACCAGCATTACTAACGCTCCCGATGCCCGTGCTGGTCAGACAGCAGTCTGGACTGGCGCTGAGATGATAATCTGGGGCGGAGGCGCCGGCACCCCTTTCGCTGGATTCAATACAGGCGGGAGATACAATCCGGACACGGACAGCTGGACGTCCACCACCACCGTTAACGCGCCCGATATCCGTTTTGATGAGACAGCGGTTTGGACTGGCACTGAAATGATCATTTGGGGCGGAGCCTGCTGCGTCTGCGGCGGCCCTTGTATTTTCCGGGATACCGGCGGCCGGTACAATCCGAGCACAGACACTTGGGTTGCGACCACCACCGCCGGCGCGCCTACTGGACGCTCGACTCACACCGCAGTCTGGACCGGCACTGAAATGATTGTCTGGGGCGGAAACGAAAGCTTCGCTGTCACAAACACTGGCGGCAGATACAATCCGACCACCGATAGTTGGATAGCTACTAGCACCACCGGCTCGCCTTCTGCTCGAGTTGAACATACCTCCGTTTGGACTGGCAGCGAAATGATTGTCTGGAGCGGAAACGATTTCTTCAATTTCACCGTCACGGGCGGAAGATACAATCCTCTCACGGACAGTTGGACGGCTACCAGCACGACCAACGCACCTGAAGGACGGGATTCTCACGCGGCAATCTGGAGCGGCACTGAGATGATCGTCTGGGGCGGCGGAGCTTTTGCCGAGGTATTCAACACCGGCGGAAGATACAATCCCTTCTCAGATACCTGGACGGCCACCAGCACAATCAACGCGCCTGGTGGACGACGCGCTCCCGCGGTGGTGTGGACCGGTCGTGAAATGATCGTTTGGGGCGGATATTTTTCCGATGGTAGGAGGAACCGCTATTTCAACACAGGTGGGAGATATGATCCTATTATCGATAGCTGGCTCCATACTACGACGATCGACGCCCCCGATAAACGCACTGGTCACACCGCGGTCTGGACCGGCAGTGAAATGATCGTCTGGGGCGGGTCCTCCGACGATGGCAGTAGCAACCAGTTTTTCAACACCGGCGGGAGGTACTGCGCAGAAGCGGAATTCAAATTAGCCAGCTCGTTCTCAAGAAAGACGGACCGACACAATTCCTTCAATATCCCACTTCCAGGCGTTGAAGACCGCAGCGATAACAAGCGCTTCACGATTGGCTTCACCTTCAACACCGAGGTGACCGGAGCCGACAGCACAAGCACGAGCTGCGGAACAGTTGGCAGCCTCAGTGTTGATCCAGCTGATTCCCACTCGCTCCTGGTGACGTTCAACGGTCAAACCTGCAACCAGCAGGAGGTAACCCTCACGCTCACCAACGTGCATGACACTTTGGGTAACACCCTGGCCTCAGCCGAGACCAGTGGATGCTTCTTGATCGGCGACGTGAACGGGGACGGACACGTCGGTAACGGCGATATAGGCAACATCCAGGAACACCTAGGTGAAGGTACCGACTCGACCAACTTCCGCGACGACATCAACGCCGACGGCCGCATCAACAATCAGGACGTCCAATTGGCCCGTGCGCATCGGCGGGAATCACTGCAATAACTGAAGCTTGGATCACCCACTCTTGCCGACTCAAACCGTGGCCGCGTCTGCATCGATAGTGACCACGAGCGCACTATAGGCCGTGGCAGGCTGGAAAAGCTTGGCCCGCTGATCTGCATCGGGCCCTGCTCGAATGAGGTCGAGCAGTGACTGCCTGCGCTAATTGCCGACGCCTTTTGGCTGGACTTTTTCTGCGGCTGCTGAGCACAATGCGGCATGAAGCTCTCGCTTCTCCTCTGTTCGGTTCTGCTCGCCCTGACCCTATTCGCAGTCGCAAGCCTTCCGTCTGCTCACGCCGGCAGCGCGACATGGAACCTTGATCCAGTCGATAACGACTGGAATAACCCGGCCAACTGGACGCCGCAGACGGTCCCCAATGGTCCGACTGACCGAGCGAGGTTTTCTGAATCAAGTAAGACCGACCTCGTATTCTCGGCTGCTGCCACCGAGGTGGCGGAGATCGTATTCACACCGGGTGCCAGCAGCTTCACCATCACGGCGAGTCCTGCGGCAGCGCAAAGTGATGTTACCCTGAGCGTCAGCGGAGCTGGCATCACCAACAATTCTGGCGTAACGCAGACTCTGGCTGCTGGTCCGCCGGTGATCTTCGACGTCGGCATGATCAACTTTAGAAACTCAGCTACTGGTGGCGAGGGGACCACGCTCAACGCTCTCGCCTCGGATGATGAGGGTTCATTCCCGAGTAGTCAGATCAACTTTTACGACACTTCCAGTGCCGGCAACGCCAGCATCTACGCGGAAGGTGCGCGCGGCAACCTCGAGTCATACGGAGCCGAGGTAAACTTCTACAATAATGCGACGGCGGGGAACGCCAGCTGCATCGTCACCGGAGCGATCGGGACCGGCAGTTATGAAGGCGAGATTAACTTCTTTGACGATTCTAGTGCGGGGAACGCCAGTTTCACGGTCTATGGTGCTACGGGCTGTTGTTTCGGCGGGTCGGTTACTTTTTATGATAACTCAAGAGGCGGAACCCCTCGATTCACCATCCTGGATGGTGGCGGAATGGGTATCAGTGGAGCTTCTGCCGGAGTCACCGTCGCGTCGATTGCTGGGACGGGTGGGATCGGGTTTGGAACCGGAAACTTAAGCATTGGCGCGAACAACCTAAGCAGCACTTTCGGTGGGTCGATTACAGGCGGTGAATCTGGGTCTTTGATTAAGATCGGGTCGGGCACGTTGACGTTGGAGGGAGCCAGCTACTATTTGGGTGACACTGTGGTTACTGAGGGGACGCTGGTTGCCTCGAATCTTACCGATTCTGCTACTGGCACAGGAGTGGTAAAAGTGGAAGGCGGAACACTGGGGGGTAGCGGAGTCATCGCTGGGGCTGTGACGGTTGGGACGGGTAGTGGAACAGGCGCCTTTCTCGCGCCAGCCTTGGAGCCTAAGAAGCAGAGTACGCTTAGGATCCAAAGCGCACTCACCTTCAATGCCGATGCCACTTACACCTACACCTTCAGAGCCAGAGGGGAACAGGCACGGAGCGACAAAGTTATTGCCAACGGAGCCACGATTAATGCCGGCGCATTCTTTGCCTTTCAAGGCACCGCCCAGGGTACGCTGCCAATTGGTTTAAGCTTTACTGCGATCAAGAACACGTCGGCGAGTCCAATCGGCGGCACGTTCAGCAATCTGCCCGACGGTGCAATCATGACTGTCAACGGCAATAAGTTCCAAGCCAACTACGAAGGGGGCGACGGCAATGATCTTACGCTGACGGTAATACCTTAGTCTTTCAGAAAGGAAATCGTTCGCATGAAAGAAAACTCCACCTCTCGATCCGCCTTCTTCACTGCACGCCTCTTAATCGGTTTTGCTCTTTGGTGTATCGGCTTCTTCCTGGCTTTGGCTGGGTTAGGTCAATCTGTAACGGGAACGAGCGCGACGAATGCGCCAGGGCAAACACTTGGTACGTGGATCCCGACGGGCAGCATGGCGACCGCGCGATGGCTCAATACCGCAACGCTCCTGCCCAACGGCCAGGTGCTCGTCGCTGGGGGATACATGGACGACTATCTCACGAGCGCGGAACTCTATAACCCGGCGACCGGGCTGTGGACGGCGACGGGCAGCATGGCTACCCCGCGATATGCCCATACCGCGACGCTCCTGCCCAACGGGCAGGTGCTCGTCGCTGGAGGAATTCAGAGCAGCGGCGCTCTCACGAGCGCGGAACTTTATGATCCGGCGACCGGGCGGTGGAGCGCGACCGGCAGCATGGCTACCGCGCGAGCCAACCATACCGCGACGCTCCTGCTCAACGGCCAGGTACTCGTCGCTGGGGGCGCTGACGCGAGCGCGGAACTCTATGATCCGGCGACCGGGCGGTGGAGCGCGACCGGCAGCATGACTATCGCGCGAGGAGGCCATACCGCGACCCTCCTTCTCAACGGCCAGGTGCTCGTCGTTGGAGATTATTTCGCGAGCCCGGAACTCTATGATCCGGCGACCGGGCTGTGGACCGCGGCGGCCAGCATGATTGAGGAGCGAGAACGCCATACTGCGACGCTCCTGCCTAACGGGCAGGTGCTCGTCGCTGGAGGATACGACGGCTTCGATCTCCGGAGCGCGGAACTTTTTGATCCGGCGACCGGGCTGTGGACCAGGACGGGCAGCATGGCTACCGCGCGAGAAATCCATACCGCCACCCTCCTGCCCAACGGCCAAGTGCTCGTTGCTGGGGGACAGGGTTTCGGCGGCATTCTCGGGAGCGCGGAACTCTATGACCCGGCGAGCGGGCTGTGGACCGCGACGGGCAGCCTCGTCACTGCGCGATACTACCATACCGCGAACC
>Ga0157374_10003400_pt1 | contig 13369 bp, 14 predicted proteins | sample M25metaG_FD_115308 | JGI IMG/M metagenome (GOLD analysis project Ga0157374, IMG submission 115308) | Miscanthus rhizosphere microbial communities from Kellogg Biological Station, Michigan, USA - M2-5 metaG | ecosystem: Host-associated > Plants > Roots > Rhizosphere > Soil | place: USA: Michigan...
CAACAAAATTAAACTCATGAAACGAATGGGCTTTGGATACAGAAATAGAGAGACTTTTAAGCTCCGAATTCAAGCCGCATGCAATCCCTGACCCATTTTCAGGAAATTAGCTGAAGAGCCATGCTTTGTATTGACAAGGGCTTTGATATATTTTAATGTTGAGGTTTTCCCATGAGGGCACTAAAATAGAATACTCTTTCAAGCGGGAGTGTACCTAGTAGCTTGAGCGCTCTGATTCTCTCCTGAAACTTTGTGTCATCAATGTAGGAGTGTCAGGTATGTCATCCCCTCAACAACAGTTTGATAAACGTGCAAAAAACATCGATTTTATGATGGATTCCCATAGCTACTTGGCTAATCATTACCAATGGTGGGCTAATAAAATTCGCTACTTTCAAGCAGTTTTAGGCATGGTGTTCATCATCCTGCTAATTTGACTGAGTCCCTCGTCCGGTACCGTTCAAAAATTGAGTTTCAGGATATTAGCACACTTGATTGGGTCCGTTCAAAAATACCCTCCAAAATTCGTCGTCGAGATCCAAAAACCGGTGTAGGAAAGCTGTTTGAAAGTCGTTTAGACTTTTGAATAGCTTTTCTACACCATACCTTCGCGCAAAAAATTCATCCTGTTTACGCTCAGACTGTGAATAATGTTGTTTTTAGAGTTAGGCGCTTTGGCGCAGCATGCCTTGCTCTTGCCGCCAATGCTGAATGAACTGGCGAGGCGATAAATAATTTAAAGCGCTGTGAGGACGCTCCTGGTTGTAATGGTCTCGCCAGCCTTCAATCACTACCTGGGCTTCTTTCAGGCTTTCAAACCATTCCAGGTTCAGACATTCATCCCGAAATCTTCCATTGAAACTTTCACATTTGCCGTTTTGCCAGGGACTACCTGGCTCAATGAATAATGGTCGTGTGCCTTGGGTTTCCAGCCATCCTTGCAAACAGCGGGCAATAAACTCTGAACCATTGTCAGAACGAAGATACATGGGAATGCCGTAATCTTTAAACAGGGCTTCCAAGGTGAGTCGGACATCTTCTGAGCGTAAACGTCTTTCCACTCGGATACACAAGCTTTCCCGGGTGAACTCATCCAGCACAGTTAGTAACCGAATCCCTGTACCTTTACTGAGCCGGTCCTGTACGAAATCCAGCGTCCAGACGTGATTGGGGGCATTGGCCATTTCAGGCACCAGTACGGTCACGCCAGAGCCTTTCCTGCGCCTTTTGCGTTTCTTTTTGACTTGCAGGCCTTCCTCGCGCCAAATCCGCCGCACCCGTTTGACATTAATTTTCCAGTCCAACCCCTTTAGAAGGGCATGAATGCGGCGATAACCAAAGCGGGGATGTTTGTATGCCAATCGTCGGATTTCAGCCTTTAATGCGTCTTCTGCAATCAACCGAGGCTGATTCAAATGGCTTCGGCTCATGCCAGCCAAACGGCAACTGGAACGAATCGACAAGCCCCAGTCACGAACCAGGGCTTGTTGGATGATTCGGCGGCGGGGAGGCCCTAATACTTTTTTAGCACATCCTGAAGGGCATCCAGCTCAAAAGTCCGCTCGGACAATAGCTTTTTCAACCGGGCATTCTCCAATTCCAGCATCCGCAAGCGTTTGGCTTCCGAAATAGTCATCCCACCATACTTCTGCTTCCATTTGAAAAACGTGGCCTGAGAGATACCCAATTCCCGGCATACCTTCTCTACCGTCTTTTCGCCTGACACCTGACTGCGAATGGCTGCGATAATCTGCTCTTCGGTGAATCTCGTGATCTTCATGCCTGAGGTTCCTTTCTTGCTGAAAAGTATATAACCTCAAGTTTTAAATGGTTCCCGATACTGGGCTCAGATCAACCCCTCCCCGGTGCTTGGGTTAGAAAACTCAGTTTTGAGATGCTCAACCCAAGGTTGTTTTTAGAAGTATTTTTGTTGCCAAGAGTTGAAGTTTGAGGTCAGCTTTTATTTTCAACTGTGGCAGGAGTGTGGCATTTCCCCAAATAGCAAAAAACCACAAGGACCAAAAGCCTTGTGGTGAGTGGTGGCCCATAGTCGACAAGTTTAGAACTTTCTTGCTGAAAAAGTCTCAACTTGCTAAACGAATATTGTCAGGAGTTGCTTGAAAACCATCCCAAAGGACTCATTCCTTACAATTGCTTACAAAAACCCATTCATGAGAACGAGTAAGCGCACGTTTTTTTATACTTACCCTTTAATACGGATACTTCCAAAAGCTTTAGCTCTCTTGACGAGGTATCTTTAACATGGTTTCACAATCGCCATTAGCTTCTCTATATGCCAAGCGTTACGATAATGCCCTACCTATTCGCGAATTCCAGACTAGTTCTGGGGTAGAAAGGGAATTACCAACTGAGATTGTCCATCAAATCTTGAGATATGCTTTTGATGACTCTCATCAAAATTTACAGCAAGTGAAAAGTAGCACGGGTACCAAGCCTCAAAGCCATGGTGATTTGATTGCTTTGAATGATGCTTTAGACAGTTTTCATCTGGCCACCTCAGCAGGTCCTATAGAAGTCGGAAGTCGTAGAAAAGTCAAATTACTGGGTGATGCCCTACGGTTAGATCAACCTCAAGTGTTTAATAGACTTATTAGGAAACCTGAATTTGTAACAGAAATCAATACATTAGATAATCAACAATTCAGCTTAATAACAAAAGCCCTATTAGCTAAACGTTGGGGCGCGGTACAAAAATTGCTCAAATTGGGTGCTGATGTCACTACACCAGATATCACTGGTCATTCAGCAATTAAGTGGGCTGCCTTACTTGGACAATCTAAACTGGTTGAGCAGATGACAAAAGAAGCAGGAAAAAAATTGAGTTCTACAGAAATAGCTTCACTTAAAACATTAGCTCAAGAACAAGAAAGCTGCGTCATACACCTTAAACAACGAGATAGTAGAACTCGCAGGCATTTCTTTAAGTTCGAAGATATTGATATGCAAGCTACCCCTGCTGAAATTGAGCAAGAATTTGACCAAACGTTTAAAAAAGGAATGGCCGCTATTGCTGCTGGTAAAAAGAATTGGCATCCAATCCAAGAGCATAGTAGTTCAGCCGATCTAAGTAACTTTGGTAAAGTGATAGCTAGTGCTGATGAAAATGCAGACCAACGCATTTTAAGTGCGGCCCATGCACTTATACTATCTGGAGTCAATGTTAATCAGAATGCGAACTGCCTTAACTCTCCTATATCATTGGTACGCAATAGTCAATTGCTTGATGCTTTACTTGACGCAGGAGCTGATCCCAATAAGCTTCCAGATGAAGGGACAGAGCCCATATTGGTTAGACATACTAAAACCCAAAACATTGACAATATTGACAACACAGAAGATATATCTTGGGCTCAAAAACTAACAAAAAGTGGACTTGATTTAGATCAGACCCATGGACAAGGCTCAAGATCAGAACTTCAATCAGCACTTAGTAAAGCTACTAACGGTGATTCGGATGCTCTAGCTTCATTTTTATTAACGAAAGGAGCTAACCCGAATACAGGAAGGACTCAAGGTCGTCCGCCACTTAATAGTGCCACAATGAAAGGCCATACTCAAGTAGTAAAAGACTTGCTACAACTTGGTGCTACAGTAGATAACCCTGATAGTTTTACAAAGAAAACTGCTCTTCATCATGCTGCTGAAAATGGGCATCTGGAAATTGCAGAAAATTTACTCAAACATGGTGCTGATACCCAAGCTACGGATTGGAAAAAGAAAACAGCGGCAGACTATGCTAACGAGAAACAGGCGGAAGCGTTAAACCATGCTATGGAATTAGAGCAAGCCGTTCCGCCACAATCAACCGCTGCTGCCCTTGAACGCGACAATGCCTCTCGTTTTGAAGCAATAGCAAAAAAATTAGCGACAATGATTGTAGAACGTTAAGGGATAACTGAGCTTACAATGAGTAGTAAAACTCTGAGTGCAATCAAGGCATTCATTTTAGATTGGTTTGTCTCTTCAGTTTTATTTTATGAAAATGCGTTGTGCAGGCGTCTGCACAACGCAAGTGTAATTTATGCTAATTGCCCAAAGTAAAACGTCGCCGATTTGAAGTACGTCTTCTTCGCCATCTCCAATTGCTTTTCAGGATATCTTGCTCCAAGCGTTTAAGGCTATCCATAACCTGTTTTAGCCTGGCCTTTTGTTCTGAATTTGCGGGGGCGGAGCGGTAAGCTTCTTTCGTGTCATACCATTTCCTATGTAAACGATTTTGGTGCCGTCTTTTACCATCAGGCATGACAATCACGCCAGCCAGAAGTGCAGGCTGGTTGCTTTGATACAGTCGACTTTTCTTTCTGCTAACCCTGAATCCGTGGGTATTCAATATCCTTTCAATGTCGCCAAGAAGTTGCTTATCCAGTAGATTGTTGAATTTACAGGAAAGCGTCAGGTCATCAATCCAAACACCTAGGCGGGTGAAAAATGGGCCTAAGATGATGTAAATTTCGTTAAACATTCTCTCGTTCGATAAGAAAGCCATAATCGGGCTGCTGGGTGCGCCGGTAGGGAGATGCCCTTTGTAGCACAAGATATTGGTTAGAACAGCGCATACTTCCGGTGAGCAGCCATGCTCTCGAAAGAGTCTAAACACACTACTAGAACGGCAGCTACCAAAAAAGTTATGAATATCCATTTTTCCAGCCTGGATTCGATTCCTATGGGCTGCCGCATTGCTAATAATGGATCTTCTGCGGGCGGGGCTGGAAAGATAAGTCGGGAATTGTTCATGCTCTAAAAAGTGGTCTGCAATTTTCTTTTGAAGTTCTTTAAGTCCGCCCACAGGCTTTTCGATATGGCGTCTTTTTCCATTCGCCTGAACTTGGTCATATTCCCTATAGTATTGCTGGGAATGGTTGGAGAAATATTGAAGTCTGGACACGGATTCTTGTAATACCAAGGCTAGTATCTGTATGGTTTGTAGTCCTCGAAGACGACTTCTAATGAAGCGTTCTTCTTCAAATCGTTCAATTTCTTCATACGTCATATTTATGAGTCCTTTATTTATTGTTGAGTAAGAACGGCGGCTAACCGGGGGAACGCAGGCATAGAATGCCCAACGCTCCCCCACCACCCGAAGATGGTAGACCACCAGAGTTTAAAGTCCGCGTGATAAGGCATACTGCTCCTTTGCCAAATCCTGAGGTGATGGCCTTTTAGTACGTAGCCGCTCCGTGAACAAAAGAAGTACAGTAAGTACCTCTGAGGGAGATACCTAGTAGTACAGTATCGAGTATAGGAAGAGATGTTTGTTGTCAGTTCCTGTATCGAGTTCCTACCTGTTTTAAATTTGGGGTTGCCCCCTGCGGCCTAACCCGAAGGCTAGACCGCCCGAATGTAGCAGATCTCAGGACGGACTATATATTCGGTTTTCAAGGTGCAAGTTGTTTGTTTGAAAGCATCATCTCACCATTAAGAGGTGATGTTAGAAAGCAGTATGGTCAATTACTTTCTAATGTGCCTAGGGCTTTATCGTAGGATTAATCTTTTCTGTGCATGCGCTTGCACAGTAGCTTATGCATTTTATTCACAGAACAAGAATAGTCCTGACACAGTTTGAATATAACCCCATGTCCGACAGGAAGAAACAGGCTATAATTGAAGGATAACAAGCTTTCTACCGCTGATTGAATTTAAGGATATAGCCCATGTCCGATCAAATCACCGCTTCTAACTTAAGAAATCAACCCTGTTGCACCGCGCGTTCTAAACGCACTCACCAACCTTGCATGCAACCCCGTATGAAAGGAAAGCAAGTTTGCCGTTTTCATGGCGGGCGCTCTACCGGCCCCAAAACTAAAGAAGGCCGCCAGCGAATCCGAGAAGCGCATTTGATTCATGGCCGCTATTCAAAAATCACCAAAGAACATGAAGCGGCCAGCAAACGGGCTAGGCTAGCAAAAGAAGTCTGGCAAATACAAGCGCAAATCCTTGAGAAGCATGTAGAACGTGCTCAAGCATTGAAACCCTATTTTCAGGCGCTTAACAAAGCCAGCAGCCGGGAAGAGTATGGCCTACTTCGCATGTTCTTATTTGGTAGACTCAATCAATTGGTGAAAAAAAATAGCGTATTACGTAATCAAATGAGAGAGCTGTTTGAAATCCTGTTTGAAGAAGATGCCTTGATGCAATTTGAAGCTCTAACCGCCCAACTAGAGCAGCATATGTGCCAGAAACTTCAAATTCCACAGCACATCTGGAAACAGATTACTCCAGAGCGGCGCTATGAGGAATACACACAGCAGCTCTTACTGAAGGTCAGCCAAGTTTGGTTAGAATATAAGTCTTTAGGGTAGACCAAAATTATTTTGGTTTAAAACCCACAGCAACCATAGAGATAAGGAAGCAGCAAACAGACTGAATAAAATGATACCTGTTGGGTATCTGCGTTGTTTGGTCTGCTGTCGTGACTTCCATACAATGGCAGGGCCATACAAAATAAGCGAAAAGACTAGTAGGCTAAACACGGGTATATAACATAGATCCAGAAAGCACATCACCAAATCAAGACAGCCAATCGCTATATAAATGACAATGGTAAAAAATTTCTTGATTCGCTTTTTTTGTCGCTCAATAGCCGCTTTTCGTTCTTCTGGTGATACTTCTGGAGTAACAGGTACAAGCTGAGGTCTAACCACTGTTTCATCTTGCGTATCTGCCAGAGTTAAAAAGCTATTATTACGAATAATAATTCTTTGATTACAGGCAGGGCAATCTATCCCAGGTGTGGAAGGGCGACATGTATTTTCATATCCACAATATGGGCAATTCCCTTTTAATGCATTTTTCATGGCGATATCCTTGGCATTTTTTGCTTGTATTTTCTTGGTCGCCGTATCCAGTAAATCTGAAGTTTGTTTCAATGAACTTGACGTGGCGTTCATCCACATTGCCCCTCCGGCAATAAGAATCATTGGGATGCCAATGATTGCACCTACTCCAGTCAGACTTAAAAGAATGCCCACAACTAACAGGCAGCCCATGTATTTGCTCCTATGCTTATGCTCAATTAGTAAAACTTATGCGCCTTGCGCCAGGGAATATCCACGATATCCTCTATAGTTTCGCCATTTTCTTCCCGGCTAACATTTACGCTTAAGATTGGGTATAGTTTTCGAGGTTTCTCGGGGGCGTAGTGGAAATCATCACAGATTCGCCGCTCTGGATCTTTTTCACTGAAGGTAGCGCCTGTGCCAGTTGTCAGCTCTTCAACAGTATAGGGCTTTAAATGCCCATATTTAATGGGGTCGAGTTGCCTATAGGTGCTTCGGGTGTAAAAAGTACAACGACGAAAGCCATTTTTTGTCAGCGTCTCTTTTCTAATTGCTACATCTAGTTCATCTTCGGGAGAGAAGGAAGAGTCTGCCTTGAAATCCACTTCGGCAACACCCCCACCCATATCAATGATTTCAATGTCTTTCAACTTAATGTAGGGTTTAGTGCCTTCTATGCTAGGATTAGTCTCTACTTTGGAGGTTGCGCCTTCAGTTTCCATTGTGGGGGAGACATTAGCCACCACAGAAGTTTCTTTGGGCGTTGGATGAATCAACATACTGATCAATAAAACTAAAAATAAAGACAAACCCATTGAAGTTGTGGCACTTTTGCTCCATTTCGGTTTTAGCAAAAGTCTTATTGCAAACGGCAGGCTTACGCAGGCGGTTAACACAAGCCAAAACGTTAAAGACGGTGCAATGTTTACCACTCTTGAGGATAAGATGAGATCAAGGACAATCAGTACAATAAGGCACTTAATTACACCTGATTTGCCTTTTGGTAGGCATGGAGGATGCGGTTCAGTTTCAGGAAGGGTCATGCAATCAATCCATTCTGGGTTAAGGTAAAAATTCGGAAACGCTGAAAGATGCTTTTAATTCGGCCATGGCCGAACTCTCAGCGAGAATATCTGTGGCTTTTATGACTATAGTGGTGATGACTGGAAGTATGGCGTCTATAGCCATGCACCGGCCCACCGTGATGACGACCGTAGCTATGGACATAATGGCTCTTTGCTTCACTAATTCCGGCCATGGCCAGCATGCCCAGCAATAAAAAGGCGGTGATGAGTTGTTTCATAGGTCAAACCTCCGGTTAAAACGACAAAAGCTCGCCCCCGAAGGGGCAAGCCGGAGGTTTAAGAAACCGCACATAGACGGCCACGGCGCTCTTTAGCCGGAGCTTGGACATAAACGCCGTCCTCCGGCTTGAAAACCGGAAAGACGGCATCTGTTAATGGTCAGATGCGACCACTATGTGCAGGGTTCTTAACGCCCTGGCTGCCACCAAGGGTAGCAACACGGTTACAGTAAGCGAAAATGACTCAAATATCAACTTGTATCAGTATTTAGGGAATATAGACTGTTGTGCAAGCGCCTGCACAACATTGCAATATCTACTAATGCCGCCATGATATGTTTTATCTTGGCTTTGGTACTTGCTAATTAAGGATTACACAGTAAGATCGATCCGTTTTTGAACGTTAATTCGAGCATTAGCATGACCGATCATATTCAGAGCGTTGTCGAACAATTTAAAGCTGCACTTGGCTATCCTGGCAGCCAACAAAATGTAACCACTACAATTTTACGCGATTCCCAAGAGCCCTATTTGCCGCTTTGTTTACCCAAGTCTAATGAAGACGACCAGCAAAGAATAGAGCTTTTCTATGGCACCCGACCTTCTGAAGAGCCTCCTCTTGCTGATGTGATGCAATTGGTTAAAGCGTATTATGAAAGCGATCCCACTGACAACAAATCAATTACTGCTTTAGGACTTAAGCCCAATTGGAAAGATGAGCAGGCAGTGGAGATTCGGCAGCAACTTTTAAGTCTGACGGGACTTTTATCGAATATTACGGAAGATAACACCCACGCGATTTATTACCTGGATACCAACGTAGATGGGGTTTTAACATATAAGTCCTATATGGCAAAGGCCCAAGAAATAGAAGGCTTTTTTAAAACGAAAGCCGCGGAAATGCGGGAGACAGGTGAGAAATTGAGGTGTCGATTTCTATTAAGGCTTCGGGGCGATCTGGCGATAATTGAAATTGCCTCGGCAAAAGCCGAAGAGGACTGTCTGGTAGAAGCAGGCTATTTAGACTCTGTATTGGTAGGCATGTCATCCCGTTATTTGGGCTGTCCTATTATACAAACGAGATTGACTAAAGCTAAAAAACTGCGGAGGTATGGAAATACTCAGCAGCAAATAGATGGCGAGGCATATATAAAACAGATTGAATTGGCGTTACGTTTTAATGGTTCACAAAATAGCAAGCGACGTACCTCTTACTGGGGGATATACGAGCTTTATCATAAGATTTTAGCTGAATGCCAAGGGGCTCAAGTGCAGCGACTGAAAGGGGGTAGCTCTTTCCTGGATCAACTTTGTAATCGTTACTCACTGGTAAAACCTAAACGTGGCAGTATTGATGATTTGAAAACGCTTGAGAAGCAAATAAAAGCACTAATTATACTGTCAGGAGAGTTTCCTGACCTCTCAACACTTCCGCCGCATTTATGCTTTGGTGAAGCAAAACCAGGATGTGGGGCCTCTACTAAAACATTGGACCAGATCTTGAAGCTTGTACCGCAATGGCGTGAAGAATACCGAGGCTATATGGATTTTCCCTATATCAAGTTTTTTGATCTTCCTGTTCAACCTGGTTTGAATTTACTGTGGCTTCATGAGTATCAGGAGATGGCTTTAGACCGTCTGGAGAGAGTTCACCTTTAGAAAGTAGTTTCTAATGGTGCTTTCTGATAGGGCCTTAACAATAAAGTATTCTGGCAGGTATGAAGAGCTTGCCAGACAGACAACAAGAAGTTATACCAACGTGTTGGGCGGAACTGTATGCCCAGCAGAAAGTTGAGTTGTCTACTCAAAATGAGATAGACATTACAGAGCGTTTAACCCGATATTTTGAGTTGCTTGATTGTTGGAATCGCAGTTTAAATAAGTCCGATAAGGCTTTATAGTGCTTGTACTGCCTGTACCTTCTAACGTTCTATTCTTGATGTATAAGCTGGTAGGCGGTTTCTGGAATTAACAATGGAGAAACATATGCAGACATTCGCCTATGCTAGGGTATCCACTAAAGAGCAGGAAAGAGAAGGTTATTCTTTAGAGGCCCAAAAGTATGAGTTTGAACGCTATGCGGCCTCCAATGGTTTTGAAATCGATAAGTTCATTAGTGAGTCTGTGAGTGCCAAGCGCAGTGATGGCCGACCTGAATTCAATCAATTATTGAAAGATATCAGAAATTCCAAAAAACCGATGTGCCTCTTGGTGCATAAAATTGACCGATTGGCTCGTAACTATAGTGATTATGGGGCGATTGAAGAACTGATTTGTTACAACGGTTTAGAAATTCATCTGGTTCATGACCGCAAAGTACTGAACAAAAACAGTCCCTCTTCTGAATTTGCGGCCTGTGGGTTTAACATGGTCATGGCTCGCAATTATGTTATAAACCTGAGTACGGAAGTCAAAAAAGGGATGTATGAAAAAGCGCGGCAGGGATGGATGCCGGGGAATGTCCCTTATGGATATCACAATGACCGCAATACCCGAACGATAGAGCTTATTGAACAGGAAGGTCGTTTCGTAGCCCGTGCCTTTGAACTGTATGCCAGAGGTAACACCTCCCTGAAACTAGTCTCTGAACAGCTATTTAACGAAGGCTATATTTATAAACCTGGTAAGCCAAAAATCGACCGTTCCAGTTTAGACTTGATCCTACGCAATCGCTTTTATACAGGACAATTCAAATTGAATGACGAAGTTTACCCCGGCTTGCACCAGCCTCTTATTTCCATAGAGCAGTATGACCAAGTTCAACAAGCCTTTAAGAAGGCCAATCGTCCCAAGGATGTGCAAAACCATGGGTTTACTTTTGCCGGACTAATGACTTGCGGGCGGTGCGGTTGTGCTATCACCGGACAGATTCAGAAAACAAAGTATATCTACTACCACTGCACCAATTACCACGGCACTTGTAAGGATCAGCCCTATACACGGGAAGGCGATTTATCCCAACAGTTTGCCGAAGCGTTTAAACCCCTTCAAGTTCCTGAAGAGTATATCCATTTGATCATTGATGACTTACGCAAAGGTCATCAAAAAGAGATTAAGCATCATGAACAGCATATGGTGAACATGGAACGGCAGATTAGCCAAAACAAAGATAGACTCAACCAACTTCTAACCATGCGCCTAGATGGAGAGATTGATAGCGATACCTTCAAAGCTCGGCAAAACCAGATTCAAGACACCATTCTCCATCTTGAAGCATCCCGTAATGCTCACACGCTTGCCAACCTCGACTATATTGATAAAGCCGAGAAGATTTTAGAACTCGCCAAAGCCGCTTATAGCTTGTATCTAACTCGAAACCCCCAAGAACGGCGAAAACTCATTGATTTGGTACTTTATAACTGCACTTTGGATGCTGGAAAACTGCACTACGAGTACCATCAGCCGTTTGATTTGTTCTATAAAATGGCAACTTGTACAGAGTGGTGGGCGGTACTGGACTCGAACCAGCGACCTCCACAATGTCAACTTAAGCTCCTCGGTTCTTTGTATTACTCTACCAAACCATGTTTTCAGTCGCAACAAATGCTGTACTCGTCTTGTATAAAATATATTGCACTACATTTTGTTTATTAACGTTTTTGTAGATTGAAGTACAATATTTGATATGGGAAGTGAATTACAGAAGAGATACCACTATGCTAGACTTCGGTAACAGTAGCTGAAGTTTTGCTGTTGAGGAGCATCGCCCTTGGCTCGGTCGGATTTAGTTCTAAAGCTTGTTAAAGCAGGTGTAGAGGGAGACAAAGTTCTCCTTCACAAGACTGTTGAGGCCCTTGTTGCAGAGGAAGCTGCTAAGCAGCACCATGTGCTAGCAGACCGTCTTTTAGACACTTTGAGGAGCAGCAGTAAACATACAACTATAACTTCTACTCGTAACCCGGATAGAAGAATAAACAATTTTGCCGAAGAGCTTCTGTTGGAAATCATCCCAAAGCGTAAGCTCTCTACTCTATTCCTTCCTGAGGTAGTTTTAACAGAATGTTTGGAGTTGATCGAGGAACAAAGAAGGGCTGAATTGCTTCGGTCTTACGGTGTTGAGCCGAGGAATCGACTTTTATTCATTGGCCCTCCAGGTAATGGTAAGACGTCTTTGGCAGAGGCGATTGCCGAGACGCTAATGATTCCACTATATGTGGTGCGTTATGAGGCACTGATAGGAAGTTTTCTTGGTGAAACTGCATCTCGCCTTTCCCGTATATTCGATTTTGCTCGAACTAAGCATTGTGTCTTATTCTTTGATGAGTTTGATACTTTAGGAAAAGAAAGAGGTGATACGCATGAAACTGGTGAAATAAAGCGTGTTGTAAGCTCTCTATTAATGCTTATCGATAGACTGCCTAGTCATGTAATAGCTATAGCAGCAACAAATCATGCAGAGCTACTTGACCGTGCCGTTTGGCGGCGCTTTCAGATAAAGGCAGAATTGCCAAATCCTTCAAAAAACAATGTAAAGGCTTGGATTGTAAATTTTGAGAATCAGGTTAGGGAATCTCTCTTTGAGAATAAGGATGAACTTGTCGAGCAACTGTCTGATTATAGCTATTCTGATATTGAAGAGTTCTGCTTAAATGCATTAAGACGTTATATTTTAAAGTTGCCAAGTAAAAGCTCTAGAAATAAGATTATTAATCATCACGATGATGTGATGTGGGTTCAAACGCATAGTTTATTTGACCTTCCCCATTAATTAGTTGAGATGTGAAGAAAAGGGGTAAAGCTTTGGCTTTTAATGGAACACCTCCGCGTGACCTTTTGGTATTTCCACCGAGAAGAGTAGTTGTTGAGCGGGCATCCCTATCTAGTCGGAATATTCCTAGCCCAAACCGCCCCCCTGTTCAACGGCAAATTGAAAGATTAGGCCCGCAATTTGGGATCTTGCAAGAGCAATTAGCGACATTTCAGGCTAATCCGGACTTTCTCGATGCTGAGAGGGTGATTGTTATTGAAACAGCAGGGCCTGTTCAGAATTTTTTTAATGCTGTTGAGCGTTACTCAGAACATATGCAATGGCTTGGGGAATATACTGTTGGCGACGCCATTGTGCCAGATGATGACTTTTTCTATGATGGACAGCCGGAAAGAAGTATCTCTGGGACGTTCTACTTAACAATGTCAAATAGTCAAGGTCTTAGAGATAGTCTGAGAAGTGAATAGACGTTTTTGAAAAAAGGGTTTTCACTGTTGGCGTCAGCCGGTTATAGGAGGATTGCCATGTTTACGAGAAAACCCTACAGTACCGATTTGAGTA
>Ga0157374_10003402_pt1 | contig 13362 bp, 14 predicted proteins | sample M25metaG_FD_115308 | JGI IMG/M metagenome (GOLD analysis project Ga0157374, IMG submission 115308) | Miscanthus rhizosphere microbial communities from Kellogg Biological Station, Michigan, USA - M2-5 metaG | ecosystem: Host-associated > Plants > Roots > Rhizosphere > Soil | place: USA: Michigan...
GGGCATTTACATGGTTCTGTATGTGCTGCATGCCATGGGAGCGGGCGACGTAAAACTGATGGCGGCAGTGGGCGCGACGGTGGGCGCGGCGGACTGGTTCGGGATCATGGTGCTGACCTCAGTGGCGGGAGCGGTGGCCGGGTTGGCCCTAGTGTTTTTCAAGGGGAGATTGCGCAGGACACTGGGCAATGTCGGCATCATTCTTACGAGTTTGGTGCACGGGCGCGCGCCCTATAAACAAACGCCGGAGCTGGACGTGAGCTCGGATCAAGGCATGCGTCTGCCGCACGGGGCCTTGATCGCGCTGGGGACTTTGGGCTTTCTGGCGGCCGCGCTACGCTGGGCACCGCGGTAGATTCCACTCTTAACTCGAAATTCGCTGTCGAAGAGCGAGTCATGGCCACAACGCTGAACTTCCCCGCGGCAGCGCGGGACTGGACTTTCAGTTTGCACGTCTTCCTCTATCTGCAAGTGCTGGACGTCGCGACTACGTGGCTGGGGTTTCGGCTGGGGTTGGCGGAGGCGAGTCCTTTTGTGCTGGCGCTGATGCATTGGGGGCCGTTGACGGGAGTGCTGGGGTCGAAGGCGGTGGCGCTGGGGTTGGGGGCGGTGTGCGTGTGGCGGCGGCGGTATCAGGTGATTCATCTGATTAATTATTGGTACGCGGCGCTGGTGGTTTGGAATCTGGCGCTGATTACGACGCGCTAATGTGTGGCGGCGGCGAGTTGTTGTATACTCCGTTTTGCCGCGAGAACAAAGCACGGGGCCGGGGCCGATTGTGGCGGCGTTATTGTGCTTGCTGGGGCTCGCGGTCAATTGTGTGATCATCGGTCCCGGGGCGCTCAAGAGCGCTTACCAGGGGCAAAACGATTTTCGACAGTTTTACGTGGGCGGGAAGCTGGCGGGCAGTGGAAAACTATACAATTTAGACCGCGTGCTGGCGGTGCAGCGCGAGGCATTGGGAGAATCGAACGCGCGGCTGGTGCCGGGGCGACTGCCTTTTTACTACGCGGCGCTTGCTCCGCTGGGGCGGCTGCCCTACAAGCTAGCGCTGTTGCTGTGGACCGTTAGTACCATTCTGGCGACGGTTTTATTCGTTTGGCTTTCGCCGCAGGCGGGCCGCGCGCAACTGGCGATAGCTTGTTGTTGGTCACTCCCGCTGGTCTTCAGTACAGCGATTGGGCAGGATGCCGGATTTGTGCTGCTGATTCTGGGGATCACTCTGCGGACGCTGGATGCAGAAAAGCCGCTGCTGGCGGGGCTGATTCTCTCGCTTTGTCTGATCAAATTTCATCTGTTTCTGCTGCTGCCACTGTTGTTGCTGGGGAAGCGGGAATGGCGGCTGACGGCTGGGTTCTCCATAGGGGCGGGGGCTCTGTTGCTGGCTTCGTTTGCGGCCGGATGGGATTGGCCGCGGGACTACGTTGCGTTGAACTTACACGCGGTAAGTGAAGATCCACGGCTGATGCCCACCCTCCATGGCTTGGCGGCACACTTCCCTGGGAGTGACGTGGTGGAGTTTATTCTCTCCGTTGTGGTGATTGGCTTGGTTTGGGGCATTGTTCGCCGGGCTGAATTTGAGGCGGCGCTGGCCGCTACTTTGCTGGGAGGCCTTTTACTAACCCGCCATGCGTATATGCAAGACTGCGGGATACTGGTTGGCTCGCTAGTGATTTTGTTTCAGCGGCCGGGCAATGCGGTGGTGCATTACTGTGCGCTGCTACTGCTCCTGCCGGTACCTTACGTGCTGTTCTTCATGCAAGGCGGCGCTACTACGGCGGCGTTGTTTGTGCTGCTGCTGGGGGCGATGGCTGGGAGTTGCTTCAAAAATGGGTTGCGGCCGGTATCTGAACCAGGCACGTAGTTTCACCGGCAGTCAATTTTCGCAGCTCGAACTGGGCGTCCGAACCTTTGACCCGGCAGACGCTATAGAGCGGCGCTTCCTGGGCGGTTACGATGTGGTGGCCGTGCTCGATTTCGGCCACTAAGTCCATATTACCGGCGACCACGCCGTTCGGGGCGCTGGCCTGGACGCGGAACTGGGCGGTGGCGGGTTCGTAGTTTCCGTAATCCCAACAGCGCCCGATGCACGCGCCAGAGCTGAGGTGGATCAGTCCGTTGAGTTGCACGCTGGAGGTATCCTCGAATGCGGCTACCAGGCGTTGGCCGGGAGGAAGCGCCGCTACCACTTTGTTCAATTCGGCATCCACCTGGTTGAAAGACCTAGCGTCCAGAAACAGCATAGTGAAGAACGCTCCGGCCAATAGGCAGGAGGCGCGCGTGAGTCCGCGGCCGTGCAGTCCGCCGGCGACCACGGCGCAAAAGAAAACGGCGATGAAAAAAGAGATGCGGGGCTGGATGAAGGCCAGAGGAAAGCGATATTGCGGGAATTGAATCTGGCGCGGCAACAGAATGAAGGCCAGCATGGCCAGGGCCCACAGGTGGATGATGGGGTCCGCGAGGATGGAGCCGCGGTCCAATCTTTCGAGGAACAAGAAAAACCAGACCAGCAGAATTCCGGCGACTACGATCAGGTATTGGGCGCCATAGAGCCACATCTGGCCGGCGCCGGTGAGTTCGGTGATGCCGTCCAGGCGCAGAATATCGGCTGGGACCCAGCGGGTGGGGAAGCGTGTCAGCAGTGTGGTTTGCAGCAGGACGAGTAGGCACACACCAGCGATGAAAACTCCCCAGCGGCTGGCTTCGGGAACGCGGCGCAAACCGTATACATAGAGCAGCGCGGCGACGGCTCCGAGCAGCGGCAGAGCATGGGCCAGCAGTGCGAGCACGGCGATCGGTATCGCCAACCACATGCGGGGATGCCGCGGACGCCACAGCAGCGTCATCATCCATAGGCTCAGGCCGGTGGAAATGTAGAAGTTCAGAAAGCCCAAGTGGAAGATCAGGCCGTACGCGATCATGGCCAGGCTGGGGGCGATGATCCAGCAGCGTTGTCCGGCTACGGCGGCAATGAAACAGAACGCTCCCCAGAAGAAGATTTCGACGGCGGCTCCGGCCACGATGCGTTCGGCGTCGGCGCGTCCGATTTTATACACCAGGGCTTGGAGGGCCCAGTCAGACAAAACATTCGTAACGGGATGGGTTAGAGTCACGCTGCCGGCGGGAACTTTACCCATTTCAATTTGTCCGGCGAGCCAGGCGTTGTAGGTATGGCTGGCGAGATCGCCGGCTTCGATGGAGGGCTGCCACAAGCAGGGGACCAAGATGAGCACGGCCACTAGGGCGGTTAAGGGCCACTCGACGCCGGCGGACAGCGTGTGGGCGCGGGGTTTGGCGCGGGGCGCGGGTTCGGCGTACGCTTCCCTCGACATGATTTTTAGCCCGGGAGGCGCAATCCTTCGAGACCTGGTAAGACGGCGAAGCGTGAGGCGACGCTCGAGATGCGCTCGCCGTGCTGCGGGATGAGATCCTCGCCCAAATTCTGTTCGCCGGCGGCGAGCTGCAGGTAGCGGATGCGCGCGGGGTCGAGGCCCATGATGCGGCAACAGGTGGCGTCAACCGCTACCGGGCTGGCTCCGGCGACAACCACTCCGGCGGCGCGCGGCGTGCCTTGAATGGGACCGTTGCCTTCCATGCCGACGATGCCGTCGACGATCGCGAAGGCCTTGGGGAATAGCGCGTGCAGGTCGGCGATGCATTCGGGGATGCCGGCCCAGTGCAAGACGTTCTTAGGCCAACCGTAGACGCCGCCGGGGACCAGTCCGAAGAGATTTTTCATGCTCAAGGTGGCTCCGGCCCAGTGGTGCGTTTTGAGTTTGGGCAGGGACACCAGGAGGTCGCAACTGAGAACGGTGTTGGGGAGGAACAGCGATTCCAGGCGGGACTGCGGGCGCACTAACGGGACGCGGGTGATTTCGTCGAGATTCAGATCGGTGAAAACGGCTTCGAATTTGGGCACGGTGGCAAAGTAGCCGCCGGCGTCGGCTAGATCGAGCGTGACGCGGCGGTGGCCGGGGCCTTCGGCGATGCGGACTTCGGCGGCTCCGGCGGCGCGGAAGGCTTCAAAGGCGGCGTGGACCAGCTTGGGGTTGGTGTTGATTACGGTGTGGGCGTCGAATTCGACGAGATTCGGTTTCAGCACCACGTGTTTGCCACGCACGTCCAGGGCGTGATCGGCGATGATGCGGCGTACTAGGTCGTACAGTTCTTCGGAGTACGAGGTGGCACGATAAATAGAAACGGGGGCCCAGGGTTGCGTGTTTTTAGCGGGTTTGGCGCAGCTTACTCCGGCGGCGGCTCCTGTGGTTACAGCGGCTGCGGCTAGACCAGCGGTCTTGCTCCAGGATCTGCGCGTGAGTTTCATACTTGGAATGGGTTTCGTCCCGCTTGCGCCGCGTCGGCTAGGGCGGCTAATGCAATCTCCATGACGCCGCCGTGCATGGGAAGAGCGGCGGCGGGATAGGGACGGCCATGCGCTCCTAATCCCAAGCGCAGCCAACTGGCGGCTTCGCTCGACTGGCAGGCGGCCAAGTGCTGTTCGCCGCGTTCTAAACCTTTGATAACTTCGGGGCCCGTGGCGCCATGCAGGGCGAGCAACGCAATGCCGGTGGTTTCAGGATAGGAATCGGAATCGTAGCCCAAGGCGCGCGTTGAACCGTGGTTCCAGCCGCCGTCGCGGCAGCGCCGGGCTAGCAAAAAGCTGCGGCCTTCCTGAATGCGTTTATGCAAGTCCCCCTGGTTGCCGCTCTTTTCCATTTTCTCGAGCGCGAGGACGGAGACCGCGGTGGGGGCGACCCAGGCGGCGGTGCCGGGGTACCAGGCCCAGCCGTCAAAACTCATGGAGTCACCGGAGGAATCCGCGCCCAGCATCCACAAGCGAAGCCGATTGACCCAGCCGGATTCGCGGCCGGTTTGCTCGACGGTCCAAGCTTCGGCGCGCTGGCGGTCAAGCCCTTCGGCCCCGGCGGGCAACAACAGGGTAAGCGCCGTGAGCCAGGTGCTCTCGGGCACGGATTCGCGCGGTGCGAAGCCACCGTCGGAGCGCTGGCAGCGGCGCAGCCATTCGACGCCGCGACGCACTTCAGGCGTATGGCTCGCTCCGCTCGCTGTGAGGGCCAGGAGGGCGTAACATGTTGGTTCCGTCCATGAGCCGCCGCGGTGATAGCTCCAGCCACCATCGGCATTCTGACGGCCCAGCAGATCCTCCGAATACTGCATCATCTGGGGATTGAGCGGGCGGAAGGACCGCCCTATACTTTGGCTCTAACGACGCTTTTTACGGCGGCTCCGTCGCATCAAGTACAGCACCAGCACTAAACCTGCAGCAATCCAGAGGATCGCCATCAGCGTGTTCTGACTCATTTATGCACCGTTCTCCTTAATTTTCGTTAGCACCTGGCTTAGTGATGAAAATTCTTCATCATCGGGAACAGGTACTTGAATACTTGTAACATTCCGGGACCTGCCACCACAATGAGCATGGCGGGCAAGATCAAAAAGAAGATGGGGAAGACCAGCTTCACGCCGACTTTCGCAGCGCGTTCTTCGGCTTCCTGGCGGCGGCGCACGCGCATGAAATCGGAGTGTGTGCGCAAAGAATCCGCGATGCTGGTTCCGAAGCGGTCGGTCTGGATCATGACCGCTACCAGTTTGCTGAGTTCGGCCTCGCCAGTACGGTCCGCGAGAGCGCGCAGGGCTTCGGCGCGGCGCTTGCCACCGCGGATTTCTAGATTGACCAGTTCCATTTCCTGGCTGATGTCGGGATGTACGTCCATCAATTCGCGCGACACATGCTGCATGGCCTGATCGAGCGCCAAACCGGCTTCTACGCACACCACAATCAGATCCAGAGTATCGGGCAGGCCTTCGCGGATGCGCTGCTGGCGCGCTCCCACCAGGTAATCCAACACGAAACTCGGGCCGAACCAGCCGGCGAATCCAGCGGCGATGGGCACCACGATGGAGAGGATGGGATTCACGGTGATGCTAGAACGGAAGATCAGGGCCAATCCCACCAGCAGCACCGCGGTAATCGCACGCAATCCGAAGTAGATCCAGACCGCGTTGTCGGAGCGGTAACCGGCTGCGATCAAATCGTGGCGCACCACCGATTCGTCGTCTTCGCTCAATGGGACCACATGCCCCAATTGTTCGATGAGGGTTACGACGACGTTTAGTTCGCCGTTTTCCGTGCGATCGACCGAGGGGAGACCGATCGAAGCGGGACCACCGAGCTGTTCATACACCCGTCCCGGGCGCGCGTAGAAGCGATATCCCAGGTACAAAATGAACCCCAGCAAAGCGGCGAAAACAAAAATAGAAATGAGGATGGGTGCCATGGCTTCACACTTTGATATTGACGATCTTCCGCATAATGATGTAGCCCAAGACTTGGAAGATCACGGCGGCTATGATCATGTATTTACCGTCCGGGTCCTTGAGCATTGTAGGCAAATAATCGGGCGCAACAAACGTTAACAGGAAGATCATCACGATGGGCAGGATGGTTAGCACTGCGCTGGTTAATCTTCCATGCGCACTGGCGGCTTTGACTTGGCCGCGCAGCCGGAAGCGTTCGCGAATGAGGAAGGCCAAGCGCGTGAGAACTTCACTCAAATTACCGCCGGTCTGGCGCTGCAGAGCTACCGAGGAAATAAACAGGCGCACGTCGAGCAGTGGGACGCGCTTGCCGAAGTTGGCCATGGCTACTTCGATGGGGGCTCCCAGGTTGTGCTCGGCGAACAGGGCGCGGAATTCCTGGCCCATGGGGTCCGGCATTTCGGTGCCGATCATCTCCAGGCTGATGGAGAAAGCGTGGCCCGCGCGCATGGAGCGGGCGAGAAAATCCAAGGCCTCAGGAAGCTGTTCTTCCAATTCCTTCAAGCGGCTATTGCGCTTGTGGCGCACGTAGAAATACGGCAATCCGCCCAACACAAAGGCGAAGGCAACCACCCCCAGCAGCACGAACCCCAAGGGTTGAAGCAAATAACCGAGAAATCCACCGACCACCGCACCTACGGCCATGGCCACTAATAAATGGCTGGGCGCCCACTGCAAGCCGGCTTGCTGCAGCAGCGTCTGGATCCCGGCTTGAATGGCGGAGCCTTCGAGGAACGCATCCAGCGAATCGCGCTCCGAGGGAGCCACCAGGATGGAGGTCTCGCGCTCTTCCACCACTCCGGAAACGGGATTCAAGATGGTTTCCATTTGCTTCTTACCGCGGATTTCGAGGAAGCGCGAGCCGAGGCCCACGGCCATCATCAACACGGCGAACAGGACCAGAAAAACGATGACAATAATAACGGGTGTCATGCTTGCGGACCTCCCAATTCCACCACCGTTTGGAATAGCGAGGTGGGGATTTGCACGCCGGAGGCGCGCAGCTGCTCGTAAAATCGGGGACGGATACCGGTGGCGCGGAAGCGGCCGGTGACGCGGCCTTTGTCGGTCAAGCCGGTCTTTTCGAAAACGAAAATATCCTGCATGGTGATCAGGTCGCCTTCCATGCCGACGCACTCAGTGAGCGCGACTACACGGCGCGAGCCATCGCTCATACGGGCGATTTGCACGACCAGGTCCAGGGCGGAACTCACTTGCTGGCGAATGGCGCGCATTCCCATGTTGGCGTTGGCCATGCCCACCATGACTTCCAGACGCCCGAAAGCGTCGCGCGGGGTGTTGGCGTGAATGGTGGTGAGCGAGCCGTCGTGGCCGGTGTTCATGGCCTGCAACATATCCAGCGCCTCTTCGCCGCGGACTTCACCGACGATGATGCGGTCGGGGCGCATACGCAAAGCGTTGATGACCAGCTCGCGGATGCGAATGGCGCCGGTGCCTTCGATATTGGGAGGACGCGTTTCCATGCGTGCGACGTGTTCCTGGCGCAACTTGAGTTCGGCGGCGTCTTCGATGGTGACAATGCGTTCGTCTTCCGAGATGAAACTCGAAAACACATTCAGCAAAGTGGTTTTGCCGGCGCCGGTACCACCTGAGATCAGGATGTTGAGGCGGGCTTTGACGCAGGCTTTGCACAGCTCCATCATGCCGTCGGTCAGCGTCAGGATGCGCACCAGGTCATCAGCTTTGAGCGGGTCACGGCCGAAACGGCGGATGGAGAGTAGCGGACCGTCGACGGCCACCGGCGGAATGGCGGCGTTCACGCGCGATCCATCGGGCAGGCGGGCGTCGACCAAGGGCGAGGATTCGTCCACGCGGCGGCCGACACGAGCCACAATCTTTTCGATGATGCGCATCAGATGCTGATTGTCTTTGAACTGCACCGGGGTCTTGTACAACTTACCGGCGCGTTCGATGTAGACCAGCTTGGGCGTGGTGACCAGAATATCGGAGATGGTGGGATCGGCGAGCAGCGGCTCGAGTGGGCCGAGGCCGAACACTTCGTCCAGCACTTCGCCGATGATGCGGTCCTTCTCCATCATGCTCAGCGGAGTTTTTTCTTCTTCGACCAGGCGGGCTACGGCGGAGCGCACTTCGGAACGCACCCGGTCGACCGCGACGCTGGATAACATTTCCAGGTTGATGCGGTCCAGCAGCTTGCGGTGCAGGGTGAATTTCAGGTCCTGATATTCGGGGCTGAACGCCGCCTGGGTGAACAGGCGGTCCACCCACGCCGATTCCGTGGGTACCAGGGCGTTTGAATTTACTGCCATTCGCGGTGATCCTCTCTATTTATCCGAACACGCTATCCAAACAAGGAAAATCTTTTCTTTTTTGTCTCCGGCACGCCCGCGATTTTCGCGGCCAGCCGTGCGAAATCCGCGCCGGGGGCGCTCGAATCGTTCACCAACCGCCCTTCGCTGAAGGCTTCGTAGAGGGCGTCGAAATCGTTACTCACGGTGGCAAACACCGGCACGCCCAGCATGCTTTCCAGCTCATCGAAGGTCACGTCGATCCGCTTCGAGGTACGGTTGAGCAACAGCCGCAGATGCGAGCGCGAATACCCGGCATCGAGCAGCACCTGCACTACTTGTTTGGCTTGATGCAATGCCGGGACTTCGGGGGTAGTCACGAGATAAGTTTCATCCACCATGTCCAGCATCGAAAGAGTGGCGGTGCTGACGTTGCGGCCCAGGTCGAGAACGGTCCAATCGTATTGCGTGCGCGCGAAGGCGACCACCTGCTTTACGTGGCCGGCCGGTAACTGTCTTCCCGCCGGCGACGTGGGTGCGTTGATGATTTCGAGATTGGGGATGCCGTTCGACACCAGTCCGCGCCAGTAACTCTGATCCAGGCGCTGCAGGTTGTTCACGGCGTCCGCCAGTGAGTAGGGCGACGAGCTCTTCATCAGGAAGCCGACCATGCCGGACTGCAAGTCCAAATCCGCCAGCAGAATCTTGCCGGTGCTTTGGCGCGCCATCTCGGCGGCTACGTGACAGGCCATGGTAGTGGCTCCACAGCCGCCCTTGGCCGAAAGGAAGGCGATGATCTTGCCGCCGCGCATAGTGCTCTTGCCGGCTTTCTCCTTGTTGGCCGACAAGCGCTCGAGCGCGGCATTCAAAGAATCCGCTACTGGAGGATATAGGTATTCGCTCGCGCCCGCTCGCAGAGCCGTCAAGATGGCCTCGGGATGGGCGGTGTCATGCAGCGCGAAGATGGCCGGCTGCGAACTGGAGGAACGCAGGCGCTGGACTACTTCTTCAAGAGGCTCACGAAGTTTGGTGACATCCAGCAGAATGACATCCGGCTGCATGCGATCCAGGCGCTCGATAAACGGTCCCCAATCCTGGGGGATTTCGGACGCTTCAAATGCCAGCCGGATAGGCAATGGAGCAAGAGCCGCCTTCAGCTCCTCCCACAGCTCTTTACTTTCGACAATCAGTCCGGCGGTAAGCGGATACATTCAACAACCTTTCTATTTCGCGGGCGCGGGGGCCGGCGCCGGAGTGGCGGTCGGAGTCGGCGCTTGCGGCGGCGCCTGGCCGGGTTGCGGCGCGAGCACAGCCGGAACAAACTGTAACTGCTGCGAAGGGACCGTGGCCGGGGCGGCGGATGCGGCCTGCATCTTGATCAAATCTTCCACGGGCATGCTGGGCTCGACTGCTTTGGTAGAGGGCACCGGCCCGGTCACATCCATACCAGGCGTCTGCGGGGACGTGCCCGCGGTGTTAGGAGGCAAAAAGTCTGAGGGTCTCTTGAGGTCCGGCCGAGCCATGCCTTTCGGAATGGGGCGTACCAGCTCCGGAGTCACCATCACCAGCAGCTCCGAATTGTTTTTAGTGATCTGCCGCGAGCGGAACAGGTTCCCGAAGAATGGAATGCTGCCCAGGCCGGGAATTTTGTTGAAAGTTTCCGTGTCACGATTGTCCAAGAGGCCGCCGATGGCGAAGGTCTGTCCTTCTTCGAGCTCGATTTCCGTCGACATCCGGCGGGTGCTCAATGCCGGAATGCTAAAGCCCTGGAAGATCAGTCCGTTCGCGAAGTCCAACGAACTGACTTCCGGGGTCACCGTCAAACGAATGCTCCCGCGAGGGGTTACCGTAGGAGTGAAGTTGATCCGCACGCCGAACTCACGGAACTGAATGGTGACAGCGCCCAAGCCCGCGCCGCCGCCTTGCAGGTTGGGGAACGGGAACTCACCGCCGGCGAGGAAACTGGCGTTGTGTCCGTTGATGGCCATCACGTTGGGTTCGGCGAGAATCTGCAATAGATTGTGCGATTCGAGCGCGGCAATAGTGGCGCCTAAATTCAGATCGGGGCGGAACAGGAAAACCTGTAACGGACTGGTCAAAGCGGCCGTGGCAGCTGCCGCAGCACCGACGCTCGATATGGTGGGGGATTGAAACTGTCCCGTCGAGGTCGCGCCCACAGTGTTGGTCGCGCCCAGGCTGAAAAGATTAATGCCCAGCTGTTTGGTGGCGGAACGATCCACATCGGCGAATCTTACTTTTAATAAAATCTGCGCTTCGGTGCCGGGTATGTTGACCCGCAATAAATTTACCGGTTTGCCCAGCGTAGATGCGATGTCGACGGCGCGCTGTGCGGCTGTCAAAGTGGGCACCGTGCCGCGCAAGAAGACGTTATCGCCTTCCATATTAATGGTTACTTTATCATCGCCACCCAATTCCTGGGCCATCTCCCGGCGGATTCCATCTAAACGGGTCTCGTTGCGCTGCACGGTAAGATCGAAGAACAGGCGGTTGCCACCCTGCTGCCAGATGATCAAACTGGTCTCGCCGGGGGCTAGGCCGTTCAACATCATTTCGTGGGGAGAAATCGCCACGGCTTCCGCCAACGCGCCGTTAGAAACTGCAATGCGCTCGATGGCCTGTGGCGAATCGACCAGTACCGACTTGCCTACTGTTACCGACAGCTCACGAGATGCCGTGGTCTGACTGGGAGCGTTATCCTGTGCGAACGCGGATTGCCCAAGGCCCAGCGCAACCACGGCCAGGAAAACACTAGAGCGAAAAATCATTTCGCGGCCTCCGGAGTCTTAGTTTTATCTTCTGCATCGAACTTCTGTTCCACTTTCCGCGAGCCATGAATCACCTCCACATTCAAGGGCGGAGGCGGGGGCGGCACCACCACCTTCGCGGGCGGCGGTGGAGGCGGCGGTGGAGGGGGTCTGCGCACTTGGCGTGCAGCAGCATTAGGATCGGCAGCCACCTTGGGTGGGGGCGCGACACCGCCGCTAAACAAATAGGCCATGGCGGTCCCTGGCGGTTTCGCCTCTTCCTTATCGGTGGGATTGCGCAGCACCAATTGGATGCGCGCTTCGTTGCTGGCCAGGCTCATAATCTCGGCCTGCGCCGGAGTCAACAGGAGATTGACGGTAGGCACGCTCACCGGCTTGCCTTCGGCGTCTTTCTGAATGGTGGCGCCAGCGGACAAAATTTCGACATTCTGCAGAAGCGTCTTGGTGACGGTGCCGGCGGCTTGATTGCCTCCCGGCGGGTTGCCGGCGATCAGCACGTCGACATGCGATCCGGCGGCCGCGAATCCCGACACTGCCACCACGTCATTCACGCGAATCGCGACGGCGCGCATGCCCTGCGGAATCATAGAAGCCAGACCCGCGCCCGCGCCGGGCTTAGCCACGCGGCTCTCGACCACGGCTTCGCCCAGGTAGATGGATTCAATCACACCGCGGTTGACGGCATCCTCGGTCTTAGTGAAGGCGCCGGGCGGGACGGGGCCGGTCCAATCGGCCACTTTGACGTCCACGTCTTTGATTAAGTCTCCGCTGGCAAGATTGCGGTTCGCCACCACAACCTTGTTGCTGGCGGTTACCTTATTGGCCGCTAGCTGGGCGGAAATCAGCCGATAAAGCACGGCGCTCGCTGCGCCGGATACCACCAGCGCGAATAAGATCACGAATACCAGTCGTTGCTTCACTGATTAGCTCCCTGAACAGTTAGAAGTACAATTGGCCGACGCCAAGCGGTTATTGGCGATGCCCCAAATCCCACCGATCGTCTGCCCCATGCCGATAAATGTCGCCGCCCCTACCAGACACACAAAAGCCAGCAGGAGGGAATACTCCACCAGATCCTGTCCTCTATCGTCGCTGAAAAATTGTTGCCAAAGCATCACATCGTCCCCCAATTGACTAACTCCCAGCGTTCGCCGCGCAGTAAGCATTTTGCATGGTGGAACTGCTGAAGAGCCAAAGACCGGTAATATTCCGCCCGACCCCGATAAAGAGCGCGGCCGATGCCAGACATACAAACGCCATTAATAGGCTGTACTCCACCAAATCCTGTCCGCTGCTGTCCTGCCAAAAAAACTTCAACCAGCACATTCCTGATCGCACTGCTTTCCTCCCAAGCCGTTCGTAACCCGCGAGGCTCCTCCAACCGCCTCGCATGCAGGGATGAACATCCTAGCTACTCGCTGCTGTGTTCGCGTTCGCCAAAATGGTGTTGGCGTCGCCCCAGATTCCTTGGAGCGAAGTACCGGCCTGAATGAATAACGCGGCCGAAGCCAGGCACACGAAAGCCAGCAACAGGGTGTATTCCACCAAGTCTTGACCTTGTTCTTCCCGAACAAACCGAAGTATAAAATGCTTCATGACTGAATCCTCCTTTCCGTCCTCTTATGAAATCACAATTTGCGAACGGGCCAACCGTTTAAGCCGACCCGCTCGTGGGTTTATCGGTCGACTCTAGCTTGCCGCCGCCGTATTCGCATTCTTCAAGATTGTGTTGGCATCGCCCCAGATTCCCTGAAGCGAAGTGCCGGCCTGGATGAACAATGCCGCCGAAGCCAGACACACAAACGCCAGCAACAAGGTGTATTCGACCAAGTCCTGACCTTTTTCTTCCCGAACGAACTGCATAATGAATTGTTTCATGGGTTAGTACTCCTCCAATTTGTGATTTAGGTGATCCCCAGGGATCCCATGTTTGATAGAGGCAATCTTGCGACTACCTCCATTTCCAC
>Ga0157374_10003403_pt1 | contig 13361 bp, 13 predicted proteins | sample M25metaG_FD_115308 | JGI IMG/M metagenome (GOLD analysis project Ga0157374, IMG submission 115308) | Miscanthus rhizosphere microbial communities from Kellogg Biological Station, Michigan, USA - M2-5 metaG | ecosystem: Host-associated > Plants > Roots > Rhizosphere > Soil | place: USA: Michigan...
ACGCCGAGCGATACGCCGGAGAGAGCGAAGACCTTCTCCTGCCCCATCTCGTAGACCTTCGCGATGTCCCGGATGTCGATCAGCATGCGCGCGGAATCCCCTCTGAGCAGGTTATACGAAAAAGCGAGCGTCCTGTTTCGGGGACGCCGCCCTTCAGGCGAACACCGCGGTCACCCCCGCCTTGCCGAGCACGAAAAGGGCCCAGAGCGCCACCACGAGGATCGCCACCTTCCTTCGGGGCGCCCCGGCCGCGGCCGCGAGGCCCAGGACGAGCAGGACCATGACCCAGACGGAGACGAGGTCCACGGAGGAGAGCAGCGCGTGGCCGACGGGGTCCGCGTGGGCATCCGCCAGGCGGCCCAGGTGTGTCGGGATCGCATCGCCCATCGTGGTCTTGTCGATGCGGTCGCGATTCCAGAGGACGCCGAGCAGCGCCGCGCTCGCGAGGGTCTGAGGCAGGAACGCGTGGGTCGTCACGCCGAGCGACTGCCGGAACTTCACGTCCCAGCCGAATGCCTGACAGGCACCCCAGAGCACCCCGGCGGTCCCCGCGGTCGCCACCGCCACGACGACGATCCCGAAGACGTCGAAGAGCGGCGCGAGACGCCTCGTCTTCTCGACCATCGCGTCGAGCTGGTCGTCCGGGATCTTCCGGCCGCTCTTCTCGACGCTGCGGGTGATGTCGCCGCGGAGGTCGGTCTTCGAGAAGACGAGCTCGGTCAGCGGAACCGCGAGGCCCGCGGCGATGGCGAGCGGCAGCAGCCACGTCGGGCGCCGCGCGATCGAGGCGAAGGTCCTCGCCGGCGCGATGAACACGCCGACCAGCCGCGCGAGCCCTCCCTGGACTTCCGCTTCCGCTTCCACTCCCGCTTTCGCTTCCGGCGTGGGCGGCTCGCGGGGGGGCGTATCCCCCCCGGTCACGGAGCCGGCGGCGGCGGCGGCGTGCTCCGGTCCGCGACCAGCGCCGTGGAGGGGCCCGAGATTCCCGTGTCCCCCACGGGGATGTTGTCGATCTTCACGCCCTTCCAGTCGAGGATGTCCGCGATCGCGCTGTGGTAGGCGGATACGGCCTTCCGGTAGATCGCCAGCGCGTTGAGCTCGCGAGACTGCGCGTCCGAGAGCTGCACCTGGATCTGCGACACCTCGAAGGACGTCGTCATGCCGTTGTCGTACTTCTTCCGCGCCGCGTCGAGATTGCGCTCCGCGAGCTCGCGGCCCTTCGCCGCGGCGTCGATCTGCCGGCTGGCGGTGTCGATCACGCGGTGCGCGTTGCGGACGTTCTGGACGACGTTCTGCTCGAGGACCGTCAGGTTCGCCTTCTCGGTCTCGAGGTTGAACTCGGCTACTCCCCGGGCGCCGCGCGCCGCGCGGTTGAAGATCGGATAGGAGAAGACGAAGCCGACCCGCCAGTTCTTGAAGTTGTCGCTGAAGAGCTGGTCCGCCGCGTTGAACCAGTTCGTGTTCGACAGGACCTGCGGAGGCTGGACGAGCTGTCCGTTCGGATCGGTCAGGAAGGTCTTTCCGGAGAGTCCCGCCTTGCCGTAGCCCGCGACCAGGTCGAGCTGCGGGAGGGTCTGGTTCTCCCAGTAGTCGTAGCGCATCTGGTCCGAGGAGACGACGAAGTTCTGCGCGACGATCTCCGGACGGTGCTCGAGCGCGCCCGTGAGGCCGGCCGCCAGGTCATAGGGCTGCCGCTCGACGCGGATCTCGTCCGTCGCGATGATCGGCGTGGTGGTCGTGGTGGTCGCCTCGAAGTTCAGCGTGCGCCGGAGCTGGTCCTCCGCGACCCCCAGCACTCCCTCCGCGTTGATCACGTCCTGCTCGGCCGTCGCGATGCCGACCTCGGTCTGGACGATGTCGATCGGCGCCAGCGAGCCCACGTCGATCTTGATGCGCGTGATCCGGTTCAGCTCGGTCGCGATGCCGACCGCCTCCTGCTTCACGGCGAGGTTCGCGCGGGCATACACGAGGTCCCAGTACGCCTGCTCGACCGTGTCGATGGTCACCTGCACGCTGCGGACGAACGTCTGATACGCGGCGTCGCGCGTGTTGCGCGAAGTGTCGATGAGGATGTTCGTCGCGCGCGTCCCGAAGTTGCGCAGCAGCGGCTGGCTGATGCCGAGGCTGAGCCCCGCCGTCAGCGCCGGGTTGATGTTCGAGAAGCTCGAGTTCGACAGCGTCCGGTTGCCGACGAGGCCGAAGGTCGCCGTGCCGCCCCACGGCGTGAGCTGGGAGATCCCGAGCGCCGCGTCGACGGTGTCCTGGCGCAGCACCTCCGCGCCCGCGAGCGCCGTGGATGTCGGCGCGTCGTTGTGGGCGCGGAACGAGTTCGCCGTCACGAGCGGATCGTAGATTCCCGTGTTCTGGAAGAGCGCGAACTGCGACGCCTGCGCCGCGTTGACGCTGACGTTCAAGTCCTGATTGTTCTGGAGCGCGATCTGGATCGCGTCGTTCAGCGTGAGGTGGATGCCGTCCTGCTGCGGAGCGGGCATCGACGCCGTGTTGCGAGGGCCGGGTTGCGCGTTCACGACGGATCCGACGGGGCCGCTTTCGGGCGTGGGCGGCTTCTGCGACGCCGGCGCCGGCGTCAACGGAGAGGTCGTCTGCGCGGCCAGAATCTGCGACGCGGCGAAGAGGACGCCGCACGCGGCCACGCGAGTGCCCCGAACCCAGGGAGAAATCTTCATTTCCACGACTCCTTTGTCACCCCCAACTACGCACGGGGGCCGCAAATGTTTCGGGCCAAGAGGCTCATATCAAGGCATTTCGCCGGGAAAGAAGCAAGCCGTGAAACGTCCGGACGGATCCCTCTCGAGGGGCGGCCGTTCCTCCGCGCAGCGCGCTCGCGCGATCGGGCACCTCTCGCGGTAGGCGCATCCCCTGTCCTCTCCGGAGTCCGCGGCGGAGGCGCCCGCCCCTCTCTCGGGGGACGCGCGCGCACCGGCCGCCGCCCCCACCAGCGCCGAGGTGTACGGATGCTGCGGCCGGGCGAGGAGCGCGGTCGCGCTGCCCCGTTCGACGATGCGCCCGCGGTACAGCACCGCGATCTCGTCGGCGATGCGCGACACGACCGCCAGGTCGTGGGAGATGAAGAGATACGCGACGCCGGTCCGCTCGCGCAGGTCGAGCAGGAGATTCAGGATCTGCGCGCCGATCGACGGGTCGAGCGCCGACGCCGGCTCGTCGCAGACCACGAGGCGCGGCCGCGTCGCGAGCGCGCGGGCGATGGCCACGCGTTGCCGCTGACCGCCGGACAGCTCCGCGGGGAACCGGGGCGCGACGTCCTCCGAGAGCCCGACGTCCGTGAGCAGCTCGCGCACCCGCGCATCGAGCTCCCTCCCTCGCGCGAGCCGCTGGACCCGGAGCGGCTCCGCGACCTGGTCGCCCGCCCGCATCCTCGGGTTGAGAGAAGTCGCGGGATCCTGGAAGACGATCTGGAGATCGCGCCGGCGGCGGCGGAGCGCGGAGCCTTTGAGGGCGAGCCAGTCCGCGCCGTCGAAGACGACGGTTCCCGCGTCGGGCTCCGTGAGCCGCGCGACGATGCGAGCGGCCGTGGTCTTGCCGCTGCCCGACTCTCCGACGAGGGCGAGCGTGCGCCCGGCCGGGACGGAGAAGTCGATCCCGCGCAGCGCGGCGAGGTATCCCGCGGCCCGGCCGAACACGCCGCGGCGCACGGCGAATCGCTTCTCGAGCCCGGAGGCGGCGAGGAGCGGCGCGCCTCCGGCGGGGGTCGGGTCGGTCACGGCGCCGGGGCGTGCAGGAAACAACGCGCTCGCGCGGGGCCCGCCGCGTACAGCGCCGGCGCCGAGACGTCGCACGGCGCGAAGCGATCGGGGCATCGGGGGACGAAGGCGCACCGCGACGGATCTCGCTCGTCGGGGGTGGGCGGGGAGCCCGGGATGGTCTCGTAGCGGCCGCCCTGGGGCCGCGCGGCCGTCTCGATGCGGGGGGCGGAGCGCAGGAGGCCGCGGGTGTACGGGTGGGCCGGACGGCTCATCACGTCTCTCGTCGGGCCTTCCTCCACGACGCGGCCCGCGTACATCACCAGCATGCGGTCGGAGCGCGGCGCGACGAGCGCCAGGTCGTGCGTGACGAGCAGGAGCGCGAGGCCGCGCTGTGCGCGCAACGCGTCGAGACGCTCGAGCACCCTCGCGGCGACCGTCGGGTCCAGCGATGCCGTCGCCTCGTCCGCGACCAGCAGCTCCGGCCCGGGCGCCAGGGCCATCGCGAGGTACGCCCGTTGCGCGAGGCCTCCCGACAGGCGATGCGCGTACTCGCCGAGCGCGGCCTCGGGGTCCGGGTAGGCCGCGTCGCGCAGCGCGGCGATGGCCACCGCCTGCGCCTCTCGCGGCGAAACCTTCCGATGCACGCGAACGGCTTCCGAGATCTGAGACCCGATCGTGCGGACCGGGTCGAACGCGGCCCCGGGCTCCTGGAACACGAGACCGACCCGCGACCCGCGCCCGCGATCCCTCTCGGCCTCCGACGCCGACGAGACGTCGCGGCCGCTCCAGATCACGCGCCCGGTCACTCTCGCGCCATGCGGCGAGAGCCCCAGGATGGCGCGCGCGAGCTGCGTCTTGCCGCTGCCGCTCTCGCCGACGAGCGCCAGCGACTCGCCTCGCCCGACGGTGAAGGACACGCCGTCGACGGCGGCGAATGTCCGGCGGCCGGCCGGAAGCTCCACCCGCAGGTCCTCCACGGCGAGCAACGGCGCCCCGGGCTCCGGCGCGAACGCGGCGCTCATCCCTCTGGCTCCGGTCTTCGTCTCGCTTCCGGTCTTCGCTTCGCGCTTCCGGTTTCCGTTCCGGCGAGGGCCGCGCGCCTCAGGAGTTCTTCCGTACGGCCTCGAGATCCTTCACGCGGCGCACGACGTCGCGGTAATTGGCATTCAGCCCGTAGACCTCCTGGAACGTCTTGTAGGCCAGCTCCGTGTCGCCGGTGTCCTGGTACACGGATGCGAGGTCATAGAGCATGCCGGCGGTCGCCGCCTCGTGGATGTGCGGCGTCTCGAGCCCCTTCCGAAACCACTTGATGGCCAGCTGCGGCATCCCCTTCTCGAGGAAGCAGTGGCCGAGCATGCTGCAGCACTCGAGCGCACGGCCCGCGTCCTTGCTCGCGAGCTGGAACTCGCCGATCGCCTCGTCGACGAGGCCCATCTCCTTGTACGCGATTCCGAGGTTGTAGTGCGTCTCGTAGTCCTCCGCGGACAGCTGCTGCTCGACGCCCTTCTTGAACTCGCGGAAGATGTCCTCGAGCGACACCTCTCCCTGCGGCGCGGAGGAGACCTCGTCGGACCCCGCCGCGAGCGCCTCGTCCGAGAGCTCCTTCTCGAGCTCCTCCGCGAGGTTGAAGAACTTCTGCTCGTCGGCGAAGAGATTCGCCTCGTCGACGATGGGGGCTTCGGGAGGAGCGGACGGCGCGTCGCCGGCGCGCTGCATCTCGTCCTCGAGAAGATTGCCGAGCTGCTCGTACGAGACGAACTCGGTGTCCTGGGGCGCCTGCGGCTCCGGCGTGGTGAGCTGCTGGAAGGCCGGCGGCGGGCCCGCGATCTCGGCGTCGCCCAGGTCGATCGCGTCCGCGGCGGCCGCCGCGGCGCGGGGGGACTCGCCCGGAGGCGCCGCCGGTTGCCCGATCTCGAACTCCTCGAAGACGACCTCCGCGGGCGCGCCGCCGTCGGGCCGCCGCTGTGCTCCCGGCCGTCCGCTGGCGGTCGCGCGGATTCGCTCCGCGTCCGCGGCTCGCCCCGCGGCGGTGTACTCCTTCGCGAGCGATTCGATCTCGCGGGCGAGGCCGGGGTTCTCGGTCTCGGCGAGCAGCTCGACGAGCCGCTCGCGAGCCTTGAAGAGGTCCGGACGCTGTCGCGCGAGGGAGACGAGTCGCTCGATCGCCTTGTCCGTCAGGCCGTACTTCGCGAAGACCTCCGCCTCGACGATCAGCGTCTCGAGCTGCTGCTCGTCGCCCCCTGCGGCCGGGGCGGCCGGGGCGGAGACGGCCGGCGGCGACGCCTCGGGCGCGGCAGCGCCCGGCGCGGGAGGAGTTGCGGGCTCGTCCTCGACGTCGATGCCCGCCACGCGCGGCTGCGGCGCGTGAACGGACGCGCTGTCCTCGAGATCGATGATGAGCTCCTGGTACTCGGGCTCGTCAGCCGCGGCCGGGACGGGCGCCGCCGCCGGGGACGGGGACGGAGACGGGCTCGGAGTCGACGTTCCGGTCTCCGCCGGCGCCGGCGCCGGCGCGGGCGCGACCGCCGAAACCTCGGCAGCGCGCGGCGCGGCCGGGGACGGTCCCGCTTCCGGCCCGGGGGCGGCCTCCGCGCCGTGCGCGGCCAGCCACGCGGCGGCCGCCGGGTGCGCCGGATCCGCTTCGGTGGCGCGCTGGTAGTGCGAGCGGGCGACGGCCTCGTCCCGGCGCCGGTCGGCCGCCGCGCCGAGGGCGGCGTGGGTGCGCGCGAGCGCGGGACGGTTCCCCTCGGCCTCGAAGACCGACGCGAGCTTGTCGAGCGCCTGCGCGTGGCCCGGATCGGCCGCGACCACCGGCTCCAGGTACTCGGCGGCCCGGGTGAACTCGCGCCGGCCGACCGCCGCGTCCACGAGGGGCACGACGGCCGCAACGGCCTTGTCGAGGGCCATCTCCTGCAGGCGCAGGCGGAAGAGGAACATCCTGGGGGTTTCCGCGTCCGCGTCGAGCGCGAGCGCCTGCTCGGCCGTGCGGATCGCCTCGGCGCGCTGCCCCATCTCGAGCTGGGCCTCGGCGAAGAGCGCGAGGCTCTCGGGCGTTCGGGGAGCGGCCTTGAGCACCGCCATGGCGGCGTCGGTGTTCTTCTGCGCGAGCAGGGATCGCACCAGGTTGCGCTGCGTGTCGACGTCGTCGGGCGAGAGCTCGAGAGCCTTCTGGAAGACCTGCGCGGCCTCGTCGTGGGCGCCCCGCTTGAGGAGCATGTTCCCGATGAGGCCGTACTGCATGACGGCCTCGTCCTTCTCGTGGGCCGTCCGGTAGATATCCGCGAGCCGGACCTGGATGCGGAGGTCGGACGGGTCGATCGCCGCCATCTTCTTGTAGACGGCGATCGCCTCCTTGAGCCGGTTGTTCTTCTGGTAGTGGTCGGCGAGGACCTGGTACTGGCTCCGCGCGTCCTGGACGAGCCCCTGCTTGTGGTACAGGTCGGCCAGCTTGTCGTAGACCTCGAGCTGCGCCGGGTCGATCTTGTTGATCTTCTTGAAGATGGCGATCGCCTTCAGGAAGAACCCGTCCTTGGAGTAGAAGTCGGCGATCCGGGTGAAGTACGGGATCGACTCGGACGGCCGGTTCATGCGGACGTACAGGTCCCCGACCTTGTTCAAGGTCGAGATGTCCTTCGGGTTGTCCTCCAGGACGCGGAGATACTCCTTCAGGGCCTGGTCGAGCTTGCCCCGGGAAAGCAGCTTCTCGGCGGACTGGAGAACCTGGTCGCGGTTGACGGCCACTGTGAAGATTCTAACCGCGACGGCGCGCCGGCCGGGCTTCCGGGGGGTCCCCGGAGGGGTCGGGAACCACGCCCCGATACGTCAGGCGGTGCTCCGGACAGGGCCCGCACAGCCGAAGGGCCTCCCAGTGCTCGGGGGTCCCGTAGCCCTTGTGCTGTTCGAAGCCGTATGCCGGATGCCTCCGCGAGATCCCGTCGAGCAGGGAGTCGCGATGGACCTTCGCGACGACGGATGCCGCCGCGATCGACGCCGACAGGGCGTCCCCGTGAATCACGGGCAGCTGAGGGGTCCAGACGCCCGGAACCGACACGGCGTCCACGAGCAGGAAGTCCGCGGCCGGCGCGAGCGCGCACACGGCGATGCGCATCGCCTCGAGGCTCGCCCGCAGGATGTCCCGCGAGTCGATGTCGCGCGCCTCGACGACGCCGATCCCGAACGCGACCGCGCAGCGGCGGATCTCGCGGTCGAGCCTCGCGCGCGACTCCGCGTCGAGCCGCTTCGAGTCGTCGAGCCCCGGCAGCACGCAGCGAGGCGGGAGGATCACGGCGCCCGCGACGACCGGACCCGCGAGGGAGCCGCGACCGGCCTCGTCGACGCCGGCGATGCGCCGGAACCCCCGCCACGAGAGCTCGGCCTCCAGGATGGAGAGATCGCGCAGGCGACCCAGCTCCGCGAACAGTGCGGCCAGGGGGTCGGGGATCACGTCCGGGGCGGAGGGTTCAGTCCGACTGCTTCTCGGTGATGCGTGCGGCCTTGCCCTTGCGGCCGCGCAGGTAGTACAGCTTGGCGCGGCGGACGGCGCCCTTCCGCTCGACCTCGATGCGGTCGATGATCGGCGAGTGGAGGGGGAAGATGCGCTCGACGCCGATTCCACCCGAGATCTTGCGGACGGTGAACGTCTCCCGCACGCCGCCGCTGCGCCGCGCGATGACGACGCCCGCGAACATCTGGATGCGTTCCTTCTCGCCCTCGCGAACCTTGACGTGGACCCGGATGCTGTCCCCGGGCGAGAAGGCGGGTATGCCGCTCTTCAGTATCGGCTTCTCGATGTCCAGCAGGATGTCGGTCATGGCCTACCCAATCCTCTCCCCGGGGCGCGCGGGCATATGCGTGAGCCCGCGAGGACTTTCCGGAAAAACGGCGAATTCTAAGCGAAAGACCCCGCGTCAGGCAAATGCCCGGAAACGGGCGGACCCCTTCATCCCTCCCCTTCCCCGGGCTCCGGGGGACGCCGGGTCAGCAGGTCCGGCCGCTTCTCGCGGGTGCGCTCGAGCGCGCGGGCCCGCCGCCAGCGCTCGATCTTCGCGTGGTCGCCGCCGACGAGCACCTCCGGGACGGGCAGGCCGCGGAATTCCCGCGGCCGCGTGTAGTGCGGGTAGTCGAGCCGCTCCCGCAGGAAAGACTCGTTTTCCAGCGACTCGGCGGCCCCGACGACCCCCGGCACCAGCCGCGTCACCGCCTCGGTGACCGCCAGGGCCGCGGACTCGCCGCCGGGCAGGACGAAGTCGCCGAGCGAGATCTCCTCGTCGTAGAGGCCCAGGTCGCGCACGCGCTCGTCGATGCCCTCGTAGCGTCCGCACACGAGCAACACCCTCTCGCGCCGGGAGAGCGCCACCGCCGACGCGTGGTCGAACGGGCGCCCGTCCGGGGTCATCAGGACCGTCCAGCCACGCGGCAGCCCGGCGGCATCCCGCCGCGTTTCGATCGCGGCCGCGAGCACGGGCGCCATCATGACCATCCCCGCCCCTCCGCCGTAGGGCTCGTCGTCGACCTTGCGGTGGCGATCCTGGGCGAATTCGCGCAGGTCGAGCACGTCCACGCGAAGGCGTCCCGCGGCGATGGCCTTGCCGAGGAGGCTCTCGGCCAGGGGCGAGTCGAAGTAGCCCGGGAAGATGGTGAGGATCTCGATGTGCATGGATATATTAGGAGTCACTAATATGTCACGAGTGAACGCCGAGCCGTTCCTTCACAGATCCATCAGCCCTTCGGGCGGGTCGATCACGATCCTCCTCGCCTCTCTATCGACCTCGACCACGATCCCGTGCACGAACGGCACGAGCGCCTCGCGGCCGCCGTCCAGCGTCACCGCCAGGAGCGGCGAGGCGGGCGCCTTCTCGATCCGCGCCGCCGCGCCCAGCCGGCGGCCGGCCGCGTCGACGACGTCCCAGCCGGCGACCTCGTGGGAGTAGAAGAATCCCTCCGGAGGAGGGGTCGCCTCCCGGCCCGGGATCCAGAGCTCCCCGTCCTGCAGCGCGCGCGCCGCGTCCGAGTCGGAGACGCCTTCGAAAACGATCAGCAGCCGCTCGCCGTGCGCCCGGGCGGCCGTGATGCGCAGCTCGCGGGACTCGCCGCCGCGCCGCCAGGTGACCACGGCTCCGGCGGCGAAGCGCTCCGGAAAATCGGTGAGAGGCTGGACCGAGACCTCCCCCGCGAGCCCGTGCGGACGCCGCACCACGCCGACGAGGATCTCGTCCACATCAACCATCCACCGTCACCCATCCACCATCAACCCGGGACCGGATCCGGCGGGGCGCCGGGGCGCGCTCAGTCCCGGATGCGGATCATCACGCGCTGACCGCGCGCGGATGCGGCGGCCGCGACGAACGCGCGCAGCGCGCGGACCGTGCGTCCCTCGCGGCCGATGAGCCGGCCGCGTTCCGCCTCGGGAACCTCGATCTCGTAGACGACGGTCTTGCCGTCGAAGGTCTCGAAGACGCGGGCCTGGTCGGGATGGTCCGCGAGCCGGCGGACGACGGTCTCGACGAGCTTCTTCATGCCGAGGCGGCGGGCGACGCGGCGGGAGCGGCCGGCGCCGGCTCGGGCCGCTCGAGCAGCGACCGAACGGTCGGCGACACGTCGGCGCCGAGCCCGATCCAGTGGCGGGCACGCTCGCGGTCGAACGACAGGGCCGGCGGGTTCGGCACCGGATCGTACGAGCCGAGCTCCTCGAGCACCTCGGCGCGCGCGGTCGAGCGCGAGTCGGACACGACGATGCGGTAGTAGGGACGGTTACGGGCGCCCATTCGGCGCAGGCGGATCTTGAGCATGTTCTAGCGGTTCCCCCTCATGCTGAAAAGCGGGGCATTCTAGCAGAGGTCAGGTCCCGGGCCTGGGACCCCCCGGCATCATCAGCTTCGACATGTCCAGGCCGCGCATGCCCTTGCGGGCGGAGCGCATCATCCGGCGCATCTGCTGGTACTGCTTGAGGAGCCTGTTGATCTCCGCGACGGACGTGCCCGATCCCCCGGCGATCCTCTTCTTGCGGCTGCCGTTCAGCACCTGGGGGTACCGGCGCTCCTCCTGGGTCATCGAGTCGATGATCGCCGAGACCCTCGTCAGCGCCTTCTCGTCCACGCTCTCCGGCTGGCGCAGCGCCTTGAACGCTCCTCCCTTCGGGAGAAGGTCGAGCAGGCCCTCGAGCGGGCCCATCTTCTTCATCGAGGCGAGCTGGTCGCGCAGGTCCTCGAGCGTGAACTCCCCCGCCGACGTCTTCTCCGCGAGCCGGCGCGCCGACTCGGCGTCGACCGTCTGCTCGACCTTCTCGATCAGGGTGAGCACGTCGCCGAGTCCGAGGATCCGCGACGCCATGCGGTCGGGATGGAACGGCTCGAAGTCCTCGGGCTTCTCGCCGACGCCGACGAACTTGATCGGCTTGCCCGTCGTCGTCACGACGGAGAGCGCCGCACCGCCGCGGGCGTCGCCGTCGGTCTTCGTGAGGATGATCCCGGTGAGCGGGAGCGCCTCGGCGAACCCCGCCGCGGACCTCACCGCGTCCTGTCCGGTCATCGCGTCCGCGACGAACAGGATCTCCTGGGGCTCGACGGCGGCCGCGACCTCGCGGACCTGCGTCATGAGCTCCTCGTCGATGTGCAGCCGTCCGGCGGTGTCGACGATGACCGTGTCGCGTCCGGTCTGCTTCGCCTCGCGCACGCCGTCGCGCGCGAGCGCCACGGGATCGGAGGCGCCGCTGCGGGAGAAGACCGGGACGCCGACCTGCCGTCCGAGCGTGATGAGCTGCTCGACCGCGGCCGGCCTCGCCAGGTCCGCCGCGACCACGAGGGGATAGCGCCCTCGCGTCTTGAGGTGCCGCGCGAGCTTTCCCGCGGACGTCGTCTTGCCCGAGCCCTGGAGGCCTACGAGCAGGATGACCGCGGGTTTGCCCTGCAGCGCGAGATCGGTATGCACGCCCCCGAGGAGCCCCATCAGCTCGTCCCGAACGATGCGGGTGACCTCCTGCGCCGGAGACAGCTGCTGCGTGACCTTCGCGCCGACGGCGCGCTCCTTGACCCGGGCGGTGAAGTCGCGGACGACCGGGAGCGCGACGTCCGCCTCCAGGAGCGACAGCCGGATCTGGCGCAGCGCCTGCTCGAGGTGAAAATCGGTCAGGTGACCTTCGCCCCGCAGCTCCTTGAAGACGCCCTGCATCCGCTCGCTGAGGCCTTCGAACACCCTTCACCCCCGTTGCGGCCGCGGCCGGCCGCGCAAGCCGAAGAATAGCCCGGCGCCGGGGCGCCGCTGAGCCGGCTTTGAGGTTGACAGGGGGCGGGCTTCCGGTATGATTCCGCGTCGATTTCCCCCGTCAGTATCGATTTTGCGCTTCCGCGGTGAGGGGCGCGTACAACAAGAAGGAGATGAGGGATATGAAGAAGGTTGTGACCCTGGGTTTCGCGGCGGTGGCGGCGATGGCGCTCGCTACGGGCTGCCAGAAGAAAGAGACGACCACCACCGAGACGACGACGACCTCGAGCGAGGCGCCCGCCGTCGTCGAGGAAACCGGCACGGCCGCGACCACCACGACGTCCACGTCGACCGAGACGACGGGCACGGGTACGACGACCACGTCGACGAGCACCGAGACCTCGTCCACGGCGCCGGCGACGACGACTCCGGCCAAGTAAGCGCTTCGCGACCGTCGAAAACGGCCCCCCCAAAGGGGGCCTTTTTCATTTCGGGTGACCGGTGACGGGAGCTCGGCCCGTCACCCAACCCCTATCCCCCTCACCTTCCCCTAGACTTCCTTCGTGCTCCCCCTCTGGGCGGAAGTCCTGCTCGCCGCGTTCGCCGTCACGGCGAGCGTCCGGGCGTATCGGCTGGCGCGACGCGAACGATTCCTCGCGGCACGGCTGCAGGCCCGCGAGCGCGAGAGCCACTTCCTCGGCGAGTCGCCGGAGCCCGAGCGCATCCTCGAGCACGCGTTCGCGGCCGCCTCCGAGATCCTTCCCCTGGCGAGCTTCGATCTCTACCGCGTGGATCGATCCGAGCGGATCTACGAGATCTGGTCGCTGCCGCCCGGCGCCGCGGAAGGCGCGACACGCCGGCCGACCCTGTATCGGAACCATCCCTTTCTCGGCTCGCGCATCGACACGAACGCGCTCCTGCAGTTCGCCGCCACCGAGACGGAGCGATCGTTCGCGCCCTCCGAGCTGCTGCCCGGCACGGCGCCCACGCAGCGTCTCCATCTTCCGCTCTACTCCGGCGACACGCTCGTCGCATACCTGTCGCTGGTCTCGCCCGAGGAGATCGACGAGCGCCGCAAGGGCGAGATCCGGGCCCTGCTGGCGCCGCTGACCGCCTCGCTCCACGCATCGCGTAACTGGGAGATCGCCGTCACGGACGAGCTGTCCGGCCTCTTCGCGCGGCGGTATCTCGAGACGCGATTCTCGGAGGAGTGGGCCCGCGGCCTTCGCTACGGCACCTCCCTCTCCGTCGCGCTCTTCGACCTCGACCACTTCAAACGCGTCAACGACACGCTCGGGCACGCCGCCGGCGACGTCGCGATCCGCCGCTTCGGCGAGATCCTGCGCGCGGCCGTGCGCGCCAGCGACGTGGCGGCGCGCTACGGAGGCGAGGAGTTTGCGGTGCTGTTCCCCGAGACGCCGGCGCGCGCCGCCCGGG
>Ga0157374_10003404_pt1 | contig 13355 bp, 11 predicted proteins | sample M25metaG_FD_115308 | JGI IMG/M metagenome (GOLD analysis project Ga0157374, IMG submission 115308) | Miscanthus rhizosphere microbial communities from Kellogg Biological Station, Michigan, USA - M2-5 metaG | ecosystem: Host-associated > Plants > Roots > Rhizosphere > Soil | place: USA: Michigan...
CTGGCTCCGCGATGCCTCGTTCACCGCGCGCGTCTTCCTCGAGCTCGGCTACGTGGAAGACGCCGAGCAGTTCTGCGGCTGGCTGCTCCACACGACGCGCCTCACCCGCCCCGAGCTGCGCGTGCTCTACGACGTCTACGGCAACGAGCCCGGCGTCGAGCACGCAGTCCCCGGGCTCGCCGGCTATCACGGCTCGACGCCGGTGCGCGTCGGCAATGCCGCATTCGCACAGCGCCAGATCGACATGTACGGCGAGGTTGTCGACGCCGTGGCCCAGGTCATTCGCATCACCGGCGAGCCCGATCGCGAGACGCGCCACCTGCTGCGCGACTTCGGCGAGTACGTCGCCGACCGCTGGCATCTCCCCGATTCCGGCATCTGGGAGCCGCGTGGACCGCTGCATCGTCACACGCACTCGCGCGTCGCGTGCTGGGTCGTGTTCGATCGGCTGCTCGATCTGTCGGCGCGCCGGCTGCTCCCCGAGATCGACACGGCGCGGTTCTCGGCGATCCGCGATGCGATCCGCAGCGACATCGAGCACCACGCCTTCGATCCGGCGCGCGGCTGCTATGTCGGCGACCTCGACACGGCGGAGCTCGATGCGAGCGTGCTGCTGATGTCGTACTACGGCTTTCACGACGCCGCGTCGCCGCGCATGCGGTCGACCTACGCCGCGGTGGAACGCGCGCTCGGGGCAGGCCGCGGCCTGTTCTACCGCTACGACGAGAGTCGCCGCGCGGGCGAGGGCGCGTTCTGGATCTGTAGCTACTGGGCGGTCGAGCACCTCGCGCGAGGCGGCTCATCGCTCGCGGCAGCGCGCCGGCTGTTCGCGGAGGCGGGCGCGTACGCCAACGACGTCGGCCTCATGGCCGAGGAAGTCGAGCCCGCGAGCGGTGCGCAGCTCGGCAACTTCCCGCAGGCCTACACGCATGTCGGCCTCGTCAGCGCCGCGCTGTCGCTCGAGGCCCGGGCTCGTCGCGAGACCGCAGAGCGGCGCGCGCAGCCCCGCGCGGAGGTGCGGCCATGAACTGGACCAGCTGGCTCGTCTGGGGCTTCGCGTCGACGGTGCTCCTCACGCTGCTGATGTCGGGCAGCCAGGGGCTCGGCCTCACCCGCATGAACCTGCCGTACATGCTCGGCACGATGGTCACCGCCGATCGCGATCGCGCGAAGACGATCGGCGTCGCGATTCACCTCGTCAACGGCTGGATCTTCTCGCTCGTCTACGTCGCGGCGTTCCAGGTGTGGGGCGGCCCCACGTGGTGGAAGGGCGCGGCGATCGGGCTCGTGCACGCGACGTTCGTGCTCACCGCAGGCATGGCTGCGCTGCCGGGGATGCATCCGCGGATGGCGAGCGAGCAGCGCGGACCGACGATCGCGCGCGGCCTCGAACCGCCCGGCTTCCTGGCGCTGCACTACGGCGTGCGCACGCCGGTCTCGGTGATCATCGCGCACGTCCTGTTCGGCATCGTGCTCGGCACGTTCTACCGGGCGTTCTGATCGCTTACAGACAGATCGCGGTGCGCACCGGCGTCACCTTGCCGTCGCGCGGACACGACAGCTGCAGCGTGCGCAGCGCCTTCGTCAGACACGCGGCGGCCTCCTTGTCGGCAGGATCGGCGCCGCCGAACGGCGCGACCGCGACCTCCATCGGCGTGCCGAGCGCGGACAGCTTCCAGTCCGCCCAGTAGCCGCGAATGTCGTGAGCCTTGCGCCCTTTCGGGGCGCACGCCGCAAACGCCGCGCTCGCTTCCATCGTGCGATCCAGCTGGAGGGCGCCGTCGGCATCGCTGCGAGTCCTGACGACGCCTTGCGACAGCTCGGTCACCGCGAGGCCGGCGGTCGGCGCGTCAGGCGGCGGGCCTTTCGCGGTAAGCTTCGGAGCGGCTGCGGCGATCACCTTCGTCGAATCCTTGGATCCGACCAGCGGCGCGGTGTAGCGGACCCAGCGCTCCGCCGTCGGCCGACCGTGGCGCTCGAGATCGACGCGGAGCTCGCACGCATTCTTGTCGTCGCACGCGATCGAGGCGTGCGCGGTCGAGAGGTTCGGATGCTTCTGACCGAGCACCGCGTCGAGCGACGGTGCACTGCTGCACGCGTTGGCCTTTTCGCTCCAGTGCCGGTCGCGCACGAGCTTGAGCGCCGCGTCGACATCCGCGCCGAGCAAGATCTTCGCCTTCTCCGCGATCGCGAGCCGCACCCCGATCGGGTACAGGACCTCGCGCGTCGTGCGTCCGGGAAAATCATCGGGATAGATGACGGCGATCGACATCTGGCCCGTTCCCGGGACGATGGACTTCGATTCGCCCTTGCAGACATCGAACACGCCATCGGCGTGCGCGGTCGCGGAGAACGAGATCGCAACGGCGATCGACATGGCGATGGCGAGACGGCTCATGGCCCGAGAATAGCGCGCTACGTAGGACTCCGCGTGCCCTGTCCGCACGACGTGTGGGCCGTCACGTCGGCGCGCCCGATGCATTGCATCCGGACATGAACAAGTCGTTGATCGTCAGCATCGTGGTTGCCGCGGCAGCGACGGCCAACGCCGAGCCGAAGCCGAACAAGGCCATCGAGCAGAAGGCGGTGGACGCCCTCGAGAGCATGGGGACGTTCCTGCGCAATCAGCAGAGCTTCGAGGTCAAGTCGACCATCGAGACCGACTACGATCTCGACAACGGGCAGACCGTGCGCCTCGCGAAGCAGGGTGACCTGCACGTCCGGCGCCCGGACCATCTGCGGATGGACTCGACGTCGGAGCGCAAGGAGCGTCAGTTCTTCTACGACGGCAAGAGCTTCGTGATGTACGCGCCGAAGATGGGCTACTTCACCCGCGTCGACGCGCCGCCGACGATCCTCGAGCTCGCCGACGATCTGGAGACCCGCTACGGCATCGAGCTGCCGCTGGTCGACCTGTTCCGGTGGGGGACACCAGATTAGCCCACGGACGAGCTCACCTCGGCGACCTACGTCGGGCCGGCGACCATCGACGGCGTCGCGACCGACCAGTACGCGTTCCGCCAGAAGGGCGTGGACTGGCAGCTGTGGATCGAGCGCGGTGACAAGCCGGTGCCGCGCAAGCTCCTGCTGACGACGACCGACGACCCGAGCCGGCCGCAGCACTCGGTCGAGATGAGCTGGACGCTCGATGCGAAGCAGCCGGACTCGACCTTCACGTTCAACCCGCCCAGGAACGCGGCGCAGATCGGGATCACCGAGCTCGCCCCGCAGAACGTCTCGCAGCGCTAGAGGATGTCATGCGCAACCTTCATGGAATCAGTCTCATCGCCGTGACGATCGCCGGATCGCTCATGGCCAACAGCGACGCGTTCGCGCGCGGCGGCGGTCGCGGCGGAGGTGGCGGGGGCCGCGGTGGCGGCGGCGGCGCACGCACCAGTGTCAGCCGGGGCGGCGGCAGCCGTGCCGGCGGCGCCAGTCGGCCAAGCGGCGGCAGTCGCCCGAGTGGTGGCAGCCGCCCGAGCGGTGGCAGTCGGCCGAGCGGTAGCACCGCAGGAACTAGAACGGCGGGCGCCGGTGCGAACCGCACCGCAGGCGCCGGCACCGCTGGCACCGGAGCGAACCGAACCGCAGGCGCGGGCACCGCCGGCAACCGGACCGCAGGCGCCGGTACGAACCGCACGAACACCAACCGGACCGCGAGCAACACGAACCGCAACACCAACCGCAGCACCGAGCGCAGCCGCGACGTCAACCGCGACGTCGATGTCCACGGCGATCACGGCTACTACGGCGGCGGCGGCTGGTACGGCGGATACCCGGTCGGCCGGGCTGTCGCTGCGACCGCCGCGATCGGCTTCACCGCCGCCGCGATCGGCTCGATGGCGTACTCGCTGCCAGCCGGCTGCGGCTCGTTCTACACGTACGGTCACCCCTACTACAACTGCGGCGGGACCTACTACCAGCCGCAGTACGAGGGCGACGACGTGACGTACGTCGTGGTCGAGCAGCCCGAGGGCGCGCCCGCGGAGTCGCAGCAGGGCTCGGCGGCACCGGCAGTGACTCCGCCCGCCGGCTGACCCGAACCGCGTGATCCTCCGGCGCGATGCACCTACGCCGCGCGGCGATCTCCGGCGTCGTGCACGTACGCGTGATCGCGCGTAGCAGCCGCGAGGCGTTTCACGTGGCGACGAACGCGCGCGGACGTAGAGTTCTGAATGCGATCCGCCACCGTGCTCGCGTGCGCGTGCCTGCTGGGTCTGCTCGGGTCGTGCCCCTCGCGCGCGATCCAGCTCGCGCTGTCGAGCAGCGATCAACAGCTGAGATCGCGCCCCGCCGGCACGCCCGCGAGCTCGCCCGGCGCGCCGCCGATCCTCATCCTCGCGCTCGACGGCGTGTCGCGCTCGCAGCTCTACTGGATGATCCGCGCGGGCGAGCTGCCGAACCTGACCGACCTCCTCGGCGGCGACGGGCTCGCGCACGCGTACTTCGACGAGTCGTTGCTGTCGACGATGCCCTCGACGACGATGCCGGCCTGGGTGAGCGCGATGACCGGCGTGGCCCCCGCCGACCACGGCGTCGCCGGCAACGAGTACTTCATCCGGGAGCAACGCGAATTCGCCTGCCCTGCCCCGGTCTCGTTCTTCGACATCGATCCCACGCTCGCGATCTACACCGATCGCTACATCGACCGGCTGACCCAGGCGCAGACCGTGTACGAGGCGATGCGCGAGAAGGAACCGAACATCCTGATCTGGGTGACGATGAACCACCTGTTTCGCGGGGCCGATCGAATGCTCCTGGCGAAGCACGCGGCCTACTTCCACATCTACGCCGAGCTGCTCGCGGACAAGGTCGACCGCTACGTGCGCGGCAAGCATTCGCCGACGGTGTGGGCCGAGATCGATCGCGCCGCCGTCGACGTGCTCACGAGTCACCTCGCTCGCGATCCGCTGCCCGACGTGCTGACGCTGTACGTCGCCGGTACCGACCTCTACGCGCACGTCGCCGACGAGGGCCCGGATGCCGCGCGCCGCACGTACATGCGCACGATCGTCGATCCGCTGATCGGCCGCGTGGTCGACAAGCTGCGCGCGCGCGGCCGGCTCGACCGGCTGTGGGTGATCGTGCTCGCCGATCACGGCCACACCGCCGTGGTGCACGACAAGGTTCACGCGCTCGGGACCGGCGAGGGCGGCGGGCCGCCGACCGTGCTCCGGGCCGCAGGATTTCGCGTGCGCCCGTTTCGCCACGACGTCGCCGCCAGCGATCCGTTCAGTGCGGTGCTCGCCTATGGCGGCGCGACCGCCTACGTCTACCTCGCCGATCGGTCGCGCTGCGCCGGTGCGACCGACGTGTGTCCGTGGGAGCTGCCGCCGCGCTACGCCGAGGATGTACTGCCGGTCGCCGAGGCCTACTTCCGGGCGAATCGCGACGGCTCCTACGCACCGCAGATGAAGGGAACGCTCGACATGATCCTCGTGCGCCGCCCGAAGCCGTTTCCCCAGGTCGACCTGCCGTTCGAAGTCTACGTCGGCGCGGGCGCCACCGTGTCGATCGAGGACTACCTCCGCGACCATCCGCATCCGACGTACATCGACTTCGCCGAGCGCATGCACGATCTCGCGGTCGGCGTCCGCGGCGAGCGCGCCGGCGATATCATGCTGCTCGCCCACGACGGCGACCGCGCGCGCCCCGAGAATCGCTACTACTTCGCGCGGCCCTACCACTCGTGGCACGGGAGCCCGTCACGCGCCGACTCCGAGGTGCCGCTGATCGTCGCGAACCGGCACCATCGGGCGGACGAGATCGGCGTGCACGTCCGCGCACTCCTCGGGGACCGGCCGTTCTTGCAGAAGCTCGCCGACGTACTACTGGCTGTACGTTCCGGCGCGCTCGGCCGCTAGCGGGTCGAGCGGAGCGTGGATGCTGGCATCCTCCACCGCCTCGATCAGCGAGCCGAACCGCAGCAGCGAATCGAGCCCGAGATAGCGCTCGAGCACGCGGGTGTGGCCGCGTTCGCCCATCCTGCACGCCTCGTCGGGCCGGTCGAGCAGACGCGCGAGCGCGACGTCGAATGCCTCGAGGTCCTTCGGATCCTTGACCAGGAGACCCTGCACGCCATCCTCGATCTGATCCTGGATGCCGCCGACTGCGGTCGCGAGCACCGGCTTGGCCTTCCACATCGCCTCGGTCACGGTGAGACCGAAGCCTTCGTGCAGGCTCTTCTGCACGATCATCGTCGCGTGGCGCTGCAGCGCGTTGACCATCGCGGCGTTCTCGTCGGTGTCGGCGGTCGGCAGCGATGCGAGATGAATGCGCTCGCGGACCTCGCTCGAAAGCTGACTCCACTGCGCGATGACGTCGACGAGTGTGGTCGCGCCTTCGGGATCATCGCCGACGCCGACGGTGGTGGGACCTGCGAGCACGAGGTACGCGCCGTGTGCCCTCGCCGCCTCCGACCGCGCGAATCCCTCGAGCACACCGCCCGGATCCTTGAGCCGATCCCACCGCGAAACCTGCACGATCACCGGCGCGGTCGCGGGTATCGGGCCGCCCGTGCGCACCACATCGGCGACACGGTCGACGCGACCCGGCGTGCCGTCCTCGCGCACGAACGAGCAGCCACACTCGACGGTTCGCGTGATCAGACCAACGTGGCCCAGGATCGCGCGTACCGACGTGTCCTCGAGCGGCTGGTTCTTCGCCGAGAACGGATCGATCGAGGGCGGAATGATCGCGACCCGCTTGGCATCGAGGTAGGCCACCGGCGCGAACGCCGCGCGCGAGAACACGCACGCACGAACGCCCTGGAGGTATGGCGCGAGGAACCGCCACCCGCGGTCGACCTCGTCGTTGAGGTCGTCGTGGCCGATGTGACAGCGCCAGATCACCTCGGCCCCGAGATCGAGGAGCGCCGGGATCATGCCGGCCGGCTGCGGATCGTGGACGATCACCAGATCGCGCGGCCGCACCATCTGGGCGAGCTCTGCCATGTTGATCGCCGACACCCGCTCGTACAGCGTGCGCTCGTCGTCGCCGATCGGTGAGCCATCTCCCACGCTGCCGTGGATGGCGTTGTGCAGTCGCTTGGTGAACCGGAAGAATGCGGGCGGACCATCGATCACCGCCCACCGCGCGTCGACGCCGACCCCGCGCGCGTACGACAGCAGCGAGCGGACCATCTCCGCGACGCCGCCGCCGACCGCGGTCGAGCTGACGTTCCAGATCGCACGCCCGCTCAGCCGGACGCGCAGCACCGCGAACCTCGCCATGACACGCCGCAGCTTGTCGGCGCTGAGCAGCGTCGAGTAACGCTCCATCGGCAGCAGCGTCAGCTCCGGATAGCGCATGCCCATGGTTCCAGCGTAGCGCCTTGTTCCCACAAGCCTTGTCGCGGCAAGACGCGCGCTACGGTCACGCGGGCTCGCACGTACGACATCGCGTATTCTCGTGCGCGCAATGACCGCACTCGGATTTCGCCGCGCGACCATCGCCGACATCGACGCGATCGTCCCGCTCGTCCATTCCTCGTATCGCGGAGACGCCAGCCGCGCGGGCTGGACGACCGAGGCCGACTTCCTCGACGGCCAGCGCACCGATCGCGCCGAGGTTCACGCCGCGATCGAACGCGCGCACAGCTGCGTCCTGCTCGCCGAACGCACCGGCGCTCTCGTCGCGTGTGCCCAGGTCTCGATCGAGGATGGCGCCGGCTACTTCGGCATGTTCTCGGTGTCTCCCGCGCTGCAGGGCGCAGGCATCGGCAAGTCAGTGCTCGCGGAGGCCGAGCGCATCGCGCGCGACGAGTGGGGGGCGCGCGTCATGCGGATGACGGTGATCGATATCCGCGAGGAGCTGATCGCGTACTACGAGCGGCGCGGATACGTGCGCACCGGAATCTACAAGCCGTTTCCGTACGGCGACGAGCGGTTCGGCGTGCCGCGGCGCACGGACCTGCGGTTCGAGGTGCTCGAGAAGCCGCTCTGATCGGTCACGGCGGATCGAGACGCAGGACCACGTCGTCGAGCGTCGTCACGCGCGCGCGATCACCCCGGTGCAGCTTCCCGACGCGCGACGCATCGATGACGACCGCACGGCCGTCGGCGAGCGTCAGGCGCTGCTCGATGCAGCGGACGCCGTGGCGCTCGTGCATGTCGCAGTCGATCGAGGTGATCGTCGTGTCGGAGACCTGCGGCCCGCCGGCGAGGTGACGGAACGCCGGATAGGTGGTCAGCCCGACGAGCAGCGTGACCACGAGGATGCCCGGGCGCCGCGTGTGAACGAGCGCGCACGCCAGCGGCACCACGAGGCCGAGCGCGATCCACACGATGCAGCGCCAGCGCCAGGTGTCGTCGGTCCAGTTGACGAGCATCGACGATCCGACGAGCACGCCGATGAGCGGCAGCGACAGCAGCGCGGTGACCCAGACGGTGCCAGACCGGTTCATGCGGCGGGCTCGTCGTCTTCCCACTCCGCGTCGCTCACCGTCACGCCCATCTTCGCCTGGATGCGCGCGCGGATGATCGCGGTCATGTCGCGCTCGACGCGCTCGGGATCGGGGAACAGGCTCCACACCGGTGCATCGCCATCGGTGTACGCGGCGTCGCCCGGCGCCGCGAGCTGAGCCGCGACCTGGAGACGCTGGCGCCACGACGGGTGACTGTCGAAGCGCTCCGGCACGCGATCGAGCGCCTTCGCGATGTCGGCCTCGCGCTGGGCCGGCGACTTCTTCTGCTCGGGATCGTAGGCGTACAGGTTCGGAAGCGACCACTTGTTCTCGATGACGTCCTTGATCGTCTGCGCGACGTCCTGAGGGAGCTCGATCTGGCGCGCGACGACGTGACGGGCGCCGGCGACAAACGCCTCGCTGCCGTACGCGCGGATCGCGAGCCGGTCGGCGATCGCTGCCTGGACGCGCGATGCGCCGGTCGAGACGACGAGGTAGATGTGCCGGAACGCGCGCACGAACCACCACGCCGGATTGATGACGCTCGGGACGCGCGAGCGCGCGATTCCCTCGATCAGCGCGTTCAACGAGTCGCGGACCGAGAGCGCGTGGCCACCGACATCGTCGCGAAAGCGACCGTACTCGTCCGCGAGCATCGCGCGCAGCTCGCGCTGCTTCATGTCGTGAAACAGGCCGACGCCGAGGACCAGGATCCGCTCGGTCCGAGCGCCGCGCAGGGCGCGCCAGACACTCGGCCTCTCGATGATCGCGAGGTCGGTGCCCGGCGTCAGGTAGACGAGGTCCACCGGGCGAGTCCTGACGACCGCCGCCACCTCGTCGAGGATCTGCTTCAGGTGCGGATGGCTCGCCGGATCGAGCGGGTCGCCTTCGATCTTCAGCGGGCGCTTCGTGAACAGGCTGCGCGTGACCGAGGCGATCGTCGAGGCCACGAGCGCGATGGCGAGGCCGATCACGAACAGCGGCGTCGCGCCCATGTCGTCGAAGATGTCGATCGTCGCGAGCGCGGCGAACACCACCACCGCGATCACGAGCGGAAGCGACACGTAGAACATCACGCCGGTGAGCAGCAGGACCACGCGGTAGGCGCGGCGGATCCCGGGCTCGTGATCGGTGGTTCGCAGCGCGCGGTCCGACAGGAGGTTGCCCGCGATGAGCAGCGCGATGAGCAGGAGGATCCAGCCGCCGACGATCGGCACGCCGAACGCGAGCGCCTCGTCGGTCGAGATCGAGGATGACGACTCATGCGGACGCACGCCGTCGAGCTTTTCGCGGAATTTGGCGTAGAGCGCCGGCGAGAGCCCGTTGGCCTTCGCGCGTTCGAGATAGATGCTCGCCCACTTGTAGTCCTGCCTCATCCCGGCGGTCGCCGCTGCGAGGTAATTGGACTCCATGTCATTGGGCGCGAGTGCGAGCACGCGCTCGAGGCATGCGGACAGGTCATCTCCGTTGTCCCCGGACATGCCGCGCGCGCGGCAATCGAGCTTCAGGGTGTCGACATCGTCCGGCAGCGCCTCGGCGGAGGCCCGGGCGAGCTCGCTGGCGCGCGGGAGATCCGCCGGCTTTCGCCGCGTCAGCAGCACGGCCGCAAGCCTCGACTTGTTGTAGGGCGAGCTCGGCGCCAGCGAGAGGGCGGCCTCGCACTCCTTGATCCCGGCCTCGAGGTCGCTGAGCGCGAGCACGCCACAGAGCCGGCGATGCGGGTGGTCGACATTCGGCGCCAGCGCGACGACCTTGCGATAGCCCGCGATTGCCTCGGTGGCGTTCTGCGCGTCGCGCGCGGCGTTGGCCTGGTCCCACGCGGTAGCGGCTTCGGCGCTGACCGCCGCGACGTCGGCGCGCATTCGCGCCTCTCGCTCCAGATCGGCCTTCGACGGCGGCGCCCCGCCGAATGCAACCCCGCCGACCATGAGCACCCACAACACCACTACATCTCTGCGCACCGCCGTATCGTACCTGCACGCGCGGACGAAGTGCGGATCACTGGCACGTGTGCTGGACGTCGGCGGCGGCCGCGAGCGAGGCGCACGGCTCGGGATCGAAGCTGCCGGTGAGGTGATCGCCGGTGTTCAGCGTGACGTCGAACGTGCCGGAGAACGCGCCGTTGCTGATCGCGGTGAGCGTGACCGTGCCGCTCTGGGCCGTCGCGGCGTCCTCGTCGATCGGCTGGCAGGTGCTGTCGAGGCCGCCGGTATCGAGCGAGGCTGATTTTGGCGGCACGCTCCCGGTGTTCGGGTAGATCGTGTAACTGCCCGGCGCCGTCGGTGTGGTCGACGTGCCGCCGGTGACGTCGGAGAGACCGATGCCGATGAAGCGCTGGCCCTTGCGATCGACCGGTGGCGAGGCGCTCGCGTCGCCGCACAGGCCCGACGTGCTTGCCAGGACGATCCGCGCGCTGCTCGACGAACCGCCCGCGCCGTCGGACGTGGTGACCGAGGCCGAGATCGAGTCGGCGAGGTCGAAGCCGCCGCCCGGCGTTCCGCCGTTGACGGAGCCGCCGCTGCTCGAGCTACAGGCCGCGGCGAAGGTCACAAGAGCGCAGGCAAGGACACGCATGCGGGCCACTCCGAGCAAGCAACGCGCCACGCCATGACCAATACCTTCCGCTCGTTTGGCCCGCTCCCCGCTGGGGTGAGCCGTTCCCGTGCGGGGATTTCCCAGGTACGTGGCCCTGCGTATGCAACTCCTACCGGGCATAGGAGGAACATATGCTGCGCAAGATCATGATGATCGCATTTGTCACGATGGGAATCGCTGGCTGCCGTGCGCACGCCGGTGGACATGTCGGAAGCGTCGGCGCAGGTGCCGGCGTGTCCGCGGGTCATCACTAACCCAGGGACCGAGGGGGCCGGTGCGTCACCGCTGCGCACCGGCCTGACGTACGATGGAGGCGGAGGACTGCAATCAGTCAGGGCGACGAAGAATCGACCGCGACGATCGCCGAGGGCGGCGCTCGTAAGGCCGCGCCGAAGAAGGCGCGCAAGCGGACAGCGCCCGCCGTCGTGCATGATCGCTTCGAGGTGATCGAGGAGCTCGGTGCCGGCGGTATGGGCGTGGTGTATCGCGCGCGCGATCGCCAGCTCGGGCGCGATGTCGCGCTCAAGCTCGTGCACACCGACGAGGATCCCGACGAGACGCTCGCGGCGCGCCTGATGCGAGAGGCGCAGGCGCTGGCCCAGCTGTCACACCCGAACGTCGTCGCGGTGTACGATGTCGGTCGCGCCGACGGCGGCGTGTTCGTCGCGATGGAGCTCGTCGCGGGCGAGGCCGGCGATGAATGGCTCCGCGAGCGGCGACCGTGGCGCGAGGTCGTGCGGGTGTTTCGCGATGCCGCGCGCGGACTGGCGGCGGCACACGCGGTCGGGCTCGTGCACCGCGACTTCAAGCCGGCAAACCTCATGATCGGGGCCGACGGGCGCGTGCGCGTGCTCGATTTCGGGCTCGCTCGGGCGGCGGGGTTCGGCGCCGCGGTGCGCGACAGCGGCGAGCTGGCGGACTCCGACGAGCAGGAGACGCGCAAGCTCGAGGCGGCGGAGCTCGAGCCGAACGTGTCGATGTCCGGCAAGCCCTCTGCGTCGCTTCTCGACATCGCGCTTACCCGCGACGGCGCGGTCGTCGGCACGCCGCAGTACATGGCGCCCGAACAGTTCGTCGGCGCGCCATACGACGCACGCACCGATCAGTTCAGCTTCTGCATCGCGCTGTACAAGGCGCTGTACGGGGTGCGGCCGTTCGAGGGCAAGACGTTCGGCGAGCTCAAGCAGAACGTCGTGCACGGCCGGATGCGCACGCCGCCCGAGAGTGACGTGCCGGCGTGGGTGCGCGAGGTCGCCGTACGCGGGCTCGAGGTCGATCCGGAGAAGCGGTGGCCATCGATGGACGCGATCATCGAGATCCTCGCGCGCGATCCGGGTGCGCGGCGGCGGCGGATCGCGCTCGCGGCGGCCGCGGTGGTGCTCGCCGGCGGCGGCGCGGCCGCGGCGTGGGCGATGACGCACGACAAGTCCGCGGTGTGTCGCGGCAGCGAGCGCGAGCTGACCGGTGTGTGGGACGAGCCGCGCCGCGGCGCCGTGCTGGCAGCGTTCACGAAGACCGGCAAGCCATTCGCGAACGACGCGTTCGCCGCGGTCACGCAGAGCCTCGACAGCTACGCGCGCAACTGGGTCGCGATGCGCGGCGAGGCCTGCGAGGCGACCCGCGTGCATGGAACCCAGTCCCAGGATCTGCTCGATCTGCGGATCGCGTGCCTGCAGCGACGCCTCCACGACGTCGGCGCGATGGTCGACGTGCTCGCGTCCGCGGACGGCGAGGTCGTGGCGCGCGCGAGCGAGCTCACCGCTCAGCTGCCTCCGCTCGATGCATGTGCTGACACCGAGGCACTCCGCGCGCCGGTGCGGCGCCCCACCGACGCGAAGACCGCTGCGCGCGTCGATGCCGCGCAGAAGACGCTCGCGGCCGTGCTCGCGCAATCGCAGGCCGGGCACTACCCGGCCGCACAGAAGCTGCTCGCACCGCTCCTCACCGAGGCCACTGCGCTGGGCTGGCGGCCACTCGAGGGCGAGGTGCTGCTCGCCGCCGCGCAGCTCGCCGACTCGACAGGCGCGTATCCCGATGCGGTGAAGCTGTTCAAGGATGCCTCGGTCGCCGCCGAGGCCGGCCGCGACGACGAGACCGCGGCGCTCGCGCGCAATGGACTCGTGTGGGTGACCGGCGAGCGGCTCGGCAAGTACGACGAGGCGCAGGACCTCGCGCGCGACGCCGAGGCGAAGGTCGAGCGGGTCGGCCACAACGACATGCTGCGTGCCGATCTCGATCAGAAGATGTCGGCTCTGTTCGTCGAGGAGGGCAAGTACGCCGAGGCCGAGCAGCGCAGCCAGCGCGTCCTCGAGCTCCGCCAGAAGACGCTCAAGCCCGACGATCCGCGGATCGCGTC
>Ga0157374_10003405_pt1 | contig 13355 bp, 12 predicted proteins | sample M25metaG_FD_115308 | JGI IMG/M metagenome (GOLD analysis project Ga0157374, IMG submission 115308) | Miscanthus rhizosphere microbial communities from Kellogg Biological Station, Michigan, USA - M2-5 metaG | ecosystem: Host-associated > Plants > Roots > Rhizosphere > Soil | place: USA: Michigan...
AGCCGGCGTTCGACCCGAGTACCGTCATATCGGCCACACGGTCACCAAGCTGAAAGCCGCTCACGCCAATGCCGAGCTGGTCGATTTCCCCGACGACGTTATATCCGATTACGAACGGTGGCCGGCGGGCGGAAGTTTGCGGGTAGAGGTGGCGCCGGATCACGACGTCGGTGTACTCCAGACCCGAGGCGAGCACGCGCACTCGCACCTCGCCCCGCCCGGCCGTCGGCAGAGAAGCGTCGACGACCTCCAGCCCGTCGGGACCGCCGAAGCAGCGGACTTGAACAACCCGGTTGTGCGGCTCGCTCATGGGAGGACTCCTCGTAGGTCAGCTCTATCTTGGTGAGCCTTTTGCTCCTTGGCCGTTCCTGGGAAGAAGTTCACCGCGAATGTAGGTTAATTCCATTAGTGTGTTTGCGCAGGAAGATTAGGGCTATCCTTGACTGCATTGGCGAAAGTTAGCTTGGTCTGTCGCCTAACGGCGGTGATATCCGATTTGGCACTATCATCGGAATTGCGGCGCTACCGCTACCTGCGGACCCAGCGTCGCGAATGATGAGAAGCGCGTTGGCGGACATTCGGGTGACGGGTTTTCGCGCAGGTACGTGTTCGACCTCTAGAGCGCTCGACCGCGACTCAATCATCGATCAATTGATAAGCTGAGGTCCAAAAGTCGTGAACTGTGGAGGGCATACCCAGCACGTCCGGACGACGTTGTACCATCAAGACACCGACCATCCCTTCCTTCGGATCGACCCACCAGGACGAGCCAAAGGCACCATCCCACCCGAATCGTCCAGGCACAGCCGCAAGTTCGCTACGCTTAGTGATCACTCCTACACCAAAGCCCCATCCGTGGTCATCCCAGAAGTTCTCGAAGAACGGAGATACTGCCTTCTGTTCGGTCGGGAGTTGGTCCGTCGTCATCGCCTCGATCGAAAAACGTGAAAGAATACGTTCATCGCCATAGGTGCCGCAATTCAGCATCATCCGTCCAAACGCAGCCATATCGTCAGCCGTAGAGACAAGTCCTCCCGCGCCGCCTTCAAAGGTAGGCGGGCGCGACGCCCAGCCTCCGCTGGCTGCATCCATGACGACGAGCTGCCCGGTGACAATATCCGCGCCGTAGCAGATTGGATGGCGATCACGTTTCGCCTCCGGCACGTAGAACCCGGTGTCATTCATCCCGAGCGGTTCCAAGATCCGCTCTCGCAGGAAAGCGCCGAGCGACTTGCCCGAGACCCGTGCAATCAGCACGCCTAATATGTCGCAACTCATGTGGTACAACCACCGTTCCCCCGGTTGAAACGCGAGCGGGAGGTTACCCAGACGTTTCATGAACTCGTCCGAGGAGTGTGCGAACGGGAAAGCAAACAGAGGCAGTTGTGCTTCCATCATTGCTTTCACTAGGGGACAGCTCGGCGAGATAAATTCGACTTCGCCGTATCCGGATCGGAACGTCATGAGATCACGCAGGGTGATCGGACGCTTCGCGGGCACCGTATCGTCTAGTGGACTGTCAATTGTCCGCAGGACCCTACGATCCTTCAGCTCCGGCAACCATTCATCGACTGGATCGTCGAGCCTGACCTTGCACTCTTCGATGAGGCACATGGCGCCGACTGCCGTAATCGGCTTTGTCATAGAGGCGAGGCGGAACATCGCGTTCCGGTGGATCGGCTCCTGGGTCTTGTAGCCCATCGTACCAATCGCGTCCACATGCTCACGACCGCAGTGGTGAACCAGCATTACGAGACCGGGCGCAGCACCGTTATCAACGTGACGCTTCATGACTTCACGCATCCGAGTCACGCGCGCTGGGTCAAAGTGGTTGATGCGTGATTTCAGAGTGCTGGTAATCCCTTCGCCCATGTCCCCTCCTCGTTCGGGTGGGAAGGCCACAGTGTGTCCTCCAGGAGCAGTCGCGCAACTGGGGCTTGTACGTACACCATGTCCGCTAACGCCGTCGCGAATAACAGCTGCGGAAGCCACCGTCCGACCGCTCGGGGTCAAGGAGACGTCGTGAGCCGCGAATCGGACCATCGCGTACCTCCGCTCCCGAAGCCCCGCAAGCTGGGCGTCGGCTACATCGAACGGCTGCGAGGCTGACACGCTGGACCGGCTGGCGACGGGCGGCGATGCGGCCCGGGCGACGCTGCGTGAGATCTTCCCGCACACGATTCACCTGCATCCCGATGACTCAGGCGGCGAGCGCCTCTGGGCGGTGTTGGTGCGACGAGGGCGTTAAGGGCTTTGCTCGCGAGCGTCCAACAGAACAAGTGGAACATGACACAAGCGGCGCGTCAGCTTAGTCTGAGTTGCAATACGCTCTACAGCAAGCTGCAACGCCATGGCATTCAGGCCGGCGCTTGGCGGTTACGTGGAGATTGAGACTCGGTCTGCCTGCCGGGAGCAAGAGTCAGTGCCGGTCGTTAAAGTCTACGGGCCCGTTCACCGAAACCGCGACAGCCTGCGCGGTCAGCACGACGTCTAGTGTCGCTCGTCGTGCATCAATCTCGGGATGGCGTTGCGGTAATACTCAAGTAGTGGCATGCCTGCGGCGGTGATCCGCAGGCGGCCGTCAACCCCCAGTTCGATTGCGCGGCGCTTGAGCAGCAGCAGCAGCGCTTGACTAAAGGCGTAATCTTCACCATTGCTGGTGATAATGACAGGCACACCAGCAAGGCGCAGTGCGGCCGCACGCGATAGCGCGCGCTGTTTGAGTTCTAGTTCGGCGAGGCCACCCGGCCCCTCGGCAAGCAGCACCTCGGCGACCAGGCTGATGGGCAGCGCCGGAATCAACGCCGCGATGCGACCCTTCAGGTCCTCACCGAGTCGGGTTACATGCTGGCGCCGAAGCAGCGGATCGTCATCGTCTACGAGGCAGCCACGTTCGGCCTGCCACTGCACGAGCGACAGAGGGCGGCCGAAGTTCGCGACGGCCTGGCCGAAAGGTTGGCCCAGACCGATCATGCGCGGCATCATTAACACGGAAAAACGTAGGAATGCGGCCAGGGAATACAGGCGGTTCTTGCCGCGGAATCCCTGCTCGCGATGCGCGAGCAGCGTGCGATCCTCTGGAATGCGGTCGTAGCCGAGGCCGACCGGCACGAACACGATGTCGCGGCAACGATCGTGGTTAAGCGCACGTAGGACGTAGCTGAGCAGGCCGAGCTTGAGCGGTTGCAGAGCACCGTCTCGGCTCAGCCCGCCTTCGAGAAACAGGCCCTGCGGCACGCAATGCGCGGCGGCCAGGAATACATAGCGTTCGAGCAGGACGCGGTACAGTCGGTCGCCACCCCCGTCGCGCCGTACGATGTAGCATCCGATCGCGTGCACCAGGTGGCGAAGTGGCCAGACTAGCGCCCATTCGCCTGCCGAATAGGAGATCACTGCGCGCTTGGAGGCGAGGTAGATGAGCAGCAAGGGATCGATGTTGGAGCGGTGATTGGACACCAGCACCACGCAACAATCGCGGCCGATGCCCCCGAGGGCGTCACGGTCCTCGTACTCGGCACGGATCCAGTACAGGGTGCGCAACGTCCAACGCGCGAGCCAATAGCCGACGCGAAAATACAGCAGCGTGCTGAACGACGGCACGATCTCTTCCACATAGACCCGTGCGCGCAGCCGCACAGCTTCCTGTGTGCCCTCACCCGTGGCCACGGTGGCCGCTATTGCTGCCACCACCACGGTATCGTTAAGTAGACGGTCCAACCACTCCGAGCGCTTGGCGAGTACGTAATTGCTGAGGCCGAAGCCCAGCTGTTCATCGAGCCTGCGAATCGCACGCTCGCGGCGCCGGTAGAACGTTCGGGTGAGCAGCGGCGCGAAGACGATCAGCCACAGGCCGGCCAGCGAGAAAAGAGCCAGCAGGAGGAGCAGCCAGAGCGATACGTCGACTGTCGTGTTCACCGGTCGCTCGTCCGCCGTGCGCTTAACGGCATTGTTCGAGTACGCCACTCAGGCGGCGCAATGGCGCCTGATCGCGAATCATGCCGAGCGTGACGGTGAAGTGCCCGCGTCGATAGCTGAAGCGATTGCGCTCCGGCACTTGCCACGCATACAGCTGGCGCAGTGCCGAGGCTTCCGGCGTCACGTCGTCATGGCTGCCGGTCACGCTGATGATGTGCTCAGGCGGTACGCAGGGCGAGCAGGGTGCATCGAGGCGCAGCAGCCATCGCCTGATGAGTTCGCGATTCCAGCCGTTTTCCCTGAGCTTCGCGGACAGGTTCCAGATGTCAGAAAAAGAGCTGTCTAGCGCGGTCTCCGCAATGTGACTGCAGTGAGCGACCGCCAACAGCGCGTCGGGACGTAGGGCGGCCGGCCAGCTAGCCGCATGCATGGCAATCGTCTTCGCGGTCTGCGCACCAAGACTGCTGCCGCCGATCGCCACAGGACCATTGCTGGTGTGCCGGCACCAGTCGATCAGTACGGCCCATTCCTGATGTTGCGCGCCGAGAAAGTCGAACATGCCACTAGGCGTACACGACAGCAGCTGTTCCCCGCCGAAATGGCCGGGCAGCACGCGACGGCCGTGCCACGGTGCCTCGGGGCGCACGACACGAATGCCGAGCGCGATCAGCGCGGCCACGTCATCGATGAGATTGCGGTAGTGATCGAACTCAACGCAAATCCCGTGTCCGAAAATGAGGGTCGGCGGATTTCTGATTCCTGCCGGTTCGTGCACTCGTGCATAGACCATGTCCTGCATGGCCGATGAGGGCGAAGCAAAGCGGAGCCAGAAATCGTTGCCGTGAGGCACGGGAAGGCGCCGCGAGACTTCAACGGCAGGCAACGCGGCCGGCACGGCGAACAGCGCGGGAATACCTTCGCCGTCCCGGCCGAATCGAGCCGCGACCTGCGCGGGCGTCGGCGGCGACATTTTTACCGAGGCATCGATCATGTTGCAGAACGGCCTAAACAACCAGCGCGTGAGATTGTGGGCGGTGCGCGTGTCAAGCCGCATTTCCTCTACAATCTGCAGCCTCTCTAGCGCGACTCCGCGTTGACCGAACAGGTAGTCATGCCACAGCTGGTCGGTGATGTAGGCCTTGAGCCGGCAACGCTCGAAATCCGCAAGGCTCGCGCGTAGCTGGCGCACGCGTCGCAAGCTCCAGCTGCGCGAGGATGTGCCGGAGATAAAGCGCTCGTCGTTCCCTTCCGCTTCGCGTGCGAGCGCCCACAGGCGCGACAGCGGAAAGAAATAGCGGCGAAGCAACACTAGTACAACGCCGTCGATCCACGGTTGAGTGAGCAGGCCCCCGGCCGGCGATCGGACCAGGCGCATCGCTTTTGCGGAGGCCACATGATGCGGCGTCTTCACTGCCGCAGTCTGTCCAAGGGTGTCGATGTGGTCAATGACTCCTCATTGCGCTTCGAGTAGCACGCAATTCTACGTATCCTTTATCGGTGACCCACGATTGCAGCCGAAGTCGATGATCACTAGGCTTTTGGGTTAGAAGCCATCTCCAATTCACGATGATGAGGAGATTACAATGATCTACTTCGGATACCAGGTAACACTGGTTCCCGCCAAACGCGATGCGCTTATTGAGACGAGTGCGCGCTTTAGGAAGATTATCGAATCGGTTGGAGTTCGCCGTGCGTTACGTGACGCGGGCCTCCGAGCGTTACGCGATGCGCGCGCGCCTGTATCAGCCCGCCGTGCAGCTGCTCGCGGTGAAACCGGCGCCGTGACTGCGCCGAAATTGGTAGCGGGGGCACGCTCTGGGACTTATTTTCACCCCCAGAGGGTGCGAATCAGGCTTAGGTAACGCCTAGTCAGTAGGCCCTGAAGGGACGGCCACTTCGTCGGCGTAGGGCGCCGATAGGCAAGGGGCGGGCGACTGGGCGATCGGCCGCTTCGATCGTCGGTGCCAGTGGAAAGCGCCGACTTTGCGGTTCTATCTTCGTCCTAGTCATAGAACTCTGGCGCCTTTCGTAGTTTGCCATTAGCGATAAAGTCATGTTGAATCCACAGCGACGCGCCGGTGGTTTTCAGGAAGTCGTCGATTTCCAGCCGGGTGCGGCGGGTTTGGCCCTTGTCGAACTCGAACACCGGGAATCGATTAAGCGTCTTTTCCTGTGGGAAGTGATACAGGTCCCCCGACAGTAACACCGGTCCCGTGTTCTTTAGTCGGATGAATAACATCTGGTGCCCGGGTGTATGCCCGGGCGCAAATTTGATGATGACGCTAGCGTCTCCGAAGATATCGTATTGATCAGTTTCGATCAGTTGTTTTGAATGTTTCTGACATCCTGCGCCCAGCCGCGAAGGCGCGCTATGTGGCCCAGGGCAGCAGCACAATCTTGCCGCCAAGTCCACCCCTGTCGATGCGGGCATGGACCTCGCTTGCCGCTGCGAGCGGCAGTCGCTCGATCACGACTGGTTGAATGGCGCCAGCGCGCAACAGCTGGAGCAGCGTCGCCATGTCGGCCTTGAATTCCTCCGGGTGAGTCGTTCGACGGGCCGTTATGCTGTAAAAAATGGCCCTACGGCCGCTGAAAAGGAAGCTCAACGCGCTCCACAGCTTGAGCCTAGCCAGGCCGAGGCCTGCGGCAATCAGGCTCTCGCCGCCGACAGCCATCGCTTGCGACCCATAACCAACAAGCAGCCCGCGGGGCCCGAGGCACGAAAATGAACGGCCGAAGTGCGCACCGCCAATCGCATCAAAGGCGATATCAACGCCGGCGCCGCCCGGGGTCAGTTGACGCACGGAAACAACGAAGTCACCTGCTTGATAGTCGATCGCCGCTGCACCGAAGCGCTCAATCACCGACAGTTTCGTCGCGGATGACGTGCCGATCGCCTTCAGACCGAGGTGGCGCGCGAGATCGAGTAACGCCGTACCGACCGTGCCAGAAGCGCCTATGACGAGAATCGTGGCGCCCGACGGTAGGTTGCGGCAGCGAGTCAGCATCTGAAAGGCGGTGAGGTAAGAAAGAGGGATGCAAACCGCCTCGGCCGGATCGATGCGATCGGGGACAGGCACGAGAAAGCGCGATGGGCGGACCGCATACTGCGCATAGCCACCAACGACACACAAATCAGCGACCATTTCTCCCTCGAGCGGTGCAACCACGCTGGGACCAATCTTTTCGACAACGCCAACGATCTCGTAACCAGGCGTGAACGGCAGCGGCCCCCTGAAATCCGGATAGCGGCCGCGCCGAATCATCGTATCGGTAAACCCGGTACCGGCGGCGAGCACCTTGATGCGAACCTCCCCGGGTCCTGGCTCAGGAATCGTCGACTCCTCCACCACTTGCAGGACTTCGGGACCGCCAAATCGCGAGATGCGCAGGTGTTGCCAAGGCATTCAACCAGCATAAGCGCATGGTTATTGCGCGTCGAGCGAACGATCGCGGCAAACCGTTCCGGAATGATTACTCCCCTCAACGCCCGCGTCCCCTTGATACCCCGTCTTCTCTTCACACCGTACATCTCCAGTAACGCCAGCCAATCCTTTTTCTTGTGCGACGAAGTGCGTGCAACGCGCAGCGGCCGCAACTCGTTGTCGATGCGCACTTTGGCAAAATCCGCGGCGAACGCTGGCGTCGCCGAGAGCGAAGACGATATAGCCGAGGCCCATGGGGGCGACGCTCATCAGCGGTTTCCAGTCGTTGCTCGGCGTGATCAGTGCGCGGATGCTGTGTCTTCGGCGAGCCGGTTCAGCCGTTCCACACTTGGCCTTCGGGCGCACCTCGGCACAAGATGTCGGGCAAGCGCTCGCCCTTCGGCGTGAAGCGAAGCGCGACGGAGTTGATGCAGTAACGCAGCCCGCTCGGCGGCGGGCCGTCGGCAAAGACGTGCCCCTGCTGCGCGCCACAGCGGGCGCACACGACCTCAAACGTCTCCGTCGCGTAGCGGGCGTCGCGCACGCGGCGCAGGTGATCTTCATCGAACGGCGCGTTGAAGCTGGGCCAACCGGTGCCGCTCTCAAACTTCGTGCCGGCCTTGAACAGCGGCAGCCCGCACAGGCGGCAGGTGAACACGCCTTCGCGCTTCTCAGCGAGGAAGACGCCGCAAAACGGTTCTTCGTCGCCGTGATGAACCATGACGCGGCGCTCTTCGTCGCTGAGGTCGTCGATCAGTCTTCTGAGTTGTGCCTCACGGGGCGGCGTCAAATCAAAATGCGGCGTGGCGGAGGAGTTCGTCATCCGCGATCCGGTTTTCCAGGCGCGTCAAACAACACCGCCTGCTTGGTGAAGACGACCCCTTCGGGATCCACCACCTCGATCAAGACCTTATGCGGCCCGCGCTGCAGTCCCACCGGAATGAGGGTGCTGCTCTGGCCGTAATCCGCCCATGACCACGGCAGGTCGTCGACGGTAATGTGCAAGTGCCCGACGCGGGGCGACAAATTGCGTGCCGCCGATCCACCCAATGGCATGATGAGCAAGTTCTCCACGCGATATGGGATGTACACCACGTTTTGCGCCAACGGACCCGGAAGCGGCGCTTCCACCGTCAATTTGGGCGCGGGCTCGTTGTCGAGGGGGACCACAGTGCTTTGAGCGAGCGAGTTCATCGCTTTCTCTCCGAGTTGCAGATCTCCTGTTCAGCTGTCACAGGCAGTGGAGGGCGCGCGCGTCATGCGCGCGCCGCCCCATGCGTGGTTTCACGTCCGCAACGTCTTGAATGAGGCGCGCACCTCATCGGTGAAGATCTTCGGTTGTTCCCACGCCGCGAAATGGCAGCCCTTGGGCGTGCGGCCGTAATGCAGAAGCTTCGGGAACGCGCGCTCGGCCCAACTCTTCGGCGCCGTGTAGATTTCGCTGGGGTTCGCGCTCACGCCGACAGGTATTGTGACGCCCTTGGCGTCAAAGAAGCCCGCCTTCGCCGTTTGCCGGAACTCCCAATAGAGCCGGGCTGATGAGATGGCTGTGTCCGTCAGCCAGTAGAACGTGATGTTGTCGAGGATGTCGTCTCGGGTAAGGCCCTCCGGCTCTCCATCGAAGGAGCGGGCGATCACCGCGTAGCTGTCCGCATCGTGATCGAGAATCCACGCCGCCAGGCCAACGGGTGAATCGACGATCCCGTAGAGCGTTTGCGGACGAAGCGCCATCTCGTTGGCGTAGCCCAGACCGTTCTTGTAGAAGAACGCGACCTGCTCGTAGGCGCGCTTTTCGTCGGGGCCGAGATCGGCGGGGGGCGGACTGCCGGCCGCAAGCGCCTGCACAATCTCGGGCGGAATGGTCCCCGGCATGTTGGTGTGGATAGCGATCAGCTCAGGAGGCGCGATGAGGGCCATCTGTTCGGTGATGAGCGCTCCCCAATCGCCGCCTTGCGCGACATACCGATTGTAGTCAAGGCGCTTCATCAGCTCGATCCAAGCCCGCGCAATGCGCTCCGGATCCCAGCCGGTTTCTGTGGGCTTGCCGGAAAAGCCGTATCCCGGCATCGATGGGATCACGAGATGGAATGCGTCCGCCTCGGTGCCGCCGTGCGCGGTGGGGTTCGTGAGCGGTTCGATGATCTTCAGTTGCTCGATAACCGAACCCGGCCAGCCATGGGTCACGATCATCGGCAGCGCATTCCGGTGCTTCGACTTCACATGGATGAAGTGGATATCCAGACCGTCGATCTGCGTCATGAAGTGCGGCAGCGATTTCAAATGCGTCTCGCACCTGCTCCAATCGTAGTCCGTTCCCCAGTGCTGGATGAGTTTTTGCATCGTGGCAAGCTGCACGCCTTGTGTTGGCCCCACCGCCGCTGGGGTCGACCAGATTCGCCGGGAAGCGGCGTCGGACACCAGTTCACGCGCCGGCCACCTTGTCATTTTGATGCGCCGGCGCAGTTCGGTGACATCGGTTCCAGGAAAGCTCACCTGGAACGAACGGATCGCGGTGTTGTCGGGCATAACTTGCTCCTGTGCCATTTGGGTTGAAGGGGAGGGGGTCGGCGTCGCGGCCAGCGAGCAGCGCAGTGCCCGCCGCCTGCGTCCTTGCTCCATTACTTGCGAAGCGACCTGAAGCCAGTGCGTACCTCCTCTGAGGCGGATTCTACTGCGCTCGGTTAGGGCGCTGAAGCGAGATGTGTAAGCGCACTTGACCCTTTGAACACGCGACCGCGAGCTACCTTCCAGTGTCAGCGTAAAGTCCAGCTCTCGGGGACGCGCTGTGATCACTGCACCGCTTGCGGCGACGTCATGTCGCGGTGCACGAGCGAATTTCGCTTTGGCGATTGAAGCGCTCACAGTACTATCGCGAGTCTTCAAGTGAACAAACTTGGCGAGCCCGGTCCCCTACCAACACCGCGGTGCAATACCGCGGACCTGCGCTCCCTAGTGTGATCCCGCCCGCAGCGACAACGGTTGCTGCGAGAACGCCTTTTTTTCTTTTTCAAAAGGACTAAAGCTATGAATCCAGTTGCACAACAGACAGGCAGTGACAAGACCGCTGTGCGACCGTTTCGAGTGGAAGTTCCGGAGGCGGAGCTGGCCGATATGCTGCGGCGCATTAAGACCACGCGGTGGCCGGAGAAGGAGACCGTCGCGGACACGTCGCAGGGTGTGCCGCTCGCGCCGCTCCAGGAACTCGCGCGCTACTGGGCGACGGACTACGACTGGCGCAAGTGCGAGGCGAAGCTCAACGCCCTGCCCCAGTTCATCACCGAGATCGACGGGCTCGACATCCACTTCATCCACGTGCGTTCGAAGCACAAGGGCGCGCTGCCCGTCATCGTCACGCACGGGTGGCCCGGTTCGATCCTCGAGCAGATCAAGCTCGTCGGCCCGCTAACCGACCCGATGGCCTTCGGAGGCCGCGCGGAGGATGCTTTCGACGTCGTGATCCCGTCGATTCCCGGTTATGGGTTCTCGGGCAAGCCGACGGCGACCGGCTGGGATCATGCCCGTATCGCGCGAGCTTGGATCGTGCTGATGAGGCGCCTGGGATACACGCGATACGTCGCGCAGGGCGGCGACGTGGGCGGACAGGTCACGGACGCCATGGCGGTCGAGGCGCCCGCGGAGCTCGTGGCCATGCACACCAACTTCTTGTTCGCCCTCCCGGAGGACGTGTCGAACGCGATCCAGTCCGGAGGACCGGCGCCGTCCGATCTCTCCGACCTGGAGCGACGCGCGCTCGACAAGCTGAAGGGCTTCTTCGTCAAGAACGCGGCCTACGCGATCGAGATGGCGACGCGTCCGCAGACCCTCTATGGACTCGCCGATTCTCCTGTCGCCCTCGCGGCCTGGCTGATCGATCACGGCGACGGCGACGACCAGCCGGCGGCGACGGTCCTCGAGGCGATGCGCACGCCGACCAAAGGGCAGCCCCCGGAGCGGCTGACGCGAGACGACGTGCTCGACAACATCACCCTCTACTGGCTGACAAATACCGGGGTCTCCGCGGCCCGCAGCTACTGGGACAACAAGCCCCCGTACTTCGGCCCCAAGAACTTCTCCATCCCGGCGGCGGTCACCGTCTTCCCCGGCGAGATCTACCAGCCCTCCCGACGCTGGGCGGAGCGCGGCTATTCGAAGCTCTCCTACTTCCACGAGGTGGACAAGGGCGGGCACTTCGCGGCGTGGGAAGAGCCGCTGCTCTTCGCGTCGGAGATGCGCGCGGGATTCAGATCGCAGCAGGCGGAGAAGGCCGCATAGACTGCGCAAAGCATTGAGGGAGGAGTAAACGTGGGGCCCGCAGAAATGGCCTGCGGGCTTCATTTCTGCGCTGGGATGGTTGGCCGCTATTCCATGCATGAATGTTCGCGCCGCGCAAGCATTGCTCGACCGCATAGAGGGAGACCTAAAGTTGGCGCGGCTCCCACCGCTGTTGTGGTATGACGTGTTGCTCGAGCTCGTTCGCGAACCGGGGGAGCGGCTGCGGCACCGCGACCTTCACCGTCGGATGCTGCTTGCGAAGTACAACCTTCAACGCTGAGGCGGCTGATCGCGCACAGGCCGGAGCTAGCCATCCAGCCGCACAAGTCCGGCAGGCTCTTAGGGGCTGTGGGCCGCGCGCGGGTCGCGCCCACATCAGCGCCAAATCTCTGCGCCGGTGCTGCGCAGCAGTAGTACCAGCTGTGACGTGTCAGCGTTTACCTGCAGTTTCAAGGCCGAGACGAGCTGCCATGTTCACAAGCTCCGCCAGCGATCGTGCGCGCATCTTGCGCATCACTCGCCCGCGATGGGCCTTCACGGTAATTTCGCTGATCCCGAGCTCGTCGCCGACCTGCTTGTTCAAACGACCTCGAACCACCAGCGCCATCACTTCATGTTCCCGGGAGCTGAGCGAGCGGTGCCGACTACGCAGTCCCTGCAAGCTTGCCTCCTCCTCGAGGGACGCGCGGCTTTGGACAAGCGCACTTTGAATGGCACTCAGCAGCACCTCGGGAACGATCGGCTTGGTCAGGAACTCGACGGCGCCGGCTTTCATCGCCTGAACAGTCATGGGTATGTCACCGCGGCCGGTGATGAAGATGATCGGCATCTCCACGCGATCGCCGGCGATGCTCTTTTGAAGGTCGAGGCCATTGAGGTCCGGGAGACTCACATCGAGCACCAGGCAGCTCGGGCCCGATGCAGGCGGCCGAGCCAAGAACTCCCGAGAAGAAGTGAAGAGTTCCGGTTGCCAGCCGGCATCAGCGATCAGAAGTTCGAGGGACTCGCGTATGGAAACGTCATCGTCGACGATGAACACGATAGGTTTGACAACCGCCATGGTGTTCGATCTCGAGGCTTGCCGCAGGATGGTCGTTGTATCCATTTCGTATACCCCCAACTCGCGTAATCCACAAGATCCGACGCCGGCTCAGACCCCCGGAAGGGCCGCTGCCAGGGCCTCTCGCAACTCGAGCTCGCTGAATGGCTTGGACAAGCAGGCGCTGGTTGAATGCAGGAGTGCGGAACGTACCCCTTTATCGGCAAGTGCCGTGATGAAAATGATCGGCGTAGTGTGCCCCCGACGAATCAGCTCCTGCTGTAGCTCAGGTCCAGACATGCCGGGCATGGCGATGTCGAGAATCAGGCATTGGGCGAACAAGATGCAGTCAGAGGCAAGAAATTGGTCAGCCGACGCAAACGCCCGTGCCCGGTAACCGAGCTCGCGCAGGAGGTCAGGCAGGGACTCTCGAACGGACTCGTCGTCATCGATGACCGCGATCAGTGTCGATGGGGTCATTACTCGGTCCCACAGGTTGCAGCACGTGGTCCTCTTGGCGCCCGCGATCGCAGGATGCGCGACTTCCCATCGTTTTGCGCTAATACCTTGGTATTGAGGTGCGGTGAACGCCTCAGTGTTATCGAGTGGCATATCGGCACCGCAGATGCACGCACGCCGGAGCGATGCTGATCTGACGGCGTTTAGAAGTTTAGTGGACACGCGCGCGCACGAGCCCGGCGTAT
>Ga0157374_10003406_pt1 | contig 13354 bp, 9 predicted proteins | sample M25metaG_FD_115308 | JGI IMG/M metagenome (GOLD analysis project Ga0157374, IMG submission 115308) | Miscanthus rhizosphere microbial communities from Kellogg Biological Station, Michigan, USA - M2-5 metaG | ecosystem: Host-associated > Plants > Roots > Rhizosphere > Soil | place: USA: Michigan...
CGTGGTCGCGCTCGGCCTTCCAAGACTCATCTTTTGTCTGGTGATAGACCATATCGAAGGTGTGCCAGCTCTGCTCGGCGATCTCGAAAGGACTCACATCGGGCTCGCAGCCGTCAGGCTCCTCGCCAGGCATCTTTGTTACGCCTTTGTAGTGAATCTTGAGGTACTGAGCGTAGGGAACGTCGAAGTTCGAGCGAGGCGCATCGTGTGTCACGTTCTGTTCGAACGCATGGGTGATCATGGGCAACCGGCTGGCGACTGTTCGCGCCGTATAGATCACGCGGACCCAGTTTGCGCCCGGCTCCCCATAGAGTGGACGCGTATTGTTGTAAATCCGGTCGGTCAAAAACTCGAGTGCCGCGCGCTGGGTGGGCGCGTAGCCATGCTCGACAGCCTTGAGATAACCGCGTGTCGTGAACTGCGATGGATGGCAGGCGATGCAGAGCTGAGTCTCTGAGTGTTGCATCACCGTGCGGAGCGCAACTGAGCCGCGTCGAGGTGTATTTGAAAGCCAGGTGTCGCCCATGTTGATGAGGAAATCCATTCCTGAGCGCACTGACTGATGCGGGTCGGTGTATGGCGGCACACCATACTCGTATGTGTGCAGCTGAAAAGCGGGATGATTGGCAGCCACGCGCACATAGTATTGGTGGCCAGGCTCAAGGATCCGTGTGCGGAACTTGTAAAGGCCGGGGTAGTTCTGTGTAGCCTCGATCCGATAAACGAACTCGCCATTTGAGAATGGCGCAACGTCGGGCTTGCCTGCCGCCCCTTTGCCCAGTTGGAAAATATCGACGTCGAGTGGCACATCGCGATCAGTGACATTCAGAACAAAGTACACAAGGCGAGGATTCTTTTCCCGGAACGTGAACTTGAACCACTGGAAGCCCTTGAGCATCGCTCCGTAGCGATCTTCATTCGGAGCTGGCGAGTAGGGCCGTTGATCGTCTGCGCCGAAGATGGTCTCGCCGAGTTCGAAGGGCTGCGCATTCTGCCAGGCGCCGTTCGGTCCGGCTGCAATGACCCCACGTTTAGAATTCGTCGAAGTACCTGACGCCTGCTCGGGCACTTGGGTCAGGGTGGTTGAGATCTGAGGCAGGGTCAATCCGGAATGAGATGCAAGGCTGACCGTGACCGGTCCGTCTTCGCGGGGCTTCAGCGTTAGATAGAAATCGAGATCGGCTGTGTGCAACCACTTCCGATCGATTTCTCCTTTAGCATCCTTCACCGTCACTTCCACGGAATCGCGGGAATCGAACGCTGCGGGATTCTCTACCGCGACGGTAAGCGCATAAGAGGATCCAGGATGTGCGGTGCCCAAGTCGATGGTTCGCGAATTGGAAGCAATCCATGCGCCGGCCTGGACCGAGCGCGTAACGTGAAGGATCTCACCCAGAAAACAGCCGACCATCGCCAGGGGAACGATGGTCCAGAGCTCGATGCGATGGCTTTTGAGCCTGATACCCATGGAACTTTGCCTCCATCAGAAAGCCTGCAAATTGGCGCGCTTACCCACGCAAAAGCCGATGCCCATTGAGCATATCAGGCAGTTTTCTCAAGCGCATCCTTCAGGGCCGATAAAGGTTGGCGGCGTTCACTCGCTGACTCGCCGCAACCGTGGCGAGAGAGTCGCGACGGATGAGGTGAGTCGGTTCACGCGAGCTTTAATTGGGGCATATCCACATTCGGTTCATGCTCCGCATTTGCTCAACCCGCAGAGATTGCATCTTGCTCGGAGGTGTGGACGCTGAACAGAGGAAGAATGCCAACCATCTTGAAGGTTTTTGAAACAAAGGTTGAGGGATTGACCAGTTTCACCGTTCCCCCAGCCCTATTTGCCTGGCGGAGTGCGTTAACAATCGATCCAATTCCCGATGAATCAATAAACGAGACCCCCTCCAGATCCAGCACGAGATAGACGTGGCCGGAAGCGAGAGCGCGATGGAACGCGCTTTCGAACAGCGTCACTGCCTCGCCGCTCGTAAACCGGCCCTTCGCTTTCAGGACGCAAACAGCCCCGGTCTCTCTGATATCCAGGTCCACAGGCCCCATCTTTCCGGCGCGATTTCGCTTTACATCGAGAGTTGAGACTTGTTAATCTCACAACCTCAATCACTTGAGAATCAACAGCTCACTTCCCCTTGTCAAGGCCAGTTTTTCCGCGATTCAGTCTGGGTAGAGATGCTCTCACCTGTGGATGATGCCGGTATAGAGGTAGGTGCACAACTTCTTGCCACGCACGACCCAACCTCGCGCGCAGCGATTGTTGCTGCAGTTGCTGTAGCGCAGATCCCAAATTGCGCATGTGCCGTTCACCGCTTCTCCGCAGACGATGTTGAGAGCGCTTGGACCCTGATTGGAGTGGCAGGCGATATCACCCCAGAGTCCTCCTCCATCACTTCGGGCAATCGCCTTATGGCGCCCCTAGTCCTTGAGGGGCCTCAAGTCCTCATCTATCCCGCCGCTGACATCTTGCGCGAAGACTATTCGCATCTGCATCTCACGCGCTCTGTCTCTTCGATCGCCTATCTCCCGCTGGTCCTGGACCATCAGTTGGTGGGAGCCATCGAATTGCTTTTCTTCTCTGGCACGGCGAGGGTGCAGGACCTCGAAAAAGTCTCTGCAATCACACAACTGGCTGCGCCGGCGATTATCGCGGCAGAAAGCGCCGAAGCACAGAAGCGCGATCTGCTCGACTCGCTTCACCGCATGTCTCAGCTTTACGATCTGGAGAAATCACTCAACGCAACCCTGGAACTAGAGCCTCTGACTGGTCTGATTCCCGGCAAAGTTGCTTCCATTCTCCCCTGCCAGGCAGTGCACCTGTGGATGTTCGATGGGGAGACTCTCCGCCTGATCTCAACCCACGGAGAAGACGACACAGTTACAGTAGGCGAGACTCGGCAAGCCGGAGATGGTTACGTAGCCGATATGGCGGAAGAGGGCGAGTCGCTTCTCATTGCCAATCCGGCCGATGAACGTCTGCGGAAACGCAATCGCGATGAATCGGCGGCTACTCCCATTTCAAATGTGCTGCTTGTACCCCTGATGCAGGAGGACGCTGAAGTGGGTGTCCTCGAGGCCATCAATCGCGAAGATCGTCCGTTTGATGATGACGACCAGTTCTTGATGATGTCGGTGGCCGAAACGGTTGCAAGCGCTCTGAAAAACGCAAGCCTCGTGCATGCTGAGCGGAAACTGGAGATTCTGAAGGCGCTGGTTGATGTGAGCGCAGAAATCACCTCCACTCTGCGCCTCGATCGATTACTGGGCATCATTGTGAATAGCCCCCAGAATGTCCTGCCCTATGATCGATGCGCGATCGCATTGGACCAGCGAGGGAAACTGCAGCTCAAAGCCGTCTCCGGCATGGCTGCGCTTCCGCTTGGGGACATCACCGTTGAGCGCCTCAATCAATTGATGCGTTGGCTCTCAACCCAGGAAGAAACCGTCTTCATTCAACAAGGAGTGGATGCGCCTGGTGTCATCGAAATACCAGCGCCAGTGGTGGAGTATTTTGCTGCCACGGGATTCCGCGCGCTTCACGCTACCCCTTTAACAGACGACCAGGGGCGGGTGGGTGTACTCCTATATGAAAGCAGCCAAGCAGATTTTCTCGATGTTCCCCACATCGAGATGATCAAGATCCTCGTGGGTCAGGCGACGGTTGCTATTCGAAACGCACTGCTCTATCGTGAAGTTCCGCTGATCAGCCTCATCGAGCCGCTAGTTAAGAAGAAGCAGAGACTCCTCAACAACAGGCGAAGCCGATGGATGGCTCTCGGCATCATTTTCGAATGTGTACTCTTTCTTTCGGTGTTTCCCCTTCCCATGCGTATCTCAGGCGACGCTGCCGTCGCTCCCCAGCGTATCGTTACGGTTGCTGCACCGGTCGATGGAACGGTGACGAGCGTCCTCGCGCACGAGGGGCAAATGGTCAACGCCGGTGACTTGCTTGGACAGATGAATGATTGGCAGTGGCGTGCCGAGCTCGTATCCACCGAAGCGAAATATCAGCAGGCCATGCTGGTTATGCAGAATGATCTTGCCCACGGCGCCGCCCAGTCCGGCACTGACCGTACTCAGGCCGAATTTCTTCACGCAGAGGTGGCTCGCGCGCGGTCTCGCGTTGAGAATGCGGAGCTGCGTTCACCCATCAATGGAGTTGTAGTAACCCCAGATCTTCAGAACTTCGCGGGTAAACGCCTGGACGCCGGTGCCTCCTTTGCGCAAGTCCTTGATCTCTCATCCGCCATTGTGCAGGTCTCCATTCCGGAACAGGACCTTGTGTTAATGAAGCGCGGAGCGGAGGTGGCAATCAAGCTCGACAGCTATCCCCAGCGCACATTCCGAGGGCGAATCGCGGTAGTGAGTCCAGAAGCAAAGTCCGGAGATGGCGATCGCACATTCACTGTCGAGGTACCACTCTCCAATGCTGATGCAACGCTACGCTCAGGAATGACAGGGCGCGGCAAGGTTTCTCTAGGCTGGCATCCGACCGGATACGTAATTCTTCGGCGGCCTTCACTTTGGGTCTGGCAGACACTCTGGAACTGGATCGGGTGGTAGGGGATATGAGAACTGCATCTGAACTTGCTCGGGCCATCTCCGCAACGGTCCTGATCTTCGCATGCATTCTCTGCACCGGATGCGATTCCCATACCCCAGCGGTGGACGCAAGTGCTGTACAGTCCTCAACGGCCCAGCCCAGCAAGACTTCACCGACCCTGCCGCCTATGGCTGACCGAACTGATCCGACATCATTCACGACCGCCGGCCCCTTGGTTGCGGAGCAGCAGGCAGACATCTCTGCCGAGCGAAATGGCCGAATTCAGTCGGTCCATGTTCGTATCGGCGACCGCGTCAAAAGAGGGCAGGTCCTGGCTCAACTCGATGATCGCGAACTGCAGGCAGTATGTGCAGCTCATAAAGCACATGTGCAATCGGCCCTTTCTCAACTTCGCGAGTGGCAATCGGAACAGATGACAGCGGAAGCTGATCTACGGCGCGCCAATGCCATGCGCGACGCGAAGATTATCAGCGAAGAGAACTGGGAACATGCAAAGTATCGTGTAGATGAAACCATCGCTGAAGTGGCTCGCTATCGAGAGGAAGCGGCGGCCTCTCAGGCAAATCTGAACTCGGCGAATGTCGAGCTTGAGCAATCGCAGATCACGGCTCCATTCGCCGGCGTGGTGGGGCGCAGTTCGGTACGACTCGCACAGCAGGTCAAGCCCGGTGACGTTCTCTTTTGGATCACCGCCGAATCGCCCCTGCAAATCTTATTCACGGTTCCCGAAACCGCAATGGCTGCCTTCACCTCCGGAAAGAACTTGGAGCTCACCACCGCAGACTATCCCGGCCTTCATCAGCAGGCGCGTATTAACCGTGTCAGCCCGGTGGTCGATCCGGCAAGTGGGAGCATCCAGATCATTGGCGCTGTAGTCCATCCATCTCCGCTACTCAAGCCCGGTATGACCATGCAGGTGAGACTGGCACAATGAACCTGACTGAAGCGCTCGATGCAGTTCTTCCTGAACTTCCTCAGGCGCGCCCGTCACGCTCTCAGCCTCCGCGGCTTGATCCCGACCTGATCGTTCACGAATCGGTGCTCGATGGAGAACCAATTGTAGGGGTGCTCAAGCGCGGCAAGAACGCATATTTCCGCTTGGCCCCGTTCCAATGGCAGCTTCTGCAGCTCTTCGATGGCCGGCGATCATACCAGGAAATTTCCGAGCTTTTCACTAGCCAATGCGGCTCGCTGATCACCCCTGAAGACGTTCGCGCGTTTGCTTCCGAAATGGAGGGATCAGAGCTCTGGTACGAGAGCTATCAGGACAAGAACCTGGCAATGCGCCAGAAGTTGCTGGCGCAACGCGAGCGTAGAACAAAAGCCAAACTCAATATTGCGCACATCAGCTTCTCAGCATGGGATCCGGACCGCTACTTCGATTGGCTTGACAGCGCAGCGGGACGCTTCATATACAGCCGCTGGTCACTGCTGGCGGCCATCACGCTCTTCGTCGTGGAAACCATCATGGTAGTGAACAACTGGAGCATGATTGGCCCGGACACGGCGACTTTCTTCAACTTCGCCCAGAAGAATCTCAATGATCTTGCCCGTTTCTGGATCTTGATTCTGATTGTCGGCTTTATTCATGAATCGGCGCATGGACTCACCTGCAAGCACTATGGCGGTCAAGTGCACAGCATGGGACTAATGTTTCTCTATCTCACCCCGTGCTTCTTCGTTGATGTCACCGAAAGCTGGGTGTCGGCGACGAAAGTCCAGCGTCTGGCGACCATCATTGCTGGTATATGGATTGAGCTCGTCGTCTGCGGCATCGCGATGGCATTCTGGCTCCACGCTCCCGCGGGAAGCTGGTTCCACAAGTTGACCTATGAATTCATTCTTCTAACCGGAATCGCCGCGGTCATCATCAATCTGAATCCTTTGCTCAAGCTTGACGGATATTACTTCCTCACCGAGATCATCGAGATTCCGGAGTTGAAGGAGAGGTCCTCCGCTTTCTTGTCGGCATGGCTTAAGGCAAATATCTTCAGATTGCCGGTCGATGTTCCGGTCGTGCCCCGCCGCCGAGTCGCGCTCTTCGTCTGCTATGCCATTCTCTCGGCAACGTACAGCTACCTTCTGCTCTTCTTCGTAATGCGCTTCGGTTATCGCATAGGTGCAAGGTGGTTGGGAGACTTTGCTCTCATCCCTACCCTTGTCACCGCCTTCTTCATCTTCCGCTCGAGACTTCAGGCTCTTGGAGGCATGACGAAAGAAAGCTGGAGCCGGATCACCGGGACAACCATCTGGCGCAGACCCGCGTATTTGCTAGCCGCAATCGCCGCCTGCGCGATCCTGTTTGCCCCACTATGGCGTGACCGAGAACATGCATACTTCGTAGTCGAACCAGCTGAGTCGCAAACCATCTGCGCGGCGGTTCCCGGACAGGTCGAGTCCGTCTTCGTCCGGGAAGGCGATCAGGTTCATGCCGGACAGCCTCTGCTCAGGATGACCAGTATTCAAGCGGCATCAATGCGATCAGCGGCCTTTGCAAGATCCGGGCAGGCACGGTTCGACGCCTTCACCTCACAAATCCAGGGCAAGAGTATCGGAACTGCGGCAGCGGATCAGGCGGCGGCGCAACGCAACGCTGAGTTGGCCGACGAAGCAGTATCTTCGCTCGTCCTGAAGGCGCCGGCCAACGGCGTCATTCTGGGAGAGAACCCGGCGAAGCTTGTGTTTGAGAATGTCGGCTCTGGTCAGCCGCTTATCCGAATCGCGGAGGGCGGGAGTAAAGTTCGGATCTTCATCCCGGTCACGGCTCTCCGACACGTTCGCCCTGCCGCCGAGATCGCGCTGTCGATCCCCGGCCAATTCTCCGTTATGCACTTGCGATTAACAGCAATTTCAGGAGAGCCAGTGCAGTTGCCATCCGGGCTGGTCGCAGCGGAAAAATATAAGGGATTGACGCTTCCGATGTTCTACAACTCTGTCATTCCATTGCCTGCAGATATGTCTGGATCGGCCTACGGTGTTTCCGGAGGCTCGATCATCTTCGGAGAAAGACGGAGCTTGGCGCGACGTGTTGCATCTGGATTGTCGAACATGGTGCGAAGGCACATCTGGTGGTAAAGGCGAAGACGGCGGCCTAAGCCGCCGTCTCTTCTGGGGGAGCCGACCTGATCGGTCAAAATCCCATGCTCACTTAGCTGACTACCCGCCCAACCCGCAAAGTTGTCCTGAATGCGGTAGCGAGCTTTGCTGCGCTGATAGTGTTGGCGACTGCCTTGGGGCTTGTCTTCGCCGGTGTCGTCTTCTTCGCAATGTTGCTGTTGATCAAAGACTTCTTCGTGACCGCCATTGTTTTCTCCATCAGAATTGAAGTTTTTGGAAATTCGTTGCAAATGCTGCGCCAAGTTTTCGCGGAAGTCGTCCTTCTAGGTCAACGTTCCAACACGCGCTAGTAAACTATGCGACCGACCTTCATGGTGGTCTTCAAGGTCGTCTGCATCGCCGTCGCGAGCTTCGCCGAGGAGATCGCTTTTCCCGCCGCTTTCGGGCTGGCCTTCTTCGTGGTCTTTTTCGAGGAGTTGTTGCTGATCAGGGACTTCTTTGTAATTGCCATTTTCTTTTTCCCCCAGGAAGTGAAATGACCGCTTGTTGCAACGAACGATTGCAGGTGAAGTGCCAAACTCTTTGCCTCACCTGCGATAATCGATAAATAATTTATAATGTTTAACTTAAGAAGAGGATCGCGAAGATGTGATCTCCCTTGGCATTGACCCAGCAGGTGAATTCTTAAACCGCTTGGGGTTAATTTTTCACCTGACCGAACTTATAGAGAATACTTTCGGCACAGATACTTCATCCTCTGTACGTCCATACTGAGCAATCGCGCTGCAGCTGTCTTGCTTCCGTCGCTTCTCCGAAGGGCGGTTGTCAAAAGCGCCATCTCTAACTGACGAATTTGCCCATCAAAGCTTGTACCCCCTTCAGGCAGGAGAATCGCCTCGCTCGCCGCTAGGCTGCGCTCGATCACGCGTGCTGGCAAATCCTCGGGGCCAATTTCATCACCCCTCGTCGTAATTACCAACCGCTGAATCAAATTCTCCAGTTCGCGCACATTACCCGGCCAAGTGTGCTCTTCGAGAGCGCTCAGAGCACCCGGGCTGATCCGTTTTACAGTGATTCCATTGGCCGTGCAATGTACTTGCAGGAAGTGCTCGCAAAGCAGGGAAATGTCTCCCGTCCGCTCTCGCAGCGGCGGAAGGCAGACCGGAATCACATGAATTCGGTAATAAAGATCCTCGCGGAATCGGCCTTTGCGGACCATCTCTTCAAGGGGCTCATTCGTCGCACAAATCAGCCGGAAGTCGATTTTGCGGAGTGTCCTGGCGCCCAGTCGCTGAACCTGGTGATCTTCCAGAACTCGAAGTAGCTTGGTCTGAAGAGCGAGTGTCAAGGTAGCGATCTCATCCAGAAACAGCGTTCCGCCGTCCGCCATCTCGATGTGCCCAGGCCGGGACTCCGTTGCTCCAGTGAACGCACCTTTCTCACTCCCAAAAAGTTCTGACTCGATGAGATTCTCAGGTAAAGCTGCACAGTTCAGCCGGATAAACGGCTTGGTGGCTCTCCGGCTCAACGACACAATTGCGCGCGCAGCCAGTTCCTTCCCGGTGCCGCTTTCTCCCCGGATTAGGACATTGATGTTGCTTTTAGCAATCTGCTGGATCGCATCGTAAACACGGCGCATTGACTCGCTGGAGCCGATAAAGTCTTCAAAGCTGCTGGCCTCCAGCACCTGCTGGCGCGACCACTCTCGCTCCGCCTCTTCGGTCCTTCGGCGAATTCCGTCCACGATGGCGGTTCGCACTTCGAGGACGTCCAATGGAGTGCGGAAGTGCGAATCGGCACCCGCCTCCAAGGCAAGCCGTTCAACCGATCGCGTTCGGGCTCGGCTGATAGATACCAGGGTGAAATCTCGATTCAGCCGGCGCAATTCTTCCAGAACAGGGATCCCGCCGTAGGAATCGTCACCCACCGTATCTATATCGATCACCACAGCGGCGACGCCTTTTTCGCGCGACCACCGTGCCAGATCGTCATAAGTGTCGCGAACTGCAATTTCGCACCAGGGCTTCAATTCTGTCTCGAGAAGGTCGATAAATTCCCGGTCGACTGCAACCACGCACACTTTCGGACGCGTCTTTGCAGACGGAGGCGCAGGCCTCAGAAGCCCATTCCGCGATGGAATCATAATCGAACCTATATAGGACAAGCCGATCGCTCCTCAAGCTTTTTCGGCGGCATTAAAGACCACTCGAGGAAGTGCCCCTTTTTCCTGAGGATCTTTCGTTCCCGCCGGGCAGGTAGGCGCATCGGGTCTGACTTCGCGCAAGCGATCCAGCATCCATAATCCCCTCGGCCGAATGGTCGCTTCCCATAGCCACTCGAGTGGAGTACTATACTCTCGCATAGCCATTCGAGTGGAGAGAACGCTGACAACAATGAAGAGACCGCCGGAAGCCGGAGACGTTTTGCAGGGGACCCTGGATATGCTGGTCCTGCGTACCCTGATTTTGGGCCCTGCCCACGGTCACACTATCGCCCAGATGATCGAGCAAACCTCTGAAAACGCTCTGGAAGTGGAGCAGGGCTCGTTATATCCGGCCCTTCACCGTCTCGAAGATCGAGGTTGGCTCTCATCGGAGTGGGGCGTCAGCGATAACAATCGAAAAGCCAAGTTTTATCGCCTCACTGCGAAGGGCAGGAAAGAGTTGAACGCTGCGACTGGACGTTGGCGCAGGATGACACGCGCCATTGACCTGATTCTGGGCCCGTCAACAGAGTAGCCGGGGAGGACTGTCGAGATGTCTATGCGTCGCTTCTTGCACCGTTCCAGAAAAGATGAGGATCTGGCCGCCGAGATCGAATCGCACCTCGCGCATCAGCAGGATGCCAATCAGGCGCATGGTTACGATCCGGAGGAGGCGCGTCGGCAGGCGCGAGTGCGTTTCGGTAATCCCCGTACAACTCGGGAACGGGTGTGGCGGTACCGTTCGTTTCCATGGATCGAAGATCTGAGAAGAGACTTTGTCTTCGCATTGCGAGCTCTGAGGAAGACGCCAGGCGTCACCTTCATCGCAGTTCTGGTGATCGCGGTCGGGATAGGCGTAAACACAGCGGTTTTTACTGTCATCGATGCCGTGCTGCTGAAACCGCTTACCTATCCCAACCCTCAAGAATTGGTGTCGCTGACGAATACGGGGCCGCGGGGCTCGTTCTCGGGAGCCAGCATACCCAGGTTCAGCCTTTGGCGCCAGCAGACCAGCATCTTCCAGAAAGTCGCCGCAATCGATTTTGGTGGCGCGGGTATGAACATCACCGGGACAGATCATCCTGAACAGGTGCAGGGCATCCACGTTTCGGCAGACTACTTTGCAATGCTCGGCGCACCACTTGTTGAGGGACGGACATTCACCGCCGAAGAAGACAGCCCCAATGGCGGCCACGTCACGGTGCTAAGTTACGGTCTATGGAAGAGCCGCTATGGTGGAAGTCCGAACATTGTTGGATCAACAATTCAGCTCGATGGCACGCCATACCTTGTCATTGGAGTCATTGGACCTGGATTTGTGACCGAGACACCAGCGGATCTGTGGGTTCCCTTTCAATTCGACTTGAATTCCAAGGATAACGTGTTCTTTTTTACCGCGGCCGCCCGCCTGAAAACCGGCGTGACGATTCCGCAGGCCAACGCACAAATGCGGCTGGTGGCAGACGAGTTTCGCAGGTTGTATGGCAACGACTCGTTGCCTCCAAATGGGAGCTTCGGTGTCGACTCGCTCCAAAAAGAGATGATCGGCGACACCGGGTCCAGGCTCTTTGTCCTTTGGGGGGCCGTTGCGTTTGTGCTCCTGATAGCCTGCGCCAATGTTGCAAACCTTTTGCTGGCAAGAGCGACGGCACGAAGACGCGAATTCGCAACGCGAGCAGCACTCGGGGCCGGCCGTATGCAGATCATCCGCCAACTCCTTGTCGAGAGTTTGACCATGTCGCTCACCGGAGGTGCCCTTGGGCTAGGGCTTGGATTTGTGGGAGTCCGACTGCTGCTCCGGATGAATGCCGGCGACATTCCCCGCATCGGTGAGGATGGTGCCCGGATTGCGCTCGATCCCAACATCCTCCTGTTTACGCTCGGAGTTTCCCTTCTGACCGGTATTGTTTTCGGTCTTGTACCAGCGATCAGCGCATCTCGAACAAACCTTGCAACGGCTCTCAACGACAACGGGAGTCGATCAGGAATGGGCATTCGCAGCAGCAAATTTCGATCCGTGCTGGTGATTGTCGAAATGGCGCTGACCGTGGTCTTGGTGGTCGGCGCCGCATTGCTCATTCGAACCTTTATGAATCTTGAGGCGGTCGATCCCGGATTTGCGTTGCATAACGTGCTGAGTATGTCGATGTCGGTGAGCGGCGACAGGTTCCAGACAACGGCACCCGTAGCACATGTTGTTCAGGAGGGCGCTGACCGCCTTCATGGAGTTCCGGGTGTGGTTGATGCGGGCGTGAGCAATTGCCTTCCGATGGCAGGCGGCTTTGGAATGAGCTTCGACGTAGTTGGCAGGCCAAAAGGCGGTGCAGATTCATCGGGCGGAGCCGGGTTTTGTTCGATTTCGTACGGCTACTTCACCACGCTGAAGATCCCTCTGTTGGGTGGTCGCGCATTCACTAAGGGGGACAATGCCACGGCACCCAATGTTGTAGTAATTAACGAAGCCATGGCGCACCACCTCTGGCCGGGTGGCGACGCGTTAAGAGGTCGTATCTTGATTGGCGCCGGAGCCGGGCCGGCTTTTGCCGAGGAACCGCGACAGATAATCGGGATCGTTGGCAACACGCACGACAATGGCCCTAATAGTGATCCCTCTCCCATGATGTACATCCCACTCGCTCAGATGCCTGATTTGGAGACCGCGCTGAATTCGAAGGTGGCGCCGCTATATTGGTTCGTTCGCAGCCAGGGCGACCCACATACATTAACGACTTCCATCACTACGGCCCTCCGAGAGGCGAGTGGCGGTCTTCCAGTCGCGCATATCCGCACCATGGAAGAGATTGAAGCGGTGAGTATTGCGAGGCAACGGCTCAATATGCTGCTGCTCTCTGTCTTTGGATTCGCAGGGCTGTTGATGGCGGCGATCGGCGTCTATGGGGTAATGTCTTACTCCGTGCAGCAGCGCACTCAGGAGTTGGGAGTCCGCATGGCGCTCGGCGCCCAGACCTCCGATCTTCGCAACATGGTGATGCGCCAGGGAATGGTGCTTACGATGATTGGGGTGCTAATCGGGGCTGCTGGCGCCTTCTGGCTCACTCACTTTCTTGGTAGTTTCCTCTTCGGAGTAAAACCCCTTGATCCGATATCGTTCATCGCAACACCGCTCTTGTTGTGTATCGTTGCGCTCGCCTCGGTCTGGGCGCCTGCGATCAGGGCTACACGAGTCGACCCGATGGCTGCACTTCGAGTGGAATAGGGTGCTTCAGGGAAACGCCTTATTCGAGTAGACAGCCAACTTTAGATCGGCAACGAATTACGTTGGGCGAATCTCGACACGCAGCCGGAGCATAACGGCGGCGCGCTAACATGCGCCTCGCGAACTCTGGGTATCACTGCCCGCTCCTCTGTCGTGTCGATCGCAGTGATCACTTGTCACGTTTCGCTTGACACTTGATCGGCCCCTCCGCATACTGACATAGTTTATCTATGGCAGTGTAAGGAGAGCTCATGGCAGCACTCATCAGGCTGGGCAAGTCTTCCAAGACCGAACGGGATGAGATTCC
>Ga0157374_10003407_pt1 | contig 13350 bp, 15 predicted proteins | sample M25metaG_FD_115308 | JGI IMG/M metagenome (GOLD analysis project Ga0157374, IMG submission 115308) | Miscanthus rhizosphere microbial communities from Kellogg Biological Station, Michigan, USA - M2-5 metaG | ecosystem: Host-associated > Plants > Roots > Rhizosphere > Soil | place: USA: Michigan...
AAGTCGGGATAATTATAATGGATGGGTTAGTAAGTACCGGGAAATAAATTTCCCTACACAATATTAAAAATAATTTTTGCGAACTAAAAAAATTTTGTAAAGAATTTTATTAACATTTTTTATTTGCTTGTGGATAAGGACGATCGTTTTTTTGAGTTATTTTTTAAATTCATTGACAAAAACAAAGCAATTCAATCATCTTATTCCGTTTCTGTTTTTCTTACTCGCCCGCTGAAACCCTTTATTCATCAGTGTTTCATCAATTTGATTTTCATCCTGGAGTTCTTACCAGCAGTTATTGAATGATAGAGCGATTACAAAATTCAGCGTATCCAATTCACTTTTTCTCAGCTAAATCAGCAAAAATTTTTTTTTTCAAACGACAGGGCATAAACCATTAAAAACAACTAAAAAGCAATTTTTTAATCAACGAATAGACACAAACGGGTGATAGTTACCTTTGCGCAAAATCATTGTATGCGATTTGAAAAACCTGTTCCTGTATCATGGATCGCTGAATTTATAGGTGCCAAGCTCATTGGAAATAAAGAAGGAAAAGCAACGGGTATTAATGAAATACATAAGGTAGAGCAAGGTGATGTTGTATTCGTAGATCATCCAAAATATTATGATACCTGTATTCATTCTGCCGCTACATTTATCATCATCGATAAAGAAACAACCCATCCCGAAGGAAAGGCTTTATTGATCGTGGAGGACCCGTTTGAAGCCTATCTGAAACTGGTAAATCATTTTCGTCCCTTTGATCCATCAATGCGAATGGTTAGCCAAACTTCAACCATTGACAGTACAGCCGTGGTAATGCCGAATGCCTACATCGGTAATCATGTAAGCATTGGCAGCAATTGTATCATTCATCCCAATGTCACCATATTGGATCATTGCATAATCGGTAACAATGTGATCATACAAGCCGGAACGATAATTGGCAGTGATGCATTTTATTACAACAAAAAAACAAATCGGGATGTGTACTATAGAAGGATGAACAGTTGTGGAAGGGTGATCATTGAGGATTTTGTTGAAATTGGTGCAGGGTGTACGATCGATCGGGGTGTAAGTGGCGATACGCTCATTGGTGCCGGTACCAAAATGGATAATCTTGTTCATATCGGTCATGATACCCAAATAGGAAAGAACTGTTTGTTTGCGGCGCAGGTAGGCATTGCCGGCGCTACTACTATTGAAGATGAAGTAATACTTTGGGGACAGGTGGGTGTAAGCAAAACACTTACTGTTGGAAAAGGCGCTGTATTGTATGCACAAAGCGGAGTACCCGCTTCATTGGAAGGCGGTAAAAATTATTTTGGCTCACCCGCTGTCGATGCCAAAGAAAAAATGAAGGAACTGGTTTGGATAAAGAGAATTCCCGAAATATACAGGACCATGATTGATAGGATCAAGAGGGATGATATAGAACCATGATTTATAGAATTTAAAAGGATGATCAGGAAAACAGAAGAAGAATTTTTCCCCAGTTAAAGCGCCTTTAGATAAGACTTATGTATTTGCGGGTGAAAGAAATATCCTTATTTCCTTTTAATCCTTTGCAATCCTTTAATCTTGGTTCTAAGTTCTACGGTATATAATCATACGGCAGGAGGTCAGCTAAATTCTTCCAGCTCCAGTAGCCCTGGCTTACCCAATCTTTCTGATCATAGAAGTAACCATTCTCTTTGATCGCGATGCCGTCAAGAAGATCGATATAAGAAATCTGTGATCCTACATTTAGAGGAAGTTTAAATTTTTTCAGGTACTCGGGCTCTGGTTTTTTCTTATAAGTTACACTTATCTTCCTTGGGTAATAGACTTCCACTTCATGAGTGCTGTCATACATTCCATAATACGAGGTATCATAAGGGTTCCTGATAATATCGAATCTTTTATCGTACATAGAATCCAGCAAAGCAATTTCATAGCCGTCTTCATTTAAGGTGCTATCGTAATACGAGCGCATAAACTGAAGCTTGGATCCGTCGTAAGCTTTTTTTCGATTTGCGCTCCATATTCTTTGCTGGGCAAAACTGCTATCCATTTCAGAAAAAAAACAATAGCCCCGGTAAGAGCTTACCTGGGTTTTGTAATAATACATAAATGAGTCCAACTGGTAACGAAGGTTATAACCAAGAGCAAGGTTTGAAATAACGATGGGTTCGGTGGCCAATACTTTCAGCTTTTCGCTTTTTTTATAGTAATAAAAATGAACTGCTTCCGGGTTTTGCAAAGTGCATTGCAGAGCATTAGGAGTGGATCCAATGAAATTTTCGAGAAAAAATTTTCCGTATTTGTCCCAGCCATCCTTTACCTCATTGCTGCTTCTTATGACAACTTCTTCCATCGCCTTTTCTTCCTTTGTCATGTCAATTTGAAGGGGATTATTGTCATTATTGCTAATGCGGATCTCCCTGGATTGATAGCCGGTAAATGAAACGATGAGTTCATAACCTCCGGATTTTAATGATAGGGAAAATTCACCTTCCCTGTTGGTTGTTGTTCCTGATGTTGTATTCTGAGCAAAAACAGACGCGCCAAATAAGGGTTCTTTTGTTGTGGAGTCAACTACTTTTCCTGTGATGGTGAACTGGCCAAAAACGATTGTGGAGACAAATATTGATAAAAGAAAAAGACAGCTTTTCATAGTTATGCATTGTTTTCTAAAGATACAGTTCTTAGAACACTGCTTATAGCGTTTTTATTGCATGCAGGTATTTTTTACACGTTTTTTGAATGCTTTCCTGCAATGGAGTAAAGGAAAATTGCGGAAGAGCCTTTAGTAATTTATCATTCTCGAAAAAAGTGTTGCTATTCGCCACTCTTGCGCTTTCCCTGGTAAGCAGCGGCCTTTCTCCTGAAAATAATGTTTTGAATTTTTCTATTCGCCAGGCAAGGCGCCCAAGAAGAGGAGTCGCTCTTCGATGAGGATGTTTTTTCCCAAACCCGTCTGCTATGGTATTGAAAAGTTGCTGAAAGGTCCAGTTATCTCCATTAGCTATAAACCTTTGTTCTTTAATGTCGCTCTGCATGAGAAGGACAGTTGTTCTGGCCACGTCTTCAATGTCTACAAAACCATTGATGCCGGTGCTATACCATGGGAATTCATTATATATTGTTTTAAAGATCCTGCAGCTGGAGGTGTCCCAGTCCCCATAACCTAAAACAGTACTGGGATTAATGATAACAGCGTTCAATCCCTCACCTATACCCCGCCATACTTCCATCTCAGCTTTATATTTACTAATGGCATAGTGAGTGTGTATGTTACTCTCCTGCCATTTTCTTTCCTCATTAACATGACCTCCGGTTTTACTTCGCCCCAATGCGGCGACCGAGCTGATGTGTACAAAGCGCGGAATATTTTTTTCAATGGCCGCATTTATAACATTGGCAGTTCCCTGGACATTTACATGATACATCTTTTTTTTATCAACCTTATGAAAAGAAATGACAGCGGCTGAATGAATGACTGACTCAGTATCTACCATGGCTTCTTCCAGCGAAACGGGGTCCAGGATATCACCTTCAACCCATTCTACTTTTTCCAAAATCCAGGCAGGAATATAAAAGGGGGCTTTGCTTGTGCTACGACGGATCGCACGAACAGGATAATTTCTTTCAACCAGTTCCTTAATAATGTATGAACCAAGAAAGCCGGTACCACCTGTAACTAAAACCATTCTTATTAACAATTAAAATAAATAATTAGTCAAAGTTATTCCACTATTATTAATTGTACCTGTAATATCCTTTCCCTGTTTTCTTTCCAAGCTCACCTTTTTCTACTTTCTCTTTTTGAATCGCAGAAGGCATTAAACGTTCAGGTTTGTTCAACTGTTCATATACACTGCAGCTGACGGAATAGTTTATGTCATTGCCGATCAGATCCATGAGTTTAAAGGGTCCCAATTTGAATCCTGATCCCTCAAGCAAAACATCTAGGGTTTCTAAACTGACATGGCCTTCTTCAACAAGTCGTAACGACTCAATATAATACGGCCGGGCTACACGGTTTACGATAAAACCGGGAGAATCTTTACAGACAACCGGAACTTTTCCCATTTGCCGGGCCAGGTCAGTAACGACCTGCGTTATTTGCTTATTTGTATAATTCGTGTTAATTACTTCAACCAATTTCATGATGGGCGCAGGATTAAAGAAATGCATTCCAAGGAATCTTTCAGGCTGCAGAATTTTACTGGCTATACTGGTAACAGAAAGAGAAGAGGTATTGGTAGCGAATATAGTTTTATCGTCATTGATTGCTGCCAATTGGTTGAACAAATGAATTTTTGCGTCTATGTTTTCAATAATTGCTTCAATAATTACGTCCGCTACACACTCATTAAGATCATTGGTAAAATGGACGCTTTGAAATATTTTTTCTTTTTGCCCGGGGTTTATTTTACCTTTTTCAACAAGCAACTGCAAATTATTGTCAATCGTTTTTTTTGCCTTTTCAAGAACTCCGCTGTTTAATTCATATAAGATAACAGGAAGCGCAGAGCTTGCCGCTAACTGTGCAATGCCGGATCCCATTGTACCTGCTCCACAAATGCAGATATTCCTTATCATGGTTTAAAGTAAGAAGGTAAAGATAACATTGAACGCCTGATTGTTTTTTCAATAGTTTCTCTTACCTTTTAATGACAAAATTAACTGCTATGGAACCAACGCAAGGAACACAGGCTACAGTGCCTGTGTCTCCATCCACAACTTCTACTGGTTTATTGGGAACTAAAATTCCGTCAAGTATTGCATTCCTGCTCGGTATTCTTTTATTCCTGCTTCCCTTTGCCGAAATACGCTGCAATGGAGCTGCAGTGGCAAACAATACAGGTGTTGGCATTGCAACCGGGACAGAATGGAAAGAGGTTGTGACTAAAAGTATTTTTGGCAGCGGGTTTCAAAACAATCCTTCGACAAATGAGAGTAAGGTGCAGAAACAAGACCCGAACGTTTTTGCTATTGCAGCTCTTGCATTAGGCGTGATAGGTGTGCTCATTGCTTTTTTAACACCCAAAGGAGGAGGAAGATTTAATTTGTTTGTAGGCGCCCTGGCGGCAGTATCACTGATAGCAATGCTTATTGATCTCAGGTCAAAGCTTAAATCAGAAAATTCCGTAAAATCATCCGAGCTGGATCTTAATGCCGGTGTCATTGTAACTGTTGACGGCACGGGATGGTTTTATTTTACTATTATTCTTTTCATACTTGGTGGAGTTTTTTCTTACCTCCAGGGAAAGAGTAAGCAGCCGGCATAGGATATCCTCCGATTATTATGTGATCAATTATCTTTAACCCGCTTATGCGACCATTATTGTTTGCAGTATTGTCATGGTGCTGTGTCCCTTTTTTTGTTTCGGCACAATCGTATACCTGGTGGGAGGAGACAGTTCGCTGGGATGGAGTGACTCCCTGGGAACGATACATTGTGTTTACACCAGGGTTTCTTGGACCCAACGCTTTGCCGGTACCCCGCGTCACAAATGGAAGCATTGATAGCGTCAATACTTTTGGATTAAGCGGGCATTTTTATTTTTCAAATGATGATCATACACAGGATATTGCTCTTTACGCCAATTATTGTCTCGCAAAGGACAAGGTTTCGTTTGATGCTTTTTGGGTACCCATTGAGCACTTTACAATGAGTCATGAATTAAAAACGGAGCGGCACGTATTTCCTATTCATTATTATGATCATTATGGACATGGAGATCTGCATTTAAATACCAACATCCAGCTTTTTAACAACAAGGCAAAAAAAATACAATCAGCATTGCGCATCGGGTACCGTTTTCCAACTTCAGAAATTGGTGCCGCAAGATTTACCGATGCCCCGGGATATTATTTTGATATTTCATTTGCTAAAGGATTTAATTCGCATCCGGCGTTAAAATGGATAGCAATGGCAGGTGGTTATTTTTGGCAAGCCGAGATAAAAAGACATCCGCAGGATGATGCCTTTCTTTTTGGGACCGGGTTTGAATGGAATAAAAAGAATCTCAGGATTCAAACTTCTGTCAGCGGCTATCTTGGGTATTTCTACAGGATGAGAGATAAGCCCATTTTATTCAGGGCCGGTTTTGACAAAACGATCAAAAGAGAAATATTGTTCTTTCAATTTCAGCAGGGGTTGCACAATTTTAATTATACCAGTACAGAAGTGGGACTGAAATTCCGATACGGGAAATAATTGCGGATAAACTAAGAAAATATATCTCAATTAGAAATGCTTCGATCCCGTCGATGGCAACACAATGGATCAGTTCCTGGTATAAAAATTTTACCTTCGGTGAGCTATGACTGACGAATATTTTATGATGTTGGCGTTAAAAGAAGCGAAGCTTGCCTATGATGAAGATGAAATTCCCATTGGCGCCGTCGTAGTTTTAAATGACCGTGTAATTGCCCGCGGTCATAATATGACCGAGAAATTAAATGATCCGACAGCTCATGCGGAAATGATCGCATTAACTTCAGCTTTTAGTTATGTAGGAGCCAAGTATTTGCCGCAGGCATTTTTATATGTAACCATAGAGCCCTGCCTGATGTGTGCGGGAGCTATGTATTGGGGCAAATTAAAAAAGATCATTTGGGGAGCGGAAGATGAAAAAAACGGTTACAAAAGAATTACTGCTGCGAATTGGCCATTTCATCCAAAAACAGAAATTGTGCATGGGATATTAAGAGATGAATGTGGGCAGCTGATGACAGATTTTTTCAAAAAGAAACGATAATTATGCCTGCAAGATCTACCGGGAAGGTCGAATGTCTTAATCCCAACACCGGGGGGAAGATGAATATTGATACAACTGTTTATGATCTTTTTAGCAAGGCAATTTATCATACATTGAAGAAAAGTAAACAAGGTGTCACCTATACTGATATCGTCAGTGGTGTAAAACAGTGTTTCAAAGAAGAACGAACTACCTTTCAAGGATCCGTGGAATGGTATGCTGTAACTGTAAAGAACGATATGGTGGCGAAGGGAGTTATTGAAACTTTCATGGAGAAGGGAAAGAAATTACACAGATTGAAATCAACCTCACTTTCGAAATAAGAAACAATTCATACATCCGTGAACTTTAAGAGATTAATTTTGTAATCTTTTTAGAAAAGCTCAATTCTTAAATCTTAAATTTATTGTTATGGCGTTTACCTTACCTGCGTTACCATATGCATTTGATGCATTGGAACCACACATCGACAGTCAGACCATGCAAATACATCATGGCAAGCATCACCAGGCCTATGTTGACAATCTTAATAAAGCCATTGCCGGCACCGAACATGAAAATAAAAGTTTGGATCAATTGGTAGCGAATGCAGGTAAAATTTCTCCCGCTGTTCGCAATAATGGCGGCGGCCATTGGAATCATTCATTCTTTTGGAACATTCTTTCGGCAGATGGAGGTGGCAAACCTTCAGGAAAATTGGCTGATGCTATCAATGCTACATTTGGCTCTTTTGAAGCATTCCAGGAAAAATTTAATACTGCAGGTACAACAAGATTTGGAAGCGGTTGGGCCTGGTTAATCGTAAAAGATGGGAAGCTGGAAATATCATCGACTCCCAATCAGGACAACCCTTTAATGGATGTGGCTGAGGTAAAGGGTAGCCCCATTTTGGGTATTGATGTCTGGGAGCATGCCTATTATTTAAAATATCAAAACAAACGCCCGGATTATTTAAAAGCCGTATGGAATGTGATCGACTGGAAAAAGGTAGAAGAACATTTTTCCAAAGCCTGACCATAAAAAACATCAAGCTAAAGAGAGTAACTGTGAGTTACTCTTTTTTTGTGACAGAAATTTTGTGCTAATCGGAAACTGCGCAATAAAAAGAATAAGTTTATCGTTGTAAAAGATTCAGTTCCAATATCCAAAACCAGCCTCATGACAAAAGGTTTAAAGAACATTCCCGGCCGGTGGATTGCTTTTGCCGGTTATGTTTGTCTTTTTTTATTAATGGCGATAGCAGCGTTGCAGATCTATGATGCTAATTATAGGATAACGAACAGGTATAAGCAACTTGCGAATGACGCGAACACAAAACTTACACTGTTATTGGAGGGTCAGGAAGATCAGAAAGCCCTCGATGCGATAACCAAAGAGATCAAAATTCAGGAAACTGCCGCAGACAGTTATTTTGAAAGATCGATTACATACATTAACATCCTAATCGGAATAAGAGTATTGGTCCTTGTCATTATCGGAATAATCATATTTAATATGGTTGGAAAGCTTAGAAGCAAAAACAAGATCCTACAGGAAACCCAAAAGAAACTTTTGCAGAACCAATCACATTTGCTGACCTCACAACAAATTTCAAAAACCGGCAGCTGGCAGCTTAACTTAACAGAAGATCCATTAAGTGCAAGCAGGTTGATCTGGTCCGATGAGACATACCGGATATTCGGATATGAACCGGGGGAAGTGATAGTGAACAAAGAACTTTTTTTCAGTCATGTTCATGAAGTAGATCGTGAATTGATGATAAAATCTTTTCTGACAAGCATTGACACTGGTAATTCTTATGAGATCGAGCACAAAATTGTCTTAAGGAATGGTGAAACGAAATTTGTTTATGAAAGGTCAGATGTACTTTTTGACTCCCACGGCAAACCGGAAAAGGTGATAGGCACCTGCCAGGATATTACCGAGCGCAAACTGGCCGAGCAAAAATTGATTGCGTCAGAAAAAGAAAAACATCGTTTGAAAGACCAGATCAGTAAACAAAAAATTCTAAAGCAGAAGGAAATTACCCGGGCAACCATTAAAGCACAGGAAAAAGAAAGATTTGAGTTGGGGAGAGAATTACACGACAATGTGAACCAGATTTTGTCAACTTCAAAATTATTTATTGAGAATTCTTTACATAACCCGGACAGGCAGGAAGAGATGCTTAACCGCGGTAAGAACCTGATTAATTCATGCATTGAAGAGCTTCGCAAGCTCTCAAGATTTTTAGCTCCTCCCTCTTTAGGTGACCTCACACTAAGAGAATCTATTGAAGAGATTGCAGAAGAGTATAACCAGGTCGATGGAAAAAGGACTATTGAATATGCGATGGTCGATCTTAATGAGGACAGTCTCAGTGAGGACCTTAAAATATCAATTTATCGTATTATCCAGGAACAATTAAACAATATTCGAAAGCATGCCCGGGCATCGAAGGTTCAAATACTCGTGGAACACGGTAACAATAACATTTCCCTATTCATCGAAGACAATGGCTGCGGTTTTGACATTCATTCAAAACGAAAGGGACATGGCATTACCAATATCATTAATCGCGCTGAAACCTTTAATGGTGGCGTTGAAATTGTATCGTCGTCCGGAAGGGGATGCACCGTGCATGTCAATTTTAATTTGAACAGCGCCTCCGTTGTTAGTATTTCAAAAACCAAAGAGAGGGCGCAAAAAAAACTCTACGGTACGGGATCATAGCCGTGTCCGCCCCAGGGATGGCATCGTGAAATTCTTTTTATTGCTAACCATACACCTTTGAACAATCCGTATTTCTTCAAGGCCTCCAGGGCATATTGAGAGCAGGTGGGAGTAAATCTGCATTTAGGTCCGAGCCACGGAGAAATGATCCATTGGTAGATCTTTATCAGCGCAATAAACGGCAAGCTAAGTATCCGGAGAATTATTTTCATTTACGATCTTTGTCAACTTGTTCAAAATTACGTTTACTTTTTCCCTCACAATGTTAAACGCGGGAAGCTCTTTACCGGTATAAATGAAAAAGATATTTAGCTGAAGTTTCTTTTCAATCGTGGCTTCCTGCAATTGTTTTTTTTGCAGACGATAAGCTTCTCTTGTCAATCGTTTTACCCGGTTTCGGTCTACCGCCCTTTTGAAATTTTTTCCTGACACGCCAGCTCCGAATTGAAGAGTTGATGAAGAGTTAGTGATAAGTGGCGTAACCTGGTAATAAATACGGAATGGGGACAAGGGAAAACTCTTCCCTTTACTGAACAGTTGTTCAATTTGCTTCCGGCTTTTCAGTCTCTCATTTTTCCCAAGAGTGAATTGTTTGGCCACAAGTATTATAAATAAAAAGTCCCGAAGTTTTAATTCGGGACCACAAAATTATTAAAACATTCGTGCTTTCTGAATTACTTCAGTTTCCTTTCATCAGAAACACTCAGCTTCCTGCGACCCTTTCTTCTGCGGCTGGCCAGTACTTTACGGCCATTTGCTGTTTGCATGCGTTTGCGAAAGCCATGAACTGATTTTCTGCGTCGGCGATGTGGTTGAAATGTACGTTTCATAAAATTCTTTTTGTTCCGAAGGAATCCCTCCGTAATATTTTTTGAAATACGATCCGGGAGAACGGACCAGTTTCATCTCCTTCCCACAGGTCACCACACCCATGGTTTGTGAAAGGACGGCAAAGGTAAGGGTTTGATCACGGATTTGATCACGGATTTTGGGATTTTCCAGGATTTCGCGGATGGTCCGCACAGCCATTTCCGGCCTGTTTTACTGTACGAATCCGTGGAATCTGTTACCTAAATCTGCGTCATCTCTGATCGAGGTCCAAATGTTTCGATCGTACGCTTTCCCCGAAAAATGTACTGGCATGGTTATCAAAATCCTCAGTTGAATCAGTCGTATAAAATTCCCGGGAACTGTTTTTACTGCACCTGTTTTCAATTTCGGGATGACGTCGCATATAATCCTTGAGGCTTTCAGCCACAATTTCAGCCTGGCTTAAAATTCTCATATCTGCCGGTGAATACTCTTTTATTTTGTCCATCAGCAATGGATAGTGGGTACAGGCTAATAAAATCGTATCGATGGCTTCATCCTGACCCAGGAGTTGCTGGATATATTTTTTTATAAAAAAGTCGGTGCCATGGTTGTCGTATTCATTGTTCTCGACTAATGGCACCCACATCGGGCAGGCTTGCTGATATACTTTCAGATCAGGATAAAATTTTTGGATCTCCAGCACATATGAATTTGAGTTGATCGTTCCGGTTGTTCCCAGGATCCCTACATGCCTGGATTCGGAAAAGCTACCAATCACCTCTGTGGTAGGCCGGATAACACCCAGCACTCTTTTTTCTTTGTCAATCTTTGGAAGGTCATTTTGTTGTATGGTCCGCAATGCTTTTGCTGAAGCGGTATTACAGGCAAGAATTACTAAGTGACAACCTTTTGAAAAAAACCATTTTACACACTCAAGTGTATAGCGGTAAACTGTTTCAAAGGAACGATTGCCATACGGAGCTCTTGCATTATCGCCTAAATAGATGTAGTCGTAACTGGGAAGATTTTTTACGATCTCTTTCAGTACCGTTAGTCCGCCAAAACCGGAATCAAAAACACCAATTGGATTTTGTGAAGGCATATTACAAAAATAAGAAGCCCCGACAAGTCGGGGCCCTGGAAAATAAGTTCAAACAGTTTATTGATTCGGTTTGCCAACTGGCCGTTGTTGTTGTGACGTCATGTTCGGGGGAATTTTAACTCCCAATTTTGCAGCCACTGCAGGCAGCATATCATCTCCATCGGGTGCTACAAGAAACGCATCTTTGGAAAGAACATAGGCATAACCCTTTTCTTTTGCCACTGTTCTTACAGCCGTAATCGCCTTGTTATAAAGAGGCGCTAATAATTGTTGTTGTTTATTCTCGTACGCCTGTCCGGCAAGACTTTGCCAGTTTTGTATCTGGTAAGCAAGCACATTTACATCAGTACGTAATTGATTTAGGACTTGTTTCGGTGTTTTTGAGGTATCCACCTTGGTAAGCATGCTGTCTTTGTACTGATATTCCTGCACAATATTATTTAGCGTTTGATTCAACGAATCATTTTGATACTTCTGAAGTAAGGTATCTATTTTGGCGGCTTCAGGCATCAGGCCTACAACATCGTCGATCCTGATGTATCCAATTTTTGCTTGTGCATTGACACTGGTAGCAGACAGCAACCCGCATGCAATTACTACTAACGAGATAATTTTTTTCATGATTTAATTTTTGACCTTCGGTTTTTTACAGTTTGTTTTAGTGACTGTAGTTATTTTAAGATTGTTTTTTAGAATAATTGGTTGCCCTGTAAACCATATTTTTTATCTAATGCCTAATTCCCTGAGCACATCATCGCTTTTGTCCAGTTTTGGGTCGGCAAAGATAACGGTAATTCCTTCACTTTTATCAAGGATAAGATCATAACCTCTTGTTGTGGCAATTTTTTGAACAGCGTTGTAAACCTTGTCCTGAACGGGTTTTATTAATTCCTGCCTTTTTTTGAACAGATCGCCTTCAAAACCAAAGCGGTTACGCTGCTGGTCTCTCAAATATTTTTCTTTTGTAAAAAGCTGTGCTTCCCTCTTCTTGCGCAGGTCGTCGCTTAACATCACTTGTTCGGCATCATAATCTTTATACATTTTATTGAGTTCTGACTGCAGGCTGTCTATTTCTTTTTGCCAGCCGGCGGCAATGTCATCAAGCTTCGCCTGGGCCGATTTATACTCGGGCATTTTATCAAGGATATATTTGGTATCGATAATGACATATTTCTGAGCCTGGCTTAAAAAGGCTATAAGCAGCAAGCCACAGGCTATAGGCAAAATTTTTTTCATGTTGTTCAATTTATGATGAATAGATTGAATAAGAGGGTTACGATGCGGACACAAGGGCTCTTGTCATTGGAACTGGGTTTATTCAGGTTCATAGCCAAGCATAAAGGTAAAGCGTGATGCATCTTTTAGCTTGACATTGGGTCCAAGGCGGTCAATACCAATACCATAATCAAATCCAAGCAGACCAAACATAGGTAAAAAGAATCGCATCCCTACGCCGGCGCTTCTACGCAAGCGAAATGGATTATAGTCTTTGAAATCATACCAACCGTTTGCCGCTTCAAAAAATGTAAGACCATAAATTGTACTACTCGGGTTAGTGACTAAAGGATAACGAAGTTCCAACTGGTACTTATTAAAAATGGTAAAGAATTTATTTGCACTGCTTTGATCAGGATTAATAGTAGGATCAGAGCTTTCGTATACCGGGTAGCCTCTTTGGGCAATGATATCATATCCCAATAAACCATAATTATTGGTCAATCCTGCATCGCCTAACTGGAATCTTTCAAATGGTGAAAAGTCAAGTTTTTTAGTGTAACGTCCCATAAAACCATACTTGGCCGCTAGTTTTAAAACAAACTGCCTGTTCTTGTCTTCGCCTGTTGCTCTTCCAATCGGTACATACCACTCGGCATTAAAACGCCATTTGTGGTATTCCGGAGTTTTATAGGGATTGACCGAGGTTATAAGACCCGGGTTGATCGCAGAATAAGGAGGTGTAAATTGTAC
>Ga0157374_10003408_pt1 | contig 13347 bp, 12 predicted proteins | sample M25metaG_FD_115308 | JGI IMG/M metagenome (GOLD analysis project Ga0157374, IMG submission 115308) | Miscanthus rhizosphere microbial communities from Kellogg Biological Station, Michigan, USA - M2-5 metaG | ecosystem: Host-associated > Plants > Roots > Rhizosphere > Soil | place: USA: Michigan...
CATCGCACCGGCGCTGGTCTTCGCGATTCCCGGGCGCGTTCTCATCGCGATCATTCTAGCGGCAACTGGCGTCGCCACCGCCATCGCCGGTGTCGCCACCTTCGCGCGCGCCAAAACCACCGTAAACCCGACCACCCCTGAAAGGTCCTCGTCACTGGTGAGTTGGGGCATTTATAGAGTGACGCGAAACCCCATGTATCTCGGGCTCCTTCTCGAATTAACCGCTTGGGCCATTTTTCTGTCCAACCCGCTTCCCTTCCTCTTGCTCCCCGGATACATGCTCTACATCAACCGCTTCCAAATCGCACCCGAGGAACGCGCCCTCACCTCGCTCTTCGGCCGGGAGTTCGCCGACTACCAATCCCGCGTACGCCGCTGGATATAATCGAAACCATGTCTCTCCGGTCTTATTGCGTAGCGATTTTTGTAGCCGCCGTTAGCTTTGGACAACAAGCCCCGCCCATCGGCGTCCCCCACGTAGCGTTGGGCGCGGGTCCTTTCGTCTTCGACACCGCCGAGCAGCACAAGGTCCGCGCCGTGGTGGTCGCCCGCGGTTTAGTGCATCCCTGGAGCCTGGCTTTCTTACCCGACGGCAATATGCTGATCACCGAGCGCGGCGGACAACTCCGCATGGTCCGTGACGGCGTCCTCGACCCCACGCCACTCGCCGGCGTCCCCAAAGTTCAACACCTGCGCAACGCCGGACTCTTCGACATCGTCCTGCATCCCAAGTTCGCCGAAAACAAGCTGGTCTATTTCACTTACACCAAGCCGGGCGAAAATAACCAGTTCGCGACCGCGCTCGCCCGGGGCCGTCTCGACGGCGGCGCTTTGAAAGACGTCAAAGATCTCTTCGTAGGCGAGCCCACCACCGTCATCGGCGGCTCCCGCATCGCCTTCGCCCGCGACGGCAACATCTATATGACCACCGGCGCGGCCACCGGTACGCTGGCGCAGGACCCCATGAGCGACTACGGAAAAGTGTTGCGCCTGCGCGAAGATGGAACCATCCCCAACGACAACCCCTTCATCGGCCGCCCAGGATACAAGCCGGAAATCTACACGCTGGGCCATCGCGATCAACTCGGCCTCTTCATCCACCCGGAGACCGGCGCAGTATTCACCAACGAGAACGGCCCCGACGGCGGCGACGAGATCAACCTGATTCTGCCCGGACACAACTACGGGTGGCCGCTAGTGAGTTACGGCCGCACTTACGAAGGCCCGCGCCTGGCGGAGTCCCCCTCGCGCGAAGGCATCACCGAGCCTCTGGTAGTGTGGATACCGTCCATCGCTCTCTCCGGCATGACGTTCTACACCGGCGATCGTTTCCCCGCTTGGAAAGGCAACATATTTGTAGGCGGCATGCGTCAAGGCGAGATCCCCGGCACCGGCCGCCTGGAGCGCGTCGTCTTTAACGCGAAAATGGAAGAGCTGCGCCGCGAATCCTTGCTCCTGGACATGCACCAACGCATCCGCGACGTACGCCAGGGCCCCGACGGCTACCTCTACGTACTCACCGAAGAAGAAGACGGCGCGCTGCTCCGCCTCGAACCAGCGAACTAATCGGGAAGTATGACGAACGATCTCGCAGTACTGATCACCGAGATCGACGCCAACGTGAGCCACGCCGAATCACTCGCCGCAGGTCTATCGCACCACCAATTCAACTGGCGTCCCGACCCCACAAGCTGGTCCATCGGCCAGTGCCTGGCGCACTTAAATGTTGTCGACGGACAAGACCTGGCTCCTGTCCGCGCCGCCATCGCTGACGGCAAATCGCGCCAGCTCACCGGCGACGGCCCTTTCTCCTACGGATTTCTGACCCGCAAATTCGTAGCCAGCATGGAGCCTCCCGCCAAGCGCAAATTGAAAGCGCCGAAGAGCTACATCCCGCCCGAGGAATCCGATCTCCAAGCCACGCTAGCAGAATTCCGCAGGATATCGAAGGAATTGCGCACGCTAGCCCAAAGCGCGGCCGGTCTGCATCTGTCGCGAGTGAAAACCCGGATGCCCGCGTTACCCCCGCTGCTCCGCGCCTTCGTCAAGATGCCTCTAGGAGCACGCTTCGAACTCATCACCGCCCACGACCGCCGTCACTTTTGGCAAGCCGAAGCGGTCCGCAACCACCCGGACTTCCCACGATGAATGAAGACCACCTACGCCGCGTCCGCCGCATTTGGATGGTCTCCCGGAAACCACTGCAAAAATCTTCCACGGCAAACCGACCTTCTTTGTCCGCAAAAAAGTCTACGCCATGTTCGCGAACAACCACCACAACGATGGTCACGTCGCTGTGTGGCTACCCGCGCCACCGGGATTGCAACAGTTACTCATCCACAGCGCACCCGCTACCTATTTCGACCCCCCAAGGCCTCATGAATTCATGATCTCCTGAGGCTAGCTAAAATCAAAGGATGTCGGTTAGCTACCGAGACACGCACGATATTGACATAGAGCAACTTGCAGTCCTCTTTGCTAGCGTTGGTTGGCAGGCTAGGGCGGCTGATCGTGCTCGACTGCGACAACAAGTCGTCGGGGCAATGTTCGTCGTATCCGCCTGGGACGGTGACAAACTTGCCGGGTTCGCACGAGCAATATCGGATGGAGCGACCAATGCTTACATCAGCACGGTCGCCGTACTGCCGACGCATCAACGGCAAGGAATCGGCCGCGAGCTTATCCACCGGCTGACTAGTGGGCGTAAGGGACTTCTCTTTGTACTGCACGCTGATGCCGGCGTGACGGAGTTTTATTTGAAATGCGGTTTTGAGCACGCAGAAAATATGCTGCGAATCCCGCGGACGTATTGAAGCTAGAAATTTTCCTTAGGGCGCACGGCTCTCCTTAACTACCCTACGTAGGCCCCGCGGCTGGGTCGGATTCGAACTCAGCGCCATCGGCGACGAAGAACTAGCCGAGCACATTCGCGAAGCCTGGCGTCTGACCGCCCCCAAGACCCTTAGGTAACATTTACCCTTCCCCCCAGCCTCAATCAATGCGACAATTCGGTTAGAACATGATCCGGCGTGAATGCTTTCGCGCGAACTGGCGTGTTCCGGTGTTGGCAACGTTGGCCTTCGCCGGCATTACCGTTTCCTTGGCAGCGCAAGGCGATGCTGTCTCCGAACTCAAATCCGCCGTCGCCGCGCTCCAATCCAATCGCGAAGCCGCCGCGGCCGTCATCCTCAAGGGTCTCGATCGCAAGCTCCCCAAACTCGGAGACTACATAGGTTGGTTCCGCGCCACCGCCGAATTCAGCACTGGAAATTACGCAGCGGTGCCCGTGGCACTCGAACCAGTGTGGGCTCAGACTCCCACCTCGCCGCTCATTGGCCGAGCCGCTTTGTTGGGCGCGCAAGCATATCAGCAAACCGGCAACACCTCCGCCGCCGTCACCTTGCTGCGCAAATATTACAGCGCAGTGCCGCAGCCGCAAGGCGATCTGGCGATGGCCAAAGCGTTCGCTGCCTCGGGCGATCCCGTCAGCGCTGCCGTTTACGCGCAACGCGTTTACTACGGTTACCCCATCGCCAGCGAAGCCGTCGAAGCCGACTCTTTGGCTGCGAATCTCGAATCGCAACTGGGCGACAAATATCCGCCGGCCCTCGGCAACGCCATGCTCGGGCGCGCTCTCAAATTGCTGGACGCAGGGCAAACGGAAAAGGCCCGCAAGGAACTCATCGCCCTGCTGCCGCGCCTCACAGGCGCCGAACGCGATACCGCGCAAGTGAAAATCGGCGTCGCCCAATATAACTTGAAGGACACCAAAGCCGCGCAAAAGTATTTGGCCGATCTCACCGTCGAATCGCCATCCGCCGACGCCGAACGCATGTACTACCTGCTGTTGTGCGCGCGCCGCGTCAACGATCGCACCAGCATGAACGGCGTGCTGGATCAATTGGCCAGCTTGCATGCCATGTCCACCTGGCGCCTGGATGCACTCCTCGCCGTCGCCAATTCCTATCTGGTCGAAAATCAGGTGGACTCCTACGAACCGCTCTTCCGCGCGTGCTACGAGTCCTTCCCGAAGGAAACCCGCGCCGGCGGCTGCCACTGGAAAGTGACCTGGGCGCATTACCTGCGCCGCAAAGACGACGCCCGCGATTTGCTACGCGAGCACCTGCGCCTGTTCCCCAACTCCGATGAATCGTCCGCCGCCCTCTACTTTCTGGCACGCTTAGCCGAAGGCGCCGACGATCCCACCGCCGCGCGCGCCTACTACAGCGAGATCATCCGCGAGTATCCCAACTACTTTTACACCGGCCTCGCCCGCGAACGCTTAGCGGCGTTGCCCGCGACCGCCGCGACACCCTCGGCGTCCGTCAGCGATTTCCTACATACCGTCACCTTCAACACCCGCGCGCGTGTGCGTAATTTCGAGCCTAACGCCACCGCGAAGCTACGCCTGGAACGTGCGCGCCTATTGGCCTCCGCCGGCCTCGACGATTGGGCCGAGACCGAGCTTCGTTATGCCGCCCAGAACGAAGATCAGCCCCACGTCATGGGCTTGGAGCTAGCGACCATGGCCAACCACCGGGCACAACCGGATCAAGCCATGCGCTATCTGAAGCGCTACGCTCCCGACTATCTCTACCTGCGCATCGACTCCGCCCCCAACGAATTCTGGAGGCTGGCCTTCCCTCTGCCCTATCGCGCCGACTTCGAACGCTTCGCCCGCCAGAACAATCTCGACCCGTTCCTATTTGCCGCCTTGGCGCGCCAGGAATCCGAGTTCAATCCCAAAGCCGTCTCGGTTGCCAGCGCTCGCGGGCTCACGCAGATCATGCCCCCAACGGGCCGCGAACTGAGCCGCCAATTGCGGATGAAGCCGTATTCGACAGCGAGCCTGTTTCAACCGCAAGTGAACTTGAAGTTAGGATCGTTCTATCTAAAATCGCTAGCCGACAGCGTAGAAGGCCGTTGGGAGGCCGCGCTCGCCGCCTACAACGCCGGCCTCAGCCGGGCCAAAACCTGGTCCACATGGGGTGAATTTCGTGAAGCGGCCGAGTTCGTCGAAACCGTGCCTTTCACACAGACCCGCGAGTACATCCAGATCGTCCTGCGCAACGCCGACATCTATCGCCAGTTGTACGCCAACGAAAAGCCCCCTGCTCCTACCAACCGGGTATCCTATTCAAATGGGATCGATCAGCGAAGGAAAAGTTCTCGCGCCACCGGTGCCCCCTGACGTTCGCCTGCGCTTCCGCAGCGAGCGCGCCGCCGGGCTTAACGAAAGTGTCATTCGTGAAATGACTCGCCTGGCGTTCCAGTACAACGCCGTCAACCTGGCGCAAGGCTACCCCGACTTCCCCGCCCCCGACATCCTCAAGCGCGCCGCCATCGAAGCCATCGAAGCCGACATCAATCAATACTCCATCACCTGGGGCGCGAAGCCGTTTCGCGACGCCATCGCCGCCAAGTATCGCCGCCACTATCAGCTCGACTTCGACCCCGAACGCGAAATCACCGTAGTCTGCGGAGCCACCGAAGGCATGATCGCCTCGCTCACCGGCGTCACCAATCCCGGGGACGAGCTGGTAGTCTTCGAACCGTTCTACGAAAACTACGGCCCCGATTCCGTGTTGTGCGGCTGCACCCGCAAGCTGGTCGCCTTGCGCCCTCCCGATTGGACCTTCGACCGCGACGAGCTCCGCCGGGCGTTTTCCAAGCGCACCAAAGCCATCATCCTGAACTCGCCCAATAACCCTACGGGCCGCGTCTTTAATCGCGAGGAGCTCACCTTCATCGCCGAACTGTGCCAGGAATTCGACGCTCTCGCCATCACCGACGAAATTTATGAACACATCCTCTACGATGGCGCCCAGCACATCCCCATGATCCAACTCCCCGGTATGCGCGACCGGACCATTCTGGTCAACAGCCTCAGCAAGACGTACTCGGTCACCGGATGGCGCGTAGGCTGGGTGTTGGCCAGCCCCGATCTGACCGATTCCATCCGCAAGGTCCATGACTTCCTCACAGTAGGCGCCGCCCACCCCCTGCAGATCGCCGGCGTGACGGCATTGGCCCTGCCGGACTCCTATTACACCGAGTTAGCCGAAAAATACAATGAGCGCTGCACCGCCATGATTGACATGCTGACCCCCGTCGGTTTCCGTTGCTACCGCCCGCAAGGCGCCTATTATGTGATGACCGATATCTCTGGCTTTGGCTTCAAGAACGACATGACATTCGGGCGCTATTTAGTGGAAAAGATTGGCGTTGCCGCCGTTCCCGGCTCCTGCTTCTTCTCCAACCCCCAAGATGGTGATCAAATGATCCGCTTCTGTTTCCCCAAGAAACCCGCGACCCTGGAGGCAGCCGCCGAGCGCCTGCAAAAGCTATGAGGGACAGTATCGTCTGCCCCCTTCTTTTGCTGATCGCTTTAACTCTCAACGCCCAGCCCGCCAACATGAATATGTACTGGATCGACGTCGAAGGCGGCGCGTCCACGCTCATCGTTTCCCCATCCGGCGAATCCCTGCTGATCGACACCGGCTGGACCGTCGGTGACCGCGACGCCAAACGCATCTACGCCATGGCCCAGCGAGCCGGCTTGAGGAAGATCGACTATCTAGTCATGAGCCACTTCCACGCCGACCACGCCGGTGGGCTCACCGCGCTCTCCAAGCTAATCCCCATCGCCAAGTTTTACGATCGCGGCGATGCCATCGAAATCGAGAACAAGCGCTGGCTCGACGAATACCGCGCCGCGTCCCGCGGCAAGCGCACCATCGTGAAACCCGGCGACACGATCCCGATAAAAGGCTTGAACGTCGTCATCGTCTCTTCGAACCAGGAAGTGCTCGCGAACCCCATCAACGGAGGCGGCCCCAACTCGCTGTGCGCCGACGCGGAGCAGAAGGATTCAGCGGGCCCCGAGAACGCGCGCGGCGTGGGCCTGCTACTCACCTACGGAAATTTCAAATATCTGAACCTGATCGACCTCGATTGGTCCAAGGAAATGGAACTCGCGTGCCCCGTGAATAAACTCGGCAAGGTGACGCTCTACCAAACCGGACGCCACGGTTCCTTCGATGGCGCCGGAGCACCCGCGCTGTTGGGCGCGATCCAGCCGCAGGTCGTCGTCGTGAACAACGGTCCACGCAAAGGCATGGGACAAGTGGATGCGAACGTCAAGTCCGCCAACCCGCCGGGCAAAGTTGTCGCACCTTACGAGAAGAACGCATACCTCCGCCTCGCCAAACTGCCGGGAATCGAAGGCATCTGGCAAGGGCACCTTTCACTGCTCGATCCCGATCCCAAGCACAACACCGCGCCCGACATGATCGCCAACCTCGAAGACACAGTGGACTGCAAAGGAAATTGGATCCAAGCCTCCGTCGCGCGCGACGGCAAATTCACCATGACCAACGGCCGCAACGGCTTCAGCAAGAGCTACACCGCTCATTAAGGCACTTTCATTTTTCCGTCAGATGTGCGACGCTGAAAGGAGGAGGTGCTATGACTCCTTTATTTCTTCTTCCCGAATGTGTTGTGCGGGAAGACGGCCACGGTGCGGAAGTAGCGCTCGAAGCCACCCAAGGCAAGCGCTTGCTCCTTACCCTCCGCGTCAATCGCATTCTGGAGCGTGAAACCCTGGAAGTGAGCGTCCACGGCTCTCGTGATCGCACCACTTGGCAGCCGGTGGCAGCATTTCCTAAGAAGTCGTATTGCGGAACGTATTCGTTGCCGGTGGATCTGACCGATATCCCCGATGTCCGCCACTTACGCGTGCATTGGAAAATGAGCCGCTGGAATCAGCAAAAACCCAACCCGGTTTTCGGTTTCGATGTGTCCGCCGAAGAACTCCGCACCAAAGTAGTCGGCGCAGCTTAGCCCTCACAACCGGTTCATCAGGCTGGCGGCGTAGCCCGCGCCGAATCCGTTGTCGATATTCACCACCGTGACGTTGCTGGCGCAGCTATTCAGCATGCCCAGCAGCGCGGCCAGACCCTGAAAGCTTGCCCCGTAGCCCACGCTGGTAGGCACCGCGATCACCGGAGCCATCACCAATCCGCCCACGACGCTCGGTAGCGCGCCCTCCATCCCCGCGCACACGATCACCACCCGAGCCTCCGCCAACCGCTCCCGGTGATGCATGAGCCGGTGAATGCCCGCCACGCCGACGTCGTGAAAAGCATCCACCTCATTGCCCATCACCTCGGCGGTGACCTGCGCTTCCTCGGCCACCGGCAGGTCACTGGTCCCCGCGCACACCACTGCAATCTTGCCCTTGCCGTGCAGCGTCCGGTCACGCCACACGCGCAGCGATCCCGATGCCGGGAAGTATTCGGCGCTCGGCAGCTCCTTCTGCAACCGCTCCGCAACCTCACCAGGAATGCGCGTCACCAGAACATTCTGCGCCTTCGCCAGGAGCGCCGCCGCAATCGCGGATATCTGATCCGCCGTCTTGCCGGGCCCGAAAATCACCTCCGGCATGCCATGCCGCAGCGCCCTGTGATGATCCACCTTCGCGAAGCCCAGATCCTCGAACGGCAAGTGCCGCAGCCGGTCCAATGCCGCGTCGATATCCACTGCTCCCGCGCGCACTTCTTCGAGGAGCGCACGCAATAGGTTTTGATCCATAGGAAGTTTCAGGATAACAGCGCCAGATGCCCGGATACCCGCAAAAGAGGTGGCCCCAACCCACCTCAATTCCCTTGGCCCGAGCTAAACCACAGGGCATAATGATTCCTAGATGAACAAGCCGATGACCGACAATTTGCCCCAGATTTGCTCCGAAGTCGGCCTCACCTGCGATAGCTGTACTGCCGGAACCGCGCGCCAGGTGGCGGCCATCTGCAAAGGACTCCACGGCAAGGCCATCGGCCAGATGTTCGTGCAACTCTATCCCAACCCGGCCTGCGCCCCCGCCCACAAGCTGTTTGCTGCCCACTACGAGTCCGCGTCCGAGACCCCCAAGCGCCGCGATTTCATGTCCGTGCGCCCGTCCGTCATGGCTGCGGTAGCCTAAGCTACTTCGACGCCTGCACCGGCGGCTGCATCAATTCCGCCAGATACTGCTTCCATAATTTCGCCAGCCCCATGGTCCCATGCCCGCGCGTCTCCGGACCGGTGGGAATCTGTACATAACGCCCCAGCTTCACCCGCCGGATCTCCCGCTCCATGATGCCCAGCTCCGGCGGATTCCGTTCATCGTCAGCCGAATTGATGGCCAACACCCTGGCTTGGATGGTCTCCAGCTTAGGCGCAGGATTGTAATCACGCGAGGCCTCCAGTTGATAGATCACATCGTTCGCGTCTGCGTTCGACGGTTGCGCCAGCCGCTGATCCAGCAACTGATCGGCCTTCTCACGCGTCGGTGCAGCCCGGTGGATCGCCTGCGTGCCTCCGCTAGTCGCCATGCCGAAATACACCTGCGCCATCGGCAAGCTGCGCGGCTGTTTGGTGTAATTGCCCCCATTCCACTCCGGGTCGTTGCGGATGAAATCGATCACCATCCGCCGCAGCATCCAATTGCGCCCCGCGACCTCGGTGGGCTGAGCCGCGGTCGGCAGAAGCGCGTCCATGAAGTCCGGGTACTTCTCGCCCCAAGTCCACACATGCATCCCGCCCATTGAAGTGCCCATGACCAGCCGCAAGTGCTTGACGCCCAAATGTTCCTTCACCAAGCGGTACTGCCCATCCACCATGTCGTCATAGTTATACCTAGGGAATTTCGTGCGCATTCCATCGGAGGGTTTCGACGACTTCCCCGCCCCAATCGCATCCGGCATGATCAGGTAGTGCGTCGCCGCATCCAGCGGCTGCCCCGGTCCGAACAACTCGCCCGCGAAATCCGCACGCAAAAATCCGCCGCCAGTCCCGTTCGTCCCGTGCAGGATGAGCACCGGCTCGCCCGTGCGCGTTCCCACTGTGACGTAATGCAGGCGCAGCTCCGGCAGCGTCTCGCCAGTGTGGAAGCGGAAGTCGCGGACCACCCAATCGCCTTCGACCGGAGCCGGATAATCAGCCGCGCGCAACAGCGCAGCCGCGAAAATCAGGGCAAACAGGGCACGTGTTTTCATGCGACCACCTAGTATATTAGAAGAACTCGAAAGGACCAACCATGAAGCCCACACGCCGTAACGCCCTGACCACCGCCGGCCTGGGACTCGCCGCCTTCGCCGCCCGCGCGGAAGCCGCTGAGTGGACCCCAGCCGAGAAAGTTAACGTCGACGCCGTCAACGCCTTCTGCGCAGCGTGGCCCAGCCACGACGTAACGAAGATCATGTCCTTCTTCGCCGATCCCTGCGCCTATCGCGTCACCGAAACCCAGGAACCCGCCAAAGGCCGCGAAGCCGTGACGGCCAAGATCGCCAGCTTCGTCGATCGCGTGCAAGAGTTCAAGGTGCTCGACACCTTCGCCAAAGGGCCGATGGTCTTCAACGAGAGAATCGACTCCTTCGCCAGCGGAGCATTACGCTCCTGGCACGGCGTCGGCGTGTTCTTCCTGAAGGACGGAAAGATCGTGGAGTGGTACGACTACACGATTCTAGCCGACCGCCGGCCCTAACGCGTCTCAGCAGCAACGTCCGCGTCGCGATTGCGCCAGCCAGTGCGCATCGCAAAACCGCCGCCATTCCGTAGGCGAATGCACGACCCCGTGCGCCGCCAGATGCCGCTGATAAGCGTTCTCATCCCCCAGTTCCCTCAGAAGCGCCATCACGAAGCAGAAGAATTTTCTCATGCTTCCTCCGGCAACCGCGTCAGCACGAACGGAGTCTCCGTGTTCTTAGCTTCTCGCGAGCCGCTCAGGATCCCAATCCACACGCGGATCGAATCCACCAGAATGATGGCCACCAGAATCATGAACACCGCCGTCACTCCCGCATCCAGCCGCGCATTGAAGATCAGCGCCGCGGTAGCCGACGTCTGCGGGCCTTTCGCCAGCGCATCCGCCTGCGCCAGGAATCCCAGCGCCGGAGCGTCATCGAAAATCTTCTGCCATCCCGCCGTGAAGAACACCACCGTCAGCCAAGCCAGCGGCACGCACGTGATCCACATGAATCGCGCGCGATACATTTTCACCAGCACGGTCGTCGCCACGCACAACGCCACAGCCGCCAGCAACTGGTTCGCGATCCCGAACAGCGGCCACAGCGAATTGATGCCGCCCAGCGGATCGACCACGCCCTGGTAGAGGAAATAACCCCACGCCGCCACTACCACAGCGCTGGTCCCCAGCATCCCCGGTTTCCAATTCGTCTGCCCGAGTTTGGGCCACACTGACCCCAGCAGATCCTGCAGCATGAATCGCCCCACGCGCGTTCCCGTGTCCATGATGGTCAGGATGAACAGCGCTTCAAACATGATGGCGAAGTGGTACCAGAAGGCCAGCACCTCCTGGTTCCCGTGGATGAACGACGAAAAAATCTGCGCCATGCCCAGAGCCAGCGACGGCGCTCCGCCGGTCCTGTAAAACAAAGTCTTCTCGCCCACGCCATCCGCCAGCCTCTGCATCTCCGCGGGATTCACCGGGAATCCCCAGTTGCTGATGGTCGCCGTAGCGGCCGCGGGCGTCGTGCCCACGATTCCCGCCGGTGAGTTCACCGCGAAGAATACGCCCGTCGGCAGCGAAGTCGCCGCGATCAGCGCCATGATGGCGACGAAACTTTCCAGCAGCATCGAGCCGTATCCAGTAGCCGTAGCGTCCCGTTCACGCGCCATCAGCTTCGGAGTAGTCCCCGACGAGATCAGCGAATGAAACCCCGACACCGCCCCGCAAGCAATCGTAATAAAACAGAACGGAAAGATTTTGCCCGCGAAGATCGGCCCTGTGCCGTCGACGAAGCGCGTGAACGCCGGCATCTGCAATTGCGGATGCACGATGAACACGCCTAAGCCCAGCAGCAACACCACACCCAGCTTCACGAAAGTACTGAGATATCCGCGCGGCGCGAGCAGCAGCCACACCGGTAGCGCGCTCGCCATAAAACCATAAACGATCAGCGCGATCGCCAGCGCCACACCCGAATAGGTGAACCACGGAGCGTAGGTCGAAGTGGAAATCGCCTGCCCTCCGAAAATCGCCGCCAGCACCAGCACGAAGCCGATGGCAGAACACTCCAGCACCTTGCCCGGCCGCAGGTAGCGCAAGTACAAACCCATGAAAATAGCGATGGGCATGGTTGCGAAGATCGTGAAAGTTCCCCACGGACTGCCCTTCAACGCGTTCACCACCACCAGCCCGACTACAGCCAGGATGATGATCATCATCAGCATCACCGTGATCAGCGCGACGAAACCGCCCACCTTGCCGATTTCCTCGCGCGCCATCTGCCCCAGCGATTTTCCATCGCGCCGCAGCGAGCAAAACAGGATCACGAAATCCTGCACGGCGCCGCCGAGCACCGCGCCCACCATGATCCACAACGCTCCCGGCAAGTACCCGAACTGCGCGGCCAGGGTGGGCCCCACCAGCGGACCCGGCCCCGCGATCGCTGCGAAATGCTGTCCGAACACGATCCACTTATTAGTGGGTTCAAAGTCATGCCCGTCGCGCAACCGCTCCGCCGGCGTAGCCCGCCGGTTGTCCAGCGCCATCACCTTTGCCGCTAAAAACGAAGCGTAGAAGCGATATCCGATCAGGTAAATGCAGACCGCAGCCGTCACCATCCACATGCTGCTGACCGGCTCGCCGCGGTCGTTCGCCAACACCGAGACCGCGAAAGCGCCCAGCACGGAGATCGCCGCCCACAGCACCCAGCCCACCGCCCGCGGCAACCGCCAGCGGCTGGGAGGCGGCCCGGCCGGTGTGGAACGACGCACGTCCGTAGGTGTATAGCTCATCGCAACGATTGTACAGCGTTATCCCCGGTGACGCAGCCCGTGCTGCCGTGACCTATAATATGCGGAGGTGGTGAACCGAATGCAAACGTCCAAGCTCCGACGAACCCTGATCGCATGTGTCATCGCAGCCCTCCCGGCCTTCGCCCAAACCGGTGCCAAGAACGGCGAGTGGCGCAGCTACGGCGGAGACACCGGCAACACCCGCTACTCACCGCTCGATCAAATCAACGCCTCGAACTTCAACAAGCTCGAATCCGCCTGGCACTTCAAGACCGAGAACCTGGGCCCACGCCCCGAATACAACCTGGAAGGCACGCCGCTCATGGCCAACGGCGTCATCTACGCCACCGCCGGCACGCGCCGCGCCGTAGTCGCGCTCGACGCCGGCACGGGCGAACAGCTCTGGATGCACAGCGAGAACGAAGGCGAACGCGGCCGCAACGCCCCGCGCCAACTCTCCGGCCGCGGCCTGGCTTTCTGGAGCGACGGCAAGGGCGATGACCGCGTCATTTACGTCACTACCGGCTACCGCCTGATGGAATTGAACGC
>Ga0157374_10003414_pt1 | contig 13344 bp, 11 predicted proteins | sample M25metaG_FD_115308 | JGI IMG/M metagenome (GOLD analysis project Ga0157374, IMG submission 115308) | Miscanthus rhizosphere microbial communities from Kellogg Biological Station, Michigan, USA - M2-5 metaG | ecosystem: Host-associated > Plants > Roots > Rhizosphere > Soil | place: USA: Michigan...
ATAAGGGTATTCTTTCAACACCTGCTTGGATGGCTTATTTATATATTATATGAAGAGGCCGTTGTCTATTTTTCAAAAATTGACATAAGCACTGTTTTTGCTTTTATTGTAAAAAAGAGTAACTGTTGGTCTCCATTAAGACATTCTAGTTGACGTGAATGTTTCACATTAATTTTAATTCTGAAAATAATGGTTTAATAACAATCAATTGAAGCTGCATTTGCTGTTTCTTTGGCAGCGAGAATGTCCTCCACGACTCCTGTTGAGAATGATTCTGCCTGAATGTACACCCCTTTCTTGGTGTAGTAGTCACACAAGTCATCCAAAGAAAAGTCAGTCCAGGGCAGATGGATTTGGGATTCCTCGCCATTAACTCCGGGTCTGGAGTTTAGTTCGTCAATCAAGTCAACGGTCGCTTGTCTGACGAACCCCTTAAACATGGTCTCAATCACTTGTACTCTGTCTTGGTCTGTTGATGCAGGACAATTGGATTCCTTGTTATTGAGCTCCTTGTTCTCTAGACTTTTGTTGTTGAAAATCGTTGGAGGAGACACCTTCTCCAACTCCTTTCTCAAGTCTCTTGAATCCATCCCTAAATTAATACAAATGAAATGACGAATCACTTCCGAGATCTCAAAGGTAGTCAATCGAATTTGTGTGAAGGAAGAGTACAAATCACTTTCATGGACAATCATGACAGTAGTTAGGAGACCACTTGAGTAGAGAAGACGGAGGTCAGAGGTAGAGCTTGGCTTTACAAACTCCTGGAATAAATTAAAAATGTCAGTCTGCAATTCAACATCCACTGTATTCAACGAAGTCAAGCAGACATTAGAAACGAGATCTTGGAAGACATCCGTATGATACTCAGCCATTTGTTGTAATCGAGTCATATTGTTCTGGATTGAAAAGACTTCAACAACTTTATCAGACAAGACTGGGTCTGCAAGGAACTTGGACAGCATGACAGGGATCTCTTTGTGTCTGGTCCATCCAAATATTTTCTCCAATTTCTCTCCACTGACTTCGAAATCCATGGTAAACAAAATAGGAATCACACACGAAATGAACCATTTCTCCTCACGATATTGAGTCCAAATATCTTTGAAGGCCATAGTAAAGTCATCGTGATTCCCAAACTTTACAGAGGAAGTGAGTGGTTTTAATGATTCCATCATGGCTTCGATACACTTTACCCTCCATTCGTTCTCTTGATGTTCAATTTGCATCATGTTCTCTCCAGAATGTCCATTGGAATTTATCTGATGAATCGGGACAGAGAACTTTTTGCATCTCAAGATTCTTGCAAAGGTAGGGAGAACTCGATCAACCAGAGTGGACTGGTATGTGATGCCTACTCTACTGGACCAGAGTATCTGTGCCATAGAAAGTACTTCCTCGAGATAAACGGAAGGTTGTGCTTCAGGAGAAGATACCTTGGCCGCCTCCAGAATCAAATCACACAGCATGTCATTGAAATCTTCTTCCGGGATCAAGTCAACAGCAAAGGCCTTCCAAAGAGCAGACAAGGCAGCAGTGACCACCTTTGCATCCTGATGTGGTTTTTGACTCCGAGATCCAATCAAGATCTTGCTCTGGATAAGAATCTGTAATGACTCAATAACCATAACTCCTTTGTCATCTAAGTTTGGAAAGGCTTCTTCGATGTGAGAGAGGGCACAGAGTAATTCATTGTAATCTGCATGTCTCTCAACAAAAGCCTTTTCCCGAATGGATGCCATCATTTGTTGGGAGACTTCGATCCTTCTCTCTGTTCTCGCAACAACAGTATACAAGGAATAAAGAAGCCATTTGCTCAACTGTTCTCTGTCAATTGAGAGTAATCTTGAAGTGAATATAATGAGACCTTTTAGGTCGTTTCTCTTGAGGCAGAATGTGGTAACGGTTTCAACAACTTCGTTTGTCGTGTTCAAGGTTCCCAGGACATCGAGCATGTCATAAAAGAGTTTGTTGTCAAAGGATTGATTAGAACTAAGAGCCATCATCTCCTCCAACTGTTTCGCAATGACATCCCTGGTTCCGGTTCTTGAAAAGATTCTTCTCGTTGTTTGACAAGACAGAAGGGATTTGAGGAACCTCAAGTTCTCTCTCGAAGGAACGAGAATAATGTCTCGAATGAGTGAAGGAAGAAACTTGTTGTAGTGGAAGGATGTAGATGCATTCCAATAACAAACCAAAGAAACATTACTAGTACAGATGTCCATTAGAAGACTTTCAGAATCATGTCTCACGAAGTAGGAGGGAGACTTTAGCATCAACATGTAGAGAACTTGGAGAATGTTAGTACACTTGGTGTTGGTGTTGGAATTGGCACTGCTCTTCCAAGTCATCTTACAACTCGTTAATGTAGTTGTCGTTAGAAACTCTTGTTTTTTCAAGATCTTGAGACAATAAATGACAGATGCCTGAAGTGAGGAATCCGATTCAACAGTAACCAACGAGACAGTGAGAAGGAAGGAAGAGAAGGCTTCCTCCACAACAGGGTCCTCGAATAATCCATCATCCAAGTGTGCACTGAACCTCGTCAACAGGATACAGAGCAACTTGATTGCTACCGGTTGTAACATTGGTTTCATTGGTGTCTTGTCTTGTGTGTCCATTGAGTCCACATGTCTTGAATCCCCATTGGAATCCTCTTGTGCGTTCGATTGTTGTTGTTCTCGTGTGTCCTCCTCATCCATGAATTGGTTAAGGAGCCCGAGTAACTTGGTAACCTGCTTGTCTTCGAGATCCAGAGTAAGAACAAGTGATTTGATATGAGACAAGAGCTTCTCAACCAGAGTGTCATCATGATTCTCCTTCAACTCCTGCTTCACGACGACCTGGATGGCCTCTGACAATCGAGAGAATTCCTCTTCACTCAGTACCATGTTAGATATCTAGAGTATTAGAATGACATGAGAACATGAAACATTAGAATGGAATGAAGACATGAAACGAGAAAAACAAGAACAAGTGTCTCCCTCTCGAATACGAGTGAAGCCTGGTTTGGTTGACAACATCTACTGATGAAACAACTGACTGACTAAGAGATTGATTCCTAGTCAGAGTATCTTGTATGTCGTTGTAGTCATTGATATTGGAATCAATTGATGATGATTGACACTCGTCAGTGATAAATACCGTCATTAATCCTTGTCATTTTCATTTTGTCTTCAACTGTATCATCACCACCACCAGAATCAGTCATTTTATTTTAACATGATATACATGACTTGTGTTGCCAATGACTAGTGTTTAGTGTAGTCATTAATGATGTTAAGAATGAATACGAACATCATCATCTTCTTTATAAACTAAACTAGTCCGCCTCCTTCTCCGCTACATTATCTATCATTAGAGAGTGAATGGTAAGTGAAAGTGTCTTGTCGTGGACGTTAAGTGTCCATGATTTAGAAGACAAGAAGTGAAGGAGACAAAATGATGATGACATGATGATGAGTATATACGACTCAGGAAGAGAAACTGGTTGGCTCTTGTCTTGCTTTTGTTATACTCAATCATTTTACCATGAAATGCTCTCATTTGCTTGTTTGGTTCTCTTCCTGTTGGAGAATCCAAGTCATGCATTTGCTTGTTGTTGGACTAAAATCTAATTTCATTTTATTTTTATCCTCAACTACATCAGATGGAAAAGTATCTTCAATTTACTCGGAATCAACTGGTAAGTGACTTCCTTGAAGAATCCTTGAGTGATCGAGTACTGCGTTTTAAGTCGACATGTCTAGACACCAACCCAAGTCTATGGAATCTTCTTGAGATTTGATTAAGAGATAGATAGAGCTACAGTCTAGAGATAGAGTTAGTTATTGTTAACGAAGATACCTGTTTAGATGTACTTTTAAATTATATATATTTACGTCTACATGTCCACTGACCCCAAATATTCGAACCTGACCAATTGTGACTGTAACTGATAAGATTTGAGTCAGTTTTTTCTCCCTCTTTATTCCCATGTCAAGTTGCGGTTGAATCCATTTTATTTTTTAACGGCAATGATTCATGCTGTTGTTGATTCCATTTACTATCAAGGAATCTCTCATGCATTTATATAGCTTTCCTCTTCTTACTTCTTGTTTGCATCCCCTTTTTTCATCCTCTTGTTCTCTCACACATTCAATCAATTCTACCGGGACTTGTTCATCGCATCCTTTCTAGACAAGATTAAGTATCCTTTTAAGAGAGTGTGTCAGAGGTACTGCATAATAATCATCATCAACAAGTCTATGCGATTCGCTTTCAGGCATGAAAAGTAGCATTCCTTCCATCCTTTAAACCTTTTTCTCATGCTAACCCAGCGAGAGATAAATGGTCATTATTCTGATGATCTTTACCGTTCACTGTCCATCCCAAGAATAGCAAATGATTGTGAGACACGTATTTGACATGAATGTATAGTCGATTTCCTGATGACCCTTTTGCCTCCTAAAATGGATTTGAAATTTTTGTATTCATGTGTTGTGTTGACTCCTTTGAAAATTTCAATTTTTAACTCATTCATTCATGATGATGTTGTTTTGTTTTTAGAAGAAGAGTGATATACAATACGGTTGTTTTAGTAGTAAAGAAAGATCAAGTGATGATTATCCCTCATTATTTGCGCTTCCATACCTGTGTTTCTCTTATTTTTTCTCTTTTCTCTTAAAATGTATGTATTTTTGAATCCTTGTTTGAAAGTTGAACCATCCGGGCGTTGACAGGGATTAATGGGAGAGTCTTTTTTCTTGCATTTTCTTTCTTTTTTGTCAGGAAGTGTCTTATCCTCGACATGTCATCCCACACAACAACAAGGAGAGTGATCTTGCCTTGTTATTTGAATGCTTTTAAGGATGTTTGAATGACACTAAAAATGCTTATTCTTGTTTATTCTTCCCTTTTCCTTGCATTTTCTTCTTCCATTATTTCAACTCTTCTTGGTTCCGGGAAAACACCAAACAACCTAATGATAATGCAAAACAGGCGAGACTGACTAGCTTTGATTCAATCCATGTCGTGGTTGGAAATGAAAGTTGTGACCTGGACTCTGCAGTCTCTAGCATTGTCTTAGCATACACTCTCTTTGTGAGTATCTTTTCTATTTTCTATTGTATTTTTGTGATGTATCACTTTTAAGTTGAAAATAAGAAGAGAGTTTTACATGAAAATCGTGACTATTTTTCTCTACTGACACACTCTTTCAATTTTTCCATCCACATAATCATATCTCATGATGATGTTGAACACGATAATGATGGCTCTGTTTGCTTTAACGGATCTTGGCATGAAACCTTGAATTCCTGTCTCGTATTATTATTATCATGATTATTATAACTTAACGTGGATCATCTTTACTTTACGCATCCCCGACATTGACTCGTGTCGTTGGTAATGTTTGTGGATGAACATGGAAACCATGTCATGATGGATATGCATAATACAATCTTGTTGTGAAACAAAATACAGAAAACAAAGTACTCCCGTGACAACAACTCGATCGTGATCCCCATCCTCAACATCGAACGAAGGAAACTCAGACTCAGAACCGAAATCTCTTTTTGGCTTCAGGATGCAGTCAAACTTGACCTCAAACTAGTCATTTGTAAGGATGAAGTTGACTGGAATCAAATCAAAGAGAGTAGGTGTCATTGTATCTTGTCTTGTCTTGAAATTTTGATTTATATCATTTGCAGCCCAATTCCTCTCTTTTACTCAAAGTATGACCTTTATTTCAAACTTTGTTTGTTTCTTTTTGACTCCTCTTGAAAGTTAACTTTGGTGTCAAACTCTTTGATTCTTTGATTCCTTTGTTACCACTTGTGATTACATTTCTCGTCTTGTCTCTCCATTTTAGGTGGCAAACAAGTGACGATAAGTTTAGTGGATCACAATGAGAACCCAGAGTTTGAATCGGTCGGAAGGATTGTTCAAATTATTGATCATCACAAAAGGAGTCAAAGAATGATGACAACAACAAGTACTAGTCTTTCACCTTCAAATGAAGTCGTAAAGCCAAGTAAAGATGAGAATCAACAGGATATTCTTTTTCTTGAAGGAAATGGCAATAATAATACAACTGGCATGTTGATAACAAATGATCAACTAAAGCAAGAGAACAACAAAGATCATATTAGTCATGCGGATGGTCTTTATGAAGATGGAATCAACGGCCGGAATCACAAGGAGTCAAAGAAAAAGATGGTTCGAGAGAATCAAGTCCCATCACCTGAGGTTGAGATCAATGAGAATGTAGGGTCATGCTCTTCTCTGGTGGCCAAGCGTTACTTTGATTCCTTGAGAAAAGCTAGCATGCTTGACAATCATGTCGAGGAGGATGATTCAAGACATGGTGTTGTTACTGCAGCTGAAGAGGAACCTGACATTCAAGTTGTTCTCTTACTCTACGGACCTGTGATCTTGGGTGAGTTATTTTGTGAAGGAATAATATAACTCTTTGATTCTTCTTTTTGTCTCAAGTATTTCCTTTCATTTTTTCTTTTTAAAAAAGTGTCTGAATTCCTGGTCTCTTGAACCTCCTCTTGTCATCCTCTTGATGTCTTGTTGTTGCTGTTGTTGTCTCCGCCTCGAGTTTATTTCAGAATCAGGTGCCTCCCTTCTTGTCCTTCTTCTTGTCTTGTCTTGAATGAATATACTTGACTACTGACTACATGTCGCCGTCTTGTACTCTTGATTTGATCTTATTTTTACTGATTTCATTTTCCTTTTTAGTTTAGTGTAGTTGTAGTTTAGTTGAGACTGCAGTTTGTCTGTCTCCTTGTTCTTATCCATTTTGTCTCATTTCCTTGTACACTTAATCATTTCCATATTAATTTTTGCAAATCTCACTGCCATTGATAACAAAATAAGGGTGTGTTTGGTTAGTTTGAAAAGTAAATTGCTCTCTTGACTTGACTTTGATTTTTCAATGTTGTATCAAACTCTTGAGATACTTGTTTCTCTATCCCTCCCTTATTTTGTTGATCTTCTTCTTGTCTTCCAAATAAGATCCTCCTGCCTCTTTTCTTGAGATACCTTTTATTTCATTTCTTTGAGTCATTCGTTTTCTTGTCTTCTTGAATCACGTTTCTTACACTTCTCTTCTCTTCTCTTCTCTTGCATCTCCATCAACAACCATGTTCCTGCAACAACTACAACAACAACCATCTGCCACTTGAATGATTCATTTTTAGACACAATATGTTTCTCCAAGTCATCCCGAAGGTTCAGTGAGGAAGACAAAGTTATTGCAAACCAACTTGAACATGTAATGGGTTCTGATTCTATGATGCGTCAAGAAGTTTACCAGCAACTAATTCATGCCAAGAATAAGACATTTGCTTCCTTGCAAGACGTCTTGGAAAAGGATCTCAAGTTTGTTTGTGATTCAAAAGGAAGAAGAATAGCAGTCCCATCAATTTCTGGTCAGTTGGTTCGCCAAATACTCCGCCTGCCTTGTAAAGAGGATGCCAATGATCCCGAGGACTTTGAACAGGAGTTTTTTGTTGGTCCAGAAATATTTGCTCATCTGGAAACCTTTTGTTGTCTAACGCAGTCCCTTGGTATTGTAATGCTTGGAATTGTCAACAATGACCCCGAAAAGATTGAGCGAGACATTGCCTTATTTTCTCCAGAATTGAAACTCATTCAACAGGTAAGAGAAGATGATTAGTATATATGTTTGTTGTTGTAATAATAACCACTCACTCTTGAGGCATTACGTCCTGTCTTTTTGTTATATATTCTCATCATAATTTTGATTCTTCTTCTACTGCTACTGATTACTATTTTGCCATTTTTGTCGTATGTTTCCCACATTAAGTATTGAATCATGTTCTAAAAAACTAACTCGATCGCACAAGACTAACTGTAATGTAATGTTACTCGAGTTTGCATCTCCTTTCCTATTTTTGATGATGTAAATGATACTCTCAAGGTTAGAGCACAAGGTAATTTAAAGAAAAAGTGTGATGCATACTTTTGTGAGAAAAGTTTATCATGACCATGACCATGTTTTTCTTCTTCTCCTCATGAATCATTGTTACTCAACTTGAGAATGGCTTACACGCAAATGCATAGTATCATGTCATGTCGAGAAAAAAGTGATACAGTTCTCTCACCGCAATTTTTCTTGTATTATTTCCTTTCCTTCATCATTATCATCATCATCTGTTTTCTTTCGTTGTGTCCTGTTGTTGTTGCACAGATTTCAGCCAAATTAGGATCGCCATCATCTAACCTGCAACTAAAGCACTTGACCTCAGTCTCTTCAACTTCAAGTCGACAGAAAGAGCTCCACTTGTCTTTTTATTCCCAGTCAAATCTGAATGCCTCTCGCAAAGTAATACTTCCCCTGATTCAACAGGTCCTCCAAGACTTGGATGCTGCTTCATTCATTGCATTATCATCTTCATCATCAACCGGAGCAGGAGGTACGCCTTTAGATGATGATGCTCTTTCACCATGTCTTTTACGATGATCTTTTCTCTTCCTCTTGCACTGTATTATTTTCATCTTCACTGGTTCTGTGTTTTATGTAAATGTATTGTTTATTCTCACTCGTCTTGTAAATGATTTCAAGTAAAGGTTTCCTGTCATTATCACTCCCTCTGTACTCGTGTGTTAATTCATTCCATTTCCTTGTTGTCCTCTTGCATGTGTGGTCTCTTGACATTTACTTGCGAAGTGACTTCTGTTTGACTTTGTTTACTCACGAATCTTTTCCATTTCATTGACTTTTTAGTTTCCGTGTTTTTATTTCAATCACAAGTTTGTGTAGAGAAATTGTTGGTTCTGTCAAGATTTGATATCCAGATTCTCTTATTCAAAGTGTGGTTAATCAATTTATATCGTGATTTTTGTCTACACTTTTTCTCTTCCGATAGACATGACATGAACTCATTGAATTTTAAATTCGTTCCTTCTTTTTGTTTGATGTTGGTTATCATGTTGTCGTTGAATTTAGGACACGATAGAACAAGATGTGATGTGATCTCTCACTTTTACATCATGATTGTTGTAGTCTGTTATGATTATGTCCTCTGTTTTGTTTTGTTCTCCTTCTCTTGTTGTTGTTGTGATGAAATGTCTTGTTCTTGTTTGATCTAAAGATGCAGAATCGTATACCATTTGTATTTGTTTCTATTTCTCTTGATTGTGTGTGTTTATTGCTAGTTTGAATGGAATAGAATGCCTTAGAATACAATAAATCTTTTTAAAAAGAGAACGATTCCTTGAGGATCACGAGGCTATTTCTTTAAATCTTGTCTTCTATTTTCCTTCTCTTTTCTTGATGATGATGATGATAATGGTTCCTCATCTTTTATCTCTTATTCTTATCATTTCATTGTCTAGGAGTGAGTCAAGAGGATACTTCTCCATGCCTTTCAACTGCTGGAGAGGCTGCAACAATAGAAAGGGATCATTCATCCTCCTCTTTCATGACACCTGAGGAAGAGGAAGCAGCCGGACAATCATCTCATGCTTCTTCTTATCACCTGCAACAGACTGAAGTTGCGCAACAACAAGACTGGCAAACTCAGACAAGAATAGTCAGTCTTGAAACAGCAACTGGTGAGGGAGGGTCCGGTACTGGACCCGAGAGAGAACAACAACAACCAGAGTTGACTTCCTATGAGAGCTCATCTGCATCTAAGATTGTCAAGTCATGTACTGCTCAAAGTCTTGATCCCAAATGCATTTCTACAGCAGACGTGGACCCTGACTTTGTCTTGGACTATCGACCCGAAACAGTCGAGATTCCCGAGTCTCCAAGACTACTTTCTCCTTCCAAACTTTACTTGAATAGACAACAACAGGTGAGAAAGAGTCAAACAAGATGATGAGGTGATTCAATCTGTATTTTCATTTTTTTTTCTCTTCTGTAACTACTGTTTAACTCCCTCTTGTATGCCTGCGAACCATTGTAATACCTTTCTGTGTCACCTCATCAACATGTGCTTTCCAATCAGTTATGATGATGAGATGAGTGAGTTGAGGGAAAAGTTTAAAAAGTCGAGATGAGAGACTGTTGGTGAAGTTCATGTCAAGGAATAATCAGTTGAATATAATAACAGACGAGAGATTTGAATTGACTTTCTCTCATTCATTTCTTAATCAGATCAACGACTTCTTCGATAAAATATTCGTTTATCTTCTCTTGCAGTCATGGTTATACAAGCTTGAAGGCTGGTTGATTTCCTTTAGTTTCATTTCACTCTTGCTTTTGAACGTTTTGTTTGAGGATAATGTCCCATGAGAGGGATGATCAATGATTCACGTTTCCTGCTGTCATCCCTCGATCGTGACTCAACTACATCTGCATGAATCACTTGAACCGTTTGTTTTGCAGTCAATAATGATGCACCAACAGGTCTGTTTCATTTCCTAGTTTCTTCTCAGGAAAAGGGATCACATTTCGCACGATCATGCCTCCCATTATTGACTTGCATGACTCATGGTTTTTCTCTTCTCTTGTTGTTCTTCTTCTTGAACAGGATCAGTTCAATCCCGATGATCAGGGAGTGATGCCATCTTCACCCACGACATCAAGAACTAAAGGTAAGTTTATCTCGAGAACCATTTGCATGATGACTCAAACGTGTAGCCAAAGAAGGAGCGAATGAATGAGAATGATTTACAGATGAAGGATTGCAACTTTACTTTAATCCATTCTTTGGAATGAATCTTGTTTTGTAATTACACTTGTCTTTCCAGAGATAAGTTGCTCGTGATGTATGATGATGATGCCCTGATTCTGACTTGATATTTTTCTGTTGTTTTTGATTTTATGCCTGTTTTTCTTTTACACCTGTATCCTTTATATTATTCACCTGTGAATGACTGCCTTGTGCATGAAAACCCTCCCCTTCCTCACTTGTGCTCCGTCAATCAAGACTCGTCAGTTGTATCCGTCAATATTGTGGCCGAAAAAAGAGATTGCGTTGGTGGTGATGAAAGTACAAGTATTGTTGATCAAACAAGTAGTAGTCAAGAAAAGTCTTTGGCAGTGAAAGTTGCTTCATCTTCTCCAGTGAAAAGCATTGCAGAAACACCAGTCACTCCCCCTTCAAGTTATCCGGGTGGTTTGCCTTGCCTGTCCAACTCTCAAGTAACTACTACTACTACAACGAGCCGTCTCTTGTCCTCGAAAATCCAGCAACAAAATCAGGAACCGAAGAGTGACTGCGGTAACAACATTAGAGCTCCTTTTGTCTCTCAGTCTACCTCATACACTTCCAACAACCATTTTTGTCATCCTCTCTTGATTCAGTCGCAACAGTCTTTCCAACAACAACTGCAACCTCCTTCAATAAACTTTTACGAGTCGTATTTTGATGACTCATACATTGGAGACTTTACAGGAGAAGTAGACCAAAGTAGACTACACGACTCGGAAACTTTGAATAACTTGTCTGAAGTTGCAAGAGACTGGTGTCCGGACCCTGATCTCAACCCATCCCTCTTGGAATTTACATACGACTCCTTTGGACCTGAATCTATTGTCTTTACAGGATCTGCTCCAAATTCAAGTGAGGAAGTTGCTGTCAAGGGATCAACAACAATAGCAAGAGAAAGTGAATTGAGGCCAAGCCAACAACAAAACAAGAGAGACATCATCAATACTCAGTCATCAATTGTTCATTCAGTTTCTTTAGATGAGTCTGAATCTCTTCTAATGTCTCTTTCTATCACTGAACCTCAACTGACTCAAAAGCTAACCAATTGCTTTGATAACCGGAAAATTGCCACTGGTTATGGTATCACTTGTTTTCTCAAGGAAGAGGATGAAGATAACGATCGAGAATTGAATCATATCCAAGACAAGTCAAGAGGATCAACTAATAAAGAAAGAATTAGTGTCACACAAGATCAAGTTGTGGGTGACTGTACTTTAAGTCTGGAAAAGTTCAAGTCGAGTGAGAATGGACAAGAAGTAGTTGAGTCGAATCTTGGAGTGAAAAGTGACCTGAATTTGTCGGATGACAAAATCTCAAGGAGACAACAGGAGCAACAGTTGAGTAAAACCACTTCCACCAGTTCAGTAATGTCACCTGAAGAATCTACATTGTCTTCCATTCCTTCTTCGACATCCTCTTCCAGTGTCATGTCTTGCAATTCACCCCCCTTGTCATACTCTTCTTCAAGTGCCTCTGACAGGGACCCTTGCTCTGCCTTTACATCACGAAACTCAACTTTGACTCGGTCTCAGAGGAAGAAAATTAGTCCCAGACTAAACTTCTCACAGATTCTCTCTGTCTCTGATGACACTGCCAAGGAGTTGATGTCCACAGACTACTCCTGTGCCAACGATAATGATCCTGTCAAGGGTGTTCAACTTGAGAGTGAAAAACAAGGCAACAACTTGATGACCGGAAGAGAAGTAATTTTATCTGTTGCAGACATGCTTCACAGCCAACATCTTGACAATAGTCTTAATGCCAACCAGAATGGTTTCCTGTTGGGACCCCACTTACATAACGTCCTTCTCGACTCGGAAACTGCTTCCTCCTCTGATGCGAGTGATTTTTTGAGTCGGGTCTCCACTCCAAACACTGAAGGTTAGATGAAGATTGCGATTAAATTATGGAAAATGACGTGAAAAAGTGCTCAAACAAACACATTTTCCCTTTTTTCTTCTTCACCATCATCTTACATTCATTCTATTGAATGTGTTTTCTTTCTCGCTTTGTTTCACTTCCTCTTCTTCTTGGGATGAACAATCATTCAAGGATCACCTGTCACTTGAGATTACTTCTTCATCCACTCCATGTCATGTCACGTCCAAATCTTTTTGCTGTCATTCACTTGCTCATCATGATGTTGCACTCAAGTCTAATGCCGACCATTCTCTTTCTCTCTTTGATGCCTTGACACCATATCCTTTGATTCAAACCAACTAAAAAGTTTATGCATGCGATCTACCGATAATACTGCACTCGTTTTATGCAGCCTTGCAATTCACTTGTTCTTTGATTAGCATCTAATTAACTTTCGATTTCACTCTTTGCTGGTTCGCTATTCATTCCATTCCAGTTTGAGATACACTGACATGTGTTTCTTGCATTATATATTTTATTCTTCTTTCACTCTTTCCTTGAAAGGTCTTTGTTCTCTCCTTTAACTTTCCTGTCTGACTGGACTGCCTCTCCTTTCTTTCTGCTTTGCTTCCTTTGCTTCCTTTGATTCTCTTTGATATTGTTGTGTTGTATTGTGTTGTCTCATTCATTTGTCTCTCAATCTTGTTTTCTCTTGAATTGAAGCTGACAGACCTTATTCTTTTTGCAATCATTTTTCAAAATCACAGCAACACCATATTCCAAGACTGGAACCCTACCGAGAAAGAAGATA
>Ga0157374_10003419_pt1 | contig 13337 bp, 9 predicted proteins | sample M25metaG_FD_115308 | JGI IMG/M metagenome (GOLD analysis project Ga0157374, IMG submission 115308) | Miscanthus rhizosphere microbial communities from Kellogg Biological Station, Michigan, USA - M2-5 metaG | ecosystem: Host-associated > Plants > Roots > Rhizosphere > Soil | place: USA: Michigan...
AGGGCTTCTTCGCCGTCGTCATCGCCCAGCACATCGCCGCTCCTTACGTTTTCCCGCAGGCCTACGACATCGCAGTATGCGCTGCCGTCGCTGCCGTACTCGGCCACTGCTTCCCTGTCTGGCTTGGCTTCCGAGGAGGCAAAGGCGTCGCCACCGCACTCGGCGTCTTCTTCGCCCTCGTTCCCATCACGACCGTGCTCTGTGTGCTGGCCGTCTTCCTGGTCATCGTCTTCTTCACTCGATATGTCTCTCTCGCCTCCATCGTCGCCGCTGCGCTCTTCCCTGTGTTCGCGCTGCCGCACGCCCCCGCGCACACGCCGATCCTCGTCATCGGCTACATCCTCATTCCGCTCATCGTCATCCTCAAACACCACCAGAACATCCGTCGCCTCCTCGCCGGCACAGAACACCGCTTCGGCGCCCCTAAGGTGGCTGCTTGAGCCGTATCACCATCCTCGGAGCCGGTGCCTGGGGCACGGCCCTCGCGCTCTCCCTCGCCCGCAGGGGAGGCCACCACATCTGCCTTTGGTCGCACTCTCACGCGCTCGCCGAACAACTCAGCGAGACCGGCGAAAATCTTCCCTACCTTCCCGGCTTCACTCTGCCCGCCGACATCCATGTCACCAGCGACCTTCCGGCCGCAATCTTCGAGGCTGACATTCTTCTGAGCGTCACTCCATCCCAACACATGCGCGGCGTCATCTCGCACATCGCGCCGCTGCTCACACGCAATCAGATCATCGTTTCAGCCTCCAAGGGCATTGAAGAAAATACCTACCTCCGCATGTCGCAGGTCGTCGCTGCCGTCACGGACATTCCCTGCGCTGTGCTCTCCGGCCCATCTTTCGCACAAGAGGTCGCCGCAGGAATCCCCACTGCCATCGTCGCTGCTGCGCATGACGCGCGCCTGGCTCAATTGATCCAGCGCGACTTCTCTTCGCCGACTCTGCGTGTCTACACCAACGATGACGTCACCGGCGTCGAGCTCGGCGGCGCGCTCAAGAACGTCATCGCCCTCGCCGCCGGGGTCGTCAATGGATTGAATCTCGGCCACAACTCCGCCGCTGCGCTCATCACGCGAGGCATCGCCGAGATGACACGTCTCGCCGTCGCCTGTGGTGGCCGCCGACAGACACTCGCTGGCCTCTCCGGCATCGGGGACCTTGTGCTCACCTGCACCGGTTCACTCTCACGCAACCGGTCGGTCGGCATCGAGCTCGGACGCGGTCGTAAGCTCGACGATATTCTGGCCGGCATGGGCGGCAAGGTTGCTGAGGGCGTCCGCTCCACCGCCGCTGCGCTCGGCCTCGCTGCGCGCTATGGTGTTGAGATGCCCATCACTGAACAGGTTGATGCCATCCTTCACCGCAATAAACGCCCGATTGATGCCATTCGGGAGCTAATGTCCAGACCGGGTCGAGACGAGCAACAATAGCCAAACCACGCGATTCCGCCTCGACGCATCTAATAGCTCATGGCGAATCCGATCGAACCAACCCGAACTTCTCCAAGTCCAGAAGCGGCAAAGATCGAACCTACCCGAAATGATCCCACTCCGGAGCTTCGCAAAGGCGATTCTCGATTTCTTCCCGTCGTGGTAATCGCGGGTATTGCACTTATTGTGCTGTTGATTGCCGGTATTCTGCTCATCCACAGCAAAGGTGAGAAGATGGCTCCTCCGGCAAAAGGCGATCATCCTACTTCCAGCCTCAGCCTCCGTCTTCCGCAATCCGCATAGACCGCAGTCCAGCTTTCCGATACGATTTCGCCTATGCCCGAACCCAATCACGGCCACCATCACTCGGAGGGCCACATCCCTCCGCCTGATCTTCCTCGCGAACGCAAGATTCTTGGCTTCCGACCCTTGCACGTTGTCATCGGCGCGCTGGTTCTCGTTGCCATTCTGATCATTTATCTATTGCTCATCGCCCGCGCCGGATATTGAGCCTTGGTGGCTCGCAAACACCCCATTGCGTCTGAGGCGATAAACTAGACCAAGCATGGTCTTCTCTTCCCTCTTCGGCAAACGCCCCACTGAACCTGAACGCCCCGACACGCCTGAAGCCGAACCTGAGCAGAAGCGCGGTCTCTTCGACCGCATGCGGCAGGCGGTCACCCGCACCCGCGAGTCGCTCACCGACTCCATCAGCTCCGTCATCGCGCTTACCCGCGAGATCGACCAGGCCTCGCTTGATGAACTCGAGCCCCGCCTCCTCTCCGCCGACATCGGAAGCGCCACCACGGCCATCATCATGGAGAACCTTCGTCAGCGCGCCCTTCGCACCGGCATCGAGAGCGGAGCCCAGCTCAAAGAACTTCTCAAGGTAGAGCTCAAGCAGATCCTCGACAAGGTCTCACATCCCATCCATCACCCCTCCGCGCCACCGGAAGTCATCCTCATGGTCGGCGTCAACGGCACCGGCAAGACAACCACCACCGGCAAGCTCGCCAACCTTTACCGATCCCAGGGACGCAGTGTGCTCCTCTGCGCCGCCGATACCTTCCGAGCCGCGGCTATCGAACAGCTTGAAGTATGGGCGCAGCGATCCGACGTCCCCGTCATCAAGACGAAACAAGGTGGCGATCCCTCCGCCGCGCTCTACGATGCACTCGCAGCCGCGAAGTCTCGCTCCACCGACGTCCTCATTGCCGATACCGCGGGTCGTCTTCACACCAAGACCGACCTGATGAAAGAGCTCGACAAGATGCGCCGCACTGCGGAAAAGCTAGTCCCCGGTGCACCACATCAGACCTTCCTCGTGATGGATGCAACCACCGGTCAGAATGGCCTTCAGCAGGCTCGACTCTTCACCGAGGCCGCACGCGTCACGGGCATCGTCCTTACCAAGCTCGACGGCACCGCCAAGGGAGGCATCGTCCTAGCTATCGCCACCGAACTCGGACTACCCGTCCTTTATGCTGGCATCGGCGAGAAGATCGACGACCTTATCCCCTTCGATAGCACAGCCTTCATCGATTCGTTGGTTGCCTGACAGATAACCTCAGCCTCTTTTCTTCAATCCTGAAAACCATATTACCGTCGCTGCAATCCCGAATCGCAAGCGCGGTGCATTGGTACTTCATCAGTGTTTACCGACGTCTCGTCCCTCACTGGTTACAGTTCGTCCCAGATAATCGCGCTGGAATCGAGCAATTCGATTTCTCCAGCATTCGGTAGGTCGCTGCCTTCATAATCCTGCGCTTTCGTCCCTTTAACACAGCAGGACTGAGCCTTCCGGTGATTCGTCCCATAATGCCGCTGTTCGTCACACTCCATGTAACAACAGCGCTATTGGTCACTATCTTGCTCTCTCGACAGATACATGCGTAGGCATCGGGAAGCAGGAGCAAAACGACGGCGCGAGCCGCGGGGATAGTCCATCCGCAAACACCGCAGTCGTCTGCTCGTGCAGAGTGTCCCTGCTGTCTTTCCTCCGAATATCGCGGAGGGCACGCGCATCCGAGAGGGAGAAAACACATGATCACCGTACGTCATCGTTCTGCCGTCCTTAAGCTCCGTACCAGGATCGTCTTGCTAAGCTCGCTCCTGCTCTTCTTCTGTGTCGTCGCCGCAACACCGCGACGTATCCACGCGCAGACAAGCAAGGGCATCCTCGCCGGCGTCATCCGCGACTCCACAGGAGCCTCTCTGCCCAATGCAACCATCGTCATCACAAACGAGGACACAGGTGAAACACGCACGGTCACTAGCTCTGACACCGGCTCCTATCGTGTCGAAGCCATCAATCCAGGCAGCTACAAGATTCATGTGACCCAAACCGGCTTCTCTCCTGTCGATGTGCAGCACATCAAGGTGCTCCCCTCCGTTGTTACGACATACGACGCCGCGCTCCCCATCGGTGAATCCACCGCTTCGATCACTGTCGAAGCGCAGAGCAACGCCATCAACACCGAGAACGGCCAGCTCTCCGGCACCATCAGCAAGCAGGAGTTGAATCAAGTCCCCATCTTCTCGCTCAATCCCGCTGATCTCACCAGCGAGATGCCCGGCGTCACCCGTCAGTACACCACCGTGCAGAACCTCGGCGGCGTAGGCGGCAACGGCACTGTCAAACTAACAGTCAACGGCGCCCGCCCGCGTGCCAACAACTTCATGATGGATGGCCAGGACATGAACGACGTCGGCCTCGGTGGCGAAGCAATTCAGCCTATCCTGCCCGATTTCTTCTCAAGCGTCACCACTTTGCTCAATGACTCCAGTGCGGAATACGGACGCGCCGGCGGAGCCGTCATCAATCAGATCACTCAGCACGGAACCAACCGCTTCCACGGCAGCGTGCATGAGATCTACACCGGCTCCGGCCTCGATGCGATTGACGGGCAGTCCCGTCGCGCCAAACCCATTCCTCCCGGAGGGCATATCCCATTGGCGCGCTACAACACTCATCAATACGGCTTCACCGCGGGCGGTCCCATCCTCAAAGACAAGCTCTTCGCCTTCGGTGGTGGAACCTGGCAGCGCTTCTACGGCACAACCCAGCCGGCTTCTCCTGTCGAGTTCCCCGACTCTGCTGGCTTCAATACGCTCAAGAATCTGGCCGCCGCCGGTAACGCTCAGGCTAATCTTTACCTCAGCTACCTCAATAACGGCTCGTACCTCGACACGACCAAATTCACCCCCATCTCAAGCCGCGTAGAATCACTCGCAGTAAGCTCCATGCCGGGCTGCACCGGGGGATGCTCCATTACCACCGGCACCTATCTTCGCAACGCTGTGCCCCAGCTCAATCCAGACACCCAGTGGATCTATCGCGTCGACTTCACTCCCACTCAGCGCGATACCTTTATGGTTCGGTACATCCACGACCGCACTTCCCTCTCCCCATACTTCCCACTCAATCCCTCTACGCTCCCCGGCTTTGACTCGCAAAATTTCGGCGTCTCCGAACTCGGCGGCGGAACATGGACTCACGTCTTCACCCCCAACCTCCTTAACGAATTTCGTGCGTCCGAGACTCGCATCAACGCCCAGTTCGCCGGTACTCCTGAGACCATCGCCAATCCACTCGCGAAGCTTTACAACATCACCTTCAATGGCACGGGCCTCGGCGGAAGCGGTACAGGCTCGCCCCTTGCCTTCGGCGTATCTCAGAACATGCCGCAGGGCCGCATCGAAGGTCTGTACCAGTTCCAGGACACTGTCGGTTACACGCGTGGCCGTCATTCCTTCCGCATCGGAGCCGATGTTGGCCGTCTGATCGAGACCGACCTCGTCGCCCAGACCGCTCTCGGGGCGCTTATCTACACAGCTGGCGGCGGGCTCAACTCGATGGACAACTTCCTGAAGAACCAGCTCGGAACCTCCGGCACCGCCACCAAGACCTTCGGTCCCACGCGCACCGATCCACACATCTGGAAACTCGCGGCCTTCGTTCAGGATGACGTCAAGCTCTCGCCCGATCTCACCATCAACCTCGGCCTGCGCTATGACTATCTCACCAACCCGCTTAACTCCCTTACCTATCCGGCCATCGATCTCAACAACACCTTTGCCCCCATCAACACCTACGTCCGGGTCAACGAAGACACAAACAACATCGCCCCGCGCATCGGGTTTGCCTACGTTCCTCACGGAGGCTTCTTCGCCGACGGAAGGACCGTCTTCCACGGCGGCATAGGTATCTTCTACGATCCCTTCTTCACCAACATCCTCGTCAACTCGGCTCAATCATCGCCCGTCGCTCCCACCGGCACGCTCACCTCGACGTCGCCGGGCGGTTTGCCAAACTCCTCCTCGCTCGTTGGCAGCATTACTCCGACCTTCAACGCCAACTCCGCCGTACAGAGCGCCGTCAACACGCTCGTCAACCCGCTGACCTATCAGTACAACTTCGGCGTCGAGCGCGCACTCCCGTACCAGATCAAGGGCGCCGTCAATTACGTCGGCTCGCGCGGACAGAAGCTTTACTCCAACCGCCAGCTCAACTACTTCATCAACGGCGCGCGCATCAATCCATCGCGTGGTGTTATCAACGTTCGCGACAACCGGGCCGACTCGCAGTACCACTCTCTGCAGGTCCAACTCGATCGCTCCTACTCCCGCGGCCTGTTCTTCCGCTTCGCCTACACCTACAGCAAGCTCCTCGACGATAGCTCCGAGGTCTTCACCACCTTCGCTTCACCGACCTCGTACTCCGCCAATCTCGCCGGCGATGGACTCCGCCAGGATTGGGGTCCCTCAGCCTACGATCGCCGCCACCTCGTCGTCATCACCTACTCCTACACGCCTAAAGGACTTCACGCGGACAACGCCGCCCTGAACTTCCTCTACGGAGCCTTCACCCGCAACTTCACCATCTCCGGACAGACCCAGCTCTACTCCGGTCTTTACACCAGCTACAACACCAGCGGCTTCGACATCAACGGTGATAGCAGCACCACCAACGACCGCCCAATCCTCTCCAACAAATCCGCTCCGCTCAACAAAGTCGGCATTGACGGCAGCTACATCAACGGAACCTCGGGCGTCTACTACGACATGGCTGCCTACAACGCCTCTACCTCAGCGGCACGCGTACGTACACCCATCAATGCCAGTGACGCCCACTTCCTGGTCCCCAACGCCACCACTGGAGCCGCGCTCCTTAGCAAGGAGATCGGACGCAACAGCTACGCCAACGCCGGACAGCAGTACTGGAATGTGGCCCTCGAGAAAGCCGTTCCCACACCCTTCTTCCACTTGGAGGGCAGCTCCTTCATCTTCCGCGCCGAGGCGCAGCAGCTCGGCAATCACAATAACGTCACCTACTTCACCAATAACGTGACCCAGGTTGGCCTGTCTGGCTATCAAAACGTCTCCAACGCTCGCGAGGCCAACAATCAGCACTTCCGCCTCTGGGCCAAGTTCCAGTTCTGACCCGCCGTCCAAACACACACACGCGGTCAAAAGCCCCGGGCTATCCGGGGCTTCCTTTTGTCTGCCCCTAACCGCCATATCGCGTCGCTCTCTGAACTATCCTGTGAAGATGCCATCGCCCTCACAGGACGAGGTCTTCATGCAGCGCGCTCTCTCGCTCGCCGCTGCCACTACGGCGCTCGCCAGTCCCAATCCGCAGGTCGGCTGCGTTCTCATGCGCTCAGATCAGGTCATCGGCGAAGGCGCACACTTCTACGACCACTACGACCACGCCGAGATAGCCGCTCTCAAGCAGGCCGCTTCCCTCGGCCACTCCACGCGCGGTGCCACCGCTTATGTCACCCTCGAGCCCTGCAGCCATCACGGCCGCACCGGCCCCTGCGCCGACGCCCTCATCGCCGCCGGAGTCTCCCGCGTCGTCGTCGCCACCCGCGATCCAAATCCACTCGTCAGCGGCCGTGGCATCGAAAAGTTGCGCGCGGCTGGAATCGACGTTACCGTTGGAGTCCTCGAGCAGCCAGCACGCGACCTCAACGAAGCCTTCGCTCACTTCATCCGAACACGCACTCCCTTCGTCACGCTCAAGGCCGCGCTCTCACTCGACGGCCGGCTCGCCCCTCCACCCGCCTCCCGCTTTCCGAATCAACCCTATTGGATAACTGGCCCCGCCGCACGCAAGCAGGTTCACGTCCTCCGCCATGCCGCGGACGCCATTCTCACCGGAATCGGCACCGTGCTGGCCGACGACCCCCAACTCACCGATCGTAGCAACCTGCACGGCCCCAATGGAGAACCACGCCGCCGCCCCCTGCTCCGCGTCGTCCTCGACACTCACCTTCGCATTCCCCGTAACTCGCAACTCGTCCGCTCCGCAGCCACCACGCCCGGTTACGGCTCCGACGTCCTTGTCCTCACCGGAACGTCTGCATCCACCGACCGCATCGCCGCCCTGGCTTCTCGGAACGTCGAGGTCGAGACCATCCCAGAACACGCCGGACGCCTCTCTCTTCCCGCAGTCCTGGACACCCTAGCCGAGCGCAACATCCTCAGCGTTCTCCTCGAAGCAGGCTCCCACCTTAACGGAGCCTTCCTCCGCCAGAACCTGGTGGACAAGGCAATCCTCTTCTACTCGCAGATTGAACTGGGTGAACAAGGAATTTGTTTTGCCCAGGGCATCCCCTCTCCCTATCACTTTGAGCAGACGCTCTCCCGGGTAACCCGCGAACTCGTCAACCCCGACTCGAGAGTCACCGGCTACCTTCACGATCCATGGCCCGCTAACGGATGATTCTGTGTCGGATATTTTTCGAAATAAAAGCGGGCGCGGACTGACACGGTCCGCACCCGCAAATGGACGGGAAATATATTTAGTTGAAAATAGCTCCCACGGTGGCGTCGCTCGCCGACAGGTTGACCGTGCAAGTGTTGGGCCCGTTCTGTGTGATCGTCCCGGTGTTCGTGCAGTTAGACGACCAGCCACCGAACTTGACTCCGCTTTGTGCAGGCGCAGTCAAGGTTACAGCAGTGCCTAGGGGATAAGTCGCGGTACAAACCGACTTGCCGGCTCCGGCACCCGGGCCGCAATTGATAACCGCCGGAGTTCCAGTCGCTGAAGGAGCAGTTACCAGCCAGTTGCCGCCTTGTTCCGGGGTATTGGGATTCAGCCCTTCGTTGTACACAGTCAGCGTTGACAGGAGTTGTTGGACATTCTGATAGCAGGAACCTGGGGTTGTCGGCGGATTGGGAAGAATCAGCGGGCAGCCGACGCCTGCCGTAGCAGTGGCTATCGATCCGTTACTGTCAGTTGCCTCCGCGGTGATGGTGGCTCCTACGTTGCCTACGCTTGCTTCGTAAGCTGTGACTACGCCGCCGTTTTGTGTGCCAGTTCCTGTCCCCGAGTTGCTGTAGTTTGTGACCGGGTATTTATTCGGTTGGGAAGTAAGCCATTTGACCGAGTTGGTTAGATCTCTCACGGTCGGCGCGGTCGAGAACGTTCCAATTGCCAGAAACTGCCCGCTCTGGGTCAAGGAGCCAAAGACAATCCCACTGGGAATGATCGTGAGCGAAAGGATGCTTCCCCCGCTTCCCCCATTTGTGCCCCCGCCCGATGCCGTTACTGTCAGCTGCGAACTCGAACTTACATGACCATTGTAAGCCGTTGCACTCGCAGTGATGGTTGTCGTGCCGGCCGCTACCGCCGTCACCATTCCGGAGGAGCTTACAGTCGCTACCGCCGGGACAGTAGAGGTCCAAGTAACCGTGCTCGTTATGTCTTGCGTCGTCGCATGATTGGCGTTGCCGAAGGTCCCGACTGCCTTCAGTTGCGCAGTCTGGCCAACATTCAGGGCCTGGGTGGCCGGTGAAACCTGCACCGAGTCCAGGCCCGAATTGCTACAACCAACCAGAGTAGAACCAAGACAGAGGAGCAATAGTCCTCGAACACCGCAACGAACGAACATGTAGTCTCCCAACACCGGAATTTCAGGGCGATCGAGTGTCGTAGGAAGTCGCTCTCCCCGACAGACAAACGAAATCCCCAACCTCAAGTCCGTAGACCTGCCCTTGTTCCCGATGCTTTACTTCTAACCCTCTCACTGCAAACGGAAGGCCATTCCGAGCTTTCCGATAATTATCGTGAAATCAGTCACTAATCCGGCGCGCCTCTACAACGTAGGTGTCATCTCGCGTATACAGGGGCAGCTCCCGAAGATATTCGGTGTACACAGTCGAACTCACACGCCCACTCGCCACCCAATCACCCTCTTCCTGTACCCTATCCCCATGTTCACCGGGCTCATCGAAACCACAGGAAAGATCCTTTGCGTCACCCCAAACGCCGGCGTTACCCGAATCACTATTGGAGCGCCGTCCGTTCTCGTCAACCGCCTCTCCACCGGTGACTCAGTAGCCGTTAGCGGAGTCTGTCTCACCGCGCTCGACATCGAACCTCACGCCTTTCCCGCGCGCTTCTCCGCCGACCTCGCCGCCGAGACCATCTCTCGAACCACGCTCTCTCGTCTCCGTCCCGACGCCATCGTCAACCTCGAGTTGCCAACCCCCGCAGGCTCCCCTCTCGGCGGCCACGTCGTGCAGGGTCACGTCGATTCCACCGCCACCCTCGTCGCCCTCGAGCCCATCACCCCCGACACCGAAACCACCGATTACCGCCTCCGCTTCACCATCCCGGACACGCTCACCCGCTACGTCGTCGAAAAGGGCTCCATCACCGTCGAAGGAATCTCCCTCACCGTCGCCTCCATCCACGGCAACGAGGTCGAGATCGCCATCATCCCCCATACCTACGCCTCAACCAGCCTCCGAACACTTAGCCCCGGTGCCCCTCTCAACATTGAGGTCGATGTCCTCGGCAAATACGCCGAAGCTCGCGCCGAAAAAACACCAGCCTTTACCCTCACCGAGCAATACCTCATAGCCAACGGTTATTAATCGCGCTACAAATCCTTTCAAATCACCGAAAAGTAACCCCATCGTTTTCCACCGCTCTTCGCGAATCCTTTCCATCTCCACCTCATCAATTAGATGGTTATCGAATCATCGACACAGAGAGGTCAGAGAAATGAGCAAGCTCGCAGGAAAAGTAGCCATCGTAACCGGAGCATCCAAGGGCATAGGAGCCGATATCGCAAAGGGCCTCGCAAAGGAAGGCGCTTCCGTCGTCGTCAACTACGCATCCAGCAAAGAAGGCGCTGACAAGGTCGTCGCCGAGATCACCAAGGCCGGCGGTAAAGCCGTAGCCGTCCAGGGCGACGTCGCCAAAGAAGCCGACGTCAACCGCATCTTCGCCGAAACCAAGAAGACCTTCGGCAAGCTCGACGTCCTCGTCAACAACGCTGGCGTCTACCAGTTCGCTCCAATCGAAGAGACCTCCACCGAGCTCTACAATCGCCTCTTCAACACCAACGTTCTCGGCGCTCTCCTCGCCACTCGCGAAGCAGTAAAGCTCTTCGGCGACAACGGCGGCAGCGTAATCAACATCGGCTCTGCTGCTACCGAGATCAACGTCCCCACCAGCGCGATCTATACCGCGACCAAGGGTGCGCTCGACTCCATCACCGGCGTACTCGCCAAGGAACTCGGCCCCAAGAAGATCCGCGTCAACTCCATCAACCCCGGCATGATCGAGACCGAAGGCGTGCACGCCGCCGGCTTCATTGGCACTGATTTCCAGAAGAGCTTCGAAGCGCAGACTCCGCTCGGCCGCATCGGCCAGCCCGCCGACATCACCCCTCTCGCCGTCTTCCTCGCCTCCAGCGACTCCGGCTGGCTTACCGGCGAGACCCTCGTCGCCTCCGGCGGCCTCCGCTAAAACTTTCCACGCACCTCATGGGCGCAGCTAACCAGCTGCGCCCATCTTTTTCTTAATTCACAATAGGAGCAGCCACCATGAGCAGACTCTCCAACAAAGTCGCCCTCGTCACTGGAGCCTCCAAAGGCATCGGGGCCGCCATCGCCCGCGCACTCGCCACCGAAGGCGCATCCGTCGTCGTCAACTACGCCTCCAGCCGCGAAGACGCCGACAAGGTCGTCGCGTCCATCACCAGTAACGGAGGAAAGGCCATCGCCATTCAGGGCAACGTCTCCTCCGAGCTCGACGTTCTTCGCCTCTTCGCCGAAATTCAAACCACCTTCGGCCGCCTCGACATCCTCGTCAACAACGCCGGCGTCTACGGCTTCTCCTCCATCACTGACTTCTCCACCGACGAGTACCATCGCCAGTTCAACACCAACGTCCTCGGCCTCCTTCTCGCCACCCGCGAAGCCGTCAAACTCTTCCCCACCGAAAGCGGATCCATCATCAACATTGGCTCAGCCGTCAGCGCCACCCACCCGCCTAAAGGAGCGATCTACACCGCCACCAAGGCCGCCGTCGATTCCATCACTCAGGTCCTCTCCAAAGAGCTCGGCGCGCGAAAAATCCGCGTCAATTCCATTAATCCCGGCCTCGTCGAAACCGAAGGCACCCATACCATCGGCTTCATTGGCGGTGAATGGCAGCGTGAACGCGAAGCTCACACCCCGCTAGGCCGCACCGGACAGACCTCCGACATCGCCCCCATCGCCGTCTTCCTGGCCTCCGACGACGCCCGATGGATCACCGGCGAACTCATCATCGCCTCCGGCGGCCTCCGGTAATCCAATTCAAAATACAAAGGGGCAGCCCGCAAAGGACTGCCCCATCACCGGACCAGCACCACCCGGACCCGGTGATCACTTGTTGCGCTCGACTTAGATCGAGCTCATGTTGTGCAGGAACTCCTGGTTGTTCCGCGTCTTTGCCAGCTTGTCCGTTAGAAGCTCCATGGCCTCCACCGGTGAAAGCGGGTTCAGAACCTTCCTCAAAATCCAGATGCGCTGCAGGTCTTCCTTCGGGATCAGCAGCTCTTCCTTACGCGTGCCGGAGCGCTGAATGTCGATCGCCGGGAATACACGCTTGTCGACCAGCTTGCGGTCAAGGATCACTTCCGAGTTACCCGTGCCCTTGAAGTCTTCGAAGTTCACTTCGTCCATCCTCGAACCCGTATCGACAAGAGCCGTCGCAATGATCGTCAGCGAGCCGCCCTCTTCGATATTGCGGGCTGCACCGAAGAATCGCTTCGGCCTTTGCAGCGCGTTTGAATCCACACCACCTGAGAGGACTTTGCCGCTCGGAGGAACGATCGTGTTGTACGCGCGCGCGAGACGTGTAATCGAGTCCAGCAAAATCACGACGTCGCGCTTGTGCTCGACCAGGCGTTTCGCCTTCTCGATCACCATCTCAGCTACCTGTACGTGACGCGCCGCCGGCTCATCGAAGGTCGACGAGATAACCTCGCCCTTCACCGAGCGCTGCATGTCCGTCACTTCTTCCGGCCGCTCGTCGATCAGCAGAACGATCAGCACGATCTCCGGGTGGTTCGCCGTAATGCTGTTCGCGATCGACTGCAGCAGCATTGTCTTACCGGTACGCGGAGGAGCGACGATCAGGCCACGCTGGCCCTTGCCCATCGGAGTCAGCAGATCCATCACGCGGCCCGAAATGTTGTCGCGAACCGTCTCCATCTTCACCCGCTCCTGCGGATAAAGCGGCGTCAGGTTGTCGAACAGAATCTTGCTGCGCGTCTCCTCGGGAGACTCGAAGTTGATCGCCTCGATCTTTACCAGCGCGAAGTACTTCTCGCCCTCGTGCGGAGGGCGCACATTGCCGCTGATCGTGTCGCCCGTCTTCAGGTCGAACTTGCGGATCTGCGAAGGTGAAACGTAAATGTCATCGGGAATAGGCAGGGAGTGGTAGTCAAGAGAACGAAGTAAATCGTAGCCGTCAGGAAGAATCTCAAGCACGCCTTCTGCGAAGATGTGACCTTCTTTTTCGCTCTGTGCCTGCAGAATCTTGAAGATCAGATCCTGCTTGCGAAGGCCGCTGGTGCCGGCGATATCAAGGCCGCGCGCCAGTTTGCCCAGC
>Ga0157374_10003420_pt1 | contig 13337 bp, 15 predicted proteins | sample M25metaG_FD_115308 | JGI IMG/M metagenome (GOLD analysis project Ga0157374, IMG submission 115308) | Miscanthus rhizosphere microbial communities from Kellogg Biological Station, Michigan, USA - M2-5 metaG | ecosystem: Host-associated > Plants > Roots > Rhizosphere > Soil | place: USA: Michigan...
CAGGCGGAAACCGCGGCCGCCGAGAGCGAGGTGGAGCGGCTCGCGCCGGGCTACGAGGTGCGCGCGGCGGTGGTGGATGACATTCGCGAGAACCGCGAGGTGCTCTCGACGATGCTGGCCATGGTGGGCTGCGAGATCGTGCTCGCGGAAAATGGGCGCCAGGCCATCGAGGTCGTGCGGGCGTCGCGGCCGGACATCGTCTTCATGGACATGCGGCTTCCGGAGATGGACGGGCTCGAGGCCACGCGGCGGATCGTCGAGGAATTCGGCGACGCGGGCATCAAGATCGTGGCTACGTCGGCTTCCGCGCTTGATCATGAGCGCAACCGCTACCTTGAGGCGGGGTGCGACGACTTCGTGGCGAAGCCTTTCCGCGCCGAGCGGATTTTCGGCAGCCTCAAGGCATTGCTCGGCGTCGAGTTCCTCTCGCGCGAGACCACGCCGCAGGACTCCGGAGTCGCCCCCATCGACCTTGCGCAGATCGTCCTGCCCGAGGACCTTTCCGCGCGCCTCGTGATGGCTGCCGAGCTGCACAGCGCGACCGTCGTGAAAAATTGCCTCACGGAAGTCGAGGCGCGCGGGCCGAATGGTCGCCGTCTGGCCGAGCATTTGCGCGGCTTCCTTGCCAGTTACGACATGGAAACCATCCAGCGCATCGTCGCGCAGGTTCCGATCGAAGAATCCGTATGAACCCCGAAAAAATCCTCATTGTCGATGACACCCCGGCGAACATCCGCCTGCTCACCGAGGCGCTGGAGCCGTCGGGTTACGAAATCCTCGCCGCGTCGAACGGCGGCCAGGCCCTCAAAATCGCGGCGCGGTCGCGGCCCGATCTCATCCTGCTCGACGTGGTGATGCCGGACATGGACGGCTACTCCGTCTGCCGCGCGCTGAAGGCGGACGAGGCCACGCGCGAGATTCCGGTGCTCTTCGTGACGGCGAAGGACGAGACGAAAAACGTGCTCAAGGGATTTCAGGCCGGAGCGATCGATTACATTCCGAAGCCGTTCCAGATCGAGGAGGTGGCGATTCGTGTTGAGACGCATCTCAAGATCAGCCGGCTCACCCGCGAGTTGCAGGAGCGCAACTCCCAGCTCGAGGCGGAAAGCGCGCGGCGTCGGGCCGTGGAGGCCGAGAAACACAAGGTCGATGAGCGTCTGGAGCTGCTCGGCGAGCAGGAGGCGCGGCGCTGGGGACTGGGCGGCTTTGTCGGCCGCAGCCGGCTGGTGCGCGCCGTGCTGGCTGACATCGAGCGGTTGCGGGACTTTCCGGGCACGAACGTGTTGATCACGGGCGAGAGCGGCACGGGCAAGGAATTGATCGCGCGTGCCGTGCATCACAGCAGCACGCGGTCGCGCGGGCCGTTCGTGCCGGTGAATTGCGTGGCGATCCCGGCGGAACTGGCGGAGTCGATGCTCTTCGGCCACACGAAGGGCGCGTTCACGGGCGCGGTGGCCGACCGCAAGGGCTGCTTCGAGCTGGCGGATGGCGGCACGTTGTTCCTCGACGAAATCGGCGACATGCCGGCGACGTTGCAGGCGAAGCTGCTGCGCGTGCTCGAGGATGGCGAGATCACGCCCGTGGGCGCCTCGCGTTCGCGACGCGTGGACGTGCGCGTGGTCGCGGCGACGAACGCGGAACTCGACGAAAAAATCGCCGCGGGTGAGTTCCGGCAGGATTTGTATTTCCGCCTCGCGCGCTACACGGTCGAGATGCCGGCGTTGCGCGAGCGCGCGGAGGACATCCCGCTGCTGGCGGCGCATTTCCTGGCGGTGTTCGCCGATGAAATGGGCATGCCGCGCCCGGAGCTTTCGCCCGCCGCGCTGGCGCAGCTCGCGGGGCACGCGTTCCCGGGGAACGTGCGCGAGTTGAAGAACGTGATCGAGCGGGCGCTCATCGAGAGTCGCGGGCGCGCGATCGGGCCGGAGCATTTACGGCTGGTCTCGCCGGCCGTGCGCAGGGCCGTGGGGATGGAGGCGCCGGTTCCCTCCCTGCCGGTGCCGGCGGCTCCGTTGCCGCTCAATCTCGAGGCGGCCGAGCAGGCGCTCATCCAGCGGGCGTTGCAGGAGACCGAGGGCAACGTCGCCGAGGCGGCGCGATTGCTCGGGGTGAACCGCAGTCGGATTTACCGCCGCTTCCAACAGCCGGCGGTGTAGCGGGTGTTGCGCCGGGCAACACGAGGGACACGTCGCGGCCGCAGTCGGTCGGGAGTCGAAATTTCAAAAGCCGCTCGTAATGAGTTGGTTGCGAAAATTGCGAACGCGTTGGCACGGGGCGTTCTCCTTCCCCGGTCGCCATGAAAACAAAACTGCCAAACCGAAGCCGTTTCACCGCGCTCGCTGCGCTGACCGCCACCGCTCTGCTCGCTGTGCCCGCCTGGGCCGGAGTGCAGGACAAGATGCCCATTGCGCCGATCAAAACCGAGGAGGGCACGATCTTTCACGTGCTGTTGCAAAACCAGTTCTCGAACTACTACATCACGCCCCGCGGCTTGATCGTGCAGGATGAGGGCGTCGTCTATCAGCCGCTCGCGCTGCTCTTCGCCGACCTCTACAAGGGCGACGGATGGCTCAACAACGTCAAGCTCACCGTCGGTTGCTGGAACAGCATCCACTCGAAGGCGGATCCCGCGCCGAACACGACCACGCCGCATTGGAACGAGTTCGACTTCATCGCCGGCCTCAGCACCACGATCTTCAAGGACATCACCTTGAGTGCGACGTATCTGCTCTTCGTCAGCCCGAATGACGCCTACGAGTCGCCGAGCAACCTCGAGCTGCAGGTCAGCTACTCGGATCACTTCCTGGAAGGCCTCACCCCCGGCGTCGGCAAGTTCTCGATCAATCCCTACGCGAAGCTCTTCATCGAGCTCGAGAACAAGGCGACCGTTTCCACGACGGATTCCAGCTACAACTTCGAACTCGGCTTCATTCCGAAATACACATTCGACTTCTACCCGATCAGCATCGAGACGCCGACATTCATCACGTTTCCCGGCAATGGATTCTACAGCGAGAACGGCGATCCCGGCTTGATCACCACGGGCGCGAAAGTCACCGTGCCGCTCAAGTTCATCCCGCAGAAATACGGCTCCTGGAGCGTGTATGGCGGCGTGCAATACTACCACATCTACAACGATGGCATCGCGCTCGGAAATACGTTCCTGCCTTCCGGCTCCACGAACCGCGACCCGGTCCAGTGGTATGGCGGAATCTCGTTGTTCTTCTAAAAACGACACACCGATATGAATGGGCGCACCGTGGAATCCGATCCCTACCGTTGGCCATACGACGGGGATCTGCGGCCGGAAAATACCGTGCTGATCATCATCGATATGCAGACCGACTTCTGTGGGAAGGGCGGGTATGTCGATACGATGGGCTACGATATCCGGCTGACGCGGGCGCCCATTTACCCGATCCAGCGCGCGCTCGCCGCGGCGCGTGCGGGCGGGTATCACGTGATGCATACACGGGAGGGCCATCGGCCCGACCTCGCTGACCTGCCGGAAAACAAGCGCTGGCGCAGTCGCCAGATTGGCGCCGGCATCGGCGATCCCGGCCCCTGCGGTCGCATCCTCACGCGCGGTGAGCCTGGCTGGGAAATCATTCCCGAGCTGGCGCCCGCCCCGGGTGAGGCGGTGATCGACAAGCCCGGCAAGGGGTCCTTCTACGCGACGGACCTCGACATGCTGCTGCGGCAAAAAGGCATTCGGAACATCGCGCTGGCGGGCATCACGACCGACGTATGCGTGCATACGACGATGCGCGAGGCCAACGATCGCGGCTACGAATGCCTGCTGCTGTCCGACTGCACGGCGGCGACGGATCACAACAACCACCTCGCGGCGCTTCAGATGGTGAAGATGCAGGGCGGCGTGTTTGGCGCGGTCGCGGACTCGAAAGCCTTCGTGGACGCAATTACGAGTTGAAGTTTGCGGCGGTCCGAACGAGCAGGTAAGACGTTATTTTGCCTGTGAATTCAGACTGTCTTGTCCTTAGTAACCGCATCGAGATCCCCGACTTGTTGCGGATCGCCCGGCAACCCGATTCCGTGGCGTGGGAACCGTTTCGGGAGGGGGTCGAAATTCACCGCCTGTATGGCGACGGGGAGACCGGCCCATGGGCGGCGCTTTTGCGTTACGGGCCGGGCGGGTGCATTCCCCGGCACGAGCACCTCGGCTACGAACACATTTTCGTGCTCGCGGGTTCGCAGCGCGACGAGGCGGGCGAATTGCGCGCCGGCACGCTGGCGATCCATCCGCCCGGCACGCAGCACGAGGTCGTGAGTGACACAGGCTGCATCGCGCTGGCGATTTACGAATGCCCGGTGCGATTTTTGTGAACCACTGATCGCCACTGATTTTCACTAATCAGTGCAGATCAGTGGAGATGAGTGGTTTCCTCAAAGTTTGCGCCACTGGGGCAGGGGCCTGTTGGCGGTGGCGTAACAAATTTCGCGCACTTGCGTGATTGCGCGGCGCAGCGACGGGCTGTCCGCGGCGAGAATTTTTCCGATGAAGGCGCGTTCGTTGAGGGCGCTCGCTCCGGTGGCGAGGGTTGCGCTGCTCAGACCGGAAATCGTTTCCAGCGGCAGGGCGACGGGCGCGGGGAAAACGGCGAACCACGTCGCATGATACGAATGTGCGTGATGGACGCGCAGAGGGTGGAGGCTGTCGTCGCCGGGCGCGAGGCGGCAATTTTCGAGGGCGAGGAGTCCGCCGTCCACGGTCAGCCGCGTGCGACTGTGGACGTGCTCGAAGGCGAAGACTTCACCTGAGGCGACGCGACCGGGGGCGAGGCAATCGAGGGCGAGCAGGCCGCCGCCGGGGGCGACGTCGAGCGCGGTCTGTTGCTCGTAACGGGCGCCGGCCTGCGCGATGAGCATTTCCGGGCAGACTTCGAGCCACGCGCCGGTCTCGACGGAAAAATTTTGGCGGACGCGGGCGGCGGGTTCGCTGCCGCGGGCGCGGTGGACGCGGCTGGCACTTGGGCTGGTGAGGAGCGCGCTTGCGCCGGCGGCGGCGTGGACCGTGATGTCGATGGCGTCGCCGGAGAAGAGGCCTGCGGTGGGATTCACGGCGTTGATGACGAGGGTGTGGCCGTCCCAGTGCGGTTTGCTGAGGTGCATGGGCGCGGCGAAGGACTGGCGCGCGAGGTGGGTGCGACCGGCGGCGTCGCGCGCGCAGACGAGATCGAGGTGTCCGCGCAGGGCGGAGCTCATGCGAAGAGGGTCTCGCGGCGGAGCCAGGCGAGGATGGCGTCCTTGCCCTGTTCGGACTTGAGGTCGGCGAAGAGGAAGGGCTTTTCGCCGCGCATTTTTCGGGCGTCGCGGTCCATGACTTCGAGGTCGGCGCCGACGTGCGGCGCGAGCGTGATTTTGTTGATGAGGAGAAGATCGCTGTGGCGGATGGCCGGGCCGCCCTTGCGGGGGATTTTGTCGCCCTGCGCGACGTCAATCACGTAGATGAACGCGTCGGCGAGTTCGGGCGAAAAGGTGGCGGAGAGGTTGTCGCCGCCGCTTTCGATGAGGACGATCTGGAGGCCGGGAATGGTGCGGACGAACTGCGCGACGGCAGCCTCGTTCATGCTCGTGTCGTCGCGGATGGCGGTGTGCGGACAGCCGCCGGTCTCGACGCCAGCGACGCGGTCGGCGGGCAGGGCTTCGTTGCGCACGAGAAACTCGGCGTCCTCGCGGGTGTAGATGTCGTTGGTGACGACGGCGAGGCTGAACTCGTCGCGGAGCCACTGGCAGAGCCGGAGGACGAGCATGGTCTTGCCGGAGCCAACGGGGCCGCCGATGCCGATGCGGATGGGAGTCGAACCACTAATCTTCACTGATTTTCACTAATCTGAGGTTTCGGAAGGAAGAGATTCTGGAGTTTTTCCATTAGTGAAAATTAGTGGAGATTAGTGGTTTCATGAAATGAAGAGGCGTTCGTTCGAGAGTTCGTGGCGCATGCTGGCGAGGTCGAGGGCGGGGTCGAACCAGCCGATTTCGTCGAGGGGGATGGCGAGGGCGCGCTCCACGGCGAGCGGCAGGTGGTCGAGGGTGGCGGCGAGGGCGCGTTGGGCGGCTTCCTGGCCAAGGCGGAGGATTTTTGGCGCGGCCATGCACTGGCAGGCGACGGTTTGGTAGAAGCAGGCGGCGAGGGCGACGGTGGCGGGGAGGTCCGCGCAGGCGGCGCCCCAGATGACGGCGTGATGGCCGCGGGTGGGTGTCGATTCGATGGCGGCGTGGAGGGCGCCGAGTGCGGACGTGGGGCGAACGCGGAGGAGAGTGACGAGGCGGCGGCGGCCGGTTTGCAGACTGGCCTCGCGGAGCTCGCGCGGGAGTTTGAGCGCGCCGGCGAGTCGGTCGATTTCGAGCAGGCGGTCGAGGTTTCCGGCGGCGTGATGCGCTTCGCGGACGAGGGGAAGCTCGAGGTGCTCGAGGGCGGGAACGACGTGGAGGCGGAGAAAGTCGATGAGCGATGCTTCATTATGCACGCGGCCGGATTGCGTCATTTCCTCAAGACCGAGCGAGTGGGCGTAGCCGCCGCTGGGGAAGGTGGCATCGTTCGTCTGCAGGAGGAACGGGAGCCAGGCGGGCAGGGCGTCAGTGGTGGTGGCCATGCGCGATCGGATGGAAGACGGCGATGCGCGCCGTGAAGGGAATGTGCTCGCGGTCGAGGAATTGGCGGAGGGCGGGATCGTCGGCGACGCGGATCGCGCTGGCGGTGGTTTCGAGCGGGAAATGGAGGTTGCCGATCTGCCAACCGAGGCGGGCGGCGGCGGTGGGGTCGGCCGGGAGCGTGATTTCGAGGACGGGCTCGGGCTTTTGGGCGAGGACGTAGGCGATGGATTCCTCGCAGTGGACGACGTCGCCATCGTGGAGGTGACGCTCGAGGTCGAAGCCGAATTCGCGGCCGTCGGCGGCAACCGCGCGCCAGCGTCGCTTCGCGAGGTTGAGGCGGTCGGCGGGCACCGCGATTTTCAGGTCAGCGGCGGGTTCGGTGGAGGCGTGGTTGACGAGGATCATGAGTTTTGAACCACCAAGGCACCAAGACACGGAGAAAGGCAAAGGAGAGGATTTTCTGAAACCCTTGGTGCCTTGGTGTCTTGGTGGTTAATTTTCATTAAAAGAGAAAGTAACGCTGGGCGAGCGGGAGACTGGCAACGGGGGCGCAGCGGAGTTCGCGGCCGTCGGCTTTGACGGTGTAGGTCTCGGGATCGACTTCGATTTTTGGTAGGGCGTCGTTCCAAAGGAGGTCGTGTTTGGTGATGTTGCGGGTGTTGCGGACGGCGACGAGGCGTTTGCGGAGGCCGAGGTCGGCGAGGGTGCCTCCGGCGAGGGCGGCCTGGCTGACGAAGGTGACAGAGGTGGAGCCGCGGGCGCGGCCGTGGGCGGCGAATTGCGGGCGGTAGATGGTGGGTTGGGGTGTGGGGATGGAGGCGTTTGGGTCGCCCATGTTCGCGCAGGCGATGAGGCCGCCCTTGAGGATGAGCTCGGGTTTGACGCCGAAGAAGGCGGGCTTCCAGATGACGAGATCGGCGAGTTTGCCGATTTCGAGGGAGCCGATTTCGTGGGCGACGCCGTGGGTGCGCGCCGGATTGATCGTGTATTTGGCGAGGTAACGCAGTGCGCGGAAATTGTCGGCGGCGGAGTGTTTGGACGGGCCGCCTTCGAGCCGGCCGAACTGCGTTTTCATTTTGTGCGCGGTTTGCCACGTCCGCGTGATGGTTTCGCCGATGCGGCCCATCGCCTGGCTGTCGCTGGACATCATGGACATGGCGCCGAGGTCGTGGAGGAGATCCTCGGCGGCGATGGTCTCGCCACGGATGCGCGACTCGGCGAAGGCGACGTCCTCGGGAATGTTCGAGTCGAGGTGGTGGCAGACCATGAGCATGTCGAGGTGCTCGTCGATGGTGTTGACCGTGTAGGGACGCGTGGGATTCGTCGATGAGGGCAGGACGTTGGCCTCGCCGCAGACGCGAATGATGTCGGGCGCGTGGCCGCCGCCGGCGCCTTCGGAGTGGTAGGTGTGAATGGCGCGGCCCTTGAATGCGGCGAGGGTGGCCTCGACGTAGCCGGCTTCGTTGAGCGTGTCGGTGTGGATGGCGACCTGGACGTCGAATTCGTCGGCGACGCCGAGACAGCAGTCGATGGCGGCGGGCGTGGTGCCCCAATCCTCGTGAAGCTTGAGCCCCATCGCGCCGGCGCGGACTTGTTCGCGGAGCGGCTCGGGAGTCGAACAGTTGCCCTTGCCGAGGAAGCCGAGGTTGACGGGGTATTCCTCGGCGGCCTCGAGCATGCGACTGATGTTCCAGGCGCCGGGCGTGCAGGTGGTCGCAAAGGTGCCGGTGGCGGGGCCGGTGCCGCCGCCGATGAGGGTGGTGGGGGCACTTGCGATGGGGGGCCCGAACTGCGGCGGGCAAATGGAGTGGATGGTGCAGGTGATGCCTCCAGGCGTGATGATGCAGCCCTCGCCGGCGATGAGCGCGGTGGCTGCGCCGATCGTCATGGTGACGTCGCTCTGGATGCCGGGATTGCCGGCGTGGCCGATGCCGACGATGCGGCCGTGCTTGATGCCGATGTCGGCTTTGATGACGCCCTGAACGGCATCGAGGATGAGGGCGTTCGTGATGACGAGGTCGGGGCAATCAGCGTCGAGCGCGAGTGGAGATTGGCCCATGCCGTCGCGGATGACCTTGCCGCCGCCGAATTTCACCTCGTTGCCGTAGCCGCCGTTTTCGAGGATGAAGTCACGCTCGACCTGGATGAAGAGGTCGGTGTCGCCGAGGCGAACCTGATCGCCAATCGTGGGGCCGAACATCTCGGCGTAGAGCTCGCGGGTGAGTTTCATTTTTTTAAACCACTGATCTGCACTGATGGGCACTAATGGGTCTCAGAGGATGTAACGTTTCCACTGGAGGGTTTCGGCGTGGGCGAAGTTGATGAGGTAACCGACTTCGCGTTGTGAGATGCGGAGGTAATTGAGGAGTTGGGCTTCGTGTTCCGGGGCGAGGATTGCGACGGCTTTGAGTTCCACGATGATTGCTCCGTGGACGATGATGTCAGGGATGTAGCGCTTTTGGAGTTCGCGGCCTTTGTAGAAGACGGGGATGGATTCGCGGGACACGAAGGGGATTCCGCGCAGGCCAAGTTCCAACTCGAAGCTCTCCTGATAGATTTCTTCGAGGAGGCCGCTGCCGATCTCGTTGTAAACCTCGAACGCCGCGCCCATCAGCTTGTAGCCTTCGTCCGTCCATTTTCCTGAGCCCATTAGTGCCAATGAGTGAAGATTAGTGGTTCACAACCTGCCGTTGATTTTTCCGTTCAGACCGTGGACTTCGCGGGTGCCGGCGAGGGCGACGAGGTCCACTTCGCGGGTGTCGCCGGGCTCGAAGCGCACCGCGGTTCCCGCCGGGATGCGCAGGCGGAAACCGCGCGCCGCCTCGCGGTCGAAGTCGAGGGATTCGTTGACCTCGTAGAAATGATAGTGGCTGCCGACCTGGATCGGTCGGTCGCCGCGGTTCGCGACCATGATCGTGCGGACTTCGAGGCCGATGTTCGCTTCGTGCGGCTCGGTTTGCGCGAGGATGTATTCGCCCGGAATCATGATTTTTGAACCACTAATCTTCGCTGATTTTCACTAATGGTTTTTAGCGGATCGGGTTGTGGACGGTGACGAGCTTGGTGCCGTCGGGGAAGGTGGCTTCGACCTGGACCTCGGCGACCATTTCGGGGACGCCTTCCATGACGTCGTCGCGTTTCAGGATGGTGGTGCCATAGCTCATGAGGTCGGCGACGCTGCGGCCGTCGCGGGCGCCTTCGAAGATCTCGGCGGTGATGAGGGCGACGGACTCGGGGTAGTTGAGTTTCAAGCCGCGCTGCTGGCGGCGGCGGGCGAGGTCGGCGGCGACAACGACGAGAAGTTTTTCCTGTTCGCGCGGGCTCAGGTGCATGGGGCGTAAATCACACGGTGAGGTGCGTTTTGACAACCTCGTCGGTGAGGTCGGCGACGGTGCCCCGGGCGACGACGGCGCCGCGGTCGAGGATGGCGAAGTTGTCGGCGAGCTCCTTGCAGAAATCGAGGTATTGCTCGACGAGGAGGATGGTCATGGATTTTTCGCTGTGGAGCTGGGCGAGGGCGACGGCGATTTCCTCGCCGAGGAGGTTGCCGTCGTGCGGGCCTTCGCGGCGGACTTGGTCGAAAGTCTGCGAGAGCCTTTCGAAGGCCGCGGGGTCCTTGTGCGAACCGACGCGGCGGAGGGCGTTGATCTCGTCGGCGAGTTGGTCGAGGAGGGTGGGGTTCGGATAATCGAAGCCGGCGCGGAGTTTTTTGAGGGTCTGCGAGGCTTCGGCGAGGAGGCCGGGCTCGTTGTGATGGCCGCCGCGACGGAGCAACTTAATGGCGTCGCCGATCTGGTCGATGATGTTGGGCTGGATGCCCTCGGTGGGCTCGTCGAGGAGTAGGAGCGACGGCTCGGTGAGGAGGGCGCGGCCGATCGCGAGCTGCTGCTGCTGGCCGCCGGAGAGCATGCCGCCCTTGCGGGCGAGGAAGTCCTTGAGGATGGGGAAGAGGGCATAGACGCGCTCGACGGCGCGTTTCGGATTTTTGCCCTGCGCGGTGGCGCCGATGAAGAGGTTCTCCTCGACGGTGAGGTGCGGGAAGATGCCGCGGCCCTGGGGGACGTAACCGATGCCGGCGCGGGCGCGAAGCTCGGCGGGCATGCGGCTGATGTCCTGGCCCTCGAAGACGATGCGGCCGGCGTTCGGCCGGTGGATGCCGATGATGGATTTGAGCGTGGTCGTTTTGCCGACGCCGTTGCGGCCCATGAGGCAGAAGACTTGATTCGCGGGGACTTCGAGGGTGACGCCACGGAGGATGCGGGAGCCGTCGAGCGAGACCTGAAGGTTTTCGATCTGGAGCATGGTCAGTGTTTCTTTTTGCGGCCGAGATAGACTTCGATGACGCGTTCGTCGGCCTGGACTTCGTCGAGGGTGCCGTCGCAGAGGACGTGGCCCTGGTGGAGGACGGTGACTTTGCTGCCGAGCTGGCGGACGAAGACCATGTCGTGCTCGATGACGATGATGGTGTGCTTGCCGACGAGGCTGAGGAGGAGTTCGCCGGTCTTGGCGGTTTCCTCATCGGTCATGCCGGCGGCGGGTTCGTCCACGAGGAGGAGCTGGGCGTTTTGTGCGAGGAGCATGCCGATCTCGAGCCACTGCTTCTGGCCGTGGGCGAGGGTGCCGGCTTTGACTTCGGCGCGCTCTTTGAGGCCGATGGTTTCGAGGACTTCGTAGATGCGCTCCTTCTGCGCGGGTTTCACGCGGCCGAAGATGGAGGGCCAGACGCCGCGGCTGCCTTCGAGGCCGAGGAGGACGTTTTCGAAGACGGTGTGGTCGCTGTAAACGCTCGGCGTCTGGAATTTGCGGCCGATGCCGAGGCGGTAGATCTCGTATTCGCGCAGCTTGGTGAGCGGAGTGCCTTCGTATTCGATCCGGCCGACGTCGGGGCGGGTGCGGCCGGTGATGAGGTCGAGGAAGGTGCTCTTGCCGGCGCCGTTTGGGCCGATGATGGTGCGCATCTCGCCCTTATCGAGGTAGAAATTGAGGTCGTTGATGGCCTTGAAGCCGTCGAAACTTTTCGAGACGCCTTCGGCGGTGAGCAGGAAGTTTTTGTTCATTTCGATTCCTCCGGGGCAGGCTTGAGTGGGGCGGGGGCGTCGGCTTCGCGGGAGTTTTTGTAGCGGCGCCAGAGGTCCTGAAGCTGACCGGGGATGCCGACGAGGCCCTTGGGCATGAAGAGCACGACGAGGACGAACATTCCGCCGAGGAAGATGGGCCAGTAAGCGGGATAAGCCTGGCTGGCCCAGCTCTTGAGCGCATTGACGACGATGGCGCCGAGCACGGGGCCGAGCAGGGTGGCGCGGCCGCCGACGGCGACCCAGACGATGGCCTCGAGGGATTTCGCGGGCTCCATCTGGCTGGGGTTGATGATGCCGACCTGCGGGACGTAGAGCGCTCCGGCGAGACCGGCGATCATGCCGGCGACGACGAAGACGAAGAGTTTGAAGTTCGCGGCGGCGTATCCGGAGAAGAGGACGCGGTTCTCGCTGTCGCGGATGGCGCGCTGGACCTTGCCGAATTTCGTGAGCGTGAGCCAGCGGCAGAAGACATAGACGAGCACGAGGGCGACGGCGGAGGCGATGTAAAGCGTGCGCTGGGTGGCGGCGGCGCCGAGGGGCGCACCGAAGAGTGTCTTGAAATCGGTGAAGCCGTTGTTGCCGCCGAAGGTGAGCTCATTGCGGAAGAAGAGCAGGCACGCGGCGTAGGTGAGCGCCTGGGTGAGGATGGAGAAATACACGCCCTTGATGCGGGAGCGGAAGGCGAGATAGCCGAAGACGAGGGCGACGAGGCCGGGCACCCAGAAGACGGCGCCGAGGGAGAACCAGACGTTGTGGAAGGGCTCCCAGTGGACCGGCAATTTGTTGTAACCGAGGAACACCATGAAGTCGGGCAGGTCACTTTTGTATTGGCCGAGCTTTCCGATCATCAGCATGAGGTGCATGCCCATCGCGTAGCCGCCGAGGGCGAAGAAGAGCATCTGGCCGAGACTGAGCAGGCCGGTGTAGCCCCAGAGCAGGTCGATGCTCATGGCGACGATGGCGAGGCAGAGATACTGGCCCCAGAGGTTGATATTGAAGTTGCTGACATGCAGGGCGCTTCCGTCGGGCGTGAAGGCGTTGAGTGCCGGCACGATGAAGATGAGCAGCGCGGCGAGCGCGGCGGCGGTGAGGATTTCGGCTTTGGAGACCACGGTTTTCATCGGATCAATTTTCGAGGCCGCGTCCCTTGGTGGCGAAGAGGCCGGATGGTTTCCATTGGAGGAAGAGGATGATGGCGACGAGAACGAGCACCTTGCCGATGACGGGGTTGCGCAGCATCGTTTGCAGAATCTGGTCGGTCGTGCCGATGCCGAGAGCGGAGATGACGGTGCCGATCAAATTGCCGACGCCTCCGACGACGACGACCATGAAGGAGTCGACGATGTAGGTCTGGCCGGTGCTGGGGCCGATGTTGCCGATCTGCGAGAGGAAGGCGCCGGCGAGACCGGCGAGGCCACAGCCGAAGGCGAAGGTGAGCATGTTCACCTTCTCGGTGCTGACGCCCATGCAGGAGGCCATGTTGCGATCCTGCATGACGGCGCGAATGAGCAAGCCGAGCGGCGTTTTCGCCAGCAATAGAGCGGTGCCGACGACGATGACGATGGCGAAGCCGATTACGAACACGCGGTTGTAATTCATCATCACGTCGCCGACGGAGAAGCTACCGAGCAGCCAGGCGGGCGA
>Ga0157374_10003422_pt1 | contig 13330 bp, 10 predicted proteins | sample M25metaG_FD_115308 | JGI IMG/M metagenome (GOLD analysis project Ga0157374, IMG submission 115308) | Miscanthus rhizosphere microbial communities from Kellogg Biological Station, Michigan, USA - M2-5 metaG | ecosystem: Host-associated > Plants > Roots > Rhizosphere > Soil | place: USA: Michigan...
CGCCACTCTGACAAGCATGACCCCGTCAGGGCGTGGCAGCGGCAACCTTGCAACGGTTATTGGGACGATACGGTGCTCACCGAGATCGGCGCCGGTCGAAATCGAGGTTCCTACGGGATACGAACTAATGGTCACGTCCGTCAGTTGTCGGGGGTTGGGTGCAGGCGGTGTGGTCGTTGAGGTAGCGGCCGCAGGCACAGTCGAGGGCTTCTTCGGAGTGAGGACCTGACTTGTATCACCGTTGCGGGTCTGGAGATTCTGTAGCTCGTTGACCAGCGTGTTCACAGTCGGCCTGGTGCGGATTTGTGCACTAGCCGTGGCCTCGTAGGGTGCGTTGGTGGCTTACGTGCGCACCGTGAAGACCTCTTCAGGGGCCACGGCGGTGCAGATCGTGTGGTCGTCCCGGCGGGGATCGCGCAGGATCGAGCACTTGGGCTCGGCCCATGACGAGTCGGGCATGGCCTTACTGAAGGCGGCGGCGGCTCAGCGGTTGGCCGCCGGGCAGGCCCGGTTCGACCCGGGGCTGGTCGAGCGTTCGGAGTCCGAGCCGTTGCCGATCACCTGCTCGAAATCGGCGCACCTGTGGGACGCACTGTGCACCGCCTACGACGCCCTGGGGTTGGACAAGGCAGCCGACGGCGACGAGGCATTCCGTCAGTTGGTGTTGGCCCGGATCATCGAGCCGACCAGCAAGGCCGATTCGCTGCGTGTCATCGAGGAGGACCGGAGTGGCGCCGGTGTCGTACCCGACGGTGAATCGCCGCTTGCCGGTGGTTGCCAAACCCGGTTTCCGGCAGGCACTTTCGACTGCATGCGCGACTCATGCCCGGTTGGGGTCGGCCAGTCTGGTGCTCTATCACGTGACCACCTTGCACTTCGAGACCGATGTCGGTGACGGGTTTCGTGAGCCGGGATTCTCCAAGGAGCGCCGCCTGGATCCGCAGATCACGTTGGGGTTGCTCACCGATGCTGCCGGGTCCCGCTGACGGTGGCCGCCTTCGAGGGCAACAAGGCCGAGACCGCGACGATAGTGCCGGTCATCAACGCGTTCAAGACCGCCCATCAGCTCACCGATGTGACCGTGGTCGCTGATGCCGGGATGATCGCCGAGGCCAACCTGGTCGCTCTACAAGCGGCGGGGTTGTCATTCATCTTGGGTGCTCGGATCCCGTATCTGCCTGATGTGGTGCGTGAATGGCGAGACAAGCACCCCGATGAAGTTGTTCCCGATGGGCTGGTGTTGACCCAGCCCTGGCCCTCGACCTCGGCAGAGAAAGCCCGCAGGATTCCGGATCGGGTCATCCACTACCAGTTTCGCCACGACCGGGCGCGGCGCACCCGGCGCGGAATCGACGAACAAGTTCGTAAGGCCGAACGTGCTGTCGACGGGCATGCTCCGGTCAAGCGCAACCGCTACATCCAGCTGTCCGGCGCGACCAAGAGCGTCAACCGCACCTTGGAGGCCAAGACCCGGGCATTGGCCGGGTGGAAGGGCTACACCACCAACCTCGTCGGCCAACCTGCGGCGTTCGTCATCGACGCCTACCACCAGCTCTGGCGCATCGAGAAGGCCTTCCGGATGTCCAAGCACGACCTACAAGCCCGTCCGATCTATCACCGCACCCGCGACTCCATCGAAGCCCACCTATCCGTCGCGTTCGCCGCGATGGCCGTCTCCCATTGGATCGAGCACCAAACCGGTTGGAGCATCAAGAAATTCGTCCGCTCAGCGCGGCGCTACCGCACCGTCACCATCCAGGCCGGCAACCACACCCTCACCGCGGCAGAACCTCCACCGGCCGATCTCGCCGAGGCCCTCGCCAAAGTTCACGACCTATGTGCGCACTAGCCTGATAAAAGTCGGGGCCGCAGGCACAGTCGAGGGCTTCTTCGGAGTGAGGACGTGGTTTCCGTTGGGTAGGATAAGACGGCGTTTTCGCAGTCGCCGCGGCTGGCGAGGTGGCTCGCAAAGCCCAGCTCTTGGCTGAGCCGCCGTAGCGGAACAGCGGCAGGGTGGTGCCGTCGGGGAGTTGTCCGTGACGTAGGCAAAAGTGGTCATGCTGGCGGCGAGGTCGGCCAGCTGTGGCCAGAGTTTGCGGGCGCGGGTGATCTAGCCGATGACGTCGGGGTAAACCCCCGCGGGCCAACCTAAACCCGCGGCCGTGGGAGCTTGGTTGTGGGCGCGTCGTCGTCGCCGCGCTCCGGCCCTAGCAGCAAAGACCGTACCAGCGGACGGGGCCCTAGCGGCTCGAGTAGGGCACTGGCCGGGCGTTGGCGCACTCGTTGCGGCCACCAGAACCAACGTCCGAGCAGCGCGGCGATGGAAGGTGTCATGAACGAGCGCACGATCAAGGTGTCGAACAACAGGCCCAGGCCGATGGTGGTGCCGATCTGACCGATAATCCGCAAATCGCTGACCACCATCGACGCCATGGTGGCTGCGAACACCAGCCCTGCCGTCGTGACGACCTTGCCGGTACCGCCCATTGCACGAATGATGCCCGTGTTTATGCCTGCGCCTATTTCCTCTTTCATCCGTGAAACCAGCAACAAATTGTAGTCAGACCCCACCGCCAAAAGGATGATTACAGACATCGCAAGTACTATCCAGTGCAGATTGATGCCCAGAACGTACTGCCAGACCAGCACCGACATCCCAAACGATGCGCCCAACGAAAGTGCCACCGTACCCACGATGACCAGGGCGGCTATAAAACCTCGCGTGACGATGAGCATGATGATGAAAATGAGGCATAGGGCAGCAATTCCCGCGATCAAGAGATCGAATTTGGATCCGTCTTGCCAGTCCTTCGCGGTCGACGCGGCGCCAGAAAGATAGATCTTGGCGTTCACCAGAGGCGTCCCCTTGAGCGCCTCCTCTGCCGCCGTCTTTATCTGATCGATACGCGCTATGCCCTCCGCCGTCGCAGGGTCGCCGCTGTGCGAAATGATGAATCGAGCCGCTTTGCCGTCCGGAGACAGGAAGGAATTCATCGCGCGCTTGAAGTCCGGGTTCTCGAACACCTCCGGCGGTAGGTAGAAGGAATCGTCGTTCTTGGCGGCGTCGAATGCCTGCCCCATGGCGGTGGCATCGTTGCTCGTTTCGTCCATCTGGTCGAAGATGCCGGACATGGTGCTGTGCATGGTAAGCGTCATGCCTCGCATGCTCTGCATGACCGCGATCATCTGAGGGAACTGGGCGATCAGCTGCGGCATGATCACATCCAATCGATCCATGTCTTTGACGAGATACCCCAATTTGTCATCAATCTCGTTGACACCGTCGAGTGAATCAAATAAGGACCTGAGCGACCAACAGATGGGAATATCGAAGCAGTGCGGCTCCCAGTAGAAGTAATTACGGATTGGCCGTAAGAAATCGTCGAAGAGAGCAATGCGACCCCGCAATTCTTCGATGATCGCCTGCAGGTCATGCATTTTGCCGACCATACGATGAGTCGTGTCCCTCATGTCTTGCATCACTTCGTACGTGTGCTGCATCACCCTGATCATCGTCGCCATATCGTCGGCCTGCTTGAGCAGGTCGTTAATGCGGTCTTTTTGAAACCCCATAACTTGTGTTTGGGTGGCGCTTTGCAAGCTCAGCAGAAACGGTATCGAGGTATGGTCAATCGGTGTTCCCTCGGGCCGAGTTATCCCCTGCACCCGAGAAATTCCTCGAACCCGGAAAACTTCCTTCGCTACTTTGTTGAGTACCAGAAAGTCTGCCGGATTGCGCATATCGTGATCGGCCTCGATCATAAGAATATCCGGCATCATTCGCGACTGGGAGAAATGACGTTCCGCGGCCGCATATCCCAAATTCGCTGGAATGTCTTTCATATAGAGTCGGTCGTTGTAGCTCGTTTTATAGCCCGGCAGTGTCAGTAGACCCATCAGCGCGATCGCGCAGGCGGCAGCCAGGATGGGCGCGGGCCAGCGCACAACCGCCGTCCCAATCCCGCGCCATCGACGAGCACGGATTGTGCGCTTGGGCTCTAGCAGCCCGAATCGGCTCGCGACGACGATCCCTGCGGGAACCAGCGTCACCGCGACCGCGACAGCGACGATCATGCCCACGGCGCACGGGATGCCCATGCTGTGGAAGTAGGGCAGCCGGGTAAAGCTCAGGCAGAGGATCGCCCCGGCGATCGTCAGACCGGACGCCAAGACAACGGGAGCGACCCCGCGATACGTGCTGTAGTAGGCCGTTTCCGGGTCCTCGCCTGCCTGACGCGCCTCTTGATAACGACCGAAGAAGAATATCCCGTAATCGGTTCCGGCCGCGATGCTGAGGAAAACCAGCATATTAATGGAAAACGTCGAGAGTACAAAAACATCGTTATGGCCGAGAAACGCGACAATTCCCCGCGCTGCCGCTAATTCGACGCCAACCATGACCAACAGCAGAATCACGGTGACGATCGAACGGTAAACAAGGAGGAGCAATGTGAAGATGATCACCACCGTTACCATGGTGATCTTCAGAATGGATTTGTTTCCACTGTGTTGCATATCAGAAGCGAGTGGTGCCGGCCCCGTGACATAGACATTGACCCCGGGTGGCGGCGGCGTCCGATTTACGATATTCCGGACCTCGGCCACTGATTCATCGCCCAAGGTCGTGCCTTGATTGCCGGCCAGATTCAACTGCACATACGCAGCCTTGCCGTCGGGGCTTTGCACGCTCGACGATGTGAGGCGATCACCCCACAAATCCTGCACATGCTCCACATGCTTCGGATCGTTTCTTAAATCACGAACCAACCCGGCATAGTATTGGTGAGCAGCGTCCCCGAGCGGCTGCTGCCCCTCCAGCACAACCAACGCGAAACTATCCGAATCCGATTCTTTGAACACCTTGCCCATGTGCGTCATGGCCTGCACGGACGGCGCATCCTGGGGCATCAGTGATACGGAATGCTCTTCCCCGACACGCTCCAACGATGGAATTGCCGATGCCCAGTTCCAGCCGACGGATGCCAGAGTCGTAATCAGAATCACCGCAAGCCAAGCCAGGATGATGAATACGGAAAACCTCCGTATGCTCCGCGCGATGAAGGGCGGCCGAGGGTGTTCGGTGCTCATGCAGCCGTCGCTAGTCCCTCAGCAACAAGGAACGGACTAGCGGACGGGGCCCTACCGACCGAAGCAATGCGCTGGCGGGGCGTTGGCGCACTCGTTGCGGCCACCAGAACCAGCGCCCCAACAGCGCGGCGATCGAAGGTGTCATGAACGCACGCACGACCAACGTGTCGAACAACAGACCGAGGCCGATGGTGGTACCCACTTGACTGATACTGAGCAGGTCGCTGACCACCATAGATCCCATGGTGAACGCGAACACCAGACCCGCGGCCGTCACGACTTTCCCGGTACCGCCCATTGCCCGGATGATGCCCGTGTTTATGCCTGCGCCTATTTCCTCTTTCATCCGTGATACCAGCAACAAATTGTAGTCAGACCCGACTGCCAAAAGGAGGATCACGGACATCGCCAACACAACCCAGTGTAATTGTATGCCCAGAAGATACTGCCAGACGAGCACGGACAGCCCGAAGGATGCGCCCAGCGAAAGCGCCACCGTACCTACGATAACCAGGGCGGCGACAAAGCTTCGCGTCATGATGAGCATGATGATGAAAATAAGGCAGAGCGCAGCGACTCCCGCGATCAAAAGATCGTATTTGGATCCCTCCACCAAGTCTTTCACCGTCGCCGCGCTGCCGGCGAGGTAAATCTGGGCGTTTTCTAGAGGAGTTCCCTTGAGTGCCTCCTCGGCCGCGTCCTTTATGGGGTCGACCCGTGACATGCCCTCAGGCGAGACAGGATCGCCCCTTTGCGAAATCAGCATGCGCGCGGCCTTCCCGTCCGGTGACAGGAAAATTTTCAGCGCGCGCTGAAAGTCCGGGTTCTTGAACACCTCCGGCGGCAGGTAGAACGAATCGTCGTTATGGGCGGCGTCGAAATCCTTCCCCATGGCTGTCGCGTTACCGCTGGACTCCGACATCTGGTCGAAAATGCCGGACATGGTGCTGTGCATGGTCAGCATCATGGTCCGCGTACTCTGCATGACCGCGATCATCTGCGGGAACTGGAGAAGCAGCTGCGGCATGATCGTATCCAAGTGATCAAGATCTTTGACGAGCTCCCCCATTTTATCGGTGACCTGGTCGACACCGTCCAGCCCGTCGAATATGCCTCTAATCGACCAGCAGATGGGAATATCGAAGCAATGCGGTTCCCAGTAGAGATAATTGCGGAGCGGCCGCCAGAAGTCGTCGAAATCCGCAAGATGATCCCGCAATTCTCCGGTGATCTCCTGAATCTCATGCGTGTGGCCGACCATGCTATGAGTCGTCGCGACCATCTCTTGCATCAATTCGTACATGCGCTGCATTAGATTGATCGTTGTCGTCATCTGATCCGCCTGCTTGAGCATATCGGCCATGCGATCATTCTGAAATGGCAGATATAGTTGTTGGCCAGCGGTGCTCATACTCAGCCTGAACGGTATCGAGGTGTGTTCGAGCGGTTTTCCCTCGGGCCGAGTTATGGCCTGAACATTGGCAATGCCTGGAACCGCGAAGACGGCCTTCGCTAGTTTATTCAATACGAGCATGTCTGCCGAATTACGCATATCATGATCTGCCTCGATCAACAGGATATCAGGCATGGTCATTCGCGACTGGGGAAAATGTCGTCCAGCAGCTGTCAATCCCACATTGGCGGGGATATCCTTGGGAATAAACTTCTGGTCGCTGTAACTTGGCTGGTATCCCGGCAGCGTCAATAACCCGATAAGCGCGAGGGCTAATGACGCGACGAAAATGGGCGCGGGCCACCGGACGATCGCCGTGCCTACCCGCCGCCATCGACGAGTTTTAATCGGCCGCTTGGACTCGAAAAAGCCGAAGCGGCTGCCGACGGCCAAAACTGCCGGAATTAGCGTGAGGGCCACCGCGACCGCGACCAATATACCCACCGCGCCGGGGACGCCCAGCGGTTGGAAATAGGGCAGCCGGGTAAAGCTGAGGCAGAAGATTGCCCCGGCGATCGTCAGACCCGACGCCAAGACGACCTTAGCGACACCACGGTAGGTCGTGTAGTAAGCCGTTAGCCGATCTTCGCCGGCTTGACGTGCCTCTTGATACCGGCCGAAGAAGAATATCCCGTAGTCCGTTCCAGCCGCGATACCGACGGATACCAATAGATTAACGACGTAGGTAGTAAGACCAACAATCTCGTGATCGCCGAGGAACGCGACGATCCCTCGGGCCACCTGCAATTGAATACCAACCATTAGCAACAAAACGATTGGGCTAATAACCGAGCGGAAGACGAGCAGCAACATGACGAAGATCACGGCCAGGCTAACCGCCGTGATTAGGATGACCGTTCTGTTGCCACTATTGCCCATATCCGTCACGATTGGCGCGGGGCCGGTGAAATACACCTTGACGCCCGGGGGCGGCGGCGTGCGCTCCACGACGTCCTGGACGGCTTCGACCGCTTCGTTTCCCAAAGCTTGGCCCGGGCGACCGACGAGGTTCAATTGAACATACGCGGCCTTACCGTCGGCGCTTTGCGCGGCGCCCGCCGTCAGGGGATCCCCCCAAAAGTCCTGGACGTGCTGCACATGCGCCGGATCGTCTTTCAGCTGACGAATCAAACCATCGTAGTAGCGGTGAGCATCGTCGCCGAGGGGTTGCTCACCCTCCAAGACGACCACCGCCACACTCTCGGTATTGGATTCCTTGAAATCCTCACCCATGCGCTTCATCGCCTCGACCGATGGTGCATCTTGCGGAGTCAGCGATAATGCATGCTCTCTCTCGACCTGCTCCAACGAGGGAACACCGATGGTCACAATGACGGCGATCGCCAACCACGCCAAGATGATGAGAACCGAAAATCGATGAATCGTCCGCGCTATAAATGGTTGCGCGGTGTGCTGGCTTTCCACGTGTTGGCTGGTCATGCCGACTTCAATAAGCAGGAAGCAAAGGCGTTCACCTGATTGGAAATCCTCTCGGCTTTGACCTCATCGTCCACGAGGATGCGGCAGCCGATGCTGTCAGTATCGCCCTGTGCCACGACACTTCCGATGGCCGACGTCGCGGTGATCGCGAACTGCGTCGACCACGGCAGGCTTGCTCCCTCGATATGCTGCGGGTCAGCATTGACGTCGAAAAAGCTGATGTTGGCCACGGTTCCTGGTGGTCCGAAGACCTCATAGGTCAGATGCTTGGGATTGAAGGGTTTACTGTCACTGAGTTTGGTGTCGGCATACGACGGGCGCTTCTCGGAGCCGAAGACGCCGTGCAGCCTCGACACGGTGAATCCGCCAGCAGCGATCACCACCAGTACGAGTAGCGGAATCCACAGCCGCCTCAGAATCCCGAAAATCGTAAGTCCTCCACCTATCTCCACACCCGGCGCCGTCTCATCCGCTTGACAATGCAACTACACGTCGGCCGCGACACGCCAGACGGCGGCCACTCGAATGCGATGGGCGTCGCATGCCAGCCGTGCGACGTCACCGCCAAACGTGGGGGCAGCCTCGGGGAGCGCACCCGATCTCGACGAGTAAACCATGCCGGTGGCCTCCATATCGGCTCGTTCCCAACGTGAAATAAGATCGCAATGCATACCGCGTGCGTTACGGCAGGGTACGGATATTGCGCGCCAAGCCGCAAATCATGTCATGTGGGTTATCCTCGCGCGGCTGTGCAGTGTACCTTCCGGCCCGCCCGCACGAAAATGAGCGTCTGAGTGCGGCAGCGATCGTAGAAGCGCTGCTCCCCCGATGCCGTGCGCGGCGTCACCGAAGTGGCGTTGCAGGATCTGCCGACGTGACCGCTCACCCGACCACTCGAGGTAACGACCGTCCCGCGCCGCTGCGGGAAAGATCCTGGTAACGAACAAGATTCGCGATCTAGCGCAGGTAACACCGCGGCCGGCAGCCGAGATCACGCATGCCCTGCCTGCGGATGAAATGGCGCAGTGTGCTAAGCAGCCGGACGCGAGCGGCGCCACGGCGGAACCCCGGGCAGATACGGGTAGTACATCTCGGCGCAAGGTTTCAGGCTGATGAGATGGTGTTACTTCAGCCAGTGCTGGGTAATCGCGGCGCAAATTTTGAGCGGTGCGATTAGAGTTGGCGCAATCAGCGATTAGAAGTTGGTGCAATCACCGATTAGAGTCGATGCCAGGCCGGGGACTCAGTTACAGGAGGGAAGTCCACACATGATCCGACTGTTGTCGACCAGACTGGCTGTCGGGGTTGGCGGTCTGGCACTGTCGTTGACCGCCGGGGCTGGGGTGGCATCCGCTGATCCCAATATCGATTCGATGGTCAACTCACCCTGCACTTACGATCAGGCGATGGCGGCGGTGCATGCGGAAAATCCGACGGCTGCGCGGTACCTCGACCAATCGCCGCCGAACCTGAAATTCCTGCAAGTATTCCTTGGTTCGTCGGCAGATCAACGCGTGAATCTACTCAACCAGATCAAGAACAACCCGGGGATCGACCAAGCCTTGCCCGTTTTTCAGCAGATGATGACCAGCTGCGTCAACTACTGAGCAGAATCGAGCAGGCGCGGAAAGTGGCAGCGCACGGGTTCGTCCGCTTGGACCTGGTCAAGTGAGGTTGCCGCTAGATTCCCAAGCAGGTGCAGCACTGCCCCGCACGAGTGGGTGCGGGGCAGTCACCCCCACGGTGGCCGCTGACCTGGATCCCTCAGCCGCATACACGACCGATGGGAGTGCGGCACTCGTCGCATCGCAAGGTGACTGATCCTGGCATTGTGTGCTCTCGTTTTCGGGTTTGCGCGGATGCCGGTGCGGTGAGACATCTGAGGCTGTGGTCAGAGCTGCTGATTGTCGGCCACGGCCGTTAATGGACAATCACACTGGGAGGTGAGACTCCGAAACGGCTGGAATTTGCGGCCGTACTGGCCGCGTAGCTGAGCGACCGTTAGTTCACAGCGTTCCTAAGGGGCCGTGCGCGAAGTAATCAAGGATTGCCGAGTTCACCGCATGCGGCCGTTCGAGAAATCCCAGATGGCCGGTGTCAGCGATCTCCAGATACCGCCCATTCGGAAGGGCGTCCGCCACCTCGGCGCCGAGGTGCGGGGGCATCACGACGTCATCGGCGAAGCCGATCACCAACACGGGTGTGGTGATAGCCCGATAGGCGGGCAGTCGGTCCTTCTCGGGCGCGACGCCGTGCTGTGCGCGAATTCCGGGAGTCGACTTCGTAGGCCATATCGTGAAAGTGTCGATCCAGTCCTCGATGGCGCCGTCATCGTTCAAGGTCCTTGGTGAAAACCCCTCAAGCAAGCGAATTTTCGCTTCGTAACTGGGCGGTAGTTGGACGTCGGCATCGGCGAAATCTCGTTCGGCTGCCCGAAAGAACTCGCGCGTGCGGTCGTGGCGCCCACGTGTGGCCATCAGCGCCGCCTGACTCACCAAACCAGGATGAGCCAGCATCAATTCTTGTGCGATATATGAGCCCATGGAGGCGGCCACCAGCCGGACGGGAGCAGCGTCGAGCTTCTCAATCAACTTCGCGGTGTCAGCCACCATCGTTGCCGCCGTGAAACCGTCAGCATTCGCCGTTGCGCCCACTCCCCTGTTGTCAAACGTGATGACGCGGTAACCAGCCGCACGGAACGCAGGCACTTGATGGACATCCCACGTGCGTCCAGCACCGCCTTGGCCGGCGATGAACAGCACTGGCTCTCCGTGGCCGCGATCGTTGTAGGCCAAGTTCACCACGTGGGGACGGTACTACGCATTGGCGGTGAGGTGGTTTGAGGGTTTGGTGGAAGTGTTCGGCCTTGGCGCACCTGGTGGCGTGTTGGCTTGGGTCCCGTTATGCCGACGGGGTTTGCTGAGCCGGCACCGGGACTGGGCTTTCGCCACGGCTGCGGCGGTCCCACTCGGCCAGCACGTCGGGATCGGTGGGCTTGCTGAGTAGGCTGCCCCCCACGAAGACAACCAGGCCGGAGACCAAACCTCAGTAGATCGGCTCGTTGGCCTCGATGCCGAATATGAACATGGCCGCCAGGGTCGCCACGGTTCCGACGGCCATCGCCGCAAGCGCCCCGGTGTTGTTGCCGCGCCGCCAAACAAGCCCGCCGAGGATCGGCACCAGCAGACCGCCGACAAGGATGTCGTAGGCAACGGTCAGTGCGTTGACGACGTCCTGCAGCACGCATGCGATGACCACCATCAAGAGCCCGAATCCCGCCACGTAGTGCCGATTGTTCCGGATGTGGTCGTGCTCGCTACCCGCCTCGACGTCGCGCTTGAGCAGCCGCGCAACGATGTCCTGGCTGAACACCGTTGCGGTGGCGATCAGCGCGCCGCTGGACGTGGACATCACCGCGGCGAGCGCCGCAGCGAGCACCAGACCGGCCAGCACCGGAGGCAGCTGCATCTCGACGAACTGGGCGAACGCGTCGTCGCGGGACTCCAGCGCCGGCAACAGGACCTTGGCCGCCATCCCTATCACCGCGCCGGCCACCGCATACAGCAGGCAATACACGCCCGAAGCGGCGCCGGCCCAGCGCGCCACCCCCGGGCTCCTGGCGGTCAACACCCGCTGCCAGATGTCCTGACCGATCAGCAGCCCGAAGGTGTAGATGACAAAGTAGGTCAGTATCTTCTCGCCGCCGATCGCGGTCAGCGAAGTGGCGTCCGCAGGCAATTTTTCCGCGAGGCCGGACATCCCGCCGGTCTTGTACAGCGCGAGCGGCAACAGGATGAAAAAGATGCCGATGGTCTTGACGATGAACTGCACGAAGTCGGTCAGCGTGATCGACCTGCTCGGGCGGGTGCTTGCCGAATCCGGTCCGGGCGGCGAGCGGCTGGTCGCACGCCTGTCCGGCCTGCTCGACTCGGTCCGCGATCAGGGTCTCAACGCCGCGGCGGCCGATATCAGCGACGGCCGCAGGCGCGAGCTCCACGCACTCGGCGCCCACCGGTTGCGGGCCTGGCTGCTGATCGACGGGCCCGCCGAACAGCCTGCGGCCATTCAGGTTTCGGGCGATCTGGTGTCGCTGCTCTCGCTGGAGCTGGAACGTCGACACGGGTTCAACACGGCGCAACGCCGTGGTCGCGCCCGGGTGCTGGACCGATTGGCCCGGGCCACCGTGGACGACGTGGTCGCGGCCCGCTGGTTGACGTCGGCGGGACTGCCCGACGCCGACCTTCGCGCTGCCGCGATCGCCGCACCCGACGACGCCGACGACCTCGCCGCCGATCTGCTCATCACGCTGCCGGACGCGGTGGTGCGCGTAGTCGGCGAGGTGGTCGAGCTGGCCGTGCCGCTGGACACCGATCTGCCGGAGGTGCTGGGCACACTGGCCGGCGGTCGGACCGCAGGCATAGGCATCGCTGTTCGGCCCGGCGCGCTGGTCGTCTCACTACGGCAGGCGCGCTCGGCCCTGCCTGGCAGCCGGGTGCAGGGCAGACACGTGCACGCCGAGGAGATCGCCAGCAGCCGGTTACTGCTCAACACCGTTGGGGCGCAACCCCTCCAGGCCTACGCAGACGCGGTGCTCGGTCCTCTCGATGCCACGGATCGTTCGGGTGAACTGATGCGTGGGCTCACCGCATTCCTCGAGCACAACGGCCACTGGGGGTCCTCCGCCACCGCTCTGCGCGTCCACCGCCACACCATCCGCAACCGCATCGACGCGGTCGAACGACTGACCGGGCGGCGCATGGATTCCGCGCAGGACCGCCACGAGTTGTGGCTGGCACTTCGGGCCCGCGACGCCGCCCGGATGTCGGCCGACTAACCGACCCCGGCACGCCGAACACCATCTCCGAGGAACCGAAAGGCCCAGGTCGGCCCGCCCCTACGGCGTTACGCTTGATCCGTGGTGGTCAAAGGCCGACCCGTCTGCGTGCCCGAGACGGCGCTCGAGAGCCGAGTCCCGGCCCGGACCCGGCACGATGCCGAGACCGTGGCACGTCACCTCAGGGTTCTGACCGTCACCACCCGCATCGGTGCTGTCATCAGCATCTTCTTCGGGATCCAAGGCTTGATCGTGGGCCAGGACGTGTGGGTCACCGTGCTTAACCTGGCCAGCGGCGCGATCTTCGTGATGATTCCGCTGTTGTACCGATTCGGCGAACTGGTTGCGCCGCTGGTGTTCTTTTTCGTCGCCTACGCATCCATCACCGTGTTGTGTTGGCGCCTGGGCACGGGCTCGGGTCTCCCGTTCTACTACCTGCTCGCCGCCACCCTCATGGTGCTGATCCTCGGCGTCGAGCACATCGTGCTCGCGTCGGTACTCGCCGCCTTGGGCGC
>Ga0157374_10003423_pt1 | contig 13330 bp, 10 predicted proteins | sample M25metaG_FD_115308 | JGI IMG/M metagenome (GOLD analysis project Ga0157374, IMG submission 115308) | Miscanthus rhizosphere microbial communities from Kellogg Biological Station, Michigan, USA - M2-5 metaG | ecosystem: Host-associated > Plants > Roots > Rhizosphere > Soil | place: USA: Michigan...
AGTATTGCAAGAAATGTGTGGTTGATTCGCGTCAGTTTCCTCTTTGAATCGCAAGGATCCTGTGAATCTGGCAGGTCAAGTGGAAAATGAGAAATTATTATCAATTACATTATAGCAGACTAAATTTAAGACAATAAACTAACCTGTTGGAGATAATAAGATCGGATAATCAGAGTTGAAGAGAAACAAGAGCAAAGAGACCAAGTGATAAGTATGAATGGAAGTATGAGATGAAAGTGACCGAAAGCTCTTGGAGTGAATCAATGGAATAAGACTTCACCCGGCAATGAATAAGAGCAGGAAGACAAGACTCGACGAGAACGAGGATAAAAGTGAATGTAAGAGCTGCTCAATGAGTAACAGGAGGAGGAAAAGGAGACAGAATCGAGACAGAAAGAGAGAGAGAGCTGCTCACAGGAAGAGTCAAGGCAATACGACTTGTTCTGATTCATCTCCTCTTGAGGTCCCACCTCCAACAACAATACAGCATCATATTCGAAGTTCTTCCGACAGAGATTGTGAAATTAAGGCATGGAAATTTAAACCTACTTGATTGTGGGAGGAAGAGGTAATAGGATGGTAAAGTCTACCTCAACATCAACTTCTTAACTTCTTATAAAAATGAAGGGCTACAGATTTGAAAGGCAATAAGAATAAGAATAATAAGATGCAAAATATGGTCAAATAATTAGACTCACCATAGTTTAGTTACAGTTTGTAATTCGAATGGACTGAATTGGATTTAAAAAATCAAAAATAGCTCTCCATGCGATCTCGATCACTGATTGGAAACGTGATAAAGTTATCATATGATGAGGCAGACAACCTTCACATCTATCAGAGACAAGACATGAAAGGCATACACGTAGTCGTACTGTATTTCTATTACAGTAGTTTTCAATGAAAGTGTAGCGGTTGATGATCTCTATCGCAAGGTATCCTTATTTAACTCTTATTTAACTCGCTTCTTGTCAGCAACGATACTACAGAGATCGCAAGCTAAGAGATCGCACGAGAATGAGCAGCAACAGTGGTTCTCTTAACCAGTAAAGAAAACATGAGCAATACATGCAATGAAGAGTATCTCTTGTACGTCAACAACAACATCATAACATCAACAACGAATGAGTGTATTCTTTCTTTCTTTCTCACTTCCTCTCCTGTCAATGCGATGCGTGTGTTTGTTGCGCCTTTTCATTCTCTAACTTTATTCTAACCCATGGTAACAGAGCATTCTGTTGCATTACATCAAGACAAACAACAACAAACAGGAAAAGAAAAGAGATTGAAATGGAAAAAACAGTCACGAAGTGACAGGATGTGCAGACACAACAACAAGAGATGCAGAGAAAATAGAGACAATACATTTGAGTGTTGCTGCTGGATATGCAGTTATATATGTATAATAATTCAAAAGTGCACTTCTCGAAGGAAAATAAAAAGCATCAACAACTAAAGAACAAGGGATGAAAAGAGTTGTTTGAGTTGTTTACTAAAATTACTTACAAGTTGTTGTTGTCCTTCAGAGGATGCGAGTCATGCGTTGTTCCAGTCGATCATGTTGTCCTTACATTCGGTTCGAGAGTTTGTTGCATCAGAGACAGCGTAATGTTCACTACTACTACTGCTCGAGTTCTTTTCCTGTCTTATCAAGTATTACATCCTCTGACACTCGATTTATCTGTTTGACACGACAACGAAAACAGGAAGAAAACATGAAGCGGAAGAGCAAAGTGATGAACAAGGGTTGTGTCTTCATCTAAATTTGGATGAAGAATCATGCGATCAAGTAGTTTTGCATGTTGTTTACAACTCTAGAGAATAAATGACATGTTTACTCGCAGACTGACCTTATCTTTGCCGGTTGTCTTACATCCAAAATTGCTTGTAGCTGCGCAGTCTGACCTGAAACCAGACACATGTGAGTGACAAGATAAGAACAAGGACACGGTTATAATGTTTCAAATCTCTTTACTTATCATTTGTCCTTCACTTTTCTTGTCTTGTGATTGTATTGTCATGGTAAACAAGAAAATAAGAATTAAAGTCTGACAATATGATCAATTGTACAGGTATTGTGTCACAGGAAATGAAACGTCAGAGAATGAGCTCAAAATCCTGGTTTCAAACAAGAACTGGATTCTAAACGCAATAAACAGAATGAAATGGAAAGGAATTGGAGACAAAACAGGAAACAGTCAATTTCCAGGACAAAATTCAAGAGAAGCAAACACTTGAAATAGATTTTACTTTTGTCACTCAAATCAAATATCTATTTTATATTATTGTTGTTGTGGTTGAGTCTATTTTTGTCTTTTCATGATGCTTCTGACTCAAATATGTTCATGAATGCACAACAACAGCTTCTAAATCGAAACAAGAATTTAAATAGAACATAACAATACATGTCTTTGGAATTTGTTGCAATACATATTCCAAAGATCTAGTTCTAGAACTTTTTTCGATTTCTATTCTGGTATACAAGTACAAGTAAACAGCCTGTTGTTCTGGAAAGAAGACGAGGATGGAACATTGAAAGGGCGAGACAAGAGAGAGACAACAAACGACACAAAAGCTCTCCTCCTCCAGAGTTTCCTTGAAAGACAAGAATAAGAGGATGAGAATGACAGTCTCGAAGGAACAGGAACAAAAGAACCTGAAAAACAACAACAAGAAACGAGACCTAGAGATGACAGAATAAACAGAGGACACGAAGCAACACAATAGAAACTACTCGTAGAAGGAAACAAGAAAGAAAACAAGAAAGGAATTAAAGTAAACAAATGCGACACTTTCTCTCGATTCCTTTGAGAAGTTAGATGAAGAAGGAAATAATGGAATCGAGAAGAATAAACAAAACATGTACTTCCTACTTCACTTGTATTGTCGATGAAAACTGTCTTTTCCGTGAACTTTGAGTCACGAACAAGTGATTCATCAGCCCTGTCGCCCTTGTTTTGTTTGTTCCTTATTTTTCTCTGCATACATTGCTGTTTGTTGTTGTTTTCTTTACTTCATTTGTTCTCCGGTCTCCTTCCTTCTGTTGATTTTTTTACTTTTCTCGAGGGATAATAATGTCTGGCATGATATGCTAAGTATTTTGGGTGGAAAAGAAAGAAAAACATTGAAATGACAACAAGGCTTGAATTCACAGGAAACAACAAGAAAAAGGCGGGTCAGGTTAGTAAAGTATTCATTCCATAAACACTTTCTGTCCAGTCCTGTTGTTGGTGTTGATTCTGGTTTTGCTTCTGAAAGAAAACATGGAATGGAATGTTTCCCACTCATTCGTGTTTATGTTTACTTTTAATCAGGATACATGTTGTTGTTGAAGAACCTAAATCTTGTTTGGCTGCGGCAGTGGTTCTATTGATGTGGGCAAACATGGTTGTCTGGGAGGGAAGACGAGAGGGAAGGATTCTCTCCTGCATTAATCTCTGAAAGAGAGTGACAACGAGGAGACGACAGATAAACGATAAGAGGAATTGCATGGCCTTGTTTCTCGTTGCAAGTCATCAATAAAGTCTGTAACATTCAATAATAATGATGAGGAGAGAAAGAATAGATGTGTTGTCTGAAGAGATTGATTGTTTTTCTCTGCAGAACAACCACAGAAACACTGTCACGGCATCCATGTAAACAATTGCAGAGGAAAGAGATTGAAAGAACAACAAGGCAAGGCATAATAAGAAGAGGGAGACAAAAAGAAGTACGAAACGAGAAACAGAAACAGAGGGTGAAAAGTGCAGCATCATCATTGTAATCACACGAGAAAAATGACATAACATCACTCGAAGAAAACAACAACAATGACTATATAACAGGCAGCAAAAAGTGAAGTAAAGAGCGAACAAAAGCACCTTCGAAAGAGTAAGTGAAGGAAAGAGAGGAAATTTGTGAGCAACTTATTACCAGACGTAACGAACGAACAAAATGTATAAAAAAGCAGTCAAGGCAATCACGACCATAGCCAGTGCGAATTATCGTGCGAATCATGTAAATTCAAGGTCGAGTTATTCATTCCATAGTCTTGTCTGATTACGATAAGAAGTAGTAAAAGAGAGAGAGAAAGGGAATTTGTATTTTTGTTGTCAAGTTTCAAAAGTCTCTGGGCAAACATTTGTTTGTGACGATAATTACTTGATAAAAAACTCGAAACAACATTTGAATCACAAGGAGAGCAAATGAATGAATGAAATGAGAAGGAGAGGAATACTTGCACAATAAATACCCAAAGCAAATGACAAGAGAGGAGACCATTCAAATGATTATAATGAGTAGAGAGATAACAATTAACAGTCACTGATGCGACAGGTGATCATCATGGTCATGATCATAACGAGAAAAGTTCCCCTGTTGTTTTGATGAGTATTTGTTTTCTCTTCTTTTCTTCTTTTCAATTGAGTCCTATGACTATGTATTTGCATTGTGACGGTATCTCCTGGTAAATGTTATGTTGATGACAATAAAAACAACATGAAACTAAAGCGAAATCATCTCCACAAGGCATGTCAATCATGGCAACATCATGAACATGATTCTATTCTCGAGAGCAACTCACTCACTTTTTATTGTACTTATATTGTGTGCATGTTTAGCCGAAGGAAAGGATTTGCCTTGTTCTCTGTCGGTAAACAAACACTCATGTCCTAAGGCTGTCGATGCATCATTTCAATCTTTTATTCTCTTTTTGAGCGACAATATTTTTCTTGTTTCGCCACAGGATTCAATGTATACCTGGTGATGAGAAATCTCATACAAGGAATAAAGAAAAATGAAAACTCGAGCTCAAAGGATTGAGTTTTTATCGACATTCCATGTGACAACTTGTCAAGTTTTTAACTGTTTATTTGTCATCAGTAGCGACATTTTTTAATGCTCTCAAGGTATCCCGTGTGGTTTTATCGCTGAAACTCAAGTGCTCCTGGGTAATAAGAGTATGAGATTGAAAATGTGTTAACAAAGGTTTACCTTCAACTCTCATTTCATTGTTGAACACCCAGCATCAACTCTTTATATGTACGTTGTTGTACATGTTGTACTTGAAGTGTTTTCTGAAATAGATTCGCAGAAATTGATTTTGATTCGAGTGTTTGGTATTTTGATTTGGATCTACTTGTTTTCCATGATTCAATCTTGTGACTCAATATTTATTGTGAGAGAAATGTAAAGCCAAACAGGGACCATATTCGATGAATAGAGATAACACCCGGCAACTGTGACATTGAAATTGAAGATGCGAGTCAAGATCAATGCCATTCGTGTAGGAAGGAGTGAGACTTGTTTACTCTGAGCATCTCTCAAGCATGTTGTGCTCAAGGCATAATGTTGTTGTGTCTGGGTTTCTAAGACATTGCAGGTCTCGAGAGATTGCGTGTAAGACGGGTAGCAAGTGTTGGCACAAAATCAGGAAAACAAGAAATTATGAGAGCACTGCGTAGGAGTATGTACTATGAAACGCATGTGTTGTGAACAACACACAACAGGACAACAAGAAAACACACCACACAAGAGCATGAGTTCGAGTGGGATCAGATTCGAAACGAGTTCTGAAGGAGTGAGAAGTGTTTTGGAGAAAACGTACTGCAAGTGATAAAGTGTGATCGAATAAGGCACTTTCAATTGATAAATTGTCAACTTAAATTATTATCTATTTTTTAGCAGTAACAGAAGTAGATAATCCATTTTGAATTGCAATGAATCAATTATGTACATAAAAGACCTTCACTTTTTTAAGGAGTAAACAAGGGAAGCGAGAAGAGAGACCTTCAACTGTTTTGATGAAAAGCTTGTCATGATGTATAAACATAATCTGCTAGATATTCTCGTCATCGTCAACATCATCCGCCTCTTCGTTTATTCTATTCATTAGTTGTAGTGAATGTCGCCTGATTTTGTTGACTCTTTCATTTGTGTACCTCCTGTTGATGTCTATTTCTATCACTTTATTATTCTCAACAGAAACATTGTCAATAAATAAAAGAATTTCGTTGAAAACAAGAGGTAACAGAGAATGGAAGTGATTGAAAGAATAGAAATGATTGTAATGGATAAGTAGAGGTAGGTTCTTCTACTGAAACAAGACAGTTGCACAATGACCTTGTTATCCAATTCAATTTCTTTTTCTCTAGACTTCTCTGAACAAAATGAGAAAAATACAAGATGACTTGATCTTGTTTACAAAGTTCTTATGACTCATCTGCCTCCTCTCGGAGTCAAGAGATAATGATAAACATACCAAGCTCTTTGAAACAGGTAGGCTTCTTTTTGAAAGAAGCAACTGACCAAAGATTAAGTCATTATTCGAGATTTCTATCAAGAGACGATGTAGACATTGCTTATTAATAATTGATGCATGAATTTTTATGGATTCTATTTTCTGTCCAATTCACTAGAACAAACGTCAGTACATTTGTTGACTCCAACGGAATTCGCTATATTTTTGTGAATGACATCATCGTCTGTTGATTATTTCGGTATCACTTTATAATCTAATAGTGGTATCAGTCTCGGGCGACTTCTTGCTAATTATGTTTTGAATAAAAGTCAACGACAAGAATACACTAGAACTCTAAATTTGTATACGTAGTCGGGGTACCTTTGTCATCACAACAAGGCTGTTGTCCAGGTGACAAGAAAGTCAAACCGTGATCAGAGGTGATCATGAATCATGACGCAAAACGAAATGAACAAGAATAGTACAACAAATCATCGTTATTGAGCAGGAAAAACAAAAAAGTTTTCATGACAAGAACTCGACACAAACTTTTTCCTTATCTTCTCCTGAAATTGAAGGTTATTTGTTTCATATCTTTTCTCATTGATCGTGATGATGATCATCTCTCTTTAGTTTGTTCATTTCGATCTCCTGCCCAGCAGTTGTAGGAGGAGTATAGTTTCCTTACTCTCTATCAACTTATAGTTGGACATTATTTTCTTTCATGAGTTGAGTTGCTGTTTTCTTGAGGTCCTCACGATGCTCATCATTCTTGGTATCATGAACTGTACTCAATTTCTTTTTCTTGTAGTTCCAGTTCATGTTGCAATTTTGATACTGAGACACTTTATTTTCTTTCATTTTTCTCTTGGACTTGCTTTAGGATATGCTTCTCTTATTGTTCTATTGCACTTGGATTGCAATGATCTGCTTACTCTCCCTTGAGATGATGAGAACGAAAGTTCACTCCTGTTTTCTTCCTCTTCTTATTTCAGTTGACCCTCTCTTCTCACTCTGACTCGAAACTAACGTGAAGGTATCTAAGAAAAATGCCTGAAGCCCAGAACAAGGAAGGACACATTATGACACGCAATAATTTATATCCAGTTGTGACTTCGTTTATGTTGCCTCACGATATTCGCTCTCCATAACGACTTGACTCCTGAGACGAAGGAAGAAAACTTTTCTTGATCTCGATTTCCTCTTGTTCTTTTGATCAATGGTCTTGTTCTCTCCTTCTCTTGATCATCTTCATCTTCCTCATCATCAACACAAGATGCAGGAGGAGAAGAGGGAATTGTCTGTTGCAACTTCTACACAGAGATATCACGATTAGACTGCAACATACATCAGATGCAGTTCTCTCTCCATCATCATCGGCATAAAAGTGAGATACAGAGGAGTAACCGATTAACTTGGAAACATCAGTCATGGGTCACAACAACAAGACAAAATTGCTTGCCTGTCCAGGGACAGTAACACATGTATAACCCCAGGCATGCCATGATTCTAACTTTCTTCTTAATATGTCGTAATATTTTAAGGGAATCAAATACAGTTCAAGATTGGAAATTAATTTCCATGAGTCAGTGATTCTGTTGATCCCATACTGTTTTCCAATCTATTTCTTGGAAATCAAGATAACAGAGAAGCTGTATTTCACATGAAAATAAGTGAACTCGATATATGCTTGATGTTTGAATCCTTGATGTGTTATAGTTTGCATGTCTTCTTAAAAGTAATCCTGTGATAAAAGAACCTTCAAAAAAGAGAATGCATGAGTTATTTTTGAATGAATTCAAGATACTGTTTAAATCTCAGTCAATCAATTTTGAGTTTTCTTTGATACAAAGCTTAGAAAATAATTTAATACAAATGTTCAACAGCTTAGACATGATACTCCTCAACAACACTCTGTGATAACACTCTATTCAATCCATCTCACCTTAAGAACTCTTTGAATCCTGGAAACGAAAGAAGTGTTTATAGAACAAAACTTTTTCACCGTCGAATACACTCCTGTGCATCGGCATCAGTCTTGTCTCACAAGACAATCTTATAGATGCACCACTCCTTGATTGAAAATTAAGCATCAGCAACAGCTGTAGCAATTCTTTATCATGATTTCAAAGGAATTCTCCCGGAATAATTGCCTCGTGGGTACAGAGAGAGACCGATGAAAATCTTAAGTAGAAATAACTTGTCATTAACAAACAGAACGTTTCTTGACAGACACACACAAAGAAGAGACTTAGTATTTTCTTGACTTCACTTAAAAAATAGAGATTCGTCCCTAACGAGTCTTCGATGATGATGAACAAGAGACACGAACGAAGAACAAGAAGAAAGCAAACGAATTCTCGTAAGAAATTAAACAGCAAAAAGAAGAGAACACATGCAGACCCGCATTCATGTACTCATTTGCCTTCGGCTTCTTTTTGTCTGTTTTCAAGCCAGAAAAGAAAGATCTTAATTTTAAGTCATTGTTACTCCCTTTCAATTCCTACTCTTCCTTCCTAATCAGCATCACATCACTCATCAAGAAAACTCGTGCTTGTTTCTTCTTGTTCCTCCCTCGCCTTCGTTAGCGAAGAGCTCTATGATGATGAATAAGAAGGAGAGACACAGTCAGGCAAAAACACTAAAAATAATAATAAGATGAAGGAATGAATTGAAAAACGAGGAATGAATAAGAAACGAAGAGACAACTCTCTCAACTCATTAACAAAGACTAACATAAAGTTTTTCTCTTCATTTGCAAGGACACGAACTGTTCACTGAGTTATAGTGATGCAAGTCTTCCTCGAAAAAAATACCACTGGCAGTGTATTCCTCTCTTCATTTTAAAATGAAGACAATGAAGAGGAACAAGTTTTCTTGATGTCAAATGAATCTTTGTCTGTATCTCTCATTTGCTTCGTTTTCTTTGCTGTTCTTTGTCTCTGTCTCACTGGCATCTGATTAAGACAGCAGACTGAATGTAAGAAATAAGAGGATTCAATGGAGAAACACATGCATGATGATGTTCTAGGTTCATGTCAAGAGAACTTTTTTTCGAATCTTTAGAATCCGATGACGAGGAACAAGATGAATGCAAAAACGCATGCAAAATTGAAGATGAGAACAAAAAATAGTTGGTGACAAACTTTTTAAATTCAAGAAAAAGTACAGATGAACTCAAATGAAAGAAAAGAATTTCTTTGTCTCCTGAATTCATGATGTTCATCGAGTCCTCTAGGATACCGTGGAACAATGTCTTCCGTGTAAATTAATTTACATCCATGAATGTAAGAGACTGAATGACACGATCCAAGAAGAGAAAAGAAGTCGAGAAAACTAGTGCATCTCACGTTTCATGCGTCCTTTTGTCTCAGTTGTTATGATCGATTCCGTTGTTCCATCAGACTGTGTGTCATTTAGATTTGGTTCCTTTTCTTTTCTTTATTTCTTCTCATCTCATGATTCCATGGCATCCTTTATTATTCTTTGGTGAAGGAATTTTCTTCTTGATTTTTTTTTCTGCATCATCATCCCTGTGTTAAATCAGAGTTTGTTCATTTCGAGAATCATTCATTCTCTTTGTAATCACAATCATTTCTTAGGAAACGGTCTATCATGGTTGGCAACAGAATTCAAGACGAAATGAACATCAAGAGGCAAAAACGACTTTAACCCATGAAAACTTTTTTCCTCTGCATTCTTTGCTGTAGATTCAATCCTTGAGGGCAGGAAACAAAGAAAATACACAGCCTAAAACTGACTGTAACAAAGATTTCTCCATCGACTTCATTCAAATATAAGACGATGATGAAGAATAAAGAGAGGAATTGAAAATCGAATCTAAAACACATCAAATGTTGTTAAGGCTTTAAGGGGAGCATCAGGGAAGGAAATTTTCATCCTTTTATCACCCCCGAGTCTGTTGTCTTCTAAACCCTTCTTCGATCAAGAAAAGAATATACGACTAAAGGAGTAAAAAGTATTACTTGTTGTATAGAGTTTAGTTGTGTGTTGTTCACGAAACAGAGATCAAGAGAGAATATAAGTCGAATCCCTCGAGTCATAGAAATGTGTTTTGTGTATGCCATGCATGGCAACTGAATGAATCCTGTAAAGAGAACTTTGCTGTCGCTCTAGATCTGTCATTAGAGTTTGTTGCTCAAATTCAAGAGACACAGGCGTTGATTATCATTCCTGTGACTCATGAAGCGAATCTTTTCTTTCTTTCTTTCATCTCCAGGCTCTCTGTTTCGTGATCAGCATCAGGGTTGCTTGCATTGCACACCACCCTGTTTCCTCTTGACATTAAAAATCATTCTTGTTCATGTGTATACCACACACACATCTACTGAAATTATCACGCGAATTTATGCCGCAAAAAGGACTCAATCCAGAGAAGGAATGAAACAAAACAAAAAGTTTAGTTTTGTCTCCGTTATCTGTTTCCTCGAAAGTCATGTCTGTCGTTATGCGTCATTCATTTCTTCTTGGTTTTCATTCCGGTTTCACTTGTGTTTTTTGTGTGGTATTAATTCCATGCTGTTTCCTTTGCTTCCTGACGTGTAATCATAGGGGAAGAAGAAAAAGGAGTCATAATAATAATAAGAGCCTTCGTAAGAGAAAGACAGCAGCCTCTAATAATAATTAGTGCGAGAAAAAACTCATTTGGACTCATCCCTTCGTTATTCTCATAATAATAATTACTCTGTGCTGTGTTTCCTATCTTTCATTTTGTTATTCTGTTTCTCATGACTCCCACCCTCGACTTCGCTCTCGAATGCATCTCTGTTTTTTGTTGGGAAGGATTCACGTTCCTGCTTCCCATAATAATTATTTTTCCTTTTTGCTCATCAACGGTTTCGTTTCGTGGTTTCACTTTCATGATTCTTTGTAATCTATTCTTTTTGTTTCGAATACAACTGATCCAGGAAAAGGGTAGGAGAGGCAGTTGAATCGAACATCAAGGTTGACGAGTTGCATGAATGCATGGGAAACAAAACGATAAATGCAGTTGAAGGTGATGCCAGGAAGCGATAAAGTTCTATTGATGATCCTTGTGATGACCTCATGAAAACACAAGATAAAGGAGATGAACACATTTTCAGAGTAAATTTGTAGGCAACCAAGCAAATCATTTTCACACGAGTTTTGATACTACAGGTCAAGCTCATGCATGAAGATCATCTCTAGATGATGATGTTGTTTTGATATACTGTTTTGATGACAAAAGTTTTATGCTGTCATGCCTGCATACTCTTTCACGACTCATGGTTATTATTATTCCTAGTCATCAACCAGTAAAAACAAGGCTATACATCAGTCAGACATGAAATACAGAGTCAAGCTATTTTGAATAAAACTATGCCTGAAACAAATGACCCGAGAGTTTTATCAGGAAAAACATTGCAAAAGTCTGACTGATATCTAGTGTGTGTCCAGAATACATTTCTCTTATGTAGTCAAGTCGTTCCAGTCTCTGGACACTAATCAAGTACTTCTCTGGAGGACGAAAAGAGAGCAATTGGCATCAAATATTGTATAAGTTTTTATGCAGATAAATCGAGGAAAACATGTCTCTAATAAAGAGAAAGTGACTTCTTTGTAGGACATGACTTTGAAACAAATGACCAGCCCATGATAGATCCACTATCTATATGTTATACATGAGATTGAACAGCAAAAAGATCACACCAAAGATCTCGACAAACAGACAACAGACAATAAAGATCAAAGATCAGACTACAAGTCCGTGATGATGCCTAAATGACATGGCTTTTGTTGTGGTCACTCAGTGTATGAAGGTGTCAAACAAATGCATCCAAAGACACCAACATCATAGCTTTTTGACATGAAAGAGGTATCAAAGATGATTGGTCAACACGCATCATCCAAACATTCTCTGGAAAAGAAAAAGAAGGAAAATTCATGAAGGCTTTTGAGAAGTGCATGTTGTGTTGCAGGACAACTTGAATCTGTTCGTGTTACACGCAATGCCTTCGTGTGTCCAATGATCTCTGAGAGCAGTTTGTTCGATCGTTCTTTTAGTTTTTTGGATGACAAACAGAATCGAATGGTATACACAGGTACACTTGGATGGCACGTGAGAATCAGGATGTCATACAAACTGGTCGAGTGTGACTCCATGTCCTCTGTGTGTGATATTCCATCCCTGTTGTTAAAGACAAAGATTGAGAAGATGAAAGCAATCAAGATTCGGGAGGAGAAGCAGACAATGACAAAACGCAATCGAGAGGCAAAAAAAGAAAGATCAACCAGAGAAGGAGGAGAAGGTGATCAATGAAGAAACGCAAAGCAAATAATACAACAGAGGAAGGGGATCTCAAATGATCTTTTTTGTCCAAGTTTTCTTGTCTGTCTTGTCTGTAATCATAAGGATTTGTCTCATTGCGTGTCCATGTTGTATGTGACCCGTTTGTGATGCCTGCTCTTTGTTTCCTTTGGATCGAATAAATGAATGAGGACGTGACAATGACTGAGGGTTCGAAGAACAAGTACGACAAGAGAAAAAGAATGAATCAGGAAGATCTCAACTCGATTTTAGTGGTGGTTTTTCTCCTACAAAACACGAGAAACAACAACAAGAAGCCAGAATAACTGTTTAGGAAGTAATCCATCAGGACAACGACTAGTATTCTTATTGATTGCCCTAAAGTAGTCCTCGACGAGACATGGAGAAGGAGGAACCATCTCTTTTTCTTCTCTCGATCCATCGACACAACAAACATAGAGAATAACAACAGGAAGAAGATGGTAAGAAAATAAAAGTTCTCCTTCGTTGTCTCAACAAGAACTTTTTCTTGGTCTCTTCCTTCGGGATCCTGTTGTTTTTCCTCCCACTCTTTAGTTGTGTGTTTTGGAGACACTCACTCACAGAAACACACAACTCAACTCAACTTGTACTTTACTACTTATTCATTTCATTTGATTATGAGAAGAAGGATCAAATGATCCAGAAGACTTCTGTTTTGTTTTCCTTTTCTTTTTGCGAACACTATGCGTTCATATCCTGTGACGGGACAAAGTAAACCACTACAGAAACGAAGGGGAAGAACACTACGCAGAGTAAACAGACATCACAGGAATAAGAACACG
>Ga0157374_10003427_pt1 | contig 13327 bp, 10 predicted proteins | sample M25metaG_FD_115308 | JGI IMG/M metagenome (GOLD analysis project Ga0157374, IMG submission 115308) | Miscanthus rhizosphere microbial communities from Kellogg Biological Station, Michigan, USA - M2-5 metaG | ecosystem: Host-associated > Plants > Roots > Rhizosphere > Soil | place: USA: Michigan...
AGCGCAGAACCCGGCCCCCACGCCGCCCATGGGTTGGAACAGCTGGGATTCCTACGGCCTGACCATCGATGAGGCCGACTACCGGGCAAATACCAAGGTCCTTGCCGGCATGCGCCGATACGGCTGGCAGTACTCCGTGATCGACGAGGGCTGGTACATGCAGGATCCCTTCGCTGAAACCGTCGCCGCCAAAAAGTACATCTGGGACGAGAACGGTATCTTGATCCCCGATGGCAGGCGTTTCCCTTCTTCTGTGATGGGTGCCGGATTCAAACCACTTGCAGAATGGGTCCATGCCTTCGGCCTCAAGTTCGGCATTCACATCGTTCGCGGCATACCTCGCCAGGTCGTCGAGCAAAATCTCCCCATCGCCGGCACGAGCTTTCACGCCAAAGACGCCGCCGACCTCGATTCGCCTTGTCCCTGGGACCAGGGCAACTGGGGCATCAAGGACAACCAGGCCGGCCAGGCATACTACGACTCGATGATGAAGCTCTACGCCGACTGGGGACTTGACTACATCAAGGTCGACTGCATCAGCGATCATCCCTACCGCCCCACCGAGATCCGCCAGATCTCCGAAGCCATTCACAAGACCGGCCGCCCCATCGTCCTGAGCCTTTCACCCGGCCCGACACAACTCGAACACGCCGCCGAGATCGCAAAATATGCCCAGATGTGGCGCATCACCGACGATCACTGGGACGGCTGGAGATTCGAGCACAAATCAACCACCAGCGAATTTCCATTCGGAATACATGACGAATTCGATCGCATCGCCGCCTGGTCGCCCTATGTAAAACCCGGGAGCTGGCCCGACCCCGACATGCTGCCCGAAGGCTTTCTCGGACCGCATCCCGGCCTCGGCGATGCCCGCCAATCGCGCTACACGCAAGACGAAGAGCGCACCGAATTCACGCTATGGGCTATCTCCCGCTCGCCCCTGATTCTCGGAGGCAACCTCACCAAGCTCGACGACTTCTCGCAGTCGCTCTACACCAACAAGGAAGTCCTCGATCTCAACCAGCAGGCGGTCGAATCCAAACCCGGCCTCCTCCCCAAAGGCAAAGAGAACGACAAGGAATTCCCGCAGCGCTACTGGTACGCGAGCACGGGCGGCGCGAATCCAAAGAAATACGTAGCCGTCTTCAATCTCGCCGACTCCAGGACGACCGCCAACCTCCCCTGGATGGTTTTCCACCTTCCCAACAAAAGTTTCGCCGCATTCGAGGTCTGGAACCAGAAACAGATTCCGAAAGCGAAAACCCTTCAGATTGACCTGCCCGCACATGGCTGTGCGCTGTTCCGAATCGAGTAGCAGAATGAACCGCCGTTCGTTCCTGGTTGCAATCGGCGCCGCAAGCTTCGCAGCCCGGCACTCACCTGCAGCTTCCTCTACTGGCGCGCGACTCGCCTCTGCAGCGCGTGCACAAATTGGCGCTACCACCGGCTACGATCCAACCTGGACCGCCATTCGCTACCCCAATGGCGATGTGCCTCGCAAGACCGGCGTCTGTGCCGATGTCGTGATCCGTGCGGCGCGGGACGGCCTCGGCCTAGACCTGCAACAACTCCTTCACGAAGATATGTTGAAACATTTCGATGGGTATCCGGCGAGGCGCACATGGGGATCGCGCCGTCCCGACGCCAATATTGACCATCGTCGCGTGCTCAATCTGGAAACCTTCTTCGAACGCAGCGGTGCATGCGTCTGGCGCGCTACGGGCCCGACGCCCGGCGATGAATTTCCCAAACCGCTCGAAACCGGCGATATCGTCACGTGGATGCTCGACGCGCGACTCCCGCATATCGGTATCGTGGTTGCGACATCTCGCTCTCGCGTTGCCACCCACAATTCAGAGTGCCGGGTTGTGCACAACATCGGCCGCGGCGCCGAGCAATCAATGCTTTCGGAATTCCACGCGCATCGAGCAGTTGGACACTATCGCTGGCCCTCAGGCACTTAAGCCCCAGGGCATTACGAATGACGTTCGATGTGCTTTGAACACGCCATCTGGCGTCAGCCCGATATGCGAAACTAAGAAGTCGGATCGGAGCGCCTCCTTGCCCCAGACCTCCTCCGGCAAGGTCTAATTGATGCCCGTTCTTCGCTCCGCCTTTATCGCGCTCTCTCACAACCGTTCGCTTCGCAAATTCTCAGAGCACTCCAGCCTGGGCAGCAAACTCAGTTCGCGTTTCGTCGCCGGCCTCGAAATCGAAGACGCGCTCCGCGTCTGCTCGCAGGTCAATGCGCAGGGAATGCACGTCACCCTCGACTCACTCGGCGAAAGCGTCACCAATGCCGATGAGGCTCATCGCGCCGCCGACATCTATCACCAGCTGATCGACTACATCGCTGCCCGCAAACTCGACTCCAACATCAGCGTCAAGCTCACGCAGATGGGTCTGACGCAGGACCCTGCCCTTGCAGAACAAATCGCGATGGACCTTACCCGCCACGCGCAATCCACCGGTAACTTCGTCCGCATCGACATGGAGGACTCGTCCCTCACCCAGGTCACACTCGACATCGTTCGCCGCATCCACGCGCATCCTGACCTTCGCGGCCACATCGGCATCGTCATCCAGTCGTATCTCTATCGCTCGCAGGCCGACATCGAATCGCTGATTGCGGATAGCATCCGCGTTCGCCTGTGCAAGGGCGCCTACAAGGAACCACCCGATGTGGCCTTCCCGAAGAAGTCCGACGTCGATACCAGCTACGTAAATCTGGCCAACATGCTACTGCAGAGCTCCACCTATCACGGCCTGGCAACGCACGATGAGAAGATGATCGCCGCGGCAAAGAGCTTCGTCGCGCAGCATGGCATCGATCGCAGCCGATTCGAATTTCAAATGCTCTTCGGAGTACGCCGCGACCTGCAACGCAGCCTGGTCGCAGAGGGCTACAATGTGCGCGTTTACATTCCCTTCGGACGCGAGTGGTATCCATACTTCATGCGTCGTCTGGCCGAACGCCCGGCAAACGTCCTGTTCATCGCAAAAAACATGCTGCGGAAATAAGCGCCCCGCCTCCACGTTGCTTCGTCACCTTCTGCTGGACGAAGCAACGCATGGAATGCTAACCATGACCGCATCATGCTTCGAATCGCAGACCCGATCCGGATAGCGGCTTACACTCTCTCAGCAGCACTCTTCGCATCCTTCCCAGCCCTCGCACAACCCGGGCCCATCGGACTCCCTTACCAGTTCACGCACTCTGACAATTCCGACCTCACGCTCTCACCCGACGGAAAGCAGCTTGTCGTTCTTTCCGTCATTGCCGGCAAGGAACAGTTCGTGCGCATGAATATCGACCGCAGCAAGCCGGCCCAGATCACCACGGATGCAGCGGATCACGAGGATCCCGCCTGGTCGCCCGACGGAAAGAAGATTGCGTTTGTGTTGATCCGCGAGGGCCTCGAACAGATCCACATCATGAACCCCGATGGTTCCGGCGTTGAGCCAATCACTCCCAAAGAGCGGCGCACTATCCATCCATCCTGGTCGCCCGATAGCCAGAACATCTTGTACTGTACCGACGATGATCTGCATCCGCCCGCGAAAAACGATGCGGAGATCTATTCCATCAATGTCACGACAAAACAGCCCACGAAGCTCATCTCAGGAGGCGTGAACACCTATCCTGCTTTGTCACCCGATGGGAAAAAGATCGCTTTTCGCCGCATGGTTGAGACCACAAATTCCGAGGTCTTCATCGCCAACAGCGACGGCTCCGCCGCAACCAACATCACGAACAGCCCGGCTTTCGATGGGTGGCCTGCATGGTCGCCGAAAGGAACGAAGATCGCATTTGCGACCAATCGAGGCGGCAATCACGAAATCTACATCATGAATCCGGATGGCTCAGCGGTCCGCAAAGTTGCGAACACTGAAGGCCGTGCGACCGCGCCGAAGTGGGCCCCTGATGGGACCGCCATTTACTTTCCAAACTGCTGGAAGTCAGCCTATGCGCACGATTGCCAGGTATTCGCAGTCAAGCTCGACCAGGCCTACTGATTCTGCTTGGAATACTTAAGCTGCTACGAGCGCCCGCCGGCAATCGACGGAATAATTGACAAAGTATCTTTGCCAGAGACCTGCGAATTCTCTTTCTCCGGCAGGTAACGCACATCTTCATCGTTGAGATAGAGATTCACGAAAGCGCGAACCTTGCCCTCGGTTGTAAACAGATGCTTGCGCAACTCGGGATATGTGATTGTTAGAGAATTCAGCGCCTCAGATACCGTTGCCGCGCCAATCTCGATGGCGTCTTTGCCTCCAGCGTAGGTGCGGAGCGGGGTAGGGATATAGATCGTCATTTACCTTAGGTCCTTGGTCAAAGTAGTTTCCTGAAATGCTTCCTCTGTCGGATTGGGCGCATTCCCCACCCGGATCGTCTCCTGCTCAAATCGCTTGTCTTCTTCCGTAGTTCCCGCCAGCAGGAATGAGTTGGTGACGGTCGCTTTGCCCTTCGCGACCGACGTGATCACATAGGAGCATCCCAGCCAGTGCGCCTCAGCGAAATCGGTCGGTGACCACTGCGCCGGATGGTCGGGATGCGAGTGATAAAACCCCGCAATCTCCATCCCCTTCTCTCGAGCGGTGCGTTGAATGCGAACCAGCTCAATCGGTGCAATGTGGTAGCGGTTGTGCGCGGAATCCGTCCGTGTGTTCCCGGCTCTGATCGAATCGGTTACAACCCATCCCTGCTGTCCGGGCCTGCCCAGCAGTGCTCCGCAGCATTCGTGCGGATAGGTCTCTTCTCCGTGCACGCGAATCGCCTGAAACACCTCATCTCTCAGTGACAGAACGCCGAGGCCCTCGGCGGCGGGTCCTTGTCGCTGGGGCGCAGTCACTCTTCCTCCCAGAAGCGCTCGCTCAGGTACTTGTCAGCCGAATCCGGTAGCACCGTCACGATCGTCGCTTCGCGTCCGGCTTCCGATTCTTCCCGGGCGATCTGCTCGCAGACAACGACGGCGCCGGCAGCAGAGATTCCGACGAGGACGCCTTCTTCGCGCGCCATCCGCTTGGCCATGGCGTAAGCTGCCTCGGTCTCCACGTCGATGTTTCGATCGGCGAGTTTCGGATCGTAAATCGCCGGCACGATCGCCGTGGCCATGTGCTTCAGGCCTTCCAGTCCGTGAAACGACGAATCCGGCTGCATGCTGATGGCCCTGACAGCAGGGTTCAGTTCCTTCAGCCGCCGCACCGTCCCCATGAACGTGCCGCTTGTGCCGAGCCCCGCCACAAAATGCGTCACGGTTCCGCCGGTCTGCTTCCAGATTTCCGGACCCGTGGTCTCGTAGTGAGCACGCCAGTTCGCGGGATTCGAATACTGGTCCATGTAGCAGTAGGTTTCAGACTCGTTCGCCGCGATCTCCCTAGCCCGGCGAATCGCGCCATCCGAGCCTTGGTCGGGTTCGGTCCACTCCACCTCTGCGCCGTACGCCTTCAGAATCCGCTTGCGTTCCGGCGAGACGTTGCTGGGCATCACCAGCCTTACCGGGAACCCATACGACGCGCCGAGCATCGCGAAAGCGATACCCGTATTGCCGCTGGTTGCATCGAGAAGAGTCTTGCCGTTGCCGAGCTTTCCCGCCATCAAGGCGTGCCGCACCATCGAAGCCGCGGCACGATCCTTCACGCTTCCGCCCGGATTCACCCATTCTGCTTTTCCGAGCAGCGTCACTCCCGGATACGAACGCACAATGCGATCGAGACGAATCAGCGGTGTGTTGCCGATCCGGTCGATCAGTTCCGAGCCCCACCGCTCCTGTCGAGACGGGTTTGATTCGCCCCGCCAGTTCGGTTCCGGAATGTATGCCCTGTGCGCCAAAACTGCCTCTCTCCGTATCTAAGGAAACTGGGTCTTCCCCAACCCCATGCTCCCTATTCCCTACTCCCTTGCTTCTCGTCCTCTGACCCCTGCCTTATTGCGGCTGCGTTGTCGTCCGCAGGTATGGTTTCACTGTTTTGAAACCCGGGAACTGTTTCTCCGCCTGCTCATTCGAAACCGAACCGGCGATGATCACGTCTTCGCCCTGCTTCCAGTTCGCAGGAGTCGAGACCGGATGTTTGGTGGTCAGCTGGATTGAATCGAGAACGCGGACAATCTCGTCGAAATTCCGCCCGGTGGTCATCGGATAGCTGAGCGTCAGCTTGATCTTCTTGTCAGGCCCGATTACAAACACGGTGCGAACCGGGGCATTCAATGCCGGGGTGCGTCCCTCGCAGGTCTCGCCTGCATCGGCCGCCAGCATGTCGTAGAGCTTCGCGATCTTCAGTTCCGGATCGCCGATAATCGGGTAGTTCACGTCGTGTCCGCCGACGTCCTTGATGTCCGAAGCCCACTTGCTGTGGCTCGAAACCGGATCGACACTCAGGCCAATCACCTTGGCGCCGCGGCGGGCGAAATCGTTCTCCAGGGCGGCTACCGCGCCTAGCTCGGTCGTACAAACAGGTGTGAAGTCCTTGGGGTGCGAAAAAAGCACTGCCCATCCGTCGCCAATCCACTCATGGAAGTGAATCGTACCCTGGGTCGTTTCGGCGCTAAAGTCGGGGGCAACATCGTTGATGCGGAGAGACATTCTTCCTCCAGAGGCTCTTGCCTTTGTCTTTTTGGTACACAAAAATCAAAAACCCACTCGCAGGTCGCTGCGGGTGGGTCAGGGGAACGAAAACTAAAATCGATCGCGCTCTCTCAGACACAGACCCGCAGGCTGTGACACAGACAACAACAAGCCATGCGGATTGTGGAGAACGGGGTCATCGACTGCCCTAAGGCTAGTGCCTCTGTATAGTTGATGTCAATCCACCGCCCGGCGACCCGAAACTTTGAAATCCATTAATTGAAAAAAGACCGAGTGGGGTGGTTTATCCGGCCTCAACGACGGTAAATCGGCAGGATCGACATTTAACCCTATCTGCATGTATTGGGTACAACAAATCGCGAGGGAGTGGATCGACACGGACCGGCCAGACTCCAAAGCTTTCTCACGGCTCTCGATCACCTTGTTTAGGACGCGGAGCATACTCCTCCCGCTTTCCCCTCGCACGGATCAGGCGTGGTTTACGGCAGTTCGGGCACTCCCATGGATACATATGAAACAGCGGCCAGAACTTCTGTTGCCAGAATCCTTCGCGGGGCAGCCGGCGCATCCTGGGCGTCTTGCAGCGGGGACAGAACGGGTTTGGGGTAGTGCGACGCTCTTTTGGGACCTTTGAACTTTGGTCAGAGGACATCAGCGACAACTTTCAGCATCTCTTCGACTCGCAACGGCACGACAGGGTAGATCGATCCCGCCCTACGGGGAAACGTCCTCAGTTCTGTCGAGCTGCTGTTTCGTTTTCTTGTAGTCGATGAAGGCCACGCGTCGCAAGGGTCGAAACGGCGCGTGCCAGAGTGAGAGACGCATTGAGCGACTCCGGTCGTTCAAGGCGGATACCAAGCTTTGCTGCATATTCTTTGAATGCGATGTCCACGTCATAAAGAATTTCGACGTGATCGCACAGAAACCCGACCGGTTGCAGCAGGAGAACCTTCACGCCCTCGCCGGCAATCGAAGTGAGCGTTTCTTCGACGGTCGGTCCGATCCACGGGCCGCCGCTAGCTCCCTGGCTCTGAAACGCGAACCACCATCTTGGAATCTCCGAAACACGCGCCGCTACGAGTTCAGCCGTCTTGCGAGCATCCTCGGCATAAGGGTCCGCGCCCTCCCCGGGCCACAAACGGGGTCCGCCAGGCTGCTCTTCGGGTTTGACGGTTCGTGTGGGTACGCTGTGCGCAGTGAAGAGAACCGGTACCGGACCACCCGTCTCTGCTGCGAGGTTCTTTTCTGCCGCACGAAGCCGCTCGGCGAAGGCATCTGCCAGCAGCGGATCATCGGCCCAGCCCTCGGTGAAGTCGATTTTCAGCGAGCCTGCCTCCGCCTGTACCGCGCGCTTGTAAAGTCCTACGCTAGTGCGTGAGTTCTGAGGCGCAAGGCAAACGACCGCGACCTCGTTCACGCCATCCGCGCGCATTTTGCGAACAACATCGGGAATGTAAGGCTTCCAGTTGCGCATCCCCACGTAGACCTGAGCGTCGACGCCTTCCATCGCGAGTTCGGCCTCGACCAGCTTCCCCTGCTCCAGCGTGATCTCGGTCAGCGGACTGTGGCCGATCAGCGAGTAGCGATGCTTGATCTCCTCAATCACATGTTCGGGCATTGGACGCCCGCTCACCACGTTGCGCAGATACTCGGGAATGTCTTCGACAGTCTCCGGCGTCCCATGAGCAAGAAGTAGAACCGCCTGCTTAGACATGCTGGCTCTCCAGTCGGAACTCACGAACCATCCGCGCCACTGCCTGAACATTCTCAACCGGAGTGTTCGGAACGATGCCATGGCCGAGATTGAAGATGTGCCCCGGACGTCCAGCCGCAGCCCGAAGGATCTCTTTCACCCGAAGCTCAAGCACCTCGAGCGGCGCAAACAGCGTGATGGGGTCTAGATTGCCCTGCACCGCGTGCGTGTGGCCCACTTCACGCCAGCCCACATCGAGCGGCTGCCGCCAGTCAAGTCCGATCACGTCGGCTCCAGTCGCCGCCATCTGCGCAAGCAGACCAGCCGTCTCCACGCCGAAATAGATCACCGGCACTCCCATCTCCTGCACGGCGCGAACGAGCCTCTTGGAAGCCTCGAAAGCGTAGTCACGATAATCTGTCAGGCTCAGCGAACCAACCCAGCTATCGAAGATCTGGATGACATCGGCTCCCGCCTGCACCTGGAGGCGGCAATACTCGATAAGCACAACAACAATCTTGTCCAGCAGGCTTCGCCACGAAGCACTGTCGCCGTACATCATCTGCTTGGTGAAAATGTAGTTGCGTGATCCGCCGCCCTCGATCATGTAACTGGCCAGCGTGTAGGGAGCGCCGCAGAATCCTATTACACCGAGCCGGTCGCCGAAGTGTGCGGCAACCTTTTCAATTGCGCGCGCCACATAAGCCAGATCAGAGGCACGATCGGTGCGAAGAGCTTTCACATCTTCTGCCGTTCGCACCGGTTGATGCACGACAGGCCCTTCGCCGGCCTGAAATTCAAAAGGTAATCCCATGGGCTCGAGAGGCAATAGCAGGTCGGCGAAAATGATGGCGGCGTCAACCCCGAGCTTCTCGGCCGCAGTGATGGTGACCTCCGCTGCGAGATCAGGCTGTTTGCAAATCTCGACCAGCGTGTGATGCTTCCGCACGTCCCGGTACTCCTGCATGTAACGCCCAGCTTGACGCAGGAACCACACGGGCGTTCGATCCACCGGTTTACGCAAACACGCGCGTACGAAACGGGTACCTTCCAACAGCGAATCCTGATTGCCGCCGTTTTCGGCGTGACTTCGATCAGTCAGATCCATATGCAGTGATTCTACCGGGCGCTGGCAGATGAATCACGATTCAGGATGAATCGGCAACTCTGACAAACTTCTACTGCCTTTCTGTCTGCAGGCCGCCATCCGGCACCAGCACGACTTCACAATCTTTGCCCATTGTGCAGCTCACCACGGCGCTCCGCAACAGGTGCGCCTTCGACCCCGGTGGAAGAAGCTCTGGAAACTTCATACTGTCGATGATCGGTTTCACCGCCTCGATGTGCTGATCTCCTGACATTTTCTGCGACTCAATTACGCCTGTCGCCGTGATCTCGAGCCGAAAGGTTCCCCATCCGCTGGCTCCCTGCGGCTTGGCAACCTTGTAAGTGCGCAGGTTCTGCAACGCCATTGTGCCGCCCCCGGAATCATGACTTTTCACGCTCGTGCCTTTGAGCCTGCTAATGCTGTCCCTGATGTGGTCTCGAACATCCTGCGGAGGCTGCGGCAAATTGGCCGCTTCTGCCAGGATGTACGTGCTCAGGGCCTCATCTTTTTTACCCGCGGACTCGTAAGCCTGTGCGAGATGATCGCCCACTTCCCCGCGAAGGCCGGCACGCCATGCCGCGGACAACAGCGGAGTTGCTTGATCGTACTTTCCCTCCCTGTAGAGAATCCAGCCGAGCGTATCCCAGGAAGCGACCAGCAGATTCGCATCCGCAAACGCCTTACTATTCGCCTGAGAAGTCGTGATCGCGGCGCTCTCGTCCTCAAGCTTCGCAATACTTTTACGAGACGCCTCTTCGGCAATATCGAGGCTCAATCCACTCTCGCTCAACACATACGCAGCATTGTTTAATACGTTCGGATCCTCAGAGCCATCGAGTGCGCTCTTGGCCGAGGCAGCTGCCTCGTCATTGCGATTCAAACGGACCAGGGTTTCTCCCATCTGAATACGCAGGCCTCGATCATCGGGATTTTGAGCAGCAGCATCTTCGAAGGTCCTAAGCGCGCCGGAATAGTCATTGGCGCGGATCTGCAAACTCGCGAGATACTGCGACATCCTGAGGTCTTCTGGATGCCTGTCAAGAAAGTTACGAACCGTCTTGCGAGCAGCTACGGAATCGCCGGCACGGTTCTGCAGATCAGCGAAGGCTCCCACAATTGTCGGGTTATCCGGTTGCGCGGCAAGTTCCTTCTGGTAATCAGACCGGGCCTTCTCGTTGTCGTGATCTCCGAAGAGCGCAATGTAGCCATAGCTTTCCCATAGCCCCTTGTGATCGGGATTCTTTGCTTTCACTTCGTCCAACAGGCGGGTTGCGCCAGTCCAGTCCATCGACCGAATCTTCTCCCCGGCCTGGTCCATCAATTCTGAGGCACTGGATGAGGCTCCAGCGTGATTATCGGTATTGGAGTCCGGCGCCTCTTTCTCGGCAGATAGCGTCACCGTAGTGCTTTTCGAGTCTTTGTCAGGCTGGGACGAGATGACGTGGAGCGGTTTCGACGACTTAGAAGCGATCGATATCGGATTGGCAGGTGCGATTAACTGGATCCATTGTTCGTTGTTGAGATGAATGTCTTTTGTGAATGACTGATACAGCTTCCAGTCTGCTTTCGTCACTTTGTTCTTGAGGATGACAATCGTCCGCTCCGCTGTGATCTCGTTACCCACGAATCTGTAAGTCTTGTCGAAGGTGGCGAATTCAGTCTTCACATGGATCGGATCCGGCAGATCAGGGCGATATCCTTCCGGCACCTTAAGATGCGAGATCGCCGTCAAAGCTCGGGGCGCACCAAGTTGAATGTCATCATCAGGCTCCTTCTTGTCGCTTTCCAAGAGACTAAATTCGAGTGCAGGGAATAGCGGCACAATGCGCAGATTGTCCCAGTCGCCAAACGGATGGCGCGCATAGTCGTAAGTCAGAACAATAGGAACAGTGGTGTCGTCTGCGTTCTGAAACTGAGTCTTACTGGTGGTCCCGCCGAATCCTGTGACGGATGAAAGATATTGAGAGGCCTTGTCCCACTCGGCTGGCGCTACGTTCCGCGCTAACGCACGCACAATGACCTCGTCGTCATCCCGATATGTAGCCGTCATCTTCGCGGTCAGCTTTCCATCCTTGTCGAGCACGCCATTGGCTTCAAACCGCGTGTCGAAAGCATAGGGTACATTTGCAGGCGTGCCAACAAGTTCGGCTTTGCCTTCCGCAGGAATAACAAGGGCCTTCTGATCGCGAATGACTGCACTTAGGAATTGGTATGGAGCGGCGGGAGGCGTGCTGTCGAGCCAGATGCGCCCGGTCGGCAGATTCACCGTGGTGATCACATGATTAAAAACGGCCGGTGTGGGAACTTCCGGCACTGTCGCGACGCCGGCTCCCACGAGGGCGGGCGATGTTGAGAATCCCTTCGACTGCAGCATCGCCTCAAGAAGGGTGTCCTTATCCTTGCAATCGCCGTACTGGTTTGCGAGGACTTCGGTTGCAGTATGCGGCTGATAGCGTCCGATCCCGAAGTCGATCCCGACATATCTTGTGTGTCCGGAAACATAGGTGTAGATGGCGCGTATTTGTTCGTCTGTCGTTTTCGCACTCTTCGTCAGTTCCTCTGCGCGAGCCTTAATCGCCTCTGTAGCCTTCAACTGTGATAGCGAAAGAGCGCGATACCACTCACCCACTTCTTGCCAGTTGTGAAAAGTTGTCCAGGCAGCCGATGGAACCTTTCGCCCATCTGCGTCCTCGTCGGAATCCTTTGGCGGTTTCGGCTTCGATTCCTCATCACCGGTTGGTCTCGGTGCCGTCAGCAGTTGCGATGCTTCCCACGAATAGGTCTTCAGACCGTCGTGTTCCGTCGCAGTGAACTTGTGGTTTGGGCTCCAGACCTGAACGTACTTGCTCGAGGGGACCTCAAGTTGTAGCAGTTCCTTCAACACAACTATGGTGCCGGGCGGAGTGAAGTGGTGTGCTCCCCAGAACTGCCCGGGAGCTTCAGCTTTCGTGATCGCGGTATTGATCTCGTATTCAAGAACGTCGCCCCGCGCCAGGGATCGAACGGGAATATGTTTCTCTTTCAAGTCGCTGTAAAGGGGTGCCTCCCGTGAAACCTGTGTGGGCATATCGACCGCATCACTCGTGGGGGTGTCTACTGTCGAGCCATCCGGCTTGTGGACACGCATCAGCTTGATTTCCGGCGATTCATAGGCTGATGCATAGGGAAACGACATCACTCCGAACTGCTGCGCTGCGCCGTCAGACTGGACCCGCAATCTCACACGCAGGTCTCGTTCTCCGGTACCGTCTGTGTGCATTTTGTAAATCGTCTCGAGTTGCTCAAATACAATCGCCTCGTTGCCAAATGCCTCCGACGAACCAGGAGTGGTTTGGGCGGAGGTGACGAAACCGAGGCAAAGCAACCCCGGAACCAGGGCGAAACACCTGCAATGAGAGCGCATACCGGGAATGGTAATACGGTTTTGAATGAACGCGATGCTGGATTTGGAGAGCGAAAACGCACCATAGTTGTAGTGCCGAATGGCAGTCAGTTGGAACGACGGCAAATCCGGAAATCGGTTGAATTTCTATTGAAAGGATACTTTGACGCATGCGCCAGCCTCAGTCCGTCCTGCTCTTCGAAGGAGTCCATTGCAGCATCGTTCTCGAGCGTATGTCTGATTCTGTTGTCTTGCTTCGAATCGATGGAACTGATACGGGGGAACTTGGGGATGCGCCCATGCAGGCTCTCAGCGAGTGGCTATCTTCATCGCAGGAGGTGAAGCTTTTTATCGATGCCCGCGCGGTACGAGGAGCCTCAATCGATGTGAGCAGCGAATGGGCGGCATGGCTGAATGCACACAGGAGCTTTCTGCAATCGATCACGATGCTGACTGGATCGAAGTTTATTCAGATTACAGCGGAGTTCGTGCGTCGCTTTGCCGATCTCAACGGCAAGATGTGGGTGTGTACTGAGCCTGCAGTGTTCGAC
>Ga0157374_10003430_pt1 | contig 13317 bp, 8 predicted proteins | sample M25metaG_FD_115308 | JGI IMG/M metagenome (GOLD analysis project Ga0157374, IMG submission 115308) | Miscanthus rhizosphere microbial communities from Kellogg Biological Station, Michigan, USA - M2-5 metaG | ecosystem: Host-associated > Plants > Roots > Rhizosphere > Soil | place: USA: Michigan...
AGGTTACTGCCAGTGTCACACACAGCCAGGCCAACGGCGCTACTTACAAGAGCACCAGCTTCAACTGGGGTGACAACTCTGCTGCTACCAGCGGCACCGCTACCACCGCCAGCCACAGCTACGCTAAAGATGGCACCTACAACGTCGTCGCTACCGTGAGCTTTACTGTGAACGGTGTGACCAAGACCAGCAGCCCGGCATCTTGCGCCAAGCCTGTTACGTTCAAGGGCCAACCAAAAACACCAGTATTCAGCTGTAACTTGCTGTCTACTAGCCAGAGCGACGACCGCACGGTCACCGCTAGTGTGGCATTTACCGCTCAAGGCGGCGCAACCCTCAAGATGGTTACGTTCGACTGGGGCGACAGCACAACCCCGCTTGTTTCTAGCAACACCACCGCTCAGCACCAATACGCTGCTGACGGCACCTACACCATTACCGCTAAGCTACTCTTCTCGGTAAATGGCAAGGACGTGTACGCTCCAGACAACGCAGCTTGTGTAAAACAAGTCAGCTTTACGACTGTCACGGAATGTGTCCCTGGCACACAGCCTGAATGTACCCCTCCGGAAACTCCTCCTAGCGAGCTTCCTAACACGGGTGCGGGCAATGTCATCGGCGTATTCGTCGGTGCAGTCGTGGCTGGTACGATCGGTTACCGATTGTTCCTGAGCCGCAAGCTTTCTCGCTAAGTTTTCTTAGCGTTTAGAGCACGACTGACCGCTCTTAAAGTCAAAAAGCCCTCGTTCCCTATTCGGGACGGGGGCTTTTTGCGTTGTTCAGAGAAAGAGGTTGTAACTGTAACCTTTCTTACACATGTTGTCTAAAAAGTGATCTACGATTAGTAGTGAAACGGAGGAGCGACAGGTTTAATCATACGAAAACTTGCAGATACGATAGTTCGCAGAAATTCAGGCAGAGGCAGTTTAACCAGGAGGTACGTATGAAACTACAGAACATTAAGAGAATTTTTTCGACCGGCGGATTCATAGCCGGCATAGCTGGTTTGTTTTTAGCTGCGTTAGTGTTTATAAGCCCGGGGAACAATACTGCATCGGCGGCGGATTTTTCGGCAAATGCGATTATGAAAGGTGGGGCATCGTCGCCATCTGACTTCATCTCCAAAGTGCGGTCGGGCAACGGCGGTACTCAACGGGATCTTGCGAGCATTTATGCAGCCTATGGACTGACATCGGCCGACTACAACCGATTCGTGTCGTCCGCGCAGCCTGGCACTGCGTTCAAAAATGGCACAATAGTGGTAAACGGCCGCATGGTGGCGACGAATTCTAAGAGCATCGGCAGGTCAAAGAAGGCTCATTCAACTCCAAAAATGATTGCCGGTACGACGTACTGGGAAGATACAGCTCAGAACGTGTTCCTGAGCAATTCAATCCCCGTGTGGGTGCTGTTTAATGCACAGGGAGCGATGCAGTTCGCAGTGATGGGCAATTGCGGCAACCCGACGAATGGCCAGAATGTGACACCGGAATCATCCTGTAACAGCCTGAACGTACGTAATATCAATCGGAATACATTTGCATTCACCACCAGCGTAACTGCGAGTAATGGTGCCACGATTGACCACGTGATGTACGACTTTGGTGATGGCACGACCATGAACAAAACGAATCCGGCCGAAGAGGTGACGCACACATACAGTATCGATGGAAGCATCGTGGCAAAGGTAACAGTATTCGTGAAGTTACCAGGCGTGAGCGCGCTCCATGTGATTGCGCCGGCCGGCAATTGCCAAAAAGTGGTTCGTGTTGTGCCACTTCCCAAGCCACCCACTCCCCCAGTATCTGCGCCGTCTGTGAATATTCAAAAGGATGTCGATGGGGTGAAACAAGAACAGGTCAATGTTGGCCAGAATTTCGTCTACCATGTCACAGTCAACAACGGCGGCAACACAGACCTCAAGAACGTGGCAGTAACTGACACGCCGCCAAGTGGTGTGAGTTTGCTTTCTGCCGATGTCGGTACGATAGAGCAGGCTGCTAACACCTGGAGCTTTACCATTCCGAATTTGGTGTCTGGCGATAGTGTGACGTTTTCTATCACCGCCGTGGTTCCAGCTTTTATGCCCGGTAGCCTAGTTAACAAAGCTTGCGTGAACGCGCCAGGCGTACCGAACCAGCCGACGTGTGACACTGCAACCGTAACAGTGACGCCGCCACCTGCTGCACCGGTGTCGACCCCACCAACGGTCCAGCCTCAAGTTTTGCCGAATACGGGGGCGGGCAATGTCATCGGCATCTTTGCAGGCGTTGTCGCTACGGGGTTTGTCACGTTCAGATTCTTCTTAGGCTTCCGTCAGATTCTCGGTCGTCAATAGACCAAGCAGGTTCATCCGCACCGAAGTACTTATGGTTGCGGTACGGTGCAATGTGTGTAATTATGGAGTCAAGAAAGTTAAGCCAGTCACATGTTGCACTCACTCACTGCTACTAAAATCAAAAAAGTTCCATTTATTGCGGGTCTTGTTCTAGCGTTTGCGACATTGCTAGTTACTGCTACGCTAACTGTAAGCAAAGCTTCGGCTGCCGACTGTGATAGCAACGCAATTATCTTCTGTGGTTTTTCGAGCGCCAGCAACTTCATAACCAAAGTGAACGGCAATGACAGCGGCAACGGCCACCACGATTTGAAGGCTGTATATAACGCATACGGCCTCAGTTCTGCCGACTATAATGACTTCGTTTCGAGTGCTGTCGAAGGTACGGCCTTCAAAGATGGTCGGATTGTGGTAGGCGGCAAAACGGTCGCTACTGCTACCAAGAGCATTGGTCGCGATGCAAGCCGCCAAGGATCAGGATTCTTTGCACAAAACATCGGTGGCGTTACCTACTTCGGTAACACTAACGACAAAGCTTTTGCCAGCGATGGCTTACCCGTTTTCGTATTGTTTGACAATCAAGGCAACATGAAATTCGCAGTTTTGAAATCTTGTGGCAACCCAATGAGCGGAAACAAAGTACATTCATCCGCTGCTTGTACAACACTAAATCAGTCAGCCGTTCCAGGTCAGCTCAACACTTATAACTTCACCGCATCTGCTGCAGCATCTGGCAACGACACCATTACCAAATTCGTCTATAACTTCGGTGACGGTTCTCCGACCGTAACCACTACTTCTGGCTCTACGGCCGTTAAGCACACCTACACCAAAGCAGGTAGATTCACCGCTACGGTTACTGTGTACGCAAACATGCCTGGAGGCGCAAACGTGAAACTACCTAGCGTAAGTTTGTGTACGAAGGTTATTACCGTAACAATTCCGTTTTATAATTGTCAGGAGCTCACTGGTGCTATATTGGACAAGTCTAAAATGAGTTTCAGCTTTGTCGCCAAAGCCAACTTTGGAAACGGTGCAGTGCTCAAGAGCGGCGACTTTAACTTTGGCGACGGCACAACTCAGAATGGTGTAAAAGCTAACGGAACGGTTGTGACAACCAATCACACCTATGCACAATCCGGCACGTATAATATTGCTGCGGTTCTACACTTCACCGTGAATGGTAAAGACGTGACTGCAAAGGCTTGTACGGCACGAGTTACACCGACTACACCTCCGACCCCGACCTGTAAGCCTGGTGTCCCAGTCGGCAGCCCAGAATGTACTCCACCGTGCCAGCCGGGCAGCAACGTACCGCCTGAGTCTACCGAATGTCAGCCACCAGTGCTTCCGAACACCGGTGCGGGGAACGTGATTGCTATCTTTGCAGCTGTTGTCATTGTCGGATTCCTAGTATATCGCCAGCTGATCTTCCGTAAGCACCGTGCTGCGTTCCTAGCCGCAGAGCAGGGTACATCCCCACTTCCGCTCGGAGATCCGCTCAGCGACCAACCACTTGCTGGCACACCGCTCGCCCGCGCAAAACGGACATTCCGTCGCAAGCGCCAGTTCTAGCACAGAAAACTTGCAGTTTCGGCAAAAAGCTGTGGATAAGCACTAGCGTAATAAGCCAAAATGTGCTAGGCTGAAAGTTAGATTTGAGAGCAATCATGACTGACCGCTCAAATATCGAGAGATTCCCTGAGGTGCATGTAAACCGCAGGGATTTTCTTTTTACCTCTGTTGTGTTATAATTTTCGGGTTGTTTCCGTTATGTATTGTTGAAGCTTTTTGGGCAGAGGCGATTTATAGCGAACGGCCCATCTCTTCGAGATAGGCCTCAAAATTTTTGGAAAAGATTGAAAATATGTAAACACATTTTCAATACATTCCACAAAAATTTTGGTCCCATCGTCTAGCGGTTAGGACACCGGGTTTTCATCCCGGCAACAGGGGTTCGATTCCCCTTGGGATCACCAAAGGAAAATTATAGATTGAATATAACGCCCAAGTTTCAAAATAGAGACTGGGCGTTTTTTCCCATCTGTTAAATCATTAACATTCTATTCAGGTGTGTGTTACGATAACGTGCTGAAATTACTGCAATTGAATGTGTGGGGTGGCAGACTTGAGCCACAAATACTCAATCTCGTTGCTGCTGAAAATCCTGACATTGTAAGCCTACAGGAAGTAATAGATATTAAGGGTGGTAGAAGTGCAATGTTTGCCTCACTTGAAGAAATTCAGTCAACGTTTCCTTGAAATAGTCCAAATAAAAGCTCTGATTCAAAAAAAGTCCCTGAGAAGTGCATTTTTGATACCAATTAACATTTTAGGCAATGCTGGAATTTTGCTGCATTTCTAATCCCAGTACGTGCTATACTTTGAATTAATAAAACCATAAGCGTTTCAAGAGAGACAAAAACAATATGGAACCGCCAAAGCCGAATGTGCCAGCCGATAACATAGTGTCTGGTGCTGCGCCGGCAGACAATGCCGAGCCGGTAGGCATGACTTTCCAACCGCAGGTCATAAGTCCGACCCAAGCGTCACCGGTTGAAGTAGCACCTCCAGTATTAACTACTCCCCCAGCTCCAAGTAATTCAGTCCAAGCGGAATTCCAAGCCTCATCGGGCATAACTCCTGATGCGGCGGTGGCTGCGGTAGCCGAACCAGCAAGCTCAGGCTTAGCATCCGCCTGGCCAGCAGAATTCCAAAACGTCACTCAGCCAAGCCCAGTACAGAGCATTAGCGTACCTCAGCGAGGTAGTTTGACTCCGGGGGCCTCAACGGAAATTAAACCTGCGTATCCAGAAGCACTCACAGCTCCGGTTACGCCGCCAGTGTCGAGCCAAGTCCAATCACAAATGTCGGATGCCTCTGCGCAGCAATTCATAAATACACCACCAAGTACACCAACGGTCACTGCTACGCCAACTATCGGGTCAGTGTCTGGCCAATCGCAAATTCAGCCCAGTTCTGAATTGATTACGCCGACTGACCCAGGCCTGATGATGCCAAAGCGCGGCAAACGCAAAGTCTTGATGCTTGGAGGTGGCGTCGCATTAGTGTTGCTGCTCACTTCGGGATTCGTTTTTGGCTACTACCTGCCAAACACTCCTACAAATGTCTATAGCACCGGCCTGAACCGATCTGGTAAAGCTCTTAATAGCTTAGTGGAATCTGCCACCACAGAGAAACAGCTCGAAGCCTACAATACCTCAACCATAAAAGGTTCAGTTATCGCAAATATGGATGGCAGTACATACAGCGGCGATTTCAGCACGACCTTCGACAAAACCACCATGGACGGTGGCCTGAATATCAAGTTGGCCGCAAAAGGTGAAAGTGCCAAGACGCTGAATATAAAGGCCGTGAGCCAAATTCCGACCGGCAGCGTCTATCCGGATGTCTATTTCCAGCTCACCGGTATAAAATCGCTCGGGCTCGACGATTTTGTGCCTGGAATATCAGATTACGACGGTAAATGGATCAGCGTCAGCTCGGATTACCTGAAATCACTCGGCAGCTCTTACGGCGGTTTGACTGGAGATAACACTAAAGACCAGATTACTGCGACCGATATCGCCGAACTAGCCCAAGCTGCCACTAATGTAACGCAGCAATATTTATTTACGACCGCAACGGACAAGGCAGTGTTTGTAAAACAAAGTTTCGTAGGCAAAGAGAAAATGGATGGCCTGAACACGTACCACTACAAAGTTGGCGTCAACATCGACCACGCAACAAAATTCTGTGAAGCGTTCGACAACGCACTGTATTCTACGCAAGCCTACAAAAAACTTTCCGGCGAAACTGCCAAGCAGATCTCGGATGACAAGCAAACGGCCACCAAAGACTGCTCAAACAACGTCAAGGATGAAATAAAAAGCACCGACACATTCGACCTTTGGGTCGACGGCAAATATAAGCTCATCCACAAATTCCGCATCTACGATCGTGAAGACAAAAAATCATACACCGACATAGGCCAGACTTACTTGGGAGGCAACAAGTTATCGCTTTTCACCAACTTCCACGACGAAAAAGGTAAGACCGACGGTTCATTCACACTTAACACCGATGTCAAAGCAGCCAAAACATCTGGACAACTTTCCATGAAGAGTACTGACAAGACATATCCATACGAAGTGTTGGTAAAAATGAGTGCCGAAGCGTCGACCCAAAAAGTAGCCTTCAACAAGCCGGCGAGCTCAACTCCAATCCAAGACATTTTGAAAAAATTCGGCATCGATCCGGCTGCTGGCGCCAGTGCCTTAGGCGGTAGTGAAGATCAGCAAAACGCAGCAGACACCAAGGTAACTTCCGACTTCCTCTCGATAGACTCGCACATTGAAGCGTACTACGCAGAGAATGGCTTTTACCCGACGCTCGCGCAGTTGAATGACTCCAAGTGGCGCGCTGCAAATATGAAGGGGCTGGATAGCGACTCACTACAGCCGCCGAACAGCAGCAAGACGACTTTGGGTAGTACCCCGAGTAAAGACCAATACAGCTACGTTCCAGCTACTTGCACGAATGGCAGCGACTGCCAAGACTTCACGCTGTCAGCCATCCTCAGTACCGGAGAAACTTATACCAGGCAGAGTACTGGTTTCGATAATGCCACGTCATCCACTTGAACAGATAAGATATAAGCGTGTACACTACTAAGTAATATGGGTGAGCGCTTGAAAACGCAGGATGTGCCTCTGCAAGAATACAAACGCACAAAAATTCTCGCGACGGTCGGTCCGTCGACGCACAGTTACGAGGGTATAAAGAAGTTGCTCGAGAACGGCGCGAATGCACTGAGGTTAAATTTCAGCCACGGAAACTACCCCGAACGTGACGAGCAAATTGCTTGGATCCGTAAGGCCAGCAAGGAACTCGGCAAACCGGTGGCAATCGTACAGGACCTGCAGGGCCCAAAGATTCGTTTGGGCGATTTCGACGACATCATCAACGTGCAAACCGGCCAGACATTGCGGTTCGGCTATAACGCGGACTGGGTTAAGACGGGAATTATTCCAACGCAATATGACTTGAGTGACAAGTTGAAACGCGGCGAGCGCCTGTATTTGTATGACGGAAAAGTCCGCACTACAGTTACGAGCGTGAAGGACGGAATCGTACACGCGACTGCTGAAAATAACGGCATTTTGCTCAAGAAAAAGGGTATCAACCTACCTGACACAGACTTCGGTGGCGACGTAATTACCGAAAAAGACAAAGCCGACCTCGCATACGGTAGTGACAAAGACATCGACTACGTGGCGATGAGCTTTGTGCAGACTGCGGCCGACATCGAACACATGCGTCGGCTCATCCATAATCTGGGCAGTAAACGCAAAATTATCGCAAAAATTGAAACAAAATTGGCAGTCGAGAACATCGAATCCATCGTACAGGCGGCAGATGCCGTGATGGTCGCACGTGGCGACCTGGCAGTTGAGACAATGCCGGAAAGCGTGCCGATTGTACAACGGCAAATCATTGGGCTGGGCCTAAAGTACGGAAAGCCGACTATTGTCGCAACGCAGATGCTGGCCAGCATGACCGAAATGCCCGAACCGACCCGCGCTGAAGTCAGCGATGTAGCCACGGCGGTGCTCGTCGGAGCTGACTGTGTGATGCTCAGCGAAGAGACTGCTAACGGCCAATACCCTATAGAGGCTGTCGAAATCATGCAGCGTGTCATTTGCTACACCCAGGAACATGCACCAGTGAAACCTATCTTTACCGGTCATGACGACCGGATCATGTCTCGGCAGCTCGCAATCAGCCGAGGGATTATCAGCCTGGCTACCAGCATCCGAGCGACTGCTATCGTGGCCGAGACCAAATCTGGCGCCACCGCAATCCAAATAGCCTGCGAACGCCCAGAAATCCCACTTTTAGCCGTCACTGACGACGCGAGAACCGCGCAGCAACTCGCACTCGTCTATGGCATCCAAAGCTTCATCCGACCGGTCAGCAAGTTCGCTGCCGTAAAGCTCGCCGATTTCCTGCGAGAGACGCATGTGTTCAAGAAGGGCGATATAGTCGTTTCGGCCAGCGGCCAGTATCCAGGAGTCGTTGGCACCACCGATACGATAAAGGTGCGCCAATTAGATTAAAGGGTTTATAGTTGGAAGGTTCTAGGTTATAGTGTTATGCATAAGCAAAATGGCAGAATAAACTAAAACCGGGAAACTTTTTACAGGGTGGGAATATGAGTTTTACGAAGAAAACGATTCGCGATATCGACCTGAACGGCAAAAAAGTATTGCTCCGGGCCGATTACAACGTGCCCCTGAACGATAAGGGTGAAATTACCGACGATTACCGCATAAAGCAAAGCTTACCGACTGTACAGTTTTTGCTTGAACATGGCGCCGCCCTGATAATTTGTTCTCATCTGGGTCGCCCGGATGGCAAGCCGGATGCCAAATATAGTTTGCTTCCCGTCGCGAAGCGTCTAAAAGAACTCCTTGGTCGTGACGTTGAATTTACGCCCGACTGTATTGGTGATCGCGCACAGAAAGCAGCTGAAAATCTCCAGCCTGGTCAAGTTTTGCTGCTCGAAAACCTCCGCTACCACGCCGAGGAGGAAGAAAACGGCGAAGAATTTGCCAAGCAGCTCGCCAGCCTAGCAAATGTCTTCGTGCAAGATGGTTTCGGCGTAGTGCACCGCGCACACGCCAGTACTGACGCTGTTACGCATTTCCTGCCAAGCGTAGCCGGACTGCTGCTCGAAAAAGAGGTCGACACTATTACTTCCGTGATGGAAAACCCAAAGAAACCGTTGGTAGCGGTAATCGGTGGTGCAAAAATTTCCGACAAGATTGAGATTTTGAAACGATTTATCGACATTGCCGATGTGGTTGCAGTCGGCGGCGCAATGGCCAACACGTTCCTGCACGCTAAAGGCATAAAAGTTGGGAAAAGTATGACCAATGAAGATGACGTGCCACTCGCAAAGCAGATTATTGAATTAGCAGCCGAAAAGAGCAAACAGGGAAACTTCGTATTTTATCTGCCGCAAGATGGCGTGGTTGCGACCAAGATAGATAAAACCGCAAAGACCCGAATCGTCGATTGGAGCGCGCACGTGATCGCTGATGTCGAAAATTACCCGAAGCGTCCGCCGCGCGAAGATGCGCATGTAGCTGCAGATGAAATGATTTTGGACATTGGTCCGTTCAGTGCCTCGTTCATTGCAGGCGCATTGCAACTGGCTGGTACTGTGGTATGGAACGGTGCTCTCGGTGTAACAGAGACAAAGGGTTTGCAGGGCCCAATCGGCCCGTTTGCACATGGTACAGAACTGCTTACCGAAGCTATGACCGGCCAATTTGGCAATCGACCATTCAGCCTAGTCGGCGGTGGTGACACTGTCGGCTACATCGAAGACCGCGGACTTGTTGGAGCATTTAACCACGTATCAACTGGTGGCGGTGCTTCTTTAGAGCTCATGAGCGGCCGTAAGCTGCCTGGCGTTGAAGCGCTGGAGAATAAATAGGGTTATGGTAGCATAAGCATTATGAATCCAGACAAGAAAACGCTCATCGTCGGCAACTGGAAAATGCACCTAAACGTGCACCAATCGAGCCTACTCGTTCACCGCTTGAACGAACGGATAAAAGTCCACCGCGATATCGAAGTGATTCTGTCGCCCAGTATGTTGAGCCTGCAGCCACTCAGCCTTGAGCTAGACCGGCGCAAATTTAAACTCTGCGCTCAAGATGCCTACCCGAAAGACGAAGGTGGTTACACCGGCGAAGTCAGCTTTGCCATGCTCGGCGAACTGGTTGAATATGCAATCGTCGGTCATTCCGCACGCCGGATTTATTTCAACGAATCACTCGAACTCATCCGCGACAAAGTGACAGCTGCGGTACGCAACGGAATCGTACCTATCTTATGTATCGGCGAAACCAAGCAGCAACGAGACGCAGGTGAAAGCAGGCAAGTCATACATGATCAGCTAACTTCGGCGCTCATGAACCTGACGAGCAGCGATCTCGAGAACGTCGTATTAGTGTACGAACCGACCTGGGCTATAAGCACATTCGACGGCATTATGGCCAAGCCGGATGATGTTGAAAAAGAAGTTGCCAACATGCGGATGCAAGTACGTGAATTATACGGCGAACGCGCGGCCCAAAAAGTCCCGGTACTGTATGGCGGAAGCGTAAATGAGCACGATGTGCGTGGTTACCTGGAAGTCCCAGGCGTAGATGGCGCCCTGGTCGGTGCGGCCAGCCTCAATTATCACCAATTTAGTGCCATCGTCGACGCGGCATATGCCGTGAGACACAAGGTCTGATATGGCTGATAAGTCTCCGAAATACATCGATATCAAACCGGGCGGCAAGACTAAGCCAAGTGATTCGAGCCGACCGCTCGTAGTCACTAATCGCTCAGTACTTGGCAATGACCCAATGGTAAATCCGGACGACGGCGCAAGTGAAGGTAAGCCGGCCGTACCCATGGCCAGAACTGCTAAAACGATCAACCCGGTTAGCGACGACATGCCAACCTCGACTTCTCCGATAAAGGTCGATGTATCTTCGGCGGACGATGCAGACGCAAAACCTGCCGCAGCGGAAAAAATTACCGCCGAAAAACCGGAAGACCAAGAGAATTACATCGCTGCTTTGACCGCTCCTGAAACAGAAGCCAAACCTGCAGAAACTCCCGAACCTGTACCAGAAACAAAGCAGGAATCAGAACCTGGCACAACGGCAGAGGTTGAAAAACCATCAGAACCGGCAGAAACAGCGCCTGAAGCTGAACCCGAAGTTGCTCCGAAAAAAGAAGCCCCAGACCCTGTACCTGATTCCACTGACACCGAACCAAGTAGCCCGGGTATACCTCCCAACCGTGATTCGGCGGCACAGTCACAAGCTGATGAGGCGAAAGCCGCTGCTGAGGCTGAAGCTGCGGCAGCCCGCGAAGCACAGCTCGAAAATGAGATAGAAATTGGGAAATACTTCGCGCCGATAAATGCTGCACACCATAAGCGTATGAACATGCTGGCGATGGTGTTGGCCCTTGTTGCGATTCTATTGGCGGTCGCGGTAGCAGATGCTGCAATAGACGCAGGTCTTGTTAGCGTAAGCGGTGTCCCGCACACCAACCTGCTCAAAGATAAATAACCTGAATTGGTAAGCCCTTGTTTGGTAAAATAAGGTGATGCCTGATAGCCTTTTGGTGGATTTAAACCCGGAGCAACGCCGTGCGGTCGAAACAACCGACGGCCCTTTGTTGATTCAGGCCGGCGCCGGAAGCGGCAAAACCAAGACCCTGACACATCGGATTGCTTATCTTATAGCTACACATAAAGCAACGCCTTATAACATTCTGGCCGTAACGTTTACGAATAAGGCGGCGCGAGAGATGCGCGAGCGCGTGGCGCACTTACTCAAAGAAAACGCCGACAACCGAAGCTTCATGCCCTACATGGGCACCTTCCACTCCATATGCGTGCGGATTTTGCGTATGGATGGGGAGCACATCGGCATCCCACGTTCTTATGTAATTTTTGACGAGGCTGACCGGCTGAGCGCCGTAAAACAGGCAAGCAAGCGTTTAGGACTCGATGAGAAAGCCTTTCCGCCGCGTGTCATTGCCGGACTAATCAGTAGCGCCAAGAACGAACTGCTCACACCCGAAGATTACGACCGTGCGGGTGGAAGCCCGGCTACACGCGCAGCATCCGAGGTGTATCCGCTGTATCAAAGTATTCTGAAAGACAGTGGCGCGTTGGATTTCGACGACCTCATCGGCCGCACCGTGCAATTGCTGCAAACCGTGCCGGATATCCGCAAAAAATGGCAGCAACAGTTCACCTACATTCTCATTGACGAGTACCAAGATACGAACGCAGCGCAATACAAGCTAGTGAAGCTGCTGACCAGCGAATCGAATAATATCGCAGTCGTGGGCGACGACTGGCAGAGTGTGTACAGTTGGCGCGGTGCTGATTTCCGCAACATACTGAATTTCGAGCGTGACTATCCGGACTGCGCAGTTATAAAACTTGAGCAAAACTATCGCTCGACCAGCCATATCCTGAATGCCGCACACGGCGTGATTACCAAAAACCAGCAACGCAGCGAAAAGGAACTCTGGACGGCAGCAGGTGAGGGCGAAAAAGTTCAGATAATTCAGGTCGGCAGCGAGCGGGCCGAGACGGAAGCAATTGTGCGTAGGGTGAAGCTTGGCGTGGACTCCGGAATGCGAGAGTTTCGTGATTTTGCCGTACTGTACCGTACGAATGCGCAGAGCCGAAGCGTAGAAGAAACGTTCATCCAGTACGGTATTCCATACCGCATCGTCGGCGGCGTAAGGTTCTATGACCGCAAAGAAATCAAAGATTTGGTGGCGTATCTGCGCGTATTGTACCAGCCTGAAGACCGCATAAGTTTCGAGCGTATCGTGAACGTGCCAACACGAGGTATAGGCACGAAAAGTTTGCAGAATTTTTATGAATGGTACGAAGGGTTAGGCCTTCCGCTGAGCAAAGCGTTGAACCAGGCGGCGAATTGCGGCACCGTGACGGGCAAGGCTAAAAAGTCTCTGGCCGAGCTTGGCGATATATTGTCGTCGCTGCGAAAACTGCTTGATGATGTTCCGCCGGCCGCACTGATAGATTCACTGGTTCGTCGAATTGGTTACATGGATTTCCTGGACGACAAGACACTACAAGCCGAAAGCCGCCAGGAAAACGTCCGGGAACTTATGGGCGTGGCGCAGAGCTACCAGGAAATGGGCCTGAGTGGGTTCCTGGAAGAAATCGCGCTCATCTCCGACCTCGATACAGCCGACCTGAACGGCAACGCTGTGACACTCATGACGCTGCACGCCGCCAAAGGATTGGAATTCCCTGTGGTGTTCATGACAGGCATGGAAGAAACAATCTTCCCCCACACCCGCGCACTCTACGACGAAAGTGAGATGGCCGAAGAACGCAGGCTTTGCTACGTTGGTAT
>Ga0157374_10003432_pt1 | contig 13313 bp, 8 predicted proteins | sample M25metaG_FD_115308 | JGI IMG/M metagenome (GOLD analysis project Ga0157374, IMG submission 115308) | Miscanthus rhizosphere microbial communities from Kellogg Biological Station, Michigan, USA - M2-5 metaG | ecosystem: Host-associated > Plants > Roots > Rhizosphere > Soil | place: USA: Michigan...
ATCGCCCGCCTTCGCCTCTCGGGAGAAATGCCGCTGGCGATCGAACGCGCGGCGCTTTCCTCGATCATTCTCCCCGATCCCGAGGCGATCGGCAGCTCGCTCTATGCGCATCTCGAGCGGCGCGGCAATCGTCCAGTCCGCGCCATTCAGCGCATCCGCGCCGCCAATCTCGGGGAAGACGATGCCAGGCTCCTGGAGGTTCCGGTCGGCTCTGCCAGCCTCAACATCGAGCGTCTTTCCTATCTTGCCTCGGGCCGGGTTATCGAGTTTCCCCGCTCGGTCTACCGCGGCGACACTTACGACTTCGTCGCCGAATTGCGTCTGGGCGAGCGACCCGCAACTGGAATCCGTAAATGACCGAATTGACGTTGATGCGCCGCGAAATCGAGGAAATCCCCGAGGCAGCGGCGCGGCTCCTCGCCCAGACCGAGGCGCTCCTGGCCAATGCCGGCCAGGCCCTAAAGCGCAAGAACCCGGCGGTAGTCGTCACCATCGCCCGTGGCTCATCGGACCATGCAGCAAGCTTTCTCAAATACGCCATCGAACTCGCTGCCGGCATCCCGGTGGCCTCGATTGGCCCGTCGATCGTCTCCATTTACGGCCGCGAGTTGAAGCTCGACCGGGCCGCCGCGATTTCTATCTCGCAGTCCGGCAAGAGCCCCGACATCGTTGCCATGGCCGAGGCGGCACGCAGGGCAGGGGCGCTAAGCTTTGCCATCACCAACACAGCGACCTCGCCGCTGGCCGCCGCCGCTGATTTCACCCTCGATCTGCACGCCGGAGCCGAGCGCAGCGTCGCTGCTACCAAAACTTTCGTGAATTCGGTGATTGCCGGCTTGGCGCTCGTCGCCCATTGGACCGCCGACGAAAAGCTCCTCGCCGCCCTTGCGACCTTGCCGGTCGCCCTCAAGGACGCGGTGTCCTGCGATTGGTCGCCCCTGCTCGAGGCACTCGATGGCCATCAGTCGCTCTATGTGCTGGGGCGCGGCCCGGCGCTCGCCATCGCCAGCGAAGCGGCACTGAAATTCAAGGAAACCTGCGCCATCCACGCCGAAGCCTATAGTGCCGCGGAGGTGATGCACGGGCCGGTCCGCATCGTTGAAAAGGGCTATCCCGTGCTGGTGCTCGCGGCGCGCGACGCCGCTGAACCATCGGTTGCCGGCATGGCCGATAAACTCGCCGCCCAGGGCGCTATGACCTTTATTACTTCCGAGCGCGCCAGCGCCGCGCGGCCGCTGCCCTTCGCGGTCTCCGGCCACCCTCTCACCGATGCGCTGGTGCTCATCGTCTCCTTCTATGGGTTCGTCGAAGCATTGTCGCGCCGGCGCGGCTTTGATCCCGACCGGCCGCCGCATCTCAACAAGGTCACGGAGACCGTATGACCGGCGCTTACGCTCTTGGCGGCGCCCGCATCTTCGATGGGCGCCGTTGGCATGATGATAGTGCGTTGCTCGTCCGCGATGGCGCCATCGAGGGCATTGCCTCGATTGGCTCCGTGACCGATCGGCCAATGCGCTTTGTTTCGGGTGGCATGCTGGCGCCCGGCTTCATCGATCTCCAGGTCAATGGCGGCGGCGCGGCGTTGCTCAACGACGAGCCCACGCTCGCCAGTATCCGTACGATCTGCTCAACCTATGCCCGCTTCGGCACCACGGCGCTGCTGCCTACCCTCATTACCGATACGCGCGAGACCACGGCGCGGACCGTTGCCGCCGGCATCGAGGCCACTGCCGCAAAAGTCCCCGGCTTTCTCGGCCTGCACCTCGAGGGTCCGCATCTGTCGGTGGCCCGCAAGGGGGCGCACGATCCCGCGCTAATCCGGCCGATGGATGAAGCCGATCTGGAAGCCTTGATCACGGCGCGCCGGCATCTGTCCAACCTTTTGACAACGGTCGCTGCCGAAACAGTCGACCCGCAGCAGATTGCGCGGCTCGCCGGCGCCGGAATCATCGTGAGCATCGGCCATTCCGATGCCGATTTTTCAACCGTGGCGGCGGCGGCGCGGGCCGGCGCTACAGTCGCAACGCATCTCTTCAACGCCATGAGCCAGATCGGCAACCGTGAGCCCGGTGTGGTGGGCGCTGTGCTCGAAACAGAAAGCCTGTTTGCCGGCCTCATCGCCGACGGCATTCACGTACATCCGGTATCGATCGATCTGGCGCTCCGCGCCAAAGTCGGGCCGGGCCGCATCTTTCTGGTCACCGACGCCATGTCGATGACCGGCACGGACCTCAAGACCATTACCCTCAATGGCCGCACCATCCATCGCGCCGACGGCGCGCTCAGGCTCGCCGATGGCACGCTGGCCGGAGCCGATCTCACTATGATCGACGCCGTCACCCTCATGCACCGTCAGGTCGGCCTGCCGCTCGAGGAGGCCTTGCGCATGGCCTCTACTTACCCCGCCGAGGCCATGGGGCTCGGCGCCGAGCGCGGCCACCTAGAGATCGGGGCCGTTGCTGACTTCATCCACCTCTCCGACGACCTTACGGTCCAGGGGACGTGGATCGGTGGCGATCAGATGTTCGCAGTCTGACCTATCCGGCGCTCCTTTCCCTCTGCTAAACTCAACTGCGAGTGCGGGAGATGGAAATGAAGATTGGGGTTTTGGGCACTGGCGTCGTCGGAAAAACCATGGCGGGCAAGCTGTTGTCGCTCGGTCATGACGTGATGATGGGCGCCCGCGCTGCCGACAACGAAAAGGTCCTGGCCTTCGCGGCGCGCACCGGCGGCAAGGCCGGCAGCTTTGGCGATGCGGTAAGGCATGGCGAACTGTTGTTCAATTGCACCCGCGGCGATGGCTCGATTCCGGCGCTACGCCAGGGCGCCGACGATCTCGACGGCAAGACGGTCATCGACGTTTCCAACCCTCTCGATTTTTCCAAGGGCTTTCCGCCGTCGCTGAGCGTCTCTAATACCGATTCGCTTGCCGAGATGATCCAACGCGAGTTTCCCAAGGCCCATGTGGTCAAAGCGCTCAACACCGTTACGGCCTCGATCATGGTCGATCCCGCCAAGGTGCCCGGTCGCCACACTGTGTTTGTTTCCGGCAATGATGCCGCGGCCAAGGGCCAGGCGACGGATCTGCTGCGCTCGTTCGGCTGGCAATCGATCATTGATCTGGGTGACATCACCACGGCGCGCGGCCCGGAGCAGTTTCTGCCGCTATGGGTCAGGCTGCTTGGCACCCTGGGGACGAGCGAATTCAACATCGCCGTCGTCAAGGCCGAATGATTCAAGCGACTTCGACTGGTTGCTGCCGGCCACCGTCGCAGTGTAGAAATCTGTTTGCTTAGAGGCGCTCTGTGATCGGTCGCTGCGGATCGGTCCTATCGCTTCAGCCCCCTGGGATTTTCGATGGCCAACCTTCCCCCCGCGCGAAAGAGCGCCGAATTGCTGCGATCGCCCGGCGGCCAGTCGGAGCAGCAAGCCCTTGCTGCGGCCCGGCAGGCGCTCAAGGCCGGGGACCTGGACCGCGCCGGCCAACTGGGTGATGCGCTCATTGCCCTTTACCCGAAGAGCGCCGATGCCCTCCATCTAGGGGGCGTGGTGGCGCTTCGGCTGGGACGAGGGGAGGCAGCAGTCTCCCGCCTCCGGCAGGCGGCCTTGCAGCGACCGCGCGATGCCGGGCTTATTGGCGATCTCGGGTTGGCGTTGGAATTGGCGGGCAATCGCATGGGCGCCGAGACGGCCTACCGGGCCGCACTGACCCTTGAGCCCCAACGTGTCGAGGTACTGCTCAATCTCGGCAAGTTGCTCGAGCGCCTGTGGCGCGACAACGAGGCGGCGGCTTGCTACGAGGCCGTGTTGGCTCTTCGCCCGGATTTGCCTGAGGTCCACAACAGTCTGGCCAAAATCCGGCTCGGGGCGATGATGCCCGTCGAGGCAATGGCGGAAGCCAACAAAGCGCTCACCCTGAAACCCGAGATGACCGAGGCGCTTTGGACCCTCGGAAGCGCCCTTGATACGCTCGGGCGGGTCGATGAGGCAGTCGCCATACGGCACGACGTCATTCGCCTTCGACCGAAGTCGGGCGGCGCGCTTTACGATCTCGGCATGACGCAGATGCACCATGGCCGCTTGACCGACGCAGAGGCCAGCCTCAGGTCGGCGATCGCTCTGGAGCCTCAGTGCGGCTCCTGGCATCGGGCGCTGTCCTATCTGATCGGCCACAAGGAGCGCGACACCGATATTGCTGCGATGGAGCGAGTCTATCGCCAGAGTGGCGCGAGTTCAGAGGACCGCATGCATGTCAGTTTCGGTCTTGGCAAGGCATTGGACGATTTGGGCGCCTACAACGAGGCATTCGACTACTTTCTTGAGGGCAACCGTCTCAAGCGCGCGCGGCTCCACTATAGCAATGAGGAGACCGACAGGCTGGTCGACAAACTGAAGGCGGTCTTTACCCCAGAGCGCTTTGCCGCCCGTGCCGGCAGCGGTTCCCCCGATCCGACTCCGATATTTGTGCTGGGAATGCCGCGCTCGTGCACCAGCCTGATCGAGCAGATTCTGGCGAGCCATCCAGATGTCGCGGGGGGCGGTGAGTTCAGATTTGTCAATCAACTGGTCGGCTCGCTCGCAAGCGGACCGGGCTTTCCCTTGGACGAAGCGCTGGACCGGATCGACGATTCGGCGCTGCGGGACCTGGGTGAGCAATACATCGCCCACCTTCGTGGACTTTCGCCGGATGCCCGGTTCGTAACCGACAAGTTGCCCGGCAACTTCCTGATGATCGGCATGATCCGGCTGATCTTGCCAAATGCCAAGATCATCCACTGCCAGCGCGACCCGATCGACAACTGTCTTTCGATTTTCAAGAACTTCTTCGCCGCCGAGCATCTTCGTTATGCCTACGACCTGGCGGAAACTGGTCACTACCATCTGCGCTATGAGGACATTATGGCGCATTGGCACGAAGTGTTGCCGGGCTTCGTCTACGACATCAGCTATGAGACGCTGGTCGCCGACTTCGACAACGAGGCGCGCCGGCTCGTCGCCCATTGCGGACTTGATTGGCGGGATGAGTGCCGGGAATTCTTCAAGGCCCGCCGCTCGGTGCAAACCGCAAGCTCCGCCCAGGTGCGCCAACCGATCTACCGTACGTCGATCGGGCAGGCGGAGCGTTATGGCGATCGGCTGGCGCCGCTGCTGACGGCGCTCGGCCGGTAGTCGCTCATGCCGGCTTCCACAAGGTCTGCCATTGGGCTCCTTTCGCAAGCGCAGCAATTGCAGCAACGCGGGCGGTTGCAGGAGGCCACCGAGCTTTGTCAGCGTGTTCTTGCGGCCACGCCGGACGATCCAGAGGCCAATCACCTCTTTGGGCTCCTGCTGCATCAGGCGGGGCGAAATGCCGAGGCTGCCGAACGGATCGGCAAGGCCGTCCGGCACGCGCCGGCCAATGCGACCTATCACTCCAACCTGGGCGTTGTTCTCAAGGAGGCGGGTCGGCTCGACGAAGCGGTTGTGAGTTATGAGGCGGCGCTGGGCATCGATCCGGACCTCGCCGCTACCCACTCCAATCTAGGTGTCGCGCTCTTGGCGCTCGGCCGTGTCGATGACGCGATTGATGCGCAGCGGCAGGCCCTGGCACTTGCTCCCGACTATCCGGAGGCCCGCGCCAATCTCGGCCTCGCTTTGGCGCAACAGCCTGGCCGGATGGAAGAGGCGGTCCAAAGTTTTCAGCGCGCCATCGAGCTCAAGCCGGACTACGCCAACGCCCACAATCATCTCGCCACCGCCTTCAAAGCTCTTCGACGCTTCGACGAGGCGGAAGCGAGTTGCCGGCGCGCCATCGCGCTGAGGCCCTCCATGGCGGCCGCGCACTACAACTTGGGCGGTATCCTAGTCGAATCAGGGCGCCTGGATAAGGCCGTAGAGAGCTATCGCCGTGCAATCAAGGTCAGGCCGGACAGCAATGCTTATCGCAGGCTGGGCCAGACTCTTAACGATATGGGACAATATGCGGAGGCAGCCAAGGCGCTAAGTGCGGGGATCGCGATCGATCCTGAGGATGAGGAGGCGTACACCACCCTGGGGTGGGTGCTGGTCGCCTTCGGAAAGGCTTTCCGCGCCATCGAGTGCTTTCGCCATGCGCTTGCGCTACGTCCAGACCGCGCCTCTGCTCGGCACGGCCTAGCGGCATCTCTACGGATCGCCGGATTTTTGGAGGAGGCGATCGCGGAATATCGCAAGGTGCTGATCCTCGATGGCGATTGGTTCAGTGTCAGGAGCGGCGTCATCCTCGCGGGCAATTACCTCGAAAGCGTGTCGACTGCAGAGTTGGTTGCAGAGGCGAGGGCCTTTGGTACGCTGGTGGCGCAGAAGACAACCGCTCGTTGTATTCACAGCAACCGTCCCGATCCCACGCGGCGCCTAAAGGTGGGGCTCGTCTCGGCGGACCTTCGATACCACGCTGTTGCGCGGTTTCTCGAATCGGTCCTGGGGGCGATCGACCGAGAGAAGATCGAGCTCTTTGCGTACTCGACCTCGGCCGAGAGCGATGAGATGACTGAGCGATTGAAGCTTCGCATCCCAAACTGGCGCAACATGTCGTTGTCAAGCGACGACGTGTTTGATGCCAAGGTGGTCGAGGATCAGATCGATATTCTGGTCGATCTCTCGGGACATACACCTCGCAATCGCCTGACAATGTTCGCAAAAAAACCTGCGCCAATCGCAGCGACATGGCTTGGCTACTTCGCCACTACCGGGCTCAAAGCCATCGACTATGTCATCGCCAATCGCTTCGTGATTCCAAAGGATGAAGAAGACCAGTGGGTGGAGACGCCCTGGCGGTTGCCTGAGACCTATCTCTGTTTCTCCCCACCGTCCGTCGCCGTGCCCTTGGCGCCGCCACCGTGCATCGACAACGGCCGTGTCACTTTTGGCTGCGCCAATAACCTCAACAAGCTCTCAGATGGTACAGTCGCGGTGTGGGCACAGATTCTGACAGCGGTTCCAAATAGCAGACTTTCGCTCAGGTCGGCGCCGCTTGCCGATTCCATTATCGCGGAAAGAACCCGCACGCGCTTTGCCGCCCACGGAGTGGATTTGGACCGGATCGAGCTTGAACCGGCCATCCGAGACTATGGGCAGCATTTAGCCGCCTACAATCGAGTGGACATAGCCCTTGATCCTTTCCCGTATGCCGGGGGAACAACCACCGTCGAGAGCCTTTGGATGGGTGTGCCTGTACTGACGCTCAAGGGCGATCGCTATGTCGCCCATATGGGCGAGAACATCCTTCACCACATGGAAATGCAGGACTGGATCGCCGAAACGACGGACCAATATGTCAGCAAGGCGGTAGCCTTCGCCGACGACCCGGATGCGCTTTCCGATCTACGCGCAAAATTACGCGACCGGCTGGTGGTCTCCCCACTCTGTGACGCCTCGCGTTTTGCCCGCCACTTCGAGCAGGCGTTGCAAGGGATGTGGAAAATCTGGTGCGAAAGCCAGCTGCACCGCGTTGAAGCGACGCAAGACCTCGGCAACCGGGGTCGGCTCTCCGCGGACATAAAGTCGCGCGATCGCCTCTAAATTCTACGGCCCCTGAGAGCCGCACCCAAGTGTAGGTGTCACGGCGACCAGATTTCATCGCCTCGACAACTATCTTCATTGTGGCGTCGGCGACCAGAACACTTGCGTTGTGGCACGAACGTCCGTTAGCATCACTTTTCTGTGATCTGTTGAGGCGATTTTGTTTCAGGCGTTTCCCCTTTGGCACCCGGCCGATCGATCTTTATCTGCCGGTGAAACAGGGGTGGTCGGCTGGCTACGGCAAGCGATTGCGAAGCACCGCTTGGGACAATTCGACGAGGCAGCGCGTTCTTACCGCCAAGTGCTTGTGGCATTGCCCGAACATCATGCAGCCAAGCATATGCTGGGGCTATTGGAGCATCAGCGCGGCAACCAGGCTGAGGCCTACGAACTCATTCGCCAGGTGATCTCCGCGCAGCCCTCGAACCCCGACTACCTCTGCGACCTGGGCTTGGTGCTGAATGCCCTGGGGCGTCCCGCCGAGGCCACCGATTCGCTCAGAGCAGCTTTGACGGTGCGACCGGCCGATCCTCGGGTCCTGAAAATGCTTGGTGGGTTGCTGGTGCAGCAGGGGCGGCACGCGGAGGCCGTCGAGTGTTACCGCGCGGCCTTAAAGGGTGAGCCGCGTAATGCCGGCATTTACAACGATCTCGGGAGCGTCCTCGCGACACTGGGCGAGACGACGGCGGCGATTGCCACCCTGCGCCAGGCCCTTGCACTCGATCCGGATCACCCGGACGTGCACAGCAATCTCGGGTACGCGCTGAGCGAGGCCGGGGCAGTGGAGGCGGCCATCGAACACTGCTGGGAAGCGCTGCGGCTGGCGCCCACCGGCGTTGCGCCTCGCTTCAACCTTGGCCTCGCCCTTTACAAGATCGGCGATTATTCGGGGGCGGCGCGGGCATTCGAGGCCGTGCTCGCGCGCCACCCCACAATGCTCGCGGCGATGCGCGAATTGGGCGACGCGTTCATAAAGCTTGGACGCGTCGACGCCGCGATCGAGACCTATCGAAGTGCGACAAGGCAAGACCCCAACGACCCGCGGGTTCTGGGTAGCTTGCTGTTCTGTGAAAACTATCGAGCGGACGGCGAACCCAAGCAACTGGTCGAGGCGGCGCGACGCTATGGGCAACTGGTCACGGACCCAGCCAATGTCAAAATCCACCGCGCCGACAATGACGATCCCAATCGGCGCCTACGGGTGGGGCTGGTGTCTGCGGACTTTCGGATGCACGCGGTGGCGCGGTTTCTGGATGGACCACTGGCGGAGATTGATCCTCGGCAGATCGAGCTTTTCGCCTACGCAAACGGCACCAGATCCGATGCGATGACCGAGCGGCTTCAGCGCAGCATCCCGAACTGGCGGCAGGTCAGTGACCTAACTGACGGTCAACTGGCTGAGGCGATCACCAATGATGGCATCGACATTCTTATCGACCTTTCCGGCCACTCCGCCGGCCATCGTCTCGGGGTCTTTGCTCGGAAGCCTGCGCCGGTCGCCGTCACCTGGCTTGGCTACTTTGCAACGACCGGGCTCCCCACCATTGACTACGTTCTTGCCAATAGATGGGTCATTCCGGAGGCCGAAGCTGCGCACTGGGTGGAGACCCCGTGGTATCTACCCGATACCTACTTGTGCTTTTCACCCCCGATGGTGGACGTGGATGTTGGCCCTCTGCCAGCTGCGAGCAATGGCTTCATCACCTTCGGCAGCGCCAACAACCTCAGCAAACTGAGCGAAGTCACCGTGCGAGCTTGGTCGGATGTGCTGGCCGCGGTCCCCGGCAGCCGGCTAATCCTCCGCACCGCGGCATTGAGCGATCCGGAGACCGCCGACCGCGTTCGCCGCCGCTTTACCGCTTTTGGCATTGCTCCCGACCGCCTGCTCCTGCAGCCGGCGGTGCCAGACTATGGTGAACATCTCGCGCGTTACCGCGACGTCGATATCGCCCTTGATTCTTATCCCTACGCGGGTGGCACTACCACGGTTGAGGCCCTCTGGATGGGCGTGCCGGTTCTGACCCTGAAGGGCGACCGCTACTCGGCCCGCATGGGCGAGAACATCATGCGTAATCTCCGCATGCCGGAGTGGATCGCCGACAGCCTTGACGACTACGCCCATCGTGCAACTGGCTTTGCCAGGGACATTGAGGCGCTCGCAACACTTCGTCTGAGCCTCCGTTCCAAACTCGCCGCATCGCCGATGATGGATGCACCAGCCTTCGCCCGTAATCTCGAGGCGGCCTTCAGGGGGATGTGGCAAGAATGGTGCGCGCGGGCGCCGTGAGGCGCCGGCACCACTAGCCGCGTCCGATATAGGGCATGTTCGTCGCCATCACGGTCATGAACTGGACATTGGCCTCAAGCGGCAACGACGCCATGTAGACGATGGCCTCGACTACATGCCTGACGTCGAAAGTCGGCTCCGGGATGATCGTGCCGTTGGCCTGCAGGCTCCCGGCATTCATATTGGAGGTCATGTCGGTTGCCGTATTGCCGATATCGATCTGGCCGCAGGCGATATTGAAAGCCCGACCATCGAGCGAGATCGCGCGTGTCAGGCCGGTAATGGCGTGCTTGGAAGCCGTGTAGGGCGCAGCGCCTGGCCTGGGAGCGTAGGCGGAAATCGATCCGTTATTGATGATGCGGCCGCCCTGCGGGTTCTGGTCACGCATCAGGCGGAAGGCCTCGCGGGCTACATAAAAAGCGCCATTCAGATTGGTATCGACAACGCCGTGCCAGGTATCGATGTCGATATCGCCGAACGACATTGCGGGACTCGACCGGCCGGCGTTGTTGAACACAACATCGTTTCGGCCGAAGGTTTCGCGCACCGCGAGGAAGAATCTCCCTACATCGGCAGCATCGGTGACGTCACAGGGGAGGGCCAGCACAATGCCCTTCGTCGTCTTCATCGAATCGAGTTCGGCTTTGCGGCGCCCGCACACCGCTACCCTATAGCCGGCCTCCGCAAGACCGAGCGCCGTCGCCCGACCGATTCCTGATGTTCCGCCCGTCACGACCGCAACCCTATCCATACCGCTTCCTTGTCTTTCACTTTGTCATTCGAGTGCGTCGCGCAACGAACGCCCAGCCGCCCACTCCCTCGATACACCATAAATGCTGACGCGCATCCTGTGGCGCAATGGTGACCTTGAACGCCACACTTGCGCCTGAAATCGCTCGCGGCAGGGCGGCAAGCGTTAACAATTGTGGCGAACCGAGGCGCTGAAAACCCTTCATCGGCGATTGTTGTTAACCCCCCATTTACGCCCGTTAATCAGGGGTTTCGAAGTGTGTGCTGAATCTGCAACAACCCTTACCCAACCATATTGCGAAGGCCTCATTTCGCCTTTTGTGTGGTTGCGTCCCCGGACTGCATGGCTACAGTGAGTATTGCGAATCCATGCATGGGATCGTTTGTCGGTCGCAACGCGACGGCAACACACTGCACCACAAGCGTGTGGTCGCGTTTCGGCAAACCGTCGGGTCTTCCGGCACAAAATGACTGACTTTGGAGGTCAACAATGAAAATCAGGAGCCTTCTTCTAGGTTCTATCGCTGCGGCGGGTCTTGCGACCGGCGCACAGGCAGCGGATCTGGCCAAGGGCGTGATGACGTCTCTCGACGTTTGCGACGCACTGGGCCTTTCCGGTCTGACGATTTCTTCCGACACCAACTGCCTGCAGATCACCGGCGGCGTGTCGTACATGTTTGCTTGGGGCGACTTCAAGTCGACCGGCTTCGGCTCGAATGCTAACGGCGCCTTCTTGGTCAAGAGCCCGGACGATACGTTCCGTATTCCGGCCCCGGGCGATGCTACCGGCTCAACCGGTCGTGCGACCGACTGGGATAGCCAGATGATCGCCTGGCTTCAGGTTGTCGGCACCGCCGACTCCGATTTCGGTCCTGCAAAGGCCGTCATCAAGCTGAAGAGCGAGCAGTATCGTCACTCGTATAATGGCTACGGCTACTATGACGGCGACGACACGGGCGGTTCGACCGTGAACAACAGCACTTCCGGTGCTGAAACGGCGACCAAAGACGGCAATGGCGGCGCGACCACCAGCAACAGTGCTTCGGGCACCGTGCTCTTCGATCAGGCTTATGTGTCTGTCGGCGACTCGACCATCCTGACGGCTGGTAAGACCGGCTCGATCGTCAATACCGACGACGACACCCCGCTCAACTGGCTTGGTCTGTTCAACTCGGACAACGTCGGTACCGGCGTTCTCTGGTCGGTTCAGGGCTATGCCGGCGGCGTCATCGGCACCAATGGCGACACCGCCGGTGCCGACGTCCAGACCGGCGGTCACTCGATCCAGGTCGTGTCTTCGCTCGGCAACGGCATCACCCTCAAGGGCGCCATTGAAGATCTGAACGACACCAATGCGGCCCGCGCTGGTACCGCCATTGGCGTCATCAGCTACGCCGGCGACAACCTGACCGCTCACTTGAGCGTTCTTGAGACCGGTATCCTCGACGGTCACCCGGATGCGACGGCATACCATGCCGGCTTCACCGGCACGTTCGACAAGTTCAAGATCGTGGCGGCAATTGCTGGCGACAGCAGCGGCTACTGGGATGGCTTGGCGTCCGCTCAGGCGACGTTCGACATGTTCAAGTTGGCAGCGTCCGTTGAAGGCACCCATGACGCGGCGACTGCAGTTGGCACGACCGGTGGCGACGGCCTCAACGGCCTTGGCTTTGGCGGTTCGGCGAGCATGACGGTTTCGGATGGCATCACCATCAATCTTGGTGGCCGTTATTTCGATACCGACACGGCGACGACTGGCAACGAAGCTTACCAGGTTGCAGCGTCGTTGGTTGCGGCGGTCACCGAGACGATCACTCTTACGGGTGAAGTCGGTGTGTATGGTTCCGACGCTGGCCTCAGCGATGGCTTCGGCACCACAAAAGGCACCTACGGCACCGTCTACTACGGCGCGGCGCAGGTTGCTTGGGCTCCTGGCGGCGGGTTCACCTCCTCCCTCAAGGGCGAGGCTTACTCGAACGGCGCTTACAAGGCGACCTTCAACGCAGCCAAGAACTTCCAGTAATACTGGTCGGTTCAACGCTTTCGGAAAGGCCCGGCTCATGCCGGGCCTTTTCTTTTGTCGACTGTGACGATGCTCGCGGACATTTGACGCAGTTAGGTCGACCTCGTCTCGATATTGCCCGTTCCCTTCCGTCGCTCGGCTGGTTAGCGTTGCAGCTATATGAGTCGGTTTGGGGATAAGTATGCGCCGCATCGTGCTAAAATGGATCGCACCGGGTTTTGCCACCGTTCTTCTCGGGACCGTGGTCACGGTGCTGTCGACAGGTGCCAATATGGCATCGGACCTTACCGGGCGGTCGCAGAGTGCATTGAGGGCGGCTGGATTCAACTGGGCCGACGTCAACTTCGACACGCGCGATGCCAAACTCTCCGGCACGGCGACGAACAGCGACGAACTGGAGCGCGCGCTTGGGGCCCTGAAATCAGTGCATGGTGTGCAATCGCTGAGCTCGGCGGTCGCGTTCGCGCCGCTTGCCCGGCCGTATCGTTTCTCTGCCGTCGTCCAGGACGGGCGGGTCATACTCGACGGTGGCATTCCGGATCAGGCGATCGCGCCGGTCCTGGTTGCTGAGGCCGGAAGCGGCGTCGATGAGCTTCAGCTGATGTCGGGTGCCCCGGATCGCGCGGCGTGGCGCGAGGCGGCGAACTTTGTCGTAGAGCGCGCCAACGAGCTCGATCAGGGAAGCGTCACGCTCACGGACCTTACGCTTTCAAT
>Ga0157374_10003436_pt1 | contig 13308 bp, 12 predicted proteins | sample M25metaG_FD_115308 | JGI IMG/M metagenome (GOLD analysis project Ga0157374, IMG submission 115308) | Miscanthus rhizosphere microbial communities from Kellogg Biological Station, Michigan, USA - M2-5 metaG | ecosystem: Host-associated > Plants > Roots > Rhizosphere > Soil | place: USA: Michigan...
GCAGCGGTGATCGGATTTTTGATGTTTGTAACACCTGCAACAGCACCGGCTTTCAGCGTTTTGCCATCCATAATTGCAGCATCCATTTCATTCTTTCCTTCATGTGTAAACACTGCACCTTTTCCCGCATTAAACAAAGGATTATCTTCCATTACTTCGATAGTTGCTTCCACTGCATCCAATGCTGTTCCTCCTTTTGATAAAACTTCATAACCTTTTTGCAATGCATCATTTAAACCTTGCTGGTATGCTTTTTCTTTTTCAGGAGTCATTTGACTTTTAAGAATTGTTCCCGCACCGCCATGAATTACCAGGACAAATTTTTTTGAGTTATCAGCTTGTGAAAAACACGTGTTATTTGAAAGGATTATCATAAGAAAACAAAAAATGAATTTCATAGTTGTGATTTAAGCAAGAACTAAGTTATTGTTTTTTGATTTGAGTGAAATAATAAGTGTAGCATCACTTCTACGCGATAATTATTCTTTGTGATGTGTAAGTGTGGCACAATTTTTTAGTCTCTGCTATTAATAGAAATTGGAAAAATTTTAGGATATGGAAATAATTGGACTCGTATTTATTATTGTAAGTGTAGTGTTGATAATAATCATTGCTAAACAAAAAACAGAGGGCACATAATTTTGATTCTTGTGGAATGTAAAAGTTTTATTCAATAAAAAACAGAACGTTGAAATGAGTGATACAACAAAAAATGCCACTTCATTTAAACTTCTGTAAGAATTATAAGATGTATTTCTACAAAATCAGAAGGTGCTTCTTTGAAAGCACCTTCATAAGAATTGATAATTATATATCTGTTTGATTAATCATTAATCTCCTGTAGCCGTTTTTAAATAATTTCCTTTTTCATCAAAGATCAAATCCTTTCCTCTTACTTCTGCTTCATAAGTAGTTTTTCCATTTGCATCAGTAATGCGAGCAGCTTCTTTGATCGTTGCTCCACCCTCATGATTTTTCACGTATGATTTCACTGATGCAGGTAATTCATTTACTGAAATTGCTTTTTCAATTTCCACGAATACACCTCCGGGTGTAAATTGTGCAGCATTATCTTCTCTTGATTTCCCACCCCAGTTCGCTTCGTAATTACCGTTCTCTTTTTCCCAGGAAACTTTTGTTGCCTCAGGATATTTTTTCACCAATGCAGATTTCACAACGGCGGGAATTTCTGATGATTTAATATCCTGTGCACAGGCAGCACTAAAGAGGAACATTGTGCCGGCAACAGAAACCCAAAATTTTTTCATACTTCAATTTTTTAAGTGAAATAAAGAAACAAGTGTACAATAAAATTCTGAGGCGAATTTGAAACCAAAATCAAAGAAAAAGTAAAAAATAACTATTTCTTTCCTACCACTAACACCTGGAACGTTCCTGCAATCATTTGTGGTCTTGTACCTGCCGGAGGATTTGGTTGTAAATCTGCAGCAGATAAAAATACTTCGTGACTTTTTTCATCAACAGCACATGTTCTTGCACTTCTCTTTGTTTGTACATTATCAACCACTGCGAACTTATCAGGTGTTTGTTCACTGATAACAGTTAAAACCCCTTCACCACAGGATGCATACACGTATTTCAAACCGCTGTCGAATCCTGTACCGTCACAGCCATCTCCGATTGGTAGTTGCGCAACAACTTTTCCGTTATCAGCATTTATTACTATCAATAATTTGTTATCGCAACCTGCAAATAAGCGGTGTGTTTTTCTATCGATCGCCAAACCTGATGGCGATTCTCCCGGAGCTATACTCCACGTAGTTTCGACTTTATTTGTTTTCACATCAACTTTTGAAATTTCACTTTTGTCTTCAATGTTCACATATATTTTTCCTTCGCCATCATATACCGCCGTTTCCGGTTTGCCATCAAGTGGAATAGTAGCTACAACCGTATTATTTGACGGATCAATTATTGAAAGACTTTTTCCTCTGCCATTGCAGGTAATTATTTTTTTTGAAAAAGGGTCAAACATAATTGCATCAGGGTTCTCACCTGTTTTTATACTATCTAAAACTTCGTTTGTTTTAATATCGAAAACAGTTACATTATTTAATCTGCCATTACTTGTAAACCCTTTTCCGAATTCAGCCGCGAAAGCAATACCATGTACGCCAATTGTATTTGGAATTACACCGATAGAATCTCCTGTATTTTTGTCTATTATATTTACCTGGCTTGCGTGTGATACATACAAAGAATTTGATACAGGACTTACTGCCAGGTAATCCCAACCGCCGGAGCTTGCGATATGAAATGTTTTAATTACTTGCATTACGGAACCTGTTTGCGCAGTTGAATACTTTATTAAAAAAAAACTGATAAGCACGGTGAATAAAGAAATTGATGTCTGTTTCATGTAAGATATTTTTTAGATGATGTAAAATTTGCAGAACAGGATTATTCATTAAAGTTAAGCACCGAATGCACAATTAAATTAAAATGAGACATGCATAATTTTTATGCGACAAACAATAGATGTTCACCCAAAAAATTTATTGCTTCCCTGACCACTTTGTATAAATAGTTTCTCAAATAAAAAATGCCACTTCATTGAAGCGGCATTAATAAAATCTGCAATCTGCAATCGTTAATCTGCAATCACACAAGTTCTTCTTGCTCTTTCTTACTGTAATCTTCAATCAATTTCTTTTGCACATCATAAGGTACAGGTGCATATTCAAAAAATTTGCTTTTGAATTTTGCACGTCCTTGTGTAATGCTGCGCAGAGAAGATGAATAACCATCCATTTCTGCAAGCGGAACTTTTGCAATTATTTTTTGAAATTGTCCTTCGCTATCGATTCCTTCAACAATTGCGCGACGAGTTTGCAAATCACCCATTACGGATCCCGTGAGATCATCAGGACATAACACTTCTACCTGGTAAATCGGTTCGAGAATTTGCGGATCGGCATGCTGGAATGCTTGTCTGAATGCTTGCAGGCCTGCAATTTTAAATGAGATATCGTTGCTGTCAACAGGATGCATTTTTCCATCATACACACATACACGCACATCGCGAACATAAGAACCAGTGAGCGGGCCAACTTGCATTTTTTCCATCACACCTTTTAAAATAGAAGGAAGAAAACGTGTATCGATCGCGCCACCAACAATGCAATTGTAGAATACAAGTTTGCCGCCCCAATCAAGTTCATAAGTGTCGCGACCACGAACAGTTAGTCCAGAAGGATCAGGCATTCCTTCATACCACGGTTCAATGCGCATATAAACTTCTCCGAATTGACCTGCACCGCCACTTTGTTTTTTGTGACGATAATTTGCATCAGCCATTTTGCGAATTGTTTCGCGATATGGAATACGTGCTTTTGTAAACTTGACTTCAAGTTTATGTATGTGCTCGATCTTCCATTTCGCAACTGCAAGATGCATGTCGCCCTGGCAATGAATCAATATTTGTTTTAACTCAGGGGAATGCTCAACGATTAATGTAGGATCTTCTTCTTTTAATTGATGCAGTGCCTGTGATAATTTTTCTTCTTCACCTTTCTTTGTTGATTCAATAGCAACAGTCATGTTAGGTGGCGGAAATTCTATCGGCTGCAATTCATAATTTTTTCCTCTTGTATGAAGCGTATTGTTGCTATGCGTGTTTCTTAATTTCAACGTAGCACCAATATCACCTGCAACAAGTTCATTTGTGTTTACACGCTTGTTTCCCTCTACTAAAAACAACTGATTTATTTTTTCAGAAGTGTTCGTGCTTTCATTTTCAAGTTCCATTCCGCTTTTTACAGTGCCTGAATAAACTTTAAAAAATGAAAGATCACCAACATGTGGTTCACTTACAGTTTTATAAACAAATGCACATACAGGACCATTTGCATCACAAGAAATTTTTTCTCCGCTTGTTGTTACCTGCGGCGGCATTTCATTTGCGCTTGGACAAACGTTATCAATAAAGCCCATCAATCTTCCACTGCCCATGTTACGCTCTGCTGATAAACAAAATAGTGGAAAGATATCATGATTGATCATCGCTTTCTTCATTCCCGTTTTCATTTCATCTTCATCAAGCTCGCCTTTATCAAAATATTTTTCCATCAAAGTTTCATCATTGCTTGCAACTGCTTCAACCAACTCTTGATGCAGTTTATCTGCTTTCGGTCTTTCTTCATCGGGTATCGGAAGTTTATCAGGCTTGCCACCGGCATCTTTAAATTTATACATCGTCATGCGCAGCACATCAATTATTTCATGAAAGCCCGCACCTTGTTGCCGCGGATATTGCACTACTGTTACTTTATTGCCAAAATGATTCTTTGCTTCCTGCACAACCTTATCAAAATCCGCTCGATCATCATCAAGCTTATTCACTGCAAAGATCATCGGCGTTTTAAATTGCTCAGTGTATTGCCAAATAATATCAGTAGTAACTTCAACACCCATTGCAGCATTCAGCAACATTACTCCTGTGTCTGCAACACGCAGTGCAGAGATAACTTCACCAACAAAATCATCGTAGCCCGGTGTGTCAAGAATATTTATTTTATAACCGCGCCACTTTGTGTGCATCAGCTTGCTAAAAATAGAATTACCACGTTCTTGTTCAAGTTCGTGGTAATCTCCAACTGTATTTTTTTCAGCAATATTTCCGCGGCGCGTAATCAATCCGGCTTCATATAGCATGCATTCCGCTAACGTCGTCTTACCGCTGCCGGCGTGGCCCAGTAAGACGATACTTTTTACGTGTGAGGTATCAAACTCAGGCATGGCAAAAAAATTTAGAATGTTAAAAAATTTTCACCGGAATCTTTTTGTAATCAATGCCATTGCTACTATTAAACTTCCGTTGCGTCGCACTCTTGTACGTTCAGTTCTTTATTCAACAAAAATTCATGTTGCATTATTAAACTCATTTTTCCTAAAGAACTTTTGAAAGTTATAAACTAAACTTTTAAACTCCGGCAAGAAGAAAAATGTTTTAGTGCGGTATTTTATTTATCGCACAAGTATATCGGTTTAAAAAATTATTTAGATGTTTCCAATAAAACTATTCACTTCATGACGCAGATCAGAAAGCGTTTGTTCAAGATGCTGATAATCTTCATAGAGATGTTCATGATACGCTAATGTGTCGTCTGAAACGTGGCCATCATTTCCCGAGACTTCGAATTGAATTTGTTTGTCGTGTGCTTTTACTGATTGCTTTAGGTCGTGGATGTTGATCAGTTGAATGTGAAGTTGATTCTGGCAGTGTTCGAGGTCGGCTTGCTGTTGTTTCGAGAGCGATTTAGAAGCTGCTTGTTGTAGTCTTCTTTGGAGCTGATTAAACTCGTCGCGATAGGAATGCAAACGCTCTCTCCATTCATTGCATTCCCTGGAAAGCTGGGAGATGTCTGTCTGAACCATAGCATTTAAAATTTAAAAGTGAAGAAATGCCGGCGTACATCGTCGGGGATTTTATAATTACTTAAAAGTACCACGTTTTTTTATTCAAAAAACAATTTTCTTCACCTGATTTTAATGATCATAATCAGCTTTCTTTTTATTTGTTAAAATTCAATTTCCTAATTTTTAAAATAAAAAAAATGGCAGCATTCTTGACATCACAGTAATTAAAGAAACAAAACTGTTGCGTTAAAATTTTTATTTTAAACAATTAATCTTTTTCATTTTCACTTCGTCAAATCCCTGTTTTTAAAATTCAGTCCTCTGCATGAAATTTCAATCCCTGCATAAAAATTTCACTTTAAAAATTTAACAGGATAATCTAATTCTACATTTCATCCTCGCTGCTTGTATTATTTTTTCTTTATTCATTAATTAAAATTAAAACACCATGAAATCTGTTTATTTCACGTGGGGAGGAGCGATTTGTGCATCGTTATGCTTGTTCGTTATTTCCTGTCAAAAAAATGACCACCCCGCAACGCAAAGCCAACAAGGTTCAACGCAAACGTTGCTTATGAATGCAACTAATGATGTAGTTCAGTCAGCGGCATTGGAAAGCTCGAACGTTGATGACATTATGGGCTCCGGTGATTCATCTACTTGCCCTGCTATTACTTTCGACACTTCGACAAAAGTTTTTCCTCATGTAAAAACTATTGACTACGGTTCCGGTTGCCTGGGAAAAGACAGTATAATGAGAACAGGTGAAAAGATCGTGACCATTTATGCGAAACGTGATTCAGCTGCTCCCGGAACATTGATAAGCATAGCAACCTTCCAGGGTTTTACGATTAATGGTATGGCCGACACAGGTACAATTAAAACTTATGTCGATTCTTCTTCAACAATGGGCATGAGGATTTATAAAATTGTATCCGATGAAACGTTGATCGCATTAAACGGAGATTCAAAAACATTTACAGGTACACATTGGTGGAAACAAATGCAGGGTGGCACCACTACATCACCGGATGATGATGTATATCAGATTACCGGTACTTCAATGGGTACTGAAACGCTTGATGGCGCTACACAATTTACATACACGGCAACTATCAGCAACACAAATCCTGTTATCAAACGGGTCGATTGTAATCACAGAGTACAAGGAAGCGTTGATATAGCAATTCATATAACAACAGGCGGAGACGCTAATTTTATGGAAGTGCTGGATTATGGCACAGGCGATTGTGATACTAAAGCAACACTTTCAATTAATAACGGTGTTCCCCAAGTCATTACTTTACCTTTGTACTTCTGGCCATTGAGTTTATAAAAAATTTCTATCTCAATAAATGTTTACAGATCTTCGCAGAATGGTTTGTAAACATTTATTATTTCTATCATTATGGTTCAGGAAAATTTCAGTTCAATTCATATTCTTCAGATGAACGTAATGCGATCCTTCGACAAGCTCAGGATAAACTGCTACGCTTAGTTGCCATGAAAGTGGAACTTTGAACTGAGCGTAGCAAGGGACGATGCCATATGAACTAAAGCCGGTATCAAAATAATTTTTTATCGATTATGCCTTAATCAATTCTTTAACGTAACGATTGAAATATGATTAAAATAGACAAAAGCTCATATTGACTTTAAAAAAGAAAGTAAATTGTCTTCGTTTAACCCAAACCAATTTTATGAGGAAATTAATTACTGAATTTATTGGAACATTTTTTCTTGTATTGACGGTTGGAATGGCAGTTACGAGCGGGAAAGGTGATTTTGCACCGGTAGCTATCGGGGCAGTATTAATGTGTATGATATTCGCCGGCGCTCATATTTCAGGAGCTCATTATAATCCTGCAGTTACACTGGCAGTTTTCTTGCGTGGAAAAATTTCATTGTCTGAAGCTGTACCATACGCAATTGTTCAAATTATCGCTGCCATTGCTGCTTCATATATCGTAATATTTTTACAAGGAGATAAAATACCTGCTTCTGCAACGAGCATTACCAACACAACCAACGGTTTGCTTGCAGAATTTCTTGGTACGTTTGCTCTCGCATATGTAGTATTAAATACGGCAACGGCAAAAGGAACAACGGGTAATATGTTCTATGGTCTTGCTATAGGTTTTACTGTGTTGGCTATGGCTCACGCATTTGGAAGTATTTCAGGCGGAGCATTTAATCCTGCCGTTGCAGTTGGCATGAGCGTTATGCATCTTGCATCATGGAATGATATATGGATGTATCTCTTTGGCTGCTTTGGTGGCGCGGCGCTTGCCGCAATCGTTTTCAGATTAAATAATCCGGAAGATTATTGATATGTGGATAGTGAATGGCGAATAGTAAATTTTTTGAGCCAGGCTTCATTCCTACCATTGAGCTTCCCTTGCGTCGCACACTTGTACATTCTGTTCTCTTCCCAACACTTATGACTTTACGACTTATCACTTACAACTGATGATTAAGATTTCATATTCACAAACTGCTATCGATAAAAAATTATTCTGTTACTACTGCATGACCGCGAAAAGAAAAATGCCGCTGTGAAAAATAACTGAATGCAACCACTAAAACCGTTGTAAGCATCATTGATGGTGTAGGATACCAGCCAAAAATATCTACAAATAATTTCAGAAAAAAATAGTTGAGAAAAATGCAAATAAGCACTACTACGAAATACCTTAATAACTGAATGCGCTTACGCAAATAAGACTCAGGGAAAACTACAAAGAGGCTTAAATAAAAACCGATGGGAAAGGTGATGAAGAATGAAATTATATATGCTGCAATATGCGGGCTTATTGCAGTAACCGACGTATATACAATTCGCTTATCAAGAACATAATGATAAGCAATGTAATAAATAAGAATATTCAATACCATGTTGCTGCCACCGCAAACCGCGTAACGGAAAGTTTGTAAGGGCACAAATTTTCGGAATGGCGGATAAAAAAAATCAACCACACTTAAAATTGTATCCTTTAACCAGTGATGCAATCTGCGCATAAGCGGCGGCGAAAATAAATTAAATGAAAATTCAATGCCAATGTTGAATGTTAAATATTTTCAGACCAAGCTTTTCATTTCATGTGCATAAAAATTGCTTTCAGTAATTGATTTTGCTTGCTCAGAGCACTTGTTTTTTTTGATTGTTCCGTTATATCCAATTTTAGTGTAGCAAAATATAAACTGACAATATTGTTTTTTATAAAGTTGGTTTTTTAGATGGGAGTTCTAAGAACACCGTGTCTGCATTCTTGCAGCACGGTTTTTTGTTTGAGTTACTCATTCTTTGCTAATGACAATATATGCCACAAAATATCTGCAATATCTCATCCCCTTTTTATTAATGAAGGAAAACACCTATTGCAATTAATAATTTAAATGAGTACTTTGTTCAGCTAATTTTAGAACATAAAATTTTTAAAAAGATTTCATAATCCTGCCTGCTATTTAATACGCTTCGTTTAACAATGCCCTCAAGTGTGTGATTATTTTGAACACCATACATTCTTCATTGCAAAAAATTAAAAAATGAAAAAACAATTTTCACAGGTAATTGCCATTGCAATATTCACAATAGCAGGCACTGCCACAGCAGAGGCACAGGCATGGTCTTTAACCGGCAATGCCGGTACAGAACACCCGGCGTAAATTTTATAGGTACCAGGGATAATAAAACGTTGGTATTTAAAACGAATAATACCGGGCGCATGCGCATTACTGATGTAGGTATCGTAGGCATAAATGCCACAAATCCCGTGGGAAAATTAAATGTTGGCGGCACCAGTAATCATCTGTCGCTTTCTTCACCTGGGAATGTAGTTGTCGGCGATATCACCGGATTCAATGTGGGTTTTGATGCAACTCAAATTCAGGCTCGCATTAATGGCAAAGCCGCAAACCTCACTTTAAATAATTTCGGAGGAACAACATTTATAGGCAGCAGCACGAAAAGCAGCACGGGATTGGTTGCCAATGGAACAAGCTATGGCTTATCAGGATATTCTTCCAACAGTGGCAGCACAGGTGTAAACGGAGCAGGTCCATCGGCAGATGGTTTTGGCGTTGCAGGCAGTGGCTTTTATGGAACATTTGGTTATTCTCCCACCAACTTTGGTTATGGAATTTATGGTCAGGGTGCAAATGGCGCTTATGGGGTTGAAGGTTACTCAAATGTGAGCATCGGAGTTTTTGGAGCAACGGGCAATTCAAGTTCTTATGCAGGTTTTTTTGTGGGCAACGTTTATACAACAGGGAGCTACATGAGTTCTGATGAAAAGCTTAAACAAAACATCCAGGATTTTTCAAGTGCAATGAATATTATCAAGCAGCTTCATCCGAAACAGTATCAATATCGCCGGGATGGAAATTTCAGGCAAATGAATTTGCCTGAGGGTCAGCATTACGGATTAATTGCACAGGATGTAGAAAAAATATTACCGGATTTGGTAAAAGACAGCAAGTTTGATGTAATGAAACAAGTACAATCTAAAGTTTTCACTGATCCTAAAAACCTTGATGCGCAAAGAACAACATCAATTATGACGAAGTCAGGAGAAACAATAGATTTTAAAGCATTGAACTACACAGAGTTTATTCCAATTATTATAAAAGGAATGCAGGAACAGCAAAAAACGATTGAAACCTTGCAACAAATAAATCAAAACCACCAGCAACAAATAAATGAATTGAAACAACAAGTGCAAAATATATCAGTAACTAAAACAGATTTATCAGTAAACAAATCAGTTTCTAACACAGGTTATTTACTACAAAATTCACCTAATCCATTTTCATCAAACACAGTGATACGTTGCTTTTTGCCTGCAAATATTCACAATGCTCAATTAAGTATATTCAGTGCTGATGGTAAGCCCCTGAAAACTTATTCATTAAGTAATAGTGGAATGAATGAAGTAACTGTTAATACAGCTTCTTTAGCTTCAGGACAATATTCTTATTCCCTGATAATTGATGGAAAAGTTGCCGACACTAAAGCAATGGTGCTCATGAAATAAATAATAAGTATCGATCTAAAAAGCCGTAAAAAAGTTGGTGGCTTTTTTATTCAGGATAAATTTTTTGAAGTTCAAAACCTGGCGAATAAAGTTCCGAACGCAAAAGTGAGTGACACAACGAAAGTCCCATGCATATTCTGTCGCCGGTAAAATAAAAAATTAATCTTCCGGATAATCGATATTGATCAAACCTTTGCAAGCAACTGTACATTTTTTTTCATTGCTTTCAATTGCGGTTTCAATTAAGCGAATGGTGTTGTAACCATGCTCGGGCTTTTCGCGCAGAGGCGCATTTTCACGAATAGTCTTATAAAGATTTTGATAGTAATATCCATAATCTCCTTTTAGTGAAGGATATTTTTGTTTGATAATTTCGCCGTTTATTTCAGTGTGGAGCAAGCCAAAATTTTCAGGATTTTCAATTCCCCAGTTGGGCACTTCGGTGGGTAATTTCCCTGCACGCAAAAAAGCTTCCTGCGGATCTTCGCCGAACTTTATAAAAGAACCGTTCGTGCCGTGAATCATATAACGCGGCCCCGGTTCGCGAACAAGCATGCCGCTTTTTAAGATCACTTTTAAAAATCCGTAATCAAGCTTGAGTTCAAAATTATCAACTGCTTTTGCATGTGGACGTTGCATGCGAATATCTGCCGTTACAGCTTTAGGCAAACCGAATAAATCAAATGCCTGATCGATAAGATGTGCACCGAGATCATAAAGAATACCGCTGCCGGGAATATTTTCTTCTCGCCATGCGTTTGGTTTTTTCTCGGGACGATAACGATCATAATGTCCTTCGAATTCATGAATATCACCCAACATTTTTTTGTTTAGAATTTCTTTTATGGTGAGTGCATCAGCTACGTACCGCCTGTTTTGAAAAACGCTGAGAATCTTATTTGTTTGTTTTGAAAGTTTAATTAGTTCAAGCGCATCGAAAGAAGTAATGGTAAATGGTTTATCGCACACAACATGTTTGCCGGCGAGCAATCCTGCTTTTGAATAAGAAAAATGTGTATCGTTGGGCGTTGTGATGATGATAAGTTCAAGTTCATTCATTGATAACAATTCTTTAATGCTTCTTACAATTCTTGCATTCGGAAATAGTTGTTTTGATTCTTCTTTATGCCTTTCAAGAACAGCGATCACTTCATAATTTTCAGGTTGTGTAACAAGAAAAGGTGCGTGCATAAATTTTCCTGCAGCACCAAAAGCAATTAACCCGGTTTTAATTGGAGCATTCATGTATAATATTTATTTATGAGACGTGAAACGTGAGTTGCAGGAGTTAAGATGCAACGACATATTTTTTTCAAGCTTATCGTTTCGCCTTTCTATATTTTTCCTTCAAGCATCATCAATTTTACTTTAAGTATTGCCGCCACGGTAACAGCATCAGTTATTTCTCCATCGCATATCATTTTATATGCTTCTTCAAACGGAACTTTTTTTACAACAAGTTCTTCTGTTTCTTCCGGCTCTGGTGCATGCTGCGACAACTCTCTCGCAAGGAAAATAAAACACCGTTCATCAGTTACAGAGTTAGATGTAGTCATCTGTTGTATCATCTTCCAGTGCTTTGCTTTCAAACCTGTTTCCTCTAATAATTCACGTTGAGCGGAGATAAGCGGTTCATCATTTAAAGGGGCACCTCCTTCAGGTATTTCCCAGCTATATTCATTTAAGACAAACCGGTATTGACCTACAAGATATGTATTCATCTCTTCATCCAGCGGCACAATACCAATTGCATAATTTTTCATGTGCACTTTACCATATACGCCTTTATTGCCGGAAGGATTTATCACATTATAATGTGTAACAGTTATCCAATTGTTATCATAAATTTTTTGCTCATCAATTTTTTGCCAGGGATTATACTGTTCATTCATAAATTGAAAATAATTGAAAGTTTTGATGAAGTTGAAAACAAATCAGGATTAACTTACAACAATTATCTTTTTCCAGACGTGGTTAGCTTATCAATCAATATTGTTAAACAAAACGCAATTATAGTGCCTACTGCATAGCAAACAAGATCGCTCCATAAAAACCCAAGACCTAACATTAATCTGCCAATTGTAGTGTGCCGAATTGCATCAAGCCATGGAGTATGCCACAATTGGGAAACTTCATCTGCCACACCAAACAGATAGTTTAGAATTGCAAGATTTAATAAATTAGCTTTTGGAAAAATCGCTCTTAAAAGAAGAAGAAAATCGCCTGCCCAAATTGTATCGCCACCATATTTTGCAACAAGCGGATGAAACCATTGAGGATGATGTCGCGTTGCTAAAGCAAGCCAGATAAAAAACGCAAACAGAAAAAGATGGACAGCCCTTCTTTTTATCATGATGCAATAGTAAAAAGAAATTCTATTGCGGGTTACCCGGTTTCTGAATCTTTTAATGAATCAGGGATAAGAAAATTTTTAGTGAAACAACTAAAAGACCAAATAACAAAAAGGGTAAAGTGGTTTTGTTGTATAATTGTTTAAGATGTTTCATTTTCAGATGAAAAGTATTTTTTACATCACCGGTGGGAAACTGCAAAAACAGCATCACAAATGGAGATTCATAATCATACCGCAGAAAGAAAATGAAAAGCAAAAACAATCGAACGGTAAAAAGAATCAGGACAATAGCAGTAAAACATAAAATACAAAAATCTATAAAGTTAGGGGTATGCATATTGGATTTATTAGCAGATTAATAATTTCTGGTTTATAATTTAACGATAAAAAAATAATATAATTGTCTTCATCGTTTGCCACGATAAAAATATTTAAAATAATTGCGTGATTCTTAATTTACAGATAAAAAATTCATTAATATCGTTATTTGTGCACCGCTTCCCAAGCAACGTTTGGTACATCAAGCAGATATTTAAAATCTCC
>Ga0157374_10003440_pt1 | contig 13301 bp, 11 predicted proteins | sample M25metaG_FD_115308 | JGI IMG/M metagenome (GOLD analysis project Ga0157374, IMG submission 115308) | Miscanthus rhizosphere microbial communities from Kellogg Biological Station, Michigan, USA - M2-5 metaG | ecosystem: Host-associated > Plants > Roots > Rhizosphere > Soil | place: USA: Michigan...
CAAGGTCCTCACCGAAGCCGGCGCCAGCGACGCGCAGAAGCAGCAGATCCACGCCATCATGAAGGACGCCATGGACGCCGAGCACGCGGACATGAAGAGCTTCCATGAGAACTGCAAGCAACTGAAGACGCTGCTCACCGCCGACGCGATCGACGAAGCCGCAATAGCGAAGGTGCGCGACCAGCAGGACCAGCTGCTACTCGCCACGAGCCACCGCATCTCCGACACTCTCGTTGCCGCCGCCAAAGTCCTCAACCCCGCGCAGCGTGCGAAACTGGGCGCGGAAATCGACAGGATGATGGCGGAGCACGAGGGGCATCATCACGGCGGTTGATAAGACGCTTCGAAGGTTTAGCACTTGGCTCGTCATTCCCGCGAACGCGGGAATCCATTTTGATGTTAATAGCAAGATCAACATGGATCCCCGCGTTCGCGAGGATGACGAGCAATTACACAACTCCAAAGTCAAATGCCCCAACGCATCCTCATCATCGACGACGACCAGCGCCTCTGCTCCATGCTGGAACAGTACCTGTCGCAAGGCGGATACGACGTCGTATCGCGGCACACTGCTTCCGAAGGCGTCGCCGAGCACCGAAGGACGTCCCCGGACGAGATCATCCTCCACCTCATGCTGCCCGATGCCAACAGACTCGATGTCTGCACGCAGTTGCGCGAGACCAGTGGCGTGCCGATCATCATGCTCACCGCGCGCGGCGAGGCGACCGATCGCGTGGTCGGGCTCGAACTCGGCGCGGACGATTACCTGCCGAAACCATTCGATCCGCGCGAACTCCTCGCGCGTCTGCGTACCGTCCTGCGACGCGGCTCCGCAGCCGTCAACCCGACGCTGCGCTTCGGCCGCCTCGAAATCGATCGCGAAGCGCGCCAGGTGCGCCTCGACGGCCAGACGAAAACCCTCACCAGTTATCAGTTCGACATCCTGCTTGCGCTGGCCGAACGCGCGGGCAGGGTGGTCAGTCGCAACCAGTTGCTCGATGCCGTCGCCGGCCGCGCGATGGACGCGTTCGACCGCACCATCGACGTCCACATCTCCAACATCCGCGCCGCAATCGAGGACAACCCCAAGCAACCCAAGCGCATCCTTACGCTGCGCGGCGTCGGCTACCTGTTCACCCGCGTGCAGGACGACGAGTCGCACGCATGATGCAGCGCCTCTACATGCGGATCTATCTCACCACGCTGGCATCGCTCGCGGTGGTGGTGATCCTGTGCGTGGTGCTGTGGCAATTCACCGCCGCGCGCTCGGTCGAAGCCGAGCAGGACCGCTTCGTCGGCGCGCTCGTCAGCAAGGCGCTGCCGCCCGATGCGAATCCCGACGCATTGCAGAAAGCGCTCGACGGCATCGTCGTGCCGCCCATCGAAGGGCTGGTGCTGTTCGACCGCAACGGCGTGCGCATCGCCAGCGCGGGATACCTCGGCAGGGCGTTGCGCGACATCGATCCCGATGCGGTCATCGAGAGCATGCAGCCGATGCACCGCAGTTCGGCGATCCATGCGATCCATCTCGACGACGGCCGCATCGTCATCGCGCGCATGCGCACCGATTCGCTGCAGGTCCACCTCGGCGGACTGCTGTTGACCATCCTCATCGCGCTCGCCGTCGCGCTGGGAACCTATCCCATCGTGCGTCGCCTCACCCGACGGCTCGAAGATCTCGCCGGCACCGTCGATCGATTCGGCCATGGCGATCTCTCGGTGCGCGCACCGCTGACCGGCAACGATGAAGTATCCAGCCTCGCGTCCAGCTTCAACGACATGGCCGACCGCGTCGCGACCCTGCTCGCCGCGCACAGCCGCATGCTCGCCAACGCCTCGCACGAACTGCGCTCCCCGCTCGCGCGCATCCGCATCGCGCTGGAGCTCAATGCAACCAACCCGCACCCCGAAATGTTGGAAAGCATGCGCAAGGACTGCGAGGAAATCGAATCGCAGATCGAGGAAATCCTGCTCGCCAGCAAGCTCGACACGGTCGACACCGCATTGCCACGCGACACCGTCGACCTGGAAGTCCTGGTCGCCGAAGAAAGCTCGCGTCTCGACATCCCGTTCGACACCGTCCCTGCAGAAGTCCGCGGCGACGCGCGCCTGTTGCGCCGGCTGACCCGCAACCTGCTGGAGAACGCGTTGAAACATGGCGGCACCGGCGTCGATGCGAAGCTATCCATCGACCCGAACGGCGACCGCATCCTCCAGGTCGCCGACCGCGGCCCCGGCATCCCCGAAGCCGAGCGCGAACGCATCTTCGAACCCTTCTACCGGCCTGCGAATACCGCGGAAACGGGGACCGGCTGGGGATTGGGACTGGCATTGGTGCGTCAGATCGCCGATCACCACCATGGCCATGTGCGTTGCCTCTCGCGCGAAGGCGGGGGATGCGTGTTCGAGTTGAGGTTGCCTGCTCCGGGCAGCATGGATTGACAGTTTTTGCGGAAGCGACCTGCGACAGCGAAGCCGGCCCCTGACGGAAACTGGCGGTCTTCGGGCGCGCCCCTCTCCGTATCGGGTACGATCGCGTCCTTGCAAGCGTCGCCTGGAGTCGTTCCGTTGATCTTTGAGATGAAGCGCCCAACCCGGGGCGCGGTTCCATTCTGGCAGCGCGTCCTTCACAGGGCCTGGACTTTGGGTGCGATCGCGCTGTTCAGCCTGGTACCCGTGTTGAGCCATGCGGCCGAGTACACCATCGGGCCGCCGCCCGCATGGGTCGTGGAGACCCAACCCGGCGTGGCGACCAGCGCCCAGCTCAGCCAGGCGAGCGATGGAGTTGCCTATCTGCTGGTCGATACCCAGGTCCGCGCTGCAGCCAGCGGGCGCACCCGCTATCACCGCCTCGTCAGCAACGCGCTCAACTCCAAGGGCGTGGAATCGATCGCCAACATCGAGATCGAGTTCGATCCGTCCTATCAAAGCCTCACCCTGCATTCGATCAACGTCATCCGCGCCGGTCGCGTGATCCCAAAGCTTGCGACCGCCAAGATCCAGGTGATCGAGCGCGAAAGCGAACTCGATGCCCGCATCTACGACGGCACCAAGACAGTCAATATTTTCCTCGATGATGTGCGCGTAGGGGACACCATCGACTGTGCCTACACCACGACCGGGAGCAACCCGGTGTTCGGCGGTCTCGAATTCGGCACGATGCAATTCCAGTACAGCGAGCCGATTGCGCGAATCCATGAACGGCTGCTGCTCCCCGCTGGCCACTCTGTGACAGTGGAATCGCGCCATACGGAACTGAAACCCGTCATCACCCAGCACGATGGGTTCAGCGATTACACCTGGAACGCCACCAATGTCCCTGGACTGATGATCGAGGATGGCGCGCCGGAGCGGTACGACCCCTATCCGCGGGTGGAATGGAGCCAGTTTGCCAATTGGGCGGCGGTGGTCCGCTGGGCACAACCGCTGTATCGGGTTCCGGACACGCTCAGCCGCGCGCTCGAAATTGAAGTCGGGCGCATAGCGAGGTTCGAGTCCACGCCGACAGGACGAATGCTCGCCGCATTGCAACTGGTCCAGGGCGAGGTCCGCTACCTTGGCGTCGAGACTGGTCGAAATTCGAACGCTCCCAATTCCCCATCACTGGTTTTCGAGCGTCGCTTCGGCGATTGCAAGGACAAGGCCCTGCTCACGCTTGCGCTGCTCGACCGGCTGGGCATCGAAGCGCATGCAGCATTGGTGAACACCTCGATCCATCGCGGCATTGCCGACGAACTTCCCAACCCGGGCGCATTCGATCATGTGCTGGTGCAAGCGCAGATCAACGGCAAGGTGTATTGGATCGATCCGACGCGGCCCACGCAAAACAGCGATGTTGCCCATCTGTTCCAGCCCGACTACGACCTCGCCCTCGTGGTCGCTCCGGCCACGCAGTCCCTCACTTCCATGAAGGACGCCAGTGCAGCGCAGACAAGGCGTTCCTCGCACATTGTTTTCGACGCGCGGCGGGACTTCGACAAACCCGTGCGTTACACGGTGGTGACCACAAGCGAAGGCGAGTTGGCCGAATCGCTGCGGGCGTCGCTCTCCTCGACGAACATTGCGGACGTGCAGAAGAAATACCTGCAGTTCTACGCCAATAGCTATCCGGACATTTCCGTCGCGGCGCCGTTGACTGTCGAAGACGACAAGATCAATAACCGCATCACGACCACCGAAACGTACGACATTGCGAACATGGCATCCAAGGCCGACAAGAACGGACGCCACACGGTCAATTTCTACACCCCGGACATGGACGACCTGTTGCGCGATCCCAAGACCACGATCCGCAAGGCACCGCTGCACGTGAGCTATCCCCTCGACGTCAGCCAGACCACGGAAGTGCTTCTGCCCAGCAAATGGCCCATCACCCCGGACGAGAACAACATCGCGGATCCAGCTTTCACCCTCGAGCATTCCGTCAGGCTCGATGGCCTGAAGTTGACCATCCTGGATCATTTCCGTTCGCTGACCGACGAGATCGCGGCGAACGAGATGTCGCGTTACACCGGCAGCCTGGAGCGTGCCCGGGAGCAAGGTGGTTACCAGATCTTCTGGACCGATCCAGCCCCGGCATCCAAAGCAACGGGTATCGACCGCGTGAATTGGCCCATCTCGTTGGTCGCCCTTGCTGCGCTCGGCTTGTGGGGCAGGCTTGCGCTGGTGGCCTATCGGTTCAACCCACCGCCTCGCAACGGCCGCGTCGAGGGCTTGAACGGCATTCGCGGGTGGCTGTTGCTTCACGCAGTCGGTCTGTTGGCGGCGCCTTTCACCTATGCATCGGCGGTGATCTTCCTGGTCAAGACGATGTCGTCCGATGCATGGGCGACGCTGACGACCTTCGGCAGCGCCAAATACAGTGCGCTGTGGGCTCCCGTCACCCTGCTCGAGTTGGTGGAGAACACGGGGCAGTTTGTGTTTTCCCTGTTGGTGGCGGTGCTGTTCTTCAAGCGCCGCAGCAGCTACCCGTGGATGGCCATCACGCTCTACGCGGCCACCTGCGTATTCCAGGTTGGCGATCAAATATTGTCCAGTCTCGTGCCAGCGTCTTCGACCGATCCAAAAGAAACCGCGACGATGGTACGGGTGATCATCGCCTCCGCCATCTGGTCGACCTACCTGATACGGTCCCGTCGGGTGATCTCGACATTCGTGAAGACACGACCTGGATCGACACGCGCACCGGACACACCCGCACGCCCGGACCAGGAAAGCGACGGTCCGCCAGCATTGCCGCAGGCAATCGTCGAACCCACCTGATCGCCGTAGTCAGCTGCGAAATTGCAGCCTTTGCTCGAACAGCGCTTGCACCGTGGGTGCGGACACCCTGTCGATGTCCTCGCGCATGTGCTGCATGGACGTGGAAATGCGCTAGACACAGCGCAGGTGCAGGGCTACTTTGCATCGTCCCGGGGGGAACTCCAATGTCGCTCGAACAATGGTCCAGCCTCGCGCAAATCGTCGCATCGATCGGCGTCGTCGTGTCGTTGATCTTCGTCGGCTTGCAGGTCAGGCAAAACACCGGCGCACTCCAGCGCAACGAGCACAATTCGACGATGGAGCAATGGACGGTGGTCCGGATGGCGATCGCCAAGCACCGCGACATTGCAGAGTTGATGACTGCCGGCCTGCACGGAGAGAGCGACCTCGATGCCGCCGATCAGCTGAGGCTCGAACAGATGCTGCAGGAGCAGGCCTGGGCGTCCTTCCACATCTGGGACCGCACGCAGCGCGGTGTCTTTCCCAAGGGAACGTTCGAAGCGACTGGCGGAGCGCTGTTGAACAGCGTCCTCAAGACCCAGCGCGGCGAAGCCTGGTGGCGCACCGCCAAACACGTGGGCTTCGTTCCCGGGTTCGTGGTGGATGTCGACGCGGTGCTTGCCAAGGAGAGCGGAGCGCCGATCGCGGAAAAACAATAGGGAACTGACGACGATGACCGACCATCGAACTGTGGCCTGTCCCGGAATGTTACTGACAGTCTCAGCTGATGGCTGCCGTCAGTTCCTTCTCCCTCCGGGAGAAGGTGGTGCGAAGCGCCGGATGAGGGAATGCTCTTCCAGTGCCGGAAGGTCTTTCCCTCATCCGCCCTTTCGGGCACCTTCTCCCGGAGGGAGAAGGAACAGCCAGCGGAGTTCAAACTTCACCGAGCCGAATCAATAGTGTCTTTGCCACAAGGAGTACCACCCCATGTGCGAAAACGACGACTTCGATGAATTCGCCCGCCACCCCCAACCACTCACGCGCCGCACCTTCTGCCTGATGACCCTCGGCGCAGGCCTCGTCGCCGCGTTTCCCGGCCTCGCAGCTACCGCCGCCGTCGAAACCAAAGGCCAGGACGTCACCATCAAGACGCCCGCCGGCACTGCCGACGCCTACTTCGTGCACCCGACAACGGGCAAGCATCCCGGCGTGTTGATCTGGCCGGACATCTTCGGCTTGCGCCCCGCGTTCAAGGACATGGCCACGCGCCTGGCGCAATCCGGTTACGCGGTGCTGGTGATCAATCCGTTCTATCGCATCAAGCACGCGCCCACGTCGGCCGAACACGCCGACATCGACGACCCGGCAACGCGCAAGGCCCTGATGGCCATGCACGACACCCTGACCGCGGACACGAACCAGGTCGATGCGAAAGCGTTCGTCGCGTTCCTCGACAAGCAGCCGGCCGTCGACACGCGACGCAAGCTCGGCACCATGGGTTACTGCATGGGCGGGCCGCAGGTGTTTGTCACCGCTGCGAACATGCCCGACCGCATCGGCGCCGCAGCGACCTTCCACGGTGGTGGCCTCGCCACCGACAAACCCGACAGCCCGCACCTGCTCATCCCGCGCATGAAGGCGCAATTCCTCATTGCGATCGCCGCAAGCGACGACACCAAGGACCCGAAGGCAAAGGACACCCTGCGCGATGCGTTCGCCAAGGCGAAGCTGCCGGCGGAAATCGAGGTGTACGCGGGCACCAAGCACGGCTGGTGTCCGACCGATTCCGCCGTCTACGACCATGACCAGGCGGAAAAGGCATGGGGTCGCATGCTGGTGTTGTTCGGAAAAGCCCTGGGCTGATGCGCTGTCGCCAGTCGTTCGCGCCGGCAATCGCCGCCGCGTTCGACTGCACCCACCTCATCGATTCGATCGCAGCCACGCCTGCAGGCTCAGGATCCTCGAGTCGAGCCAACGCGTCCGGTAGGCGTAGGCCTGTTCGATCGCATTGCGCTCGTGCTCGGTGAGGTCGGGCTGGTGGGCTTCGAAGATCAGCACCACGCGCGCCGAGTCCGAGCGGTTCCATGCCTCGTGTTCGTAGCTGTCGTCGAACGCGAAGGCCTTGCCCTCGCGCCATGCGTGCACGGTCTTCGCGACCCGGATGCTGCATCCTTCGGGCACGATCAGCGGAAGGTGGACCGTCACCCGCGTATTCGTCAGCCCATGATGCGGCGGGATGTGCGCGCCGGGCCTGAGCCGCGAGAAGAACACCTCCATCGGCACGCCATCGACCCGCACCAGCGGAACGCCTTCGAGCGCGCGCACGGTTTCGGGAAACAGCGCGGCCGCCGGCAGCTTCGCGGCGTCCTTGTAAAGATGGATCGCCGACCAGTCGAGCGAACCGCTCAAGCCAGCCCATTCCGGCGCCACGGTCTGCGCGGGAACATAGGGAAGCGCATCGACCGCATGCGCAGTCGCCAGGTATTCGCGCCGGATCGTTGCGGTCGCCGCTTCCAGCGCGGGCATCCAGTCGAATGCCGCATCGTCGCGGATGGGCACTCCCGCCAGGCCCGGCATGTAGAAGATCTCGGGTCGTTGCAACGGATCGCGGAACCGCACATCCCCTGCGTGCGTTTGCGTCCACACGGCCTCACGCACGCGCATGACATCCGCGCCCGTGCTCGCCGCATACGCATCGACCGACTGTTCGTGCAGGCGGGTGAGAAACGCGCGCAGGTGGGCATCGGCGAGTGCCGACAACTGGCGGAGCTCTGCGGGGGCATCCGCAGCGTCCTTGAAGCCACGCAGCTTGGCATTCGCGTCGTCGCCAAGCGTCCACAAGGCGACCGCCAGCTCCTCGCAGTTCGCTTCGAGCAAGGCGGCACCCGCGGCCAGCGCGAGGCGTGCTCTCTGTGGCTGCTCGAGCACTGCGGAAACCATGGAGGCGACGGAATTTTCGATCATGCAGACCTGTGCGGCTTGGCCGCATCCCCGGATCGCGGCCTCGAAAAAGCAGGCGTGGAGCCAGACATCGTCGGCCCACGTGAATGGTGTTGGCCCTTCCCCAGGGCAACGATTCGACCGATCCCCATCGGCACCGAACCGGAAGCGCGATACTCGGTGGCAGTCTATCCGACCGCGGTGTCCGATGGGTCAGGGTGCCGAATGCAAAGGACTGCTTGCGCGATGTGTTTGTCGGGGTGAAGCTTCCGGTGGAAGTCGAAGTGGATGTGGGCGCGATGCACGCCTGGTGCTCAACAGACTTGGTTGTCTACGACCATGACCAGGTGGGAAAGGCACGGGCCAATGCTGATGTGGTTTGGGCAGGTGCCGGGTGCCCTCAATTGAAGGCATTAGCGTCGGTGATCGCGGTCGTGGGATTCATGACGCCAAACGCGAATGTATCTTCGAGCCGTTCTACCGCCTCTCGACCATTGCTGTCACCGGCAACGGGGACTGAGGAATGCGCTGGCGCGGCAGATTTGCAGATCCCCGTCGGAGAGAATGCAGTGCTTGGCGCGCGAGAGCGGGGAATGTGTGTTTGCGTGGAGGATTGCTAGCTAGGAACTCACGGGTGTGGCGGCATAGGGTATAAACGCTCTCATAAGGAGCGAGCGCACCGATCAGATAATTTTCACCACATCGCAATGACGCATATACAGATGTTCTAGTTCGAATCGTCGCACGTGCACGTGGTGAAGAAGCGACTTCGCGAGCGGAAAGACCACTGATCAGGGGAATTTCATGTCACCTCCAATACTCAGGCATTTTCGGATAAACCGACTCTACGGTTACAAGGACATCCAGATCGACTTTTCTGGTGTGACTCGAATTCTAATCGCAGGGAATGGGTCCGGGAAAACGACCATATTCAATGCTCTATACGCGATATTGAGCGGGCGTTTTCATCGTTTAACGACTCTGGATTTTGAATCCATCGAATGTGTTTTCACAGGCCAAGATGAACCAGTGCGAGTGTGGAAGTCGCAAATCAGTGAGCTTCCAATTGAGGCATTCGAGCGGGCCGCCCATCTGGCTAGTCGAATCCCGGATATAGACGATGAGGAACTGGCCGCTTTCTTACAGACCGATTATCAAATAGGGGGAATTTTAGAACAGCGTAGTTCTGAGCCATTACTCAGAAGCCTATACACATTTATGCCAGGAGATTATCCCGCGGTCGGCTTAGCGTTAGATCAAATCGCAACTTCGCTACGAAGCGCGCGCTCGGATGAGCTCAGCATGGTCGCGGCTCAGGTGAAGTCGCTTATGCGGGACGCAAAAGTGCTGTACTTGCCAACCTATCGCCGAATCGAGGTCCCTCTGCTTCGCAACCCCAAGAAGCTACCGAGCGGCCGACTCTCACCACAAGAGCAGATTTTTGCGGAGACTTCTTCGGACACTCGCCACATTAATTTCGGCCTTGCAGACGTAGAAAGGCGTCTTAATGAGCTGTCTGAGAATGTCGAGCGAGATTCAAATTTTGAGTATAGAAATATTAGCGCCACGATTCTCGATGAGGCGCTAGCTGATCAAATTGAGGGTTCGACAACCACTACCGGTTTGCCTGATGTGGAGTCTTTGCGACGGTTTCTTTCGCGAGTTTCACAAGACCCGTTGGATTTTGTTTGGCATCTTAGTCGAAGTCGGCCAAGTGCGGAAAAGAACGAACGACGAATCAGTGCGATCGAGAATCTTTACAATACTGGCGATATCCTCTCGGAGGGACAGAAATTCTTGCGATACTTCTTGACGCGTCTGGGTTCAGTAATTGAAAAGACGAAAGTCACTGAGACGATGTTGCAGCGATTTGTTGATGCCTGTAATAAATATCTTGGGGAATCTGCAGACGAAAAAATATTTACATATGATCCCAATGCTACACGCGTGAAGGTAATTAACTCATGGAGCGGTAGAGACATTCCGCTTGCGCATCTGTCGTCCGGCGAGAAGCAAATTGTCTCGATTCTTGCAAAGCTGTATCTATATGATAATCGAAAGTTTGTCTTGATTGACGAGCCCGAGTTGTCACTGTCAATTGAGTGGCAAAAGCGAATTTTGCCTGACATGATAGCCTCGGGGTCAGTGTCTCAATTGTTTGCAATTACCCATTCGCCCTTCATATTCGACAATGAGCTAGATCCATTTGCTGGCCCGTTACGCACCTCGAGATGGACCCTCGAGGGGAATGCCTAATGGAAATAACGGAATCACATCTCCGAGAGCAGCGCGATCGTCCGGTTGTGCTAAAGATACAGCTCTCCCGTATTCGGGCGAGCGATGAATGTCTAATGGTGTTTGTGCTGGAGGGTCGAGATGACTTAAAAGCCTATGATGTTTGGATTCGACGTATTGCTCCCGAAATGAAATGGGAGCCGCTAATCGCAAATGGGAAGAAGAACTCTCTAGCCTTCAGATCAATGCTGGACCGCGATACAACTGGTTTAAACGTATGTACCTATTTCATTATTGACCATGACTATGACGGTATGGCAGGAGCTCCGAATGGTGAAGATGTATATATTCTGCCGGCGCACTCTGTGGAGAATGTGCTAACCCATCCAGACGTTGTTGCAGCACTCTTAACGACGGAGTTTCGCCTGCTGGGCGATCCGCAGACCAAACAGAATATTATTGAAATGTACAGACTTGCCCGAGGGCAGTTTGTAAGTTATCTTCGACCTGGTTGCGAAATGTTGCATGCGTCGAAACGGAGTGCGCCCGGCAACGTTCTCATTGACGAGAATTGTAATAAGTATTTTGGAATAATGCCCAACTCTACTATTCTTAATGACCGGGATGGATTGACTCAATTAATACGCACTGAGCAAGTCTTGTCGGACGATGCGGTTCTCGCCGCAAAGAAGTTCTTTGATGAAGCTGACGGCGGCGTTTGGGTGCGCGGAAAGTACTTGCTTGCTTTTATGAAGGAGTGGGGCGTAAAGCTAATGCAGGATCGACAATCGGCTGCGCCTGAGTGGTTTCGAGAGCCCTCGCCGGGCCATGGTTTTTCTGGAGAGTGGTGCGAGATAAGTGCGCTGGCCGGCAAATCTCATTTGCCAAGTGGATTGTCAACATTTGTGGAAGTGGCGAGACAACGATGCATTGAAGCATGTGGTCACATGTAAGAGTCTTGGAAATTTAAGATAGAATGACGCGAAATAATCGGGGCGCGCCCGATTACTTGATTCAGTGCTTCGCAACAAGGATGCGCTATGCTGGACGATCTCACGAAGTCGATCAAAGCATCACTCTATGAGAGGGCCAGCAGTCCGCTTCTTAGTGCATTTATTCTCTCTTGGGTAATCTGGAACTATAGATTCTTGGTTGTCGTATTGTCTTCGCTATCAGCAAGCGAGAAGTTTGCGTTGATAGATTTGAAAATCTTTCCTTCTGTATATGAGGCATCTACGAGGGGGCTATTGTTTCCTCTGGTTACCGCGTTGGCACTAATTTTTTTGTACCCGTTTCCGGCGCGATTCGTCTATCGTTTTCATCGCACGAGACTGAAGGAGCTTAAGGCAATTCAACAACAGATCGAAGACGAAACTCCGATGACCCAAGCGGAGGCTGTGAAGCTCAGGAGACAAGTCTTAAGGGCGGGCATTGAATACGATGCTCTTTATGAAAAGCAGACGGCTGAGGTCAAACAGCTGAAGGAGCTAATCACGTCTCTACAGGGAGAGCTTGATAATGCGCGCAGTCTTCTCCCGAAAGCCGACTATTCAGAAAAGAATAATGATGAGATGCGAAAAGCAATTGAGGTTGAGGCCAACGAGAAGATTGAAAAGGCTATGGTCGAATTTGTTAGAAACGACCCAGTCTTGAAGGATAAAGTGGTACGCGTTTTGGTCGGTCGATCGGTAGTTAGCGTGACATTCAGCGCGATGGGTGCTCTCATTAATCGCGAATATCCTTTTTCGCTTCAGCAAGGTCGTAGCGTTCAGGAGACAATTTATATGTTGAAGACGCAAATCTCAAAAGATTCTCCGCAATTTTGAAATGAATGCGAATAGGGGTCAGGTTGATTTCGCTTGTTGGAATTACGACACGACTAGGACGCGGCGTGGCATGGCATGTTTGCTTCCTGGCCCCCTTGATCGACCGACCTTCATCCCATGACTCAACCACATTTTGATTTCGTCGCTTTCGAAGCGAAGGTAGCCGCAGCTTCGCGCGATGAATACGTGAGTGGGTCAGGCGGTTGGCCGCGGATCTGGATCTGGGCGATGGTCGTGGGCGCATTGTTGGCGATGGTGCCCACGAAGTTGTTCCAACCGTCATGGGCTGTCGTTACGGTAGGGGGCATCGGATTGATGATTGAAGTAGCCGGAGTCATCGGATTCTTCATCTTTCAGCTCCGCGATGTATGGCCGATGTTGCGCAACAGGCACGTCCAGTTCGCTCGCGAGCTGGAAGTTGATTACGTTTCCTATGTGGAGATTGTGTCGTGGCTGCGCTGTTTCGACAGCGCGAACCTTCATGCGCATCTGACCTATCTGCGTGGCAGACGCGATGCGATGCAGAAGCGGTTGGGACTTTTCACTGGAGGTCAGCAGCTTCTTGGCGTCTTGCCGGTACTAGCTGCGTTATATATCCAGGTTCGGGAAATGGTCTGGCCGCCCCACATCTCATTCCTTGAGGGCTTGATTGCATTCATGCTGATTCTTGCTTTCAGTGTTGGTTGGTTGGCAGTTACTCAGAAGCTCCGATTGGACCTGTACGAGTGCTTGCTGTCGGATGCACTCGCTGATCAAACAACGGCATAGCCAATTCGAGATCCCTCGCGTTGCTCGGGAGGACAATTCCTCGCTGTCGGCTGGGATCCAGTAACTGTGGCCAGCACGCAACGGCAACAGCCCCTTTGTTTCGCTAAGGGGCCTTGTCCGTATGCTTTACGGCCTTGTCCGTATGCTCTACGGTGAAGACCGTATGCTCTACGGTGAAGGCCGTATGCTCTACGGTGAAGCCCGTATGCTCTACGGTGAAGGCCCTATGCTCTACGGTGAAGACCGTATGCTCTACGGTGAAGGCCGTATGCTCTACGGTGAAGACCGTATGCTCTACGGTGAAGCCCGTATGCTCTACGGTGAAGCCCG